>Ga0302325_10000426_pt1 | contig 117875 bp, 106 predicted proteins | sample Palsa_T0_2_FD_201948 | JGI IMG/M metagenome (GOLD analysis project Ga0302325, IMG submission 201948) | Peat permafrost microbial communities from Stordalen Mire near Abisko, Sweden - Palsa_T0_2 | ecosystem: Environmental > Terrestrial > Soil > Palsa > Peat permafrost | place: Sweden: Abisko...
ACGCTCACGGTCTCCGCCGGCGTGTCCTCGAATGAGTACGCAGGAACCGCACATGAACTTCTGAGTGCCGCCGACCAGGCCCTATACGGCGCGAAGCGCACCGGGCGAAACGCCACCGTTCTCTATTCAGAGCAGTACGCGCCGGCGGAAGTTACGCAGCCCGAGCCCGAGGAAGACCGCGCAGAACCCGATCAGCACCGGGTAGATGATGTACAGGTGCATGTGCGAGATGCCGTTGGTGAGACCGGCTCGCATGCCCTCGGCGACGTAGATCAGTGGGTTGACGAGAACCAATATCTGCAGCCAGTGAATCCCGTCGATCTGAACGTGCGATAGCGCTGTCCACTGGTAGTACGTGCCGCCGAGGAAGGTGAGTGGCAGGACGACGAATCCGAACATGAGGCCGATGTTGCGCGGCTCGAAGGTGGTTCCGAGCAGGAGCCCGAGCGACGTCATCGCGACGCACGCGAGCGGGATCAGGGTCAGCACCACGGCCCAGTGGACATGCAGGTGCGCGCTGACGCCCGACGCGTGTACGACAGCGGCGATCGGAAAGACGATCACTGCCGCGATCATCCCCTGCACGGCGCCCGAGAGCACCTTCGAGAGCGCGACCAGCCAGATCGGGCATGGAGCCTGGACTCGGTCCTCGATCTCACGCGTGTAGCCGAACTCGGTCGATAGCTGCATCGCGACCGCCTGGATCCCCTGAAACATGATCGAGATCGCGACCACGCCCGGCACGAGCACGGTGGCGAAGTCCGACTCGGAGGCCGTGCCACGGTGACCGCCGCCGATGCCCTGGCCGATCTTGGGGAACACGTACAGGAAGACGAACACGAGCAGGAACGGTTGGACCAGCGTTCGTACGACGAACTCGCCTGAGTGCTTCTTCAGCACAACGAGGTCGCGCAGGATCAGTGCGCGCAGTGCGGTGCGGCTGGCAGCGAAGGTCGAGCGCGTCGGTTCGAGCGTCACCGGCGGCGGTGTGACCGCGGCGGGTGTCGTAGTGGTCATTCGCGCAGCTCCTTGCCTGTCAGGTTGATGAACACGGTCTCGAGCGTCGGCACGGTGACGGCCAGATCGACGAGGTCAAAGCCGCCGCTCTCCGCCCCGGTAACGACGCGCGGCACGATCCGGTCGGCGCCCGTGACGTGGAGCTCGACGCCGCCGTCGATCTGTCGTGTCCGGGTGACTCCCTCGACGACGCTCGAGAGGTGCTCGGCAAGCGAGGCGGGCTCGCCGCTGGTCTTCACGGTCACGATGGTGTCCGCGCCGACGGAGCGCTTGAGCTCGGACGGGGTGTCGAGCGCGAGGATCTTGCCGTGGTCCATGATCGCCACCCGATTGCAGAGCTGATCGGCCTCCTCCATGTAGTGGGTGGTGAGCAGGATCGTCTGGCCCGCGGCGTGGAGCTCACCCAGGATCTCCCACAGCGCGAGGCGGCTCTGGGGGTCGAGGCCGGCCGTGGGCTCATCCATGAACAGCACCGCCGGCCGGTGGAAGATTGCGCGAGCGACCATCAGCCGCTGAGCCATGCCGCCAGAAAGCGCGAACACCGATGCCTTGCTCCACTTCGTCAGGTGGAACTGCTCGAGCAGTGCGTCGGCGAGCCGGCGCGACTCGCTCGCCGAGATCCCGAACAGGCGGCCGTGGAAATAGAGGTTCTCCCACACGGTCAGCTGCCGGTCGAGCGTGTTCGTTTGCGATACCACTCCGATCAGCTGCTTGGCCAGCGCGGGATGGGAGATCACGTCCACCGAACCGACGTGGGCGGTGCCCGAGGTCGGGATCACGCGCGTGGTCAGCATCCCCGCCGTCGTCGTCTTGCCGGCGCCGTTGGGTCCGAGCAGGCCGAAGATCTCGCCGGTCCCGACCGACAGGTTCAGTCTGTCGACGGCCGCGACATCGCTACCGCTGTAGACCTTGGTCAACTCCTCGGTCCGGATGATCGGGGTCGCCGACTCGCCCTCCACTGTCTTCGCCGGTGTGCTCGTGTCGATCGCCGCCATCGTGCCTACACGCATGATCGCGCATCGGCACGTCGTGCATCCCGAGACCGGACATGCGCTGCCGTGTGAGAATCCAGCGCATGGACCTCGGCCTGCGTGACCGCGCCTGCATCGTGACCGGAGCCTCGAGCGGGATCGGAAAGGCCACCGCGATCGCCCTGGCGGCAGAGGGTGCGTCGGAGCTCTTGATCGCGAGAGGTGAAGAGGCGCTCGAGCAGGCGGCCGTCGAGTGCCGGCAGGCGGGGGCGCCGGCCGTCGAGGTGCTCGCCCTCGACGTGACCGATGCCGCCGCCGGTGAGCGTGTCGCGAGCGCATGCCTAGAACGCTTTGGTCGGCTCGACGTGCTCGTCAATAACGCCGGCACGAGCGCCGCGCGGGCGCTCGGGGAACTGACCGACGCCGACTGGGAGCAGCAGTGGGAGCTCAACGTAATGGCGCCGATGAGGCTGATGCGCGCCGCTGCGCCGGCGATGGCCGAGCGCGGCTGGGGACGAATCGTCAACGTCTGCTCGTCGTCGGGCAAGCGTCCCGGGCAGCGGAACGTGGCATATTCGGTGACCAAGGCCGGACAGCTCTCGCTATCGCGAGCGTTTGCCGATGCCTACGCGAAGCAGGGCGTGCTGGTCAACGCGATCACGCCAGGACCGGTGAGAAGCGAGCTGTGGATGGCTCCGGGCGGCATGGCCGATCAGGTCGCGGCGGCGCGAGGCACGACGCGGGACGAGGCACTGCAGTCGGTCGCCACCGGAGTCCCGCTCGGGCGCTTCGGCACCCCCCAGGAGATCGCGAACGTGATCGCCTTTCTCTGCTCCGAAGCCGCATCGAACGTCGACGGCGCCGCGTGGTCGGTCGATGGCGGCACTGTGGCGGTGCTGATCTGAGGTGTGGGGCGGCTTTAGACTCTTCTTCGATGCCGATCAACACCGAGGCCATCGGCAAGGAATACCCGCCGCTCGTCTATGCCGTGGGGCGCGAGAAAATCAGGGAGTTCGCGGTCGCGGTGGGGGAGACCGACCCGCTGTACCTGGACGTCGGCGCTGCGCGCGCCGCCGGGTACGACGATGTGGTCGCACCGCCGATGTTCGCGGTGGTATACGCCGGAGCGTCGGTGACCCCGGCGCTGTTCGATCCCGAGGTGGGGATCGTGTTCGCGATGCTCGTGCACGGTCGCCAGGAGTTCGCATGGGGCCGCGTCGTCGTCGCCGGCGAGGAGATCACGACCACCACCGCCGTCAAGGACATAACGTCGCGTGCAGGGCTCGGCTTCTACGTGTTCGAGACCACATCGAAGGCTGAGAACGGGGACACCGTCTGCACCGGGATCTGGACCAACATCGTCAGGGGGGTCGAATAGTGCAGGCAGGCGATCGAATCGAGCTCGAAGTCACGCCTGACCGGTACGTCACGGTCCGCTACGCGGGGGCGTCCGGCGACTTCAACCCGATCCACATCGACGAGGAGTTCGCCAAGGAGGTGGGCCTGCCCGGACGCATCCTGCACGGGCTGTGGACAATGGCCCAGGTCGCGCGCGCCCACACCGAGGCAGTCGGCGGGCCCGAGCGGCTGAAACGGCTCTCCGTTCAGTTTCGCGGCATGGGCGTGCTCGAGGAGAAGATCACGATCACGGGCACCGTCACCGAGGTGTCCGGCGGCGTCGCGATCGTCAAGTCGAACGCGGAGCAAGCCGGGAGCCGGATCATCCGCAACGCCTCGGCGGAACTGGTGGTGGTGGCGGTGAATTCGTCTGGGGCGACTGTGGAGCCGGGTCGCGCCACCACCATTGCGAGTTCGCCTGGGGGCGAACTCGCGGCGTAGCTTGGGCGCCTGGCCCTAGCCCGCTCGGGAAATCCACTGAGCCGACCTACAATCCACTGGGTGTTATCGGACCGGCAGGAGCTCGTGTTGCGGATGGTCGTCGAGGAGTACCTCGAGGCCGGTGCGCCCGTAGCCTCGAAGGCGCTTGCGGCCGGGGTCGAATGGGGCCCCTCGACGATCAGGCACGAGCTCGCGAATCTCGAGGAGCTGGGTCTGCTCGCGCATCCACACACCTCGGCGGGCCGGATACCGACGCAGGCCGGATACAGGTACTTCGTCGACAAGCTCCTGCCGGCGGAGGTTGGTCCGCCGCTTGCGCTCACGCTCGTGCGCCGCGAGATCGACGAGGCGATGCGGGTCACGACCGAGACGCTCTCGCAGGTCAACAACCTGCTGGCGCTGGTGACGGCACCGCCGATCGAGACATCCACGATCCGCCACATCGAGGTGCTCGTGCTGCAGCCGCAGGTCGTGATGGTCGTTGTCATCACCTCGACCGGCGGCGTGACCAAACGCCTGTTCACGTTCGGGCGCCCGGTTGACACCGGCCTGGCCGACTGGGCGGCGAGCTACCTGAACGAGCGCCTCGTGGGCCTTGGACTCGGAGCGCGGATTCTCCATCAGCGCCTGCATGATCCGTCGCTGAGCGTCACCGAGGCCGCGTTCCTGGACGCGCTCGCCGCGGTATTCACCGAGCTCGAGGAGACTCCGCAGGAGACGCTGTATGTGGACGGCACGGCGCGGCTGGTGCGCGGCGAGCGGTTCCGTGACGTTTCCCAGATCAACGAGGTGATGGACATGCTCGAGCGCCGCGTTTCGCTGCTCGGCGTGCTCCGCCAAACGCTCGGCGAACGCGATGTGCTGGTACGGATCGGAAGCGAGAACGAGACCCCGGCGCTGCACTCGCTGGCGCTGGTCGCCGCCAGCTATGGCCTGCCGCAGCGCCGGCTCGGCGCGGTATCCGTGATCGGGCCGCTGCGGATGGACTACGGGCGCGCGATCCGCTCCGTACGCGAGGCCGCCATGCAGCTCTCGCGATTCGTCGTCGAGGTATACGACGAGCGCTGAGAACCATGCCACGCGACTACTACGAGGTGCTCGGGGTCGCCCGCACCGCCGAGGACCAGGAGATCAAGAAGGCATTCCGGCGCCTCGCCCGGGAGCTGCACCCCGACGTCAACAGCCAGGATCCTGACGCCGAGGAGAAGTTCAAGGAGGCGGCGGAGGCGTACGAGGTGCTTTCCGACGGGGAGCGCCGCGCGACCTACGATCGCTACGGCCACGACGGCCTGCGCAGCGGCGGTTACGCGCCGAACTTCGATGCCTTCGGCTCGGTCGCCGACATCTTCGACGCCTTCTTCGGGGGTGGCGGCCCGTTCGGCGGGGGCGGACGTCCCGGCGGCGCGGAGCAGGGAGGCGACGTCGCCGTGTCGGTCGAGATCGACCTCGGGCAGGCGCTCGTCGGCGCGGCGGTAGAGGTCAGCTACGAGGCGATCGTGCGGTGCGAGCACTGCAACGGCAACGGCGCCGAGCCGGGTACCGCGATCGAGACCTGCAACCGGTGCGGGGGCAGCGGTCAGGTCCGCTCCGTGGCACGCACACCGTTCGGGCAGGTGGTGCGCGCCGCCGTGTGCGACGAATGTCACGGCGATGGTCGCGTCGCCAAGCAGCCATGTCATACCTGCCACGGCCGCGGGCGCAACGTCAATCGCACCAAGATCACGGTCGAGATCCCAGCCGGCATCGCTGAAGGTCAGCGGATCCGCCTCGGGGGTCGTGGCCACGCCGGTGACCGCGGCGGTCCCGCCGGTGACCTATACGTGCTGGTGCGGATCCGCGAGGACAACCGGTTCGTGCGCGACGGCGACGACCTGGTCACCGCCGTCGACGTGTCGGCGCCGCTGGCGGCGCTGGGCGCGACAGTCCAGGTGCCGACGGTCGAAGGTTCCGTGGAGCTCGAGATTCCCGCGGGCACGCAGCCCCACGAGACGCTGGTCGTTCGGGGGCAAGGCATGCCGGCACTGCGCGGGGGGCGCCGGGGCAACCTGCGCGTGGTGATCAATGTCGTGATCCCGCGCCGGCTGAAGCGGGAGCAGCGAGAACTGCTGCAGCAGCTCGCCGACACGCTGACGGACGAGCATCTGAAGACCGACGAGGGCGTGTTCCACAAGCTCAAGCGCGCGTTCGGCGCGTAGCGCGTGCTGCGCCTGGCCATCCGGGTGCGACGAGAGGACGCCGAGCTGGTCCTGGCGGAGCTGCTCGAGCTGGCGCCGAGCGGCGTCGAGGAGGTAGAGGTCCCCGATGGGATCGAGTTCGCCGTGTATGGCGCTCCTGGGGAACTCCCCGCACTGCCAGACCTGCGTGCCGCGGCCGGCGACGCGCTGGTGGACGTGAGCACGCGCGAGATCCCCGACGACTGGGCTGAGCGGTGGCGGGAGTTCCACCGCCCGCTGGTGTTAGGTGACAGGATCACCGTTCGCCCGCCCTGGGAGCCTGCGGGAGCCACCTCGATCGACGTCGTCATCGACCCCGGCCAGGCGTTCGGCACGGGCGCGCACGCCACGACCCGGCTGGTGCTCGAGCTCATGCTCGCGCTTGTGGAGACTGCGCGTCCCTTCGGCTCGCTCCTCGACCTCGGCTGCGGCTCGGGAGTGCTCGGCATCGTCGGTGCCCGGCTCGGGTGGACGCCGGTGATCGCCGTCGACCATGACCCCGCGAGTGTGCAGGCCGCCAGTGCTAACGCGGCGGTGAACGGTGTCGAGCTCGACGTGCGGCGGCTCGACCTGCGGACCGATCCACTCCCGGAGGCGTCTACGGTCGTCGCGAATCTGCTCTCGCCGCTGCTGATCGCGTGGGCTTCACGGATCAGTGCCGATCAGTCCGGACCGGTGATCGCGAGCGGGATCCTCGTGCCCGAAGCCGAAGCCGTCGGGCAAGCGTTCGCCGCGAACGGCTTCGAGGTAACGGCGCGGCGCGTGCAGGGGGAGTGGATCGCGCTGCTGTTCGACCGCGCGCCGCCGCGGGAGGATCGATAGCGCGGCCCGCGACCGCGTGGCCAACCGCCCGTGGGCGAATCCTAGACACCTGGAGGATGTCACCAGGTAACGGATCGATCATCCTGCACGCAGACGATGTGATCCGGGTCCTCTTAGGAGGTGAGACCTGATGAATCCGCTCGCAATCGGCGTTACCCTCGGTGGCTTGCTCCTCGACCTGGTGGCGCCACGGCCTAAGCCCCGGGCTGGCTTGGCGTACGAGACCCTCCGCTCGGCGCCGGCTGTCCCGAGGACACCGTGGCGTGGCCCTGAATTCGCGGGGGACGGGGGAGCGCCGGTCGCGAGCGGTGGCTCCAAGTCGACTCGCGTCGCCTCGCGCTGACTGACAACCAAACGAAGCGCACGGCTACTCTGCGTGGCCGTGCGCTTCGCAGTTAAGTTCCTCGGCTGCAAGGTCTCCCAGGCCGACGCGATGATCGCGCGCCGGGCGCTGCTCGGAGCGGGACACGAGGAGGTCGCCGAGGATCAGGCTGACATCCACGTCATCAATACCTGCTGCATCACCAGTGCGGCTGAGGCGAAATCGCGCCAGTCGGTCCGGCGGTCCCTGAAGCAGGGTGCCGGCGAGGTGTACGTGTCTGGTTGCGCGGTGAACTTGGGTGCGGGCCCGTTCGGCGAGATCGACCCTAGGGTCAAGCCGTTCGTCGGCGTCGCGGAAGACGTGGCGAGTGCCATGGCGGCGGCTTCGGCGCCTGGGGGGTGCGCCGACCTGGAGCACCAGGTGGGGGCTCGCGCGGACTCCTCCGCGCCGGACTCACGCACGCGGGGGTTCCTCAAGGTCCAGGATGGCTGCGACTGCCACTGCGCCTACTGCATCATCCCTACCGTCCGAGGCCCCGCCCGGTCGCGACCCGCCGGCGCAGTCCTGCGTGAGGCGCGTAGCCGGGTTGCGAACGGCCAGCCCGAGCTGGTGATGACAGGGATCAGCGTCGGCGATTACCGTGACCCGGAGCGTGGGCTCGAGCTGGGTGAGCTGATGGTGGAGGTGGCGAGAATCCCCGGCGTGCAACGAGTCCGGCTGTCGAGCGTCGAGGTGATCCATGTCAAGGACTCACTGCTCGAGGCGCTCGCGCGCGAGCCGAAGGTATGCCCGCACCTCCACGTGCCGCTTCAGTCCGGCGACGACAGCGTGCTACGCGCGATGGGCAGGCACTACACGGCGGGGGAGTACCTCGAGGCGATCGCGGCACTGCGTGCGGCGGTGCCGCATGTCAACCTCACCACCGACGTGATCGTGGGCTTCCCGACCGAGGACGGGGAGGCGTTCGAGCGCACGCTGGAGACGATCGACGCTGCCGGGATCAGCCGCGTCCACGCATTTCCATACTCGCCCCGTCCCGGTACGGCCGCCGAGGCGCTCGGCGACCGCGTGCCGCCGGAAGAGAAGAAGCGCCGCTCACGCGAGCTCCGAGGTCGCTCCGAAGCCCGCTCCCGTCGCCACCGCGCCGCCAAGCTCGGACTCACCGAGAGCGTGCTCGCAGACAAGGCAGCCGACACCCAGGTCTCCGGCTACACCAGCGACTACACCCGCTGCTACCTGCCGAGCGGCACCGCGGTCCGCGGCGAGCTCGTAGAGGTGGTCTGCGAGGAGCTTCACGCCGACGGCATCCGCTGCCGCCCGGTGGTCCGGTAGCGCGGATCCTGCCGTCTTGGCCAGGGCGCGGCGGATGCCGACGGACACGTCATGCCGGCGGCGTATCCTTGATTTCCGATGACCGTCATCGAGCAAGTTCGAACCGATATAACCCGCGCGATGAAAGCTGGCGAGAAACAGCGCGTCGGCGCGCTGCGGATGGTCCTGTCCGAGCTTCAGAAGGCAGTCAAGGAAGGGAGCTCCGACGAGGTCGCCGTACTGCGCCGTGAACGCAAGCGCCGCCTCGAAGCCGCCCATCAGTTCCGCGACGGCGGTCGCCCCGAGCTCGCCGACCAGGAAGAGTCAGAGGCTGAGCTGATCGAGGGCTACCTTCCATCCGAGCTGCCCGACGCCGAGATCGACGTGCTCGTGGCGGCGGCGATCGAGGAGACCGGGGCGAGCTCGTCCAAGGACATGGGGCAAGTGATGAAAGTCGTGATGGCGAAGGTCGACGGCCGCGCTGACGGCAAGCGCGTCTCGGGACGCGTTCGGGACGTGTTGAGCGGCTCGCGTGCGTAGCAGAATCGAGCTCGATAACGAAATCGCAGCCGAGCTCGCGGGCAGCGAGGACGCAGTCCTTCGCGCGCTCGAGGGCCACCTCGACTGCAAGATCTACCTCCGCGGTAACGTGCTCACCCTCGAGGGCGACGACGCTGCTGTCGAAGGCGCCGCAAGCGTCGTCCGCGAGCTGTCGGAGCTGATCGCCCAAGGACACCAAATTGCGCCTGGGACGATCGAGGCGGTCACCAGCGCGCTCGACCAGCACGAGTCCCCGGCGAGCATCCTCGAGGACGTGGTGTGGCGCCACCGGGCCACCAAGGTGGCGCCTAAGACCGTCAACCAGAAGCGCTACGTCGACTCGATCAGGGACAACACGATCACGTTCGGCATCGGGCCCGCCGGCACCGGCAAGACCTTCCTCGCCGTCGCTCTCGCGGCCGCCGCGCTGAGCCGCCGCGAGGTCAACCGGATCATCCTCACCCGGCCCGCGGTCGAAGCCGGCGAGCGGCTCGGATTCCTGCCGGGAGACCTGATGGCGAAGGTCGATCCGTACCTGCGCCCCCTGTTCGACGCCCTGCACGACATGCTCGAGCCCGAGCGGGTCAGCCAGCACCTCGAGAAGGGCGTGATCGAGGTCGCGCCGCTGGCATTCATGCGGGGACGCGCGCAGCCGCTCTCCAGCGGTGTGCTGACTCCATCCGGGTTCCGTCCGATCGGGACACTGCGAATCGGCGATCTGGTGATCGGGTCGGATGGTCGACCGACGCCGGTGATCGGCGTCTACCCGCAGGGTCGTAAGGCCGTGTTCCGGCTGCGCGCTCAGGACGGAGCGTCCACGCTCTGCTGCGCTGAGCATCTGTGGCACGTGTTCACACCGGAGGATCGTCGGCGGGGCAAGCCCGGGCGCGTCGTCGAGACGCAGCAGATGATCGGTCGCCTGCGCCGGATGCACCAGCACCGGTTTGAACTTCCCATCCTCTCGGCGCCGGCGGAGTTCCCTGCTCGGGAGGTTCCCATCGACCCCTACGCCCTGGGCCTCCTGCTCGGGGATGGGTGCCTCACGACGAAAACGACCCCCACGTTCTCGACCGCCGATCGGGAGCCGGCGATGGCCCTCGAGGCGTCACTCGACCGGATCGAGCTGCAACCCAAGAGCGGCGTCGACTACACCCTCCGCCACGTCGATGGCCATCGCGGTGGCGTGATCGTCGCCAATCCGGTGACGACTGCGCTTCGTGAGCTCGGGCTGGCCGGGACGAAGTCGTACACGAAGTACGTGCCCGAGGCATACCTGCACAACTCGTCTGCGGTCCGTGTCGCGCTGTTACAAGGGCTGTTGGATAGCGACGGTGGACCTGTGACGCAGAACGGCCGGACCTGTCGTATCCAATACACGACATGCTCCGAGCGGCTGCGCGACGATGTGGCTTATCTCGTCCGCTCGCTCGGAGGTGTGGCCTATGCGCGTCGGCGGATAGCTCTCGGGCGAGCTCCGGGACTGGCCGGCGGACGGCCGGTCGTGCATCGGCACGACGCGTTCGTGATCGACCTTCGCGTTCCGGCCGGCGTCGCGCCCTTCCGTCTGGAGCGCAAGCGGGATATCTATGACCGCTACGGCGGCGGACGGCCGATGCGATTTATCGAAGCGATCGAGCCGGCCGGAGAGATGGAGACGGTCTGCATCCAGGTCGCGGCAGCCGATTCGCTCTACGTCACTGACGATTATCTGGTCACACACAACACTCTGAACGACAGTTTCATCATCCTCGACGAGGCGCAGAACACGAGCCCCGAGCAGATGAAGATGTTCCTCACCCGACTCGGGTTCAACTCGAGGGTCGTGGTGACAGGCGACATCACGCAGATCGACCTGCCCCGTGAGCAGGACTCTGGGCTCGTGGTCGTAAGCGAGATCCTCGAGGACGTCGAAGGAATCCAGTTCGTCCGCTTCGGCGAGGAGGACGTCGTCCGGCATAAGCTGGTGCGGCGGATCGTCGCCGCTTACACCGAGCACTCACAGCGAGCCGCGCCCGAGCTAAGGCCTCGTAAGCGCGCGTGACGCTCGAGATCGAGGTCATCGGCGTCGACCCCGGGCGCCACGACGGCCTCACCGTGAACGAGGTTGAGCAGCTCTGCGCGGTTTCGCTCGCCTCGGCCGGGATCGAGGACGGCCATCTCGCGCTCGAGCTAGTCGATGAGTCCAGAATGCGCGAGCTCAACCGGGAATACCGCGGCACCGACCAGCCGACCGACGTGCTCTCCTTCCCGATCGACGAGGACGGCGCCGCAGCCGGCCCCCGAGAGTTAGGCGACGTCGTCATCTGTCCGCCGCAGGCTTCCGACCTTCGTGCGGCGGTCGTCCACGGGGTGCTGCACCTCACCGGGATGGACCACGAGACCGACGGCGGCGAGATGCTCGCGGTGCAAGGGGAGATCGTGCGGAGTTCTATCGGGCTCGCACGGCCGGGAATGCTCTTGCCGTGAGTGCCCGATCGAACTCCGTTGAACCGGCGCATGGGCAAGAGGTAGCCGGACCGTTGGGGGCCGGTTCTGCGCCTGGTGGGATGGGGGAGGGCTCGGGGGCTGGTGGGAGCGCTGTGACTCGCTCTGGGTTTGTTGCGCTTGCTGGACGGCCGAATGTGGGCAAGTCGACGCTGACGAATTCGATCGTTGGTGCGAAGGTGGCGATCGTGTCCGATAAGCCGCAGACGACTCGCCGGGCGATCCGGGGGGTCGCTACCGGGGAGGGGTGGCAGCTCGTGTTGATCGACCTGCCAGGCGTTCAGCGCCCGCGTGACGCGCTCACGGGGCGGATGCAGCGCCGCGTCGAGCGGGAGCTCGAGGACGCGGACGGGTGCCTGCTCGTCGTCAACGCCGAGCAGGGCATCGGCCCGGGGGACCGCTTCATCGCGAATCTGCTGCGCGGAGCGGGCGTGCCGGTCGTGATCGCCGTCAACAAGGTCGACCACTGCGACCGCGCGGCGATCGCCTCGGCGCTGCAGGCTGCGGCCGACCTCGATGTAGGGGAGGAGATCTTTCCGGTTTCGGCGCGCACCGGCGCGGGCGTTCCGCTGCTGGTGGAGCGACTTGTGTCACTGCTCCCGGCGAGCCCGTTCTTCTTCTCGCCCGGTCAGCTCTCGGATGTGCCCGAATCGGTCTGGCTGGGAGAACTGGTGCGTGAACAGGTGCTCTCGCGCGTGCGTGCGGAGGTTCCGCACGCGGTCGAGGTCGAGGTCGAGGCGATCGAGCAACGCCGCGAGGATCTGATCGCCGTGGTGGCGGTTCTCCTCGTCGAGACGGAGTCCCAGAAAGGGATCCTGATTGGGGCGGGGGGGAAGATGGTGAAGGCGATCGGGACGGCAGCCCGCAGGGCGATCGAGCGTGAGCTCGGCTCCAGGGTGCACCTCGAGCTGTCGGTGCGCGTGCGGCGGCACTGGCGGGGCGACGAACGGCTGCTCGACCGGCTGGGGATCGAATAACAGGCCGGGGTCGCACCCCACGCAATCCGACCTTGATCCCGGGTACCGCCCAGACGGCGGATGTTCCGGGCCCGGCAGGAGGTGTGGTCAGTTGACCGGAAATACGACGGGTGATCGATCACCGCCTCCGGAGTTTGGGCCCGGCCGACCGGATAGCGGCCTGGATTCGCCACAAGCGTTGCGGAAGCGCTCGAGAGCCGTGACGCCCTTGTCACACAGCAGGCGCACCACGCCCCGCCCCGGTTGACCCGAGCGAACCAGCGGCGGCCCAGCCCACCCTGAACATCAGTTGTTCAGTGCGTAGCGCGCCCCTTCGAGATTTGGGGGCCGGAGCGCGCTCGCGGGCCTTGCGAGCACCTCTTGGAGTCAGCTCTGAGCTCGCGATCCGACATTCGCCGAGATTTGACGGATGCGGCTAAAGGTTCCGAATAAGGTTGTGGACGCACCCGCCGATAAACACTCTGAGACACGGGATTCGAGGCATCCCGAGACAAGGAGATAGGGCATTGCGAAGGCGAGAAGCGGTCCTAGGGCTGGTGACGGCAGCATTCGTCTTGCTGGCGTTGCTGACGTTGTTCGCGATTGAGCTGTCGGACACCCAGGCGAAATCCAAGCAGGACGTAGAGGCTCGCGTGCACGAACGCGGCGTACTCGCCGGAGCTCTGATCGACAGCCTGTTCCAGTCGGTGCAGCAGGCGGTTCCGAGCGACGTTCACACGTATGGCGCTCAGACGATCAGCGCACGGACGATGAACCGTGCCCGGGGCCAGAACGCTTACACGGCGGTGCTCGACGCGCGCGGAAACGTGATCGCGCACTCGACAGGCTTCACAGCGCAGGCGCAAGCTGATCTCGCGCACGCGGGCGCGCTGTCGCTGATCCGCGCCGGCGACCCTTACGCGCTAGGGAATCTGGTCCCATATGGCCGGACGGGGGCAATCGATTTCGCCGTCACGTTCCCCACGCGCTACGGGAAGCGGACGCTGCTCACCGGCTTCGCCCCAACCGAGCTCGGCTTCTTCCTCAGATCGGACCTGCTCAAGATCCCAGGAGTCAAGGGTGCGCACAACTATCTGATCGATGGTGGCGACACGGTCCTCGCGTCAACCAACCCGGCGAAGCCGACCGGGTACGTCTTCCGCCAGCCCGGGCAAGTGAAAGCGCTCGGGCAGACCTCGGGGGACCGTGACGGCCACTACTACGACCAGGTCCGGCTGCCCGACTCGACCTGGCGGATTGTGCTGGCGGCTCCCAACGGCCCGCTGTTCGCAAGCGTCTCTGGCCTGCACAAATGGGTTCCGTGGATGATCTTCATCTGCTTTGCCCTGGTCGCATTCGCCGCGCTCGTGCTCGGCAGGCGCGTGCTCGGGTCGGCCGACCAGGTTCGTGAGGCCAACGCCCGGCTGGCGCTCGTCAACGCGGAGCTCGAGCAGACCAACGAGACGCTCGAGCTGCGAGCCCGTGAGCTGGCCCGGTCGAACGCTGAGCTCGAGCAGTTCGCCTCAATCGCTTCGCATGACCTCCAGGAGCCCTTGCGCAAGGTCCGAACGTTTACGCAGCGGGTGACGGTGATCGAGGCTGAGCGGCTTTCCGATAAGGGCCTCGACTACCTGCAGCGGGCCAACTCCGCCGCCGAGCGGATGCAGCAGCTGATCGAGGACCTGCTCAAGTTCTCACGCGTCGCTACCCACGGACGGCCATTCGCTCTGGTCGACTTGTCGCAGGTGACCCACGAGGTGCTCGACGACCTCGAGGCGCAGGTCGAGGCCTCTGGTGCGGTGGTTCGCATCGGCGAGCTTCCCACGATCACCGCCGACGCGCTGCAGATGCGCCAGCTGATGCAGAACCTGATCTCGAATGCGATCAAGTTCCGTCGCGAAGGCGTCACGCCCGAAGTCCAGATCGAAGCAACCGTCGCCGGCGACGAGATACGGCTTGCCGTGCGCGATAACGGGATCGGCTTCGAGCCGCAATACAGCCGCCGCATCTTTCGCGTGTTCGAGCGACTGCACGGTCGCGGCGAGTACCCGGGCACCGGCATCGGGCTGGCCCTGTGCCGGAGGATCGCCGAGCGCCACGGCGGGACCGTCGTCGCAGATGCGGAGCCCGGCAGCGGCGCGACGTTCACCGTCACGCTGCCGACAGTGCAACGCGACGCGCTCCTGGTCGCCCCCGAGCTTCACGATCCAGAACCGGACGCCGAGTCCGATACGCGAGAGGCGACCCATGTCACCGCATGAGCTGCACGGCAGGCCGATAACGATCCTACTTGCCGACGACGACGAGGAAGATCGCGAACTCGCGCGCGACGCATTGCAGGATTCGAAGCTGGCGAACGAGATGAGATTCGTCGTCGACGGGCAGGACCTGATGGACTACCTCCATCGCGAGGGTCGCTACGCGGATCCGTCGGCCGACGCGCCGCGGCCGGGAATCATCCTGCTCGACCTCAATATGCCCAAGAAGGACGGTCGCGAAGCGCTCGCGGAGATCAAGGCCGACCCGTCGCTGCGCCGGATCCCCGTCGTCGTGCTTACGACCTCGAGTGACGAGCAGGACGTGCTTCGCAGTTACGACCTCGGTGTCAGCTCGTTCATCACCAAGCCGGTCACGTTTGCAGGGCTGGTCGAGGCGATGAGGGCCTGGACGCGCTACTGGTTCGAGCTCGTCGAGTTGCCCCTGAACGGTCTCGGCGATGCCCACGTCGACTGAACCGCTGAGCGTCCTCCTGGTCGAGGACGACGAGGACGACTACCTGATCACCCGCGACATGCTCGCCGGGCAGGACCGTGCCCGCTTCGCGCTCGACTGGTGCCAGGCGTACGGCGAGGCGCTCGAGGCGATCGGCCGCCAAGCGCACGACGTCTACCTGATCGACTACCGCCTCGGCGAACACACCGGCCTCGACCTGGTGCGAGAGGGGTTCGCGACGCGCCCGCTGGCGCCCGTGATCCTTCTCACCGGGCAGAGCGACTACGAGATCGATCTCGAGGCCACGGCACTCGGGGTCACCGACTACCTCGTCAAGCAAGAACTGGATCCCGCCGGACTCGAGCGCTCGATCAGGTATGCGATCAGTCACCAGCGGGCGCTGGAAGACCTGATTCAGAGCGAGGAGCGCTATGCGCTCGCCGTACGCGCCGCGAACGACGGGATCTGGGACTGGGACCTACGCAGTGACCGGATGTACTTCTCGCCGCGCTGGCGCGCGATCCTCGGTCAGCCCGAGCGCTCCGGCGACGATGATCCCGCCGCCTGGTTCAACCTCGTGCATGCCGACGACCTATTGCGCCTCCGGGCCGCAATCGACGCGCACGTAGCGGGGCAGACACCGCATCTGGAGTCCGAGCACCGGATGCGCCACGCCGACGGAACCTGGCGCTGGGTGCTCACGCGCGGCCTCGCGATCCGCGGCATCGACGCCGAGGTGACGCGGATGGCGGGCTCACTCTCGGACGTGACGGATCGCCGTAGCGCCGAGATCCGCCTCCAGCACGACGCACTTCACGACGCGCTAACTGGCCTCCCCAACCGAGCGCTGTTCATGGACCGCGTAGACCAGGTCGTGCGGCGCACGTCGCGCGAGCCGGGCTGCCGCTGCGCGGTTCTGTTCATCGACATCGACCGCTTCAAGCTCGTCAATGACAGTCTCAGCCACGCTGTCGGGGACCACCTCCTGATCGCGCTGGCGGGGCGGTTCGCCGGGGTGCTGCGTCCCGGCGACACTGTCGCGCGGATCGGCGGCGACGAGTTCACGATTCTGCTCGACGGCAGCGTAAACGAGCGCGAGGCGCGGATCGTCGCAGGCCGCGTTCAGGGAGCGCTCGGTCAAGCCTTCACAGTGGATGGCCACGAGCTGAACGTCACGGCGAGTATCGGCATCTCGCTCGCCGCCGCGCAGATGAACTCGTCCGAGCTGCTGCGCAACGCAGACATCGCGATGTACGACGCGAAGCGACGGGGCCGCGCCTGCTGCGCCCTGTTCGATGAGAGCATGCATCGCCGCGTCGTCGACCGCCTCGAACGCGAGAACGATCTGCGCCATGCGGTCGAGGACTCGCTCCTGGAAGTCCATTACCAGCCGATCATCGATCTCGCGACTGGCCGGATCGCGGCGCTGGAAGCGCTCGCGCGCTGGCCCAGCGAGTGGCCACATGTCGCTCCGCTCGACTTCATCCCGATCGCAGAGGAGACCGGTCTGATCGGCCCGCTCGGCTTGCATGTCCTGCGCAGCGCGCTCGACTCGCTCGCGCGCTGGCGCGGGAGTGGCATTGTGGGCGAGGACGTGCGGATGAGCGTCAACATCTCCGCGCGCCAGCTCGAAGACCCGAACCTGCCGGCGAACGTCCGCGCCGCGCTCGTGGCCGCCGGTCTCGACGGCGACGCATTGCGACTCGAGATCACCGAGAGCACGCTGATGCAGGAGCCAGAACGGATGCAGCAGATCGTCTCCGAGGTCTGCGCAACCGGCGCGGGCCTGCACCTCGACGACTTCGGCACCGGTTACTCGTCGCTGACTGCGCTCCACCAGTTCCCGGTCGACGCGCTGAAGATCGACCGCAGCTTCGTCGCCTCGCTCGGCGGCGACGCCGGAGGTAGCGACGTGATCGTTCGCTCCACGGTCGCGCTCGCTCACAGCCTCGGCCTGCACGTGATCGCCGAAGGGATCGAGGACACGGCACAACTGAAGCGCCTACGGACGCTCGGATGTGAGTACGGCCAGGGATACCTCCTTTCCAAGCCGCTGAGCGGCGAGGACACACAGGCCCTGCTGGCCAGTTGGTCGTCGCCGTCGGTGGCGGCCCTTGGTGACTCTGCTGAGCCGACCGGCGTCGGCTCAAATGGGGGATTTGGCAGAGCCAAATCCCCCGGGGCGGTAGTGGGACCGGCGCCCGGTGGGCCCGGACGGGGATTGACGCGCGGCTGACCTGCGGCCGAGAGCGCGGCGCGCACGCTTAGAATCATCGGTTCGTGGACGACGCCGAGATCGCCTTTGACGAGCGCGGCCTCGTTCCGTGCGTGATGCAGGACTGGCGCACGGGCGAGGTGCTCACGCTCGCATACATGAACGCCGAGGCGCTGCACCGTACTCGAGAGACGGGGGAGATGCACTTCTTCAGCCGCTCGCGTCAGGAGCTGTGGCACAAGGGCGCGACATCCGGGAACACGATGGCCGTCAAGGCGATTCGCTACGACTGTGACGGCGACGCGCTCCTCGCGCTGGTCGAGCCGGGAGGCCCCGCGTGCCACACCGGCGAGCGCAGCTGCTTTTACCGCGGGCAACACGATCCGGCCGCCCCCCACGAGGTGCTGCCGACGCTCGAGCGCACGATCGCTGCCAGGGCGGCGTCCCGACCAGACGGTTCGTACACCGCGACGCTGCTAGCCGCACCAGCGCGGATCGGCGAGAAGGTGCAGGAAGAGGCCGAGGAAGTTACCCGAGCAGCCAGGGAGGAGTCCGACGAACGAGTCGCCGAGGAGGCAGCCGACGTCCTCTACCACCTCGCGGTGCTCCTGCGGAGCCGCGAGCTGACGCTCGCCGACGCGGAGCAAGTGCTCGATGGCCGTCGCCGGCAGTGAGGCCGCGTCTGCGGCAACCCCCTCGCTCGAGCAGGTTCGAGAGCTCGCGGGCGAGCACAACCTGATCCCCATCCGTGAGACCTTCGTCGACGACTGCGAGACACCGGTCTCGGCCTTCCTGAAGCTCCGCGGGGAGGGACCGGCGTTCCTGCTCGAATCCGCGGAGCAGGGGAGAGTCGGCCGCTACTCGTTCATCGGCTTCCGTCCTCGCAAGGTGCTGCGCTGGTCGCTGGGCGACGCGGGCGATCCGTACGCACTGGCGGCCGCCGAGCTCGGCCGGTACCGGCCGGCCCCGATCGAGGACCTGCCGCCGTTCGCGGGCGGTGCGGTCGGCGTGTTCGCATATGACCTGGTCCGCACCGTCGAGCCGCTCGGGGAGCCGAACCCTGACCCGGTTGGTGTGCCCGACCTCGCGCTGATGCTCACCGATACGCTGATCGTGTTCGACCACCTCAAGCACACCGTGACGGTGCTGGCCAACGTCTACACCGACGACGACATCGAGCTGTCCTACGCGGCGGCGCTCGAGACAATCGCCGAGGTGCGCTGGCGGCTATCGGGCCCGGTCCCGCGTCCCTCACGCCCACCCGGCGCCGGCCGGACGGTCCCTGAGCTCGTCCCGAACATGTCCCAGGAGCGCTTCGAGTCGATCGTCGCCCGGATCATCGAATACATCTACGCGGGCGACGCCTATCAGGTGGTGCCCTCGCAGCGATGGTCCGGGCCGGTCCCCGTCGAGGCGTTCTCGATCTACCGTGGGCTGCGGGTCGTCAACCCGAGCCCATACATGTACTTCCTCGACTTCGGCGACTTCGAGGTCGCCGGCGCGAGCCCCGAGCCGCTGATCACCGTCAACGGCAGGCAGGTCCTGACACGGCCGATCGCGGGCACCCGCCCGCGCGGAGCCAGCGCCGACGAGGACCGCCGCATGGCCGAGGAGCTGCTCGCCGATCTCAAGGAGCGCGCCGAGCACGTGATGATGGTGGACCTCGGGCGAAACGACCTCGGGCGCGTGTGCGAATACGGCACCGTTGCGGTCGAGGAGTTCATGGCGATCGAGCATTACAGCCATGTGATGCACATCGTCTCGAGCGTCACCGGGACGCTGCGCCCGGGTATCGGGGCGCTCGACGCATTGCGTTCTGTACTGCCGGCAGGCACGCTCTCCGGTGCGCCGAAAGTGCGGGCGATGCAGATCATCGACGAGCTCGAGCCGGTCAAACGCGGTGGCTACGGCGGCGCGATCGGGTACGTCAGCTACACCGGGGACCTAGACACCTGCATCCACATCCGCACAGCCGTCGTGAAAGACGGCGTCGTGCACGTCCAGGCAGGAGGCGGCACCGTCGCGGATGCCAAGCCGGCCAACGAGTACCGCGAATCGGTCGCGAAGTCCAAGGCCGTGCTGTCGGCGATCGCGGTGGCCGTGGGGCAGCCCTGGCCGTGACTGTCCGCCGGCGCTGCTGACTCACAATCGATATCGTCCGGCGTCGGGCGGTTTGGGTAGGGTTGGCCTGGAGGCGTGCGTAGCGCACCACCCGCGCTCAGCGGCACCGCGGGAGCCGGCGACACGCTCCACTGCGCTCCGTCCAGAGGATCGACGAGGGCAACCAGCTGACGTGCACCGTGACCGCCACCAGCGGTTCCGCGGTGAGCGTCTCGGTCACCTCGAGCGCGGTCAGCATCCCGGTCCTGCGCGTCGGCCGCTGCCCCGGCGCGAGCGGCAACCTCGCCGGCACCCACCTCGGCCCGATCCGGCTCGGGATGACCCGCTCCCAGGCCCGCCACGCCTACCAGCGCAGCTCGACCCGCGGTCAGGCGTACCAAGACTTCTTCTGCCTGACACCGATCGGGATCCGCGCCGGGTACGCCTCCCCAAAACTGCTCGCGAACCTCGCTAAGACCCGGCGCTCCGCAGACACCGGGCGGATCGTCTGGATCTCGACAGCAAGCGCGTTCTACGCCGTCCAGCACATCCGCCGGGGAGCCACGATCACCGCAGCCGACGCCCGGCTCAAACTCGGCCACGTGTTCGTGATCGGCGCCAACGACTGGTACCTGGCCCCACTCCCATCCGCCACCGCCGTCCTCAAAGTCCGTCGGAGGCCGGCGGTTGCGGGAGGTGGGCCGGCCTCGGCCCGTCGCTCTTGAGCTGGCCCCGTTACCTTTCTCCCACTCATGCGTGTCCTTGTGGTCGACAACTATGACTCTTTCACCTACAACTTGGTGCAATACCTTGGTGAGCTGGGGGCTGAGGTGGAGGTCGTGCGGAACGACCAGGCTACGGTGGAGGAGCTTTTGGTGCGGGGATATGACCGGGTGATCGTGTCGCCGGGGCCCTGTACGCCGAACGAGGCCGGCATCTCGCTCGAGGCGGTGCGGCGGTTCCCGCTGGCGCGAATCCCGACGCTCGGGGTCTGCCTCGGGCACCAGGCGCTCGTACAGGCCTGGGGTGGAAAGGTGATCCAGCACCAGCCGATTCACGGCAAGACCTCCGACATCGAGCATGACGGACGCACGATCTTCCGCGGTCTGCGAACTCCGCTCACGGTGGGCCGCTACCACTCCCTGATCGCCGACCCGCAGCTGCCCGACCTGCTCGAGCGCAGCGCCAGCGAGGGCGAGGTCGTGATGGCGGTCCGTCACCGGGAGCTACCGGCCGAGGGGGTGCAGTTTCATCCCGAGTCGGTGCTGACCGACCAGGGCCGCGAGCTGCTGCGGAACTTCCTCGAAGCGGGACCTGAATGAGCGAGCAGCTGCTGACCACGGCGATCGATGCCCTCGCATCCGGTCGGGACCTGAGCCAGGACGATGCAGCCGCGGTGCTGTCCGAGATCATGGCCGGCGGCGCAAGCGAGATCCAGATCGCGGGCTTCCTGATCGCGCTCCGCACCAAGGGCGAGACGGTCGACGAGCTTGCAGGCCTCGCGCGGACGATGCGCAGGCTCGCGGCCCACGTGACCGTCGACCGTAGCGACCTCGTCGACACCGCGGGCACCGGGGGCGGCCAGCGAACGTTCAACGTCTCCACCACCGCGGCGCTGATCGCCGCCGGCGCCGGATGCACCGTCGCCAAGCACGGGAACCGCTCCGCGACCGGCCTCTCGGGCTCAGCCGATGTTCTCGAGGCGCTCGGCGCACGGATCGATCTCGGTCCCGACGCTGTCGCTCGCTGCATCGAGGACGTGGGCTTCGGTTTCATGTTCGCGCCGACCCACCACCAGGCCACGCGCTACGTGATGCCGGTCCGCAAGGAGCTCGCGGTCCGGACGATCTTCAATTTCCTAGGTCCCCTGACAAACCCGGCGGGGGCGACGAGGCAGCTGATCGGCGTTTCCGACGCGGCGTTCCTCGACACGGTCGCCGGCGCGCTCGCGCGGCTCGGGGCCGAACGCGCACTCGTCGTCAGCAGCGAGGACGGCCTCGACGAGCTTTCGATCTCCGCCCAGACGGCGGTAGTCGAGGTCACCGGTGATCAGACCCGCCGGTACACCGTCTCTCCTGAGGACTTCGGGCTCGACCGGGCGCCGCCCGGCTCGGTCGGCGGTGGCACCCCTGAGCAGAACGCGCAGACCGCGCGGCGAATCCTTGCCGCCGAGCACGGCGCGCCGCGTGACATCGCCGTGCTCAACGCCGGTGCCGCGATCTATGCCGGCGGCATCGCCGACTCGCTCGCGGAAGGAGTGATCGCGGCCGCGGACGCGATCGACAGCGGCGCGGCGGCCGACGCGCTCGACCGGTTCATCGAACGCACACGGGAGCTGGCGCCCGTATGAACGTGCTCGAAGGCATCGTGGCCGCGACCAGGGATGAGGTCGAGCGGCGGCGGAGGGAGGTGCCGATCGCGGAGCTCGAGCGTTTGGTGGACCGGCGCAGGGGGGAGCTACGGCCGTTCGCGGCGGCGCTGGCGCGGCCCGGACTCTCGGTGATCGCCGAACACAAGCGTCGCTCGCCCTCCGCCGGCGTGATCCGGGACGGCATCGCGATCGAAGACGTCGTCATGGCGTACGAGCGTGGCGGGGCCGCCGCGCTCTCGATCCTGACCGAGGGCCCGAGCTTCGGCGGTACGACCGCAGATTTGCAATCCGCGAGGGACGCGACCTCGCTGCCGCTGCTGCGCAAGGACTTCGTCGTCGACCCGTACCAGGTAACCGAGTCGCTCGCCGCCGGTGCCGATGCGATCCTGCTGATCGTCGCCGCCCTCACGCGCTCCGAGCTGTCGATGCTCCATGCGTCGGCGCGGGCGATCGGACTCGCCGTCCTCGTCGAGGTTCACGACGAACGCGAGCTCGAGGCGGCGAGCTCGATCGGGGCCGAGATCGTCGGGATCAACAACCGCGATCTCACGACGCTCACGGTCGACACCGCACGTACCTATGAGCTGCTCCCGCGCGTCCCGGCGGACGTCACCGTCGTCGCCGAATCCGGGTTCAGCACCCGGGCTGAGCTCGATCAGCTCGAGCGTGCCGGCGTGCACGCCGTGCTCGTCGGGGAGGCCCTGATGCGAGCCCCGGAGATCGAACCGGCCTGCTGGGAGCTTGCGGGCGACCGCGCGGCTCCGCTTTAAGTGAAGTTCAGCGCTCCGTCCCACACTCCCCACCCGCATGAAGTCACTCCTGCGCTCCCCGCTTGTGTCGGCGGCCGTCGGCGGTTTAGCGGTCGCCGGGGTGCTCCTGGCCCTCGGCGTCACCGGTCACCGAACGACCACCACCGTGATCGACGAGGCGCCGCTCACCGCTGCGCCGGCCTCCGACGTCGGCGCCGGCCTGACGCCTTACGAGATCTATCAGCGTGACGCGCCGAGCGTCGTGTTCGTGCGCGCCGACGTCGACGAGAGCGTCGAGGACCCATTCGCGCTCCCGGACGAGCTCCCGGGCGTGTCGACCGGCTCGGGATTCCTGGTCGACAAGCACGGAGACATCCTCACCGATTACCACGTGGTCGCAGGTGCGAACACCGGCGAAATCTCGGTGGAGTTCGAGCACGGAGTTACGAAGGCGGCGCAGATCATCGGCGAGGATCCGAACGACGATCTCGCGATCCTACGGGTCAACGTTCGCGGGCTCGGGCTCGCGCCGCTCGCGCTAGGCAACTCGGCCACGGCCCGGGTCGGTGACCCCACACTGGCGATCGCCAACCCGTTCGGCGTCGACCGCACGCTCACCACCGGCATCGTCTCCGCGCTACAGCGCCAGATCACCGCGGCGGATGGCTTCTCGATCGACAACGTGATTCAAACCGACGCTCCAGCCGACCAGGGCGTCTCAGGTGGACCGCTGATCGACGCCGCCGGGCGGGTGATCGGGATCAGCTCGCAGATCATGACCGGCGAGGGCGGCCAAGGCAGCGTCCCTGTCGGGTTCGCGGTTCCGAGCAACACGGCCAAGTCGCTGTTGCCGCGGCTGGAGGGCGTGGCGGCTCCAACGCGGGCATATCTCGGCGTCGCCGGCGTGACCGTGAATCATTCGCTTGTCTCGCTGGGCGTCGCGGCCCGCCGCGGCGTACTCGTGGAGTCGGTGGATCCGTCCGGGCCCGCCGCCAGGGTTGGAGTGCGTGCGGGCAGCCTCAGGCGCGTTGTCGACGGCCGCCGGCTGTACCTCGGCGGGGACGTGATCGAGCGGATCGATGGCGACGTCGCCGACACCGCCGGCGCCCTCAACAAAGTCGTCGCGTCCAAGCGACCGGGTGAGGTCGTCGCGCTGACGATCCTCCGCGGGCGCAGGCTCGAGACGGTCGACGTCATGCTCGGCAGCGAACCGCCGCCCGGATGAGCGACAGGGCGGGCGAAGCCGAATCCGGACCGACCGTACGATGTGCGTATGCCCGCCCCCGGAGTACCCAGAGTCAAGATCTGCGGCATCACGACGCGCGAGGATGCAGAGTATGCAGCCGCCGCAGGCGTCTGGGCGATCGGGCTGAACTTCTGGCCCGGCTCGGCTCGGCGCTGCGATCTCGACACGGCCACGGAGATCGCCGCGGCGCTGAAGCGGCGGGTGGAGGTCGTCGGCGTATTCGTGAACCCGACGCTGGCGCAAGTCGCCGGCACCGCCGAGGCGGTCGGCCTGACAATGCTTCAGTTTCACGGCGATGAAGGTCCAGCCTTCTGCGCTGAGGCCGCTCGGCGCACCGGCTGTAAGGTCATCAAAGCCGTCCGCGTGCGGAGCCTCGCCGACATCCAGGCGCTGGCGGCATTCCACGTCGACTATCACCTGCTCGACAGCCACGTGACCGGGCAGCGCGGCGGCACGGGCGAAACATTTGCGTGGGAGCTTGCGCGCGCGCATCGGGGGCGTGTGCCGATGATCCTCAGCGGCGGTCTCACGCCCGAGAACGTCGCCACGGCGATCGTCGCGGTGCATCCGTACGCCGTCGATGTGGCGAGCGGCGTCGAATCCTCACCGGGCCGCAAGGACCCGGCGCGGGTGACTGCCTTCGTGCAGGCGGTGGAGGCGGCGGTGGCGGTGGGTGGTGTGGCTGTGGATGCGGGTGGCGCCGCCTCCAGTGCGAGTTCGGTCGCGGGCTCAGGCCTGGTCGTGGGTTCTGGGGCCGAACTCGCGGGGGGAGTGGAGGATTCTGCTGACGCAGAGCCTGGGGTGGTCGCTTGACTTTGGTTGAGCACCGGTTTGGCCCTTATGGGGGGCAGTATGTTCCCGAGACGCTGATGCCGGCGCTCGATGAGCTCGAGCGGGCGTGGGTGGAGGCGCGTGATGATCCTGGCTATCGCGGGGACCTCGAAGCGCTGCTGCACGACTACGTCGGGCGTCCGACGCCGCTGTATCACGCTCGCCGGCTCAGTGAGGTCGCCGGCCATCCCGTGTACCTGAAGCGCGAGGACCTCAACCACACCGGCGCACACAAGATCAACAATGCCCTTGGCCAGGCGCTGCTCGCCGTGCGGATGGGAAAGCGGCGGATCATCGCCGAGACCGGCGCGGGCCAGCATGGCGTTGCCAGCGCGACGGCGTGCGCGTTGCTCGGTCTCGAGTGCGTGGTCTACATGGGCACCGAGGACATGCGCCGCCAGCAGCCCAATGTCGCGCGGATGGGCCTGCTCGGCGCGCATGTCGAGCCCGTCGAGGCCGGCGCGAAGACACTCAAGGAGGCCGTCTCGGCGGCGATCCGCGACTGGGTGACCAACGTCGCCGACACCCACTACATCATCGGCTCGTGCGTCGGACCGGCGCCGTATCCGGCCCTGGTCCGTGATCTCCAACGGGTGATCGGCGACGAAGCACGGGCGCAGGTGCTCGAACGCTGCGGTCGGCTGCCGGAGCGCGTGATCGCGTGCGTGGGCGGCGGTTCGAACTCGATCGGTGTGTTCACGCCGTTCGTCGCGGACGCCGAGGTCCGGCTGATCGGGGTCGAGGCGGCCGGGGAGGGACTCGAGAGTGGCCGTCACGGCGCGCCGCTGACCGCGGCGGGTCTGCCGGGTGTATTGCACGGGGCATACTCGGCGGTGATGCAGGACGAGGACGGCCAGATCCTCGAGGCGCACTCGATCTCGGCCGGACTGGACTACCCGGGCAGCGGCCCGGAGCATGCGTGGCTGCGCGACTCGGGACGGGCGCGCTATGTCGCCGTCACCGATCAGCAAGCGCTCGATGCGTTTGCGCGCACAGCGCGGCTCGAGGGGATCATCCCCGCGCTCGAGTCCGCGCATGCGCTCGCATGGACGCTCTCGAACGGACCGAGCGAGCTCGATCTCGTCTGCCTGTCCGGACGGGGAGACAAGGACCTCGCCGAGGCGATCGCGAACCTCGAAGCTCCCGGCTCAAAGTGATCACCCCGGACCACCTCGGCGCGCCCCCCGCGAGCTCTGGGACCGAACGGATCGCCGAGGCGTTCGCGGCCGCCGGCGCCGACGGCCGCCGCGCGGCGCTGATGCCGTACATGATGGGTGGCTTCCCCGACCTCGAACGCTCGCTCGAGATCGGGCTGGCGTACGCCGAGGCTGGAGCTGACCTGATCGAGCTTGGCGTCCCGTTCTCCGATCCGCTCGCCGACGGTCCCGTGATCCATGCGGCCGGCACCGCCGCCCTCCGTGCCGGGGTACGCCTCCACGACGTGCTCGAGCTCGCTCGCTCGATCTCAGCTCGCGTTCCGGTCGTGGTCATGTGCTACGCCAATCCGATCTATGCACGCGGCCTCGACCGGTTCGCCGACGCGCTCGCCGGCAGCGGTGCAAGCGGCCTGATCGTCCCCGACCTCCCCTACGAAGAGGCGCCACAGATGCTCGAGGCCTGTGACCGGCGCGGGCTCGCGCTCGTGCCCCTGGTAGCGCCGACGACTCCGGATGCGCGACTTGCCCGGATCGGCGCGCGCGCCCGAGGGTTCCTGTACACGGTTTCGCTCACCGGCACGACGGGAGAGCGCGCGGGGCTCGCCGACGGCCTCGGCGGCGTGATCGCGCGCGCCAAGAGCTTCAGCGCCGTCCCGGTCGCGGTCGGGTTCGGAATCGCCACCCCAGAGCAGGCCGCAGACGCGGCCGGCGCCGGCGCCGACGGGGTGATCGTCGGGTCCAGGCTGGTGCGCGCGGCGGGGGAGTCCTCAGACCCGGCCGGCGCCGTTCGTGAGCTGGTGGTCGCCCTCGGCCGCGCGCTCCGTTAGCATCCCGCCCCTCGCATGTTCCTCCTTTTCACCACCGTCGCCGGGCTCTGCATGTGGATCGTCCTGTGGGCGCTTGGGATCAAGGCCATTGACGGCATCGCCATCGTCCTCGTGCTGGTCGCGCTCGCCGTCGGCGTCCAGCAGATGCTGTCGTACCTGCCAGGCCGCCGCGAGTAGCGGGCGGCCGCCGGTCATGCAAATAGGTAACCGGGTAATCGCCGGGGCCATTGGCGTAGCGCTGGTGGCGATCCTGGCGGGATGCGGGACGACGACCGCCACCACGACCACGATCACCGGCTCCACGCTGACGATCTACTCGAGCCTGCCGTTGCAAGGACCCGAGAGCTCGGAGGCTACGGACGTCCTCGACGCCGAGCGCCTGGCGCTCCAGCAGGCAGGTGGCAAGGTCGGCCGCTACACGATCGACTTCGTCTCGCTGAACGACGCGACCAGCGCCGGATGGAGCCCCAGGCTGATCGCAGACAACGCCCGCAAGGCGATCCAGAACGACAACGCGATCGCCTACATCGGTGAGATCGATCCGAATGCCTCCGCCCAGTCGGTTCCGATCACGAACGCGGATCAGCTATTACAGGTCAGCCCCTACGACACCGCGATCGGGCTGACCGAGGCGACGGCCGCGGTCTCGGGGTCGCCCGGCAACTACTACCAGGCCCTCAGCACCGACGGGCGAACCTTCGGCCGGGTCGTACCCAACGACAGCTACCAGGCCAAGGCTCAGCTCGAGGTGATGAAGAGCCTGGGTGTCCATACGCTGTCGATCGCCGACGACGGTAAGCCCTACGGGGAGGCGATCGCGCTCGCGATCAAGCAGTACGCGTCGACATACGGGATCACCGCGAGCACACCGGTGCAGCCGCCTGCCAAGATCGCCACATCCGGGGACGACGCGATCTTCTACGGAGGCGTCGAGAGCTCCGCAGCCGTGGCACTGTTCAACAGCGAGGCCGCCGCTAACCCGCACCTGAAGCTGTTCGGCCCTGGTGGCCTGGACACGAGCTTCTTCGCCTCGAGTCTCTCGCCGGCCGCGCAGCGAGCCACCTACGTGAGCGAGCCGGGCGAGACCACCAAGGAGCTTCCGCCCGCGGGCCGGGCATTCATCTCTGCCTTCAAGGCGGCCTACCACCACGTGCCGTGGACGCAGGCGATCTTCGGCTACGCGGCGATGGGGGCCGTGCTCGACGCGCTGCAGGGGTCCGATCACGGCGCCGACGCCAACAACAGAGCTGACGTCGTAAGCGCCTTCTTCGCGATCAGGAACCACGCCTCAGCGCTCGGGACGTACTCGATCAAGAAGACGACCGGCGACACGTCGCTCGCCCCGTACATCTTCAGCAAGGTGAAGGGCGGGAAGCTCGTGGCGTTCGAAGCGCTGAGCTGTACGACAGCTCCCTGTCACGTCGTGCGCTGAGGAACGCTGAGCGTTCGCGCTCCGTGAGCCTCTCGTTAGCGTCTGTTGGTCGTTGTGGCCGCCGGACCGAGTCCGTCGGACCGGTCCATACGATGAGACCGTGTCCAGATTCGCAGAGGAGGGGGATGTGAGGGCTCTGCTGAGCGTCCTTGCGGTCTCGGCGCTCGTGGCGGTCGCCGCGATCGCCGGCTGCGGAGGGGGGTCCGCGTCGAGCGGCCGCATCCCGGGCAGGACGCTGACGATCTACGCGAGCCTGCCCGAGCAGGGTCAGTGGAGCACCCAGGCGCTTGCTGTCAAGCAGGGTGCGGAGCTGGCGCTCGACCAGGTGCACGCCGCGATCGGCAGGTACAGGATCGCCTACGTCACGCTCGACGACTCGACCCCGCAGGCGGGCACCTGGGTGCCCGGTCTGGTCGCGAACAACGCGCACCAAGCGGCCGCCGACAACACCACGGTCGGGTACATCGGCGAGTTCAACCCGGACGCGAGCGCGATCTCGATCCCGGTCCTGAACCGTGCAAACATCCCCCAGATCAGCCCCGCCGATGGCGCCGCGGGCCTGACCACAGATACGGTCGGTGGTTTCCCCGGTGAGCCAGAGAAGTACTACCCGACGGGCGCGCGCACGTTCGCGCGCGTGGTGCCCAGCGACAGCGTGGAAGCGCTCGCCCAGGTCCAGCTGCAGCAGAGCCGCGGCTGCACGAAGACGTACATGCTCGACGACGGGAGCGTTTACGGCTCTGACCTGGCGAACATGTTCCAGCACGACGCCGCCGTCGGCGGGCTGAGCACCGCGGGGCCGCAAGCCTATGCGACCGCCGTGGGGACCAGCTACACGTCACTGGAGTCGACCATCGCCGCATCGGGTGCGGACTGCGTGTTCCTGAGCGCGACCACGGAGAGCAACGCAGCCGCGCTGAGCACCGCGCTCGGGGACGCGCTCCCGCAGGCGAAGATCTTCGCCTCCGATGGCGTGGCCGACAGCGCCTACCTGGAGCCGGCGAGCGGTGGCATCCCGTTCGCCCTCGACCGCCGTGTCTACATCACGCTCGCGCCGATGGCCGAAACCGATTATCCGCCCGCTGCGAGGGCGTTCTTCACCGCATACAGGCGGGCGTACGGTGCGGTGCAGCCGTACGCCATATTTGGTTACGCAGCGATGAGCCTGATGCTCACGGCGATCAATCGGGCCACCCATCACGGTCGCGACGAGGCCGATCGCAGCGCCGTGCTGGCTGCGATCTTCGCCACACGAGACCGTCATAGCGTGCTCGGCACCTACAGCATCAAACGCAATGGCGACACGACGCTTCGCCACTACGGCGCCTACAGGGTCCGTCAGGGTCGCCTCGTTTTCTTCCGGGCTTTCACGGGTTAGTTTCGGGTTAGGGGCCGCGGTCGCCGTCGATCCGGCCGGTCGGGCGCGAATAAGCTGTGATCCGCCTGTAAATGGGGATGGCTTACTGAGGCGCTGGTCCTAACAGAAGGGGTGGTCGAGTTGGTCGCAAGAAGAAAAGCTGGGATCTTCCTGGTTGGTGCGCTGGTTGCGCTCGCCGGATGCGGTAGTAGCAGTAACACTACGAGCACCACGAGCAGTACGGCGAATACGACTTCATCGAGTGGCAAGACGGTTGACGTCTACTCGAGCCTGCCGCTGACGGGGGCGTCGACGGCGCAGACGATCCCGTTGGTGGACGGGATCAAGCTCGCGCTTTCTGAGGCCCACGGCAAAGCCGGACCGTGGACCGTCAATTACACCTCGCTCAACGACGCCACGGCGGCGGCCGGCGAGTGGGACCCGACGCAGACGGGGGCAGACGCGCGGAAGGCCGCGGCGGACCCGAAGGCCGTGTACTACATCGGTGAGTTCAACTCCGGGGCGAGCGAGATCTCGATTCCGATCCTCAATGACGCCGGGATCCCGCAGGTCAGTCCCGCGAACACGTATGTCGGGCTGACGACCGACCTGCCGGGCAGCGCGCCCGGGGAGCCGGGCAAGTACTACCCGACGGGTAAGCGGACCTACCTCCGGATCGTGCCGATCGACTCGATCCAGGCGGCAGCCGACCTGATCGCGATGAAGCAGGCAGGATGCACCCGGGTTGCGGTCGCGAACGACAAGGAGGCGTACGGCGCCGGCTTGGCGAAGCTGCTCGAGCTCGAGAAGGGCTATTACGGCGTCGACGTCGTTTCCAACACCGGGATCGACCCGAAGGCGCCCAACTTCCGCTCCTACGCGGCGACGATCAAGGGTGAGGGAGCCGACTGCTTCGAGTTCGCGGGGATCGTCTCCAACGGTGGCGTGCAGATCACGAAGGATGTGAACGCGGCGCTCCCGAAGGCGAAGATCTTTGGGCCCGACGGGATGTGCACGAGCACGTGGACGGATGCGAAGGACGGCGGCGTGCCGGCGAGCATCGATCCGCTGATCGAGTGCACGGTCGCGACCCAGAACCTGACCGCCTATCCGGGTGGGAAGACGTTCCTCGCCGCTTTCAAGGCGAAGTACGGCATTTCCAACCCCGACCCATACGCGATCTACGGCTACGAGGCGATGGAACTCGGTCTCAACACGATCGCCAGCCTGGGAGCGAACGGCGACAACAAGGCCGACATCCTGAAGGCGCTGTTCGCGATCAAGACGCGCCATTCCGTGCTCGGTACGTACGGGTTCGACGCAAACGGCGACACGACGCTGAAGTCCTACGGGCTGTACAAGGTCTCAGGCGGTCTGCCCGTCTTCCTCAAGACGATCACGCCGACGAAGACCGTCTCGTAATCAGGAGGCAATAGGAACCATCTGGAGGGGGCGGCGTATCCGCCGCCCCCTCCATACTCCACGCGGATCGTGGAAGGTCAAGCACTTACGCTGCGGATGGCGGCGGTCGCGGAGCGGCCGCTGGCGCTACTGCGCCGCTACGTGGGACGGTGGGGACTGTGGCTGGCTCTCGCGGCCCTGCCGGTCTACTTCGGCATCCATGACCTGACCCACGGCTATCAGGCAGGGTTCGTCCACGGTCACGAGGTGATCCGGCACGATCTCTCGAACCTCGGCTTCAACCTCGTCGAGGGCCTTTCGAACGGCGCGATCTGGGCGATGATCGCGATCGGCTACACACTCGTGTACGGGATCATCGAGCTGATCAACTTCGCCCACGGCGACGTGTTCATGATCGGTTCGCTGACGGCGGCGGGGCTGTGGGGCACGCTCGGACTTGGCCTCGCGACCGGGCCTGTGGGGTTGACCGCGGGTCTGCTGCTGACGCTGGTGGTCTGCATGGCGGTCTGCGGCTCGCTCAACGTGCTGATCGAGCGGGTCGGATACCGGCCGCTGCGCAACGCTCCCAAGCTCGCGCCTCTGATCACGGCAGTCGGTTTCTCGTTCATTCTGCAGAACGTCGGACTGCTATGGATCGGAGGCAACCCGATCGGCGTCAACGACCTGATTCACGAGAACGACACCGTCTTCCACATCTCCGGTGTGATCGTCCACCGCGCCGATGTGCTGGCGCTGGCGGTGATGATCCCGCTCGTCATCGCGCTGACCTGGTTCCTCGGAAACACCCGGCCGGGCAAGGCGATGCGAGCCACCGCGCAGGACCCGGAGGCGGCGCGGCTGATGGGCATCAACGTCAACTCGACGATCTCGCTCACCTTCCTGATCGGCGGCATGCTCGCCGGCGCGGCCGGGTTGGTCTACGCGCTGTACGAGACGAACGTCTGGTACTTCCAGGGGTTTGAGGCCGGCTTGATCGCCTTCACAGCAGCCGTGATGGGCGGAATCGGCAACGTCCGCGGCGCAGTGCTCGGCGGTCTCCTGATCGGCTGCATCCAGGAGATGTCCGATTCTCGCCTCGGACCGCAATGGACGGAGGCGGTCGTATTCGGGTACCTGATCCTCGTGATGGTGCTGCGACCGCGAGGGCTCCTGGGCGAGGAGACGAGGGAGGCGGGATGAGTGAGGAGATGCCCGGACCGCCCGAGCCGGCCGACAAGATCGGCGAGCTGATCGTGCGGGCGCGCCGGCTGACCACCACGCTAAGGGGGCGGCGGGATGCGATCAGGAAGCGGCTGCCCAGGCGGACCGGCTCCGTCTTCGTGGCGGTCCTGATCGCTGCCGGGTTCGTGCTGCCGCTGTTCTTCTCGCAGACGAGCGGCTTCCTCGAGGCGACGCTGATCTCGCTTGCCTATGTGGTCATGGCGCTCGGGCTCAACGTCGTCGTCGGCTTCGCCGGCCTGCTTGACCTCGGCTACGTGGCCTTCTACGCGATCGGCGCCTACTGCATGGCCTGGTTCGGCTCCGATTTCTTCTTCAAGGAGCACATCCATGTGCTCGTTTCTGGGATCGCCGCGCATGAGATCGGCATCCACCTCAACTTCGTCCTGATCCTGATCGCCGCAGCGATCATCTGCTCGCTGATGGGGATGCTGATCGGCCTGCCGACGCTGCGGCTGCGGGGCGACTACATCGCGATCGTGACGCTCGCGTTCGGGGAGATCATCACGGTGCTCGCGGTCAACGGCACGAGCATCGGCCTTGGCGGCGGCCAGACACTGACCAACGGCGCCCAGGGGATCTCTGCGCTGGACGAGCCGTACTTCCCGGGAATCGGTTCGTTCAACCTGCTGAAGCTGCGACCGTACTACTGGCTGATCTACGTGATCGTGCTGCTGGTCCTGTTCGTCAATCTGCGCCTTCGGGACTCGCGCCTCGGCCGGGCGTGGGTCGCGCTGCGCGAAGACGAAGTGGCTGCTGTCTCGATGGGGATCCCATTGGTAAGGACCAAGCTGAAGGCGTACTCGATCGGCGCGGCGTTCGGCGGCATCTCCGGCGTATTCCTGGGTGCCTACTACACGGACGTCAACTCCGACTACTTCCAGTTCACGTTCTCGATCTTCGTGCTCGCGATGATCATCGTCGGCGGGCTTGGCTCGATCTGGGGTGCGGTCGTCGGCGCGCTGCTGCTGTCATACATCAACTATTACCTGATCCCGGACGTGATCAACTCGATCCCGCACGACTTCGGGCTGAACTTCAACCTCACCACGCTGTCATACGGAATCTTCGGGTTCCTGCTCGTGCTCGTGATGGTCCTGCGCCCGCAGGGCCTGGTCCCCGAGCGGAGGCGCCGGCTCGAGCTGACAGGTGCGATCGCCGCTGAGGATTCGCAACTCGTCGAGGTGCAGGAATGACCGTCGACGCCCCGGCACTCACGAGCGAACGGCTGGTGTTGCGCACCGAGCATGTGACCAAGGAGTTCGGCGGCCTGGTCGCGGTCTCAGACGTCTCGTTCGAGCTGCCGAGTCGATCGATCGTGTCGCTGATCGGCCCCAACGGCGCCGGCAAGACCACTCTGTTCAACATGCTCACCGGCCTCTACAAGCCGACCAGCGGCCGGATCGTGCTCGGCGAGCGCAACATCACGCGGGCGCGCCCGGACGTGATCACCAGCCTCGGGGTCGCACGCACGTTCCAGAACATCCGCCTGTTCGGCGCGATGAGCGCGCTCGAGAATGTGATGATCGGGCGCCACAGCCGCATGCGCGCCGGCCTGTTCGGCTCGATCGTCCGGCCACCGTGGGTACGCCGCGAGGAGCGCGAGGTACGCGACCGCGCGGCCGAGCTGCTCGACTACGTCGGCGTGCGCCAGAGCCAGTTCGGCCAGGGCGCGGCGCAGCTCTCCTACGGCGACCAGCGACGGGTCGAGATCGCTCGCGCGCTGGCATCCGAGCCAACGGTGCTGCTGCTGGACGAGCCGACCGCCGGCATGAACCCACAGGAATCTCAGGCGCTGACCGACTTCATGCGAAAGCTTCGCGACGAGCTGACGCTGACGATCCTGCTGATCGAGCACGACATGAAGGTCGTGATGGGGGTCTCGGAGCGGGTGACCGTGCTCGACCACGGCGAGAAGATCGCCGAGGGGCCGCCGGCGGAGGTACGCGCCTCGCCGCGCGTGATCGAGGCATACCTGGGGAAGGATCCCACCGACCCACCCCCAACCACCTGATGGCGCTCCTCGAGGTCTCCGGCATCCACACCCGCTACGGGACGATCGAAGCGCTGAAGGGCGTGTCGCTGACCGTGGAGGAGGGCGAGGTGGTGACGCTGATCGGCTCCAACGGTGCCGGAAAGTCGACCACACTGCGGTCGATCTCGGGTCTCACGCCTGCGAGCACTGGCTCGATCAGGTTCGACGGCCACGACATCACGCGGACGCCGGCGCACGAGATAGTCAATTACGGGATCGCGCTGTCACCGGAGGGCCGGCACTGCTTCCCGCGCATGACGGTGCGCGAGAACCTCGACCTCGGCGCCTACCGGCGGCGAGGCCCGGAGATCGCCGCAGACCTCGAGCGCGTGTTCAGCCTATTTCCGCGCCTGCAGGAGCGGGAGCGCCAGAAGGCCGGGACGATGTCGGGCGGGGAGCAGCAGATGCTCGCGATCGGGCGCGCGCTGATGGCAAGGCCACGGCTGCTGATGCTCGACGAGCCCTCGATGGGAATCGCGCCGATCCTGGTCCAGCGGATCTACGGCACGATCGCCGAGATCAACCGCTCGGGCGTGGCGATCCTGCTCGTCGAGCAGAACGCCAATTACGCGCTCGACATCGCAAAGCGCGGCTATGTCCTTGAGACCGGCCGGGTGGTACTCGCGAACGCGTCGCGGGAGCTCCGCGACAATCCCGAAGTCCAGCGAGCGTACCTCGGCGCATGAGCGTCTACGCCGTCAACGGTCAGATCGGGGCGACCGGGCTGTACCTGCTCTTCGCCTGGCTGCTCTCGGCTGCGATCGGTTCGTGGCTGTCGGACCGCAAGGGATACGGGGAAAAGGTAGGACTCACCCTGGGTCTGCTGCTCACAGTCTTCGGCCTGTTGCTCGTGCTGCTGCTGCCAAGCCGGCCGGGCTCACGCTGGAAGGTCGAGGGGCCAGTTCCGAAGCGGCTCCGCCGGGCGCGGCGCGAATAGGCGACGTGGCCCGTGAATTCTTGATCACAAGATGGTGACACTTGTGGCGATTGGAGTTAGGATGCGCCACCAGTCGCGATCCTAATCGTACGACCGTTTGGGGGTATCGATGGCCGTTAGTGCACCTGAGTCCAGCGCCGCACTGGATGCTGACGGGCTCGACCGGGGTGTTGGATTCCTCGGCCTCCTGTGGGCATCGGAGACATCGATCATCGGGTCGGGCTGGCTGTTCGGAGCGCTCGGCGCGGCGCTCATCGCCGGGCCGTCGGCGATCCTCGGCTGGGTCCTCGGTTCGGTGATCATCCTTGTCCTGGCGCTCGTCCACGCTGAGCTCGGCGGACTGTTCCCGGTCAGCGGCGGCACGAGCCGCTTCCCGCACTACGCATTCGGCAGCTTCGCCGGCGCGACGTTCGGCTGGGCCTCCTACCTGCAGGCGGCGAGCGTGGCGCCGATCGAGGTGCTCGCCGCCGTCGAGTACCTCTCGACCTCCCACTGGGCCCGGAACTTCTTCAGGACCAGCCTGGCTGCAGGCTCTGCGGGCGGGACGCTGCACGGCTTCGGCTACCTGGCCGCGGCGATCCTGCTGTTCCTGTTCGTGATCATCAACCTCGTCGGGATCCGCTTCTTCGCCAGGATCAACAACGCGATCACCAGCTGGAAGGTGGCGGTTCCCGTCGTCACGGTCCTGATCCTGCTGATCGGCCACTTCCACGGCTCGAACTTCGGCCACGCGGGCGGCGGTTTCTTCACTTCCCACGACGCGATCAAGAACATCCTGCTGACGCTGCCGGCCGGGATCATCTTCTCGCTGCTCGGTTTCGAGCAGGCCGTACAGCTGGGCGGCGAGTCGGCCAATCCGGCGCGTGACCTTCCTCGCGCGGTGATCCTGTCGATCATCATCGGCGCGATCCTCTACATCCTGATCCAGATCGCGTTCATCGGTTCGCTGCCGCCGAGCGTCCTGCACGCCAACGGCGGGTGGCTCGGTCTGGGCACGAGCAAGAGCGCGATTGCCGTAAAGCTCTCGGAGGGTCCGTTCTTCACCCTCGCCAGCATCGTCGGCATCTCCTGGCTGGCGACGGTGCTGAGGATCGACGCGGTGATCTCGCCGAGCGGCACCGGTCTGATGTACGAGACGGCGTCTGCGCGGCTGTCGTACGGCCTCAGCAAGAACGGCTTCGTCCCGACCGCCTTCGAGAACGTTAGTGCCTCGAAGGTGCCGGTGTTCGGGGTGATCGTCGCGACGCTGGTCGGGGTCCTGTTCCTGCTCCCGTTCCCGAGCTGGGCGAAGCTTGTCGGCATCGTCACGAGCGCGTCGGTGTTCATGTACGCAGGAGCGCCGCTCGCACTCGGCGCGCTGCGCAAGCAGAAGCCGGAGCTGGCGCGAACCTACCGGCTGCCTGCGGCCTGGTTCCTCTCGCCGGCCGCGTTCGCCGGCGCCGGCTGGGTGATCCTGTTCTCGGGGTGGCAGACGTACAGCACGCTGGTCGTGGCCCTCCTGCTCGGCTACGCCTTGATCTATGCGTCGTACGCACTGAAGCTCAACCCCAACGCCCCGGCGATGGACTGGCAGGCGGCGCCGTGGATCGGCGTCTGGATCGTCGGCATGGGGGTGATCACGTACCTGAGCGACTTCGGCGCGGGCGGGATCATCGGCGGCATCGGGATCTTCAAGCACGTCCTCGACCAGGGCGGCACCGATGACATCGGCCTCTGGGGCGGGATCATCGCTTCTGGCATCTTCAGCCTGATCATCTACTACTGGGCGATCTCCCTGCGATTGCCCGCGGAGAAGGTCGACGAGTACGTGCGCGAGGTGTATCCGCCGCCGATAACCGAGTAGAGCCCGGCGCCGTCAGCGGCCGAGCGCGGAGTGCAGCGCCTGATCGAGATCGCCCTGCGCCCAGCTGTATCCGAGCGCTCGCGCGCGCGCCGGGACCATGCGCTGGCCGCCCGTCACGATCGAGGCCATCTCGCCGTACATCGCGCGCAACGCGAGCGCGGGCACCGGCAGCACCGCCGGGCGGTGTAGTGCCCGGCCGAGCGCGTGCGAGAAGTCCGCGTTGGTTACAGCGCCCGGCGCGCACCCGTTGACCGGGCCCGACCAGTCGTCCCCGTCGAGGGCCGCCAGGTATAGCCCGACCATGTCATCGACGTGGATCCACGACATGTACTGGCGGCCACCGGCGACCGGTCCGCCGACGCCGGCGCGAAACGGCGGCAGCATCTTCGCGAGCGCGCCGCCGCGGGCATCGAGGACGATCCCCGTGCGGATCTTCGCGACGCGGACGCCGAGCCCGGAGGCGCCGTCCGCGGCGGCCTCCCACGCGCGGCACACCTCGCCGAGGAAGTCGTTCGCGAGCGACGCGCGTTCGTCGAGCTCCTCGTCGCCGCGGTCGCCGTAGATCCCTGACGCCGATGCGCTCACGAGCACCCGCGGCCGCGGGTCGGCGGCGGCCAGGCCCTCAACGAGGCTCGCGGTGCCCTGACCCCGGCTCGCGCGGATCGCCTCGCGGGCGGCGGCCGTCCATCGTTGCGCCACGGGCTCGCCGGCGAGATGGATGACGCCGTCGCGTCCGGCGAGCGCGCCGGCGGGCGCCGGTCCCGCGAGCGGATCCCAGTGCTCGGCCGCCACGCCGAGCCGCTTGGTCGCGCCGGCTGGGTCCCGCGACAATGCGGTCACGTCGTCCCCACGGGCCTTCAGTACGCCGACCAGGCGTGAGCCGACGAACCCGGTGGCGCCGGTGACGGCGACTCTCATCGGGGTTTGGGCTTGGCCGCCAGAAAGGCGCTCGGAACGCTGACCTGGAACCGGCCGCCGCGGGCTGCCTCGCTGCTGCTGAAGTCGATCGTCAGGACTCCGGACCGTAGCGCCCAGTCCTTGTGCGGGAGGAGAAGGGAGTAGTCGAAGCTTCCGCCTTCGACGAAGTAACCGCGGTTGCGAACGCTTACCTTGCGACGGCCGATGTGGCCGCGCAGAACGATCGTGAGCACCGAGTAGGCGGGGTCTGAGATCCGGCCGGCAAACAGAAGGTCATGGTCGCGGATGCGGGTCCTCAGAGCGAGCAGGTGCGTGGGCGGACACTCGGTGCCGATGCAGTACGTGAAGTCGATGTTCGGCGTCGTTGCCCCGGCGCTGATGATCGCCGGTGCTGACTGGCGGTAGCCGTTCGCGCCCGGGGGCGTCGCGCTGATCATCCACGCGCCCGGGGGGATCCCGGTGAGCACGAAGGTGCCGTCGGGCCCGGTGGTGGCCGGGACAGGTCCGGCCAGGAACGGTGACCCGTCGGGCTCGGTGATGCCCGCACCGACGATGTAGCCCGCGAGCGGTGCGCCGCTGGAGTTGGTCACGCGTCCGGTGACCGTCCCGGGGAGCTCAGCGAGTTCGACTCCTAGCGACACCGTTTGCCCGGACTGGACCCTCACGGTGGCGGCGTGGCCAGGGTCCGGCTCGTCTGGGTACCAGGCGTCGGCGTAAGGGCTGGGAACGCCGTTGACGGATGTGTCCGCGTCGAAGTACACAAGATAGCTTCCGGGCGGAAGGCCCGTCAGCGTATACGTTCCGTCAGCGGCGACGTTGCCGGATACCGCGAAGTCGGCAAGGGGGTCATTGTCAAATTGACCGGGCGTCTGCGCGTCGACCGCGATGTCGAGCTGCGGGGGCGGCGCCTGGGTTCTCGCGTCGAGAAGCGTGCCTGTGATCGTCCCGCCTGCAAGCATTCGCGCGTCGATTCCGCCCACCGTCTGACCCGCGGCAACGGTGAGCTGCGTGGCGGTCCGGTAGCTCATCTGCGCCGGGTACCACTGAAGGTAGTAGTTCTGCCCGCCGCAGGCATCGAACTGGACTTCGTACGTTCCGGGTGGGACCGTCAATGCGAAATCACCGGCTGCGTCGGTTTCCGCACTCGCCACGGATGCCTGTCCCGGAACCGGGACGGGGTACGCACTCACGCATATGCTCGCCAGCGGCGTCCCACTCGCGTCGACGACCTGCCCCGAGATATCGCCGGTCGTTTGTGCCTGAGCGGTCGCCGCGGCAATAAGCGCTGTGAAGACAACACCGAAGGTGCTGAAAGCACGCATCACACGTGTCGTGCTCATGAATCCCCTCCCTCTCGGCCGGATCCCACGCTCGGCGCGCCGGCAGCATATCGCAGCCGGCGCCTCCCCCGGGAGGCCAGCTAGCCTCCATTAGATGGCGGACGAACTCTTCCTGATCGACGGTAACAGCCTCGCCTACCGTGCGTTCTTCGCGCTGCCCGAGTCGATCGCGACCTCGACCGGGGTGCCGACGAACGCGATCTTCGGGTTCGCGTCGATGCTGGTGAAGATCCTGACCGAGTACGGGCCGAAGGCGACCGTCGTGGTCTGGGACGCCGGTTCCTCGGGCCGCAAGGAGATCTATCAGGAGTACAAGGCGCAGCGCAGCTCACGGCCGGACCTGCTCAAGGAGCAATGGCCGCACCTGGAACCGCTCGTCGACGCGTTCGGTTACCGGAACCTGTCGGTCGCCGGCTTCGAGGCCGACGACGTGATCGCATCGATCGCGGAGCAGGCGAAGATGGCCTCGATCCCGGTCATGGTCGTCACCGGTGACCGCGACGCCTACCAGCTGGTCGATGACGAGGTGCGGATCATGACGACGTCGCGGGGTATCACCGACACGCGCGTGTACGACCGCGAGGGTGTGGTCGATCGATACGGCATCCCACCGGAGCTGGTCCCCGATTTCATCGGCCTCAAGGGCGACACGAGCGACAACATCCCCGGTGTCCCGGGGATCGGGGACAAGACCGCGGCCGACCTGCTCCAGCGCTTCGGATCGCTCGAGGGCGTGCTCGAGCACGTGGATGAGATCTCGGGCGCGAAGCGCAAGCAGAACCTGATCGAGCACGCCGAGAACGCGCGGATGTCGAAGCTGCTCGCGACGGCGAAGCGGGACATCCCTGTGGGGATCGATTTGGAGGAGTTTGTGTCCGCGCCGCCTGATCGCTCGAGGCTACGCGAGGTGTTCCGCGAGTTTGAGCTGCGCGACCCACTGCGACGGCTGGAGGAGGCACTCGGCTCGCCCGATGCCGCCGCCCCGCCACCGGCCGCAGGCTCGGGGGGCGCCCTCAGTGCACGCGTGCGCCTGGGCAACGTCACGGACGTCGCGCGAACGCGAGCTCGCGAGCTCGCGATCGCCGTACGGGCGCCGGCCGTTCCGGACGATGCGCTGTTCGCCATCGACCCCTCCTGGCGCTTCGGCGCATACGGAGGCGGGGCGGAGGTGCTCGCAGGGACGTGCTCGACGCCCGACGAGCTGGTTGGCGCGGCCGGCGAGCGCCCGGTGATGGCGCACGACGCCAAGGCGCTCGGGACGGTGCCGGCCGTGCTCGCGCACGACACCGAGATCGGCGCGTACCTGCTCGAGCCGGCGCGACGCGCCTATCCCTTCCGGGAGTTGTGCGAGGAGCGCGGATTCGGCGTCGCCGCCGACGTGAACGACGACACGGCGGCCGATGCGCTGCTCGTACACGCGCTCGCGAACTGGCAGCGGGAGGAGATCCGCGGACGCGGGCTGACCGACCTGTTCAACGACGTCGAGCTGCCGCTGGTCAGGATCCTGCGAAAGATGGAGCTGGCCGGCTTGAAGCTCGACACCGTGCGCCTCGCCGAGATCTCCGCCCGCGTCAAGGAGGAGGCGGACCAGCTCGAGCGCGAGATCTTCGAGCTCGCCGAGGAGGAGTTCACCCTCGGCTCGCCAAAGCAGCTCGAGGAGATCCTGTTCGCGAAGCTCGGCCTCTCGCGCAAGCGCCGGGGCAAGACCGGCTACTCGACCGACGCCCGCGTGCTGCAGGCGATCAGGGACGAGCACCCGATCGTGGCGAAGATCGAGCGCTGGCGCGAGCTGACGAAGCTCGCCCAGACCTATCTGGACGCGCTCCCCGAGTTGATCGCCGAGGACGGCCGGCTGCACACGACCCTGAACCAGACGGCCGCGACAACAGGGCGGCTGTCGTCGAACAACCCGAACCTTCAGAACATCCCGATCAGAACCCCGCTCGGGCGCGAGATCCGCGCCTGCTTCATCCCCGAACCGGGGAACCTGCTCGTATCGGCCGACTACTCGCAGGTCGAGCTCCGCCTGCTCGCGCACATCGCGGGCGAGGACGTGCTGAAGGAGATCTTCCGACGCGGCGAGGACGTCCACACCGCGACCGCGTGCCGCGTGTTCGGCGTCACACCCGAACAGATCGATCCGGCGATGCGCTCGAAGGCGAAGATGATCAACTACGGCATCGTCTACGGCCTTTCCGCGTACGGAATGGCCGACCGGCTCGACATCCCGCAGAGCGAGGCCGACGAGTTCATCCAGCGATACCTCGCCGGGTTCCCCGCGGTGGGGCGGTTCATCGAGCAGACGATCACGCAGGGCACCGAGCATGGCTACGTCTCGACGCTGTTCGGCCGCCGCCGCCAGGTCCCCGAGTTGCGGGCCCGGCGGTGGGAGCTGCGCAAGCAGGGCGAGCGCTTCGCGGTCAACATGGTGATCCAGGGCACCGCGGCGGACATCATGAAGATCGCGATGGTCCACTGCGACCGAGCCGTCGCCGAAGCCGGGCTGAAGTCACGGATGATCCTGCAGATCCACGACGAGCTGCTGTTCGAGGGTCCGGCCGAGGAGGCGGAGGAGGTCAGGCTGCTGGCTGTCCGGGAGATGGCGGGGGCGTACGAGATGGACCCGCCGCTGGCGGTTGAGTCGGGGGTCGGTGCAAACTGGCTGGGGGCTAAGTAGGGGTGCCGCGGCCGTTCGTCCCGCGGCAGTCGCTTGGGTGGGCGCTTTTGGGTGTGCCGGGCTAGCGGTATGCAACTGCCGCTGGCCGAACGGCGGCGCACCCCAGCGGGCCCGGTGAGCTGCTGTGTACGGGGTGGTGGCGGGGGAAGCGAGCAGCTCGGGAGATCCACGCATCGTTTCCTTCGGATACCGGAGGTGTTGATGCGTTCATCCCGCAAACTGGGCGGATCCGGGCCAGAATTCGCTGGGACCGGCCGGGCGCTAGCTACTCGTGCTGTTCGGGGTGAACTCGCGGCGGACCGCGTCGTAGATCCTTAGGCCCTGTGTGAGGAGCCCGGCGGCGAGATCTGCCAGGCCGTCGGTGCCGTTGAGGATGGTGATGTCCGCGTTGGCGAGGCCGGTGGCGGCCTCGCGGACGATCGACGGCAGTTGCTCGATCAGGATTCGATCGAGCGCGACGCGATCGTTCGACGCTGCGGCGGCGGCCTGGATCTCGGTGCTCTCCGCATCGGCGCGCGCAAGGACGCGCGTCCGCTCGGCGTCGGCCTCGGCGGGCCTTACCACCTCTGCGACCAGCTGCTGCTGTCGTAGTTGCGCCTGCTGCTGAGCGAGCTCGGTCTGGGCCGCGATGACCTTTTGCTGTGCGCCGGCCTGGGCCAACGGGCCCGCTTGTGCGGCCTCGGCCTGTGCCGTGTCCACCTGTGCCTTGTATTGCGCTTGGACGACGGCCGTCTGCCGCTCGTACTCGGCCTGGTGACGCGCCGACTCCTGCTCCGCCTCGGCGGCCGCCTGGTTGGCCTGAGCTTGAGCGATCTTCGCTTGGCGCTGGATCGCGGCGTTGTGCGGTGCAGCCATCGCGGCGATATAGCCCTGGCCCATGTCGTCCATCGACTGGATCTGGAGCGAGTCAACGATCAGACCGAGCCTGGCCATCTCGAGCTTCGATCCATCGAGAACCTCTGTCGCCAGCTTCTGTCGTTCGGTGACGATCTCCTCGACGGTCATGGACCCCACGATCGAACGCAGATGCCCGGCAAAGATCCTGCCGCTCAAGACCGTCATCTGGTTCTGGTCCGACAGGAACCGCTGGGCAGCGTTGACGATCGACTCAGGGTCATTTCCGACCTTGAACGCGATTACCGCCTCGATCTGAACCTCGATCCCCTGCCTGGTGACGCACTTCTCGGCAACCTCCGCCTCGCACAGCGCAAGCGTCAAGAAGCTGGCATGGCGAATGAACGGAACCACGAACGCCCCGTGCCCGGTCACCACGCGAAACGGAGTCCCGTCCTGCCCAGCATCTCCGCCGCTGATCAACATCGCCTGATCAGGGTCAGGCACACGGTATCCAAACATGGATCTCTCCTTTGATGGCTTCAGTCTGAGTCAGTCGCTTCCGGTTGACTCCATCACATCCACCATCCTGCCCCCCCGATGCTCATAGATCAGCACCACCGCACCGCGCGGGATCGGAGCGTCGGAGTACGCCACATAGGCTTCCGTACCGCCATCCGCCCGCAGGACGATCTCACCCGGACCTTCCGCCCCACGGATCGCCACCGTAACAGTGCCGCGAGCGCCTACGAGTTCGCTCACCTTGCCTCCTCTTGCTTAGGGTCCGCGACTGGTCAAGTACCAGCCCGGAGTGATCCTACGAGAGGCTGGGAGCGGCCGGCAATGGCGCGCTGAGGCCGCGCGCCCCACCGCTGCCTGAGGCGACGAAATCCGGATGCGCGATGTCCAGGTAGTGATTGAAGGACCACTCGACGAACCGCTTGGCGCCCATCGCGCGGAGCGAGGGGGCGAGCAGACGTGGGGCGATGCGGGGGACGAGGCGCTGTACGTGGAGCATCCATCGGAACGCGAGCGCATGCTCGGCTGAGAACCGGTGGTAGTTCACGAGCGCGGCGCCGCGGGTATGGCGACCCTCGACCACCGCGCGGAGCTCTCTCCCGCATGCAATCCCGAAGTACAAAGCCGTCCGGATCCCCTCCGCCGTCAGCGGAAGGCAATGGCCGGCGGAATCCCCGACGAAGAAGATCCCGTCCTCGGTGCCGTCCCGGAGCGCGTGCGGGATCCAGTTGCCCTGGTAGCGAACCTTGTCTGCGTGCAGGTCGTCGGCGAGACGTTCGGTCGGCTCGCGAACGTGGTGGCGCGGATCGAACGATCCGACCCCGATCCGGAGCTCGCCGTCAGCGGGGAAGCTCCAGCCGTACCCGGCCGGCACATAGGAACGATCGATCCAGACCTCGAGATCCTCGCCCGACCCCAATGGATGTACCTCCAGCCCGCGCGAGAGCAGCGCGTCCGGCGGCTGGATGTTCGGACCCGCTCCGAGTACCCGCCGCCAGCCGAGCGCGTCAACGATCAGCGGCGCGCTGATGTCGCCACGGTCGGTGTGCACGGTGTCCGCGGAGCGGCCGTTCACCTTCGCCGTCTCGAACTCGAACGAACCCATGCCCGCCAGGACGCCGCACAGCGTCCGGTAGTCGAAGGTGGAAAAGGTCCAGGGGAGGCCGAAGCGGACGGTGTTATGCGGGGTGTGGATGACAAGCTCCGCGAAGGTCTGCTGCAACGCGTCCTCGAGCGCCAGCGCGTGCAGCCAGCCGGTCGGGATGCCGCACGCGGAAGTCTGGCGCTCGCCGATCTCGTAGCGGTCGAGAACCAGGACGTCCGCGCCGCTGCCGGCGAGCTCACGGGCGACCGCGAGACCGGCGAAGCTCGCACCGCAGATCAGGACGTCGCAGTCGCGCGCAAGCGGCGTGCGCTCGCGGCCGCGCTTAGTCGCTCGAGTCGGCATTGCGGTGATGATAGGGCGGCCTCCGCGCTATACCCGCGAGCGATGAGGCATCACCGGTCGCCCAGGGCGCTGTAACCTCTTTCGCTGATGTCACCCACAACCACCATGACGCCCCTCGACGAGATCCCCAATGCGCGGATCGTCGAGGGCTCGGACGGTCTCTTGCTCGAGATCGACGGGCAGATCGTCCCCAACTACGACGCAACCATTCATCCCTTCGCGGAGGGCGATGTCGTCACCGGCAACGTCGTGCGCATCGACAACGACGAGGTCCTCGTCGATATCGGCTACAAGTCCGAGGGGGTCATTCCCGCCGGCGAGCTGTCGATCCGCAAATCCGTCGACCCGCACGACGAGGTCGAGTTAGGCGAGGAGGTCGACGCGCTGGTCCTCACCAAGGAGGACCAGGACGGCCGTCTCATCCTGTCCAAGAAGCGCGCTCGCTTCGAGCGGGCATGGCGCAAGATCGAGGCGGCGGCCGAATCCGGCGAGCCGGTCGACGGCCGCGTGATCGAGGTCGTCAAGGGCGGCCTGATCATCGACCTCGGCGTCCGCGGATTCCTGCCCGCATCGCTCGTCGATATTCGCCGGGTCCCGAACCTCGACGAATACCTCGACCAGACGATCGAGTGCAAGGTGATCGAGCTCAACCGCTCTCGTAACAACGTCGTCCTCTCGCGCCGCGCCGTGCTCGAGGAGCAGCGCAAGGAGGATCGCGAGCGCATCCTCGACCGGCTCCAGCCGGGCCAGGTCGTCGAGGGCACGATCTCGAACATCGTTGACTTCGGCGCGTTCGTCGACCTTGACGGAATCGACGGCCTGATCCACATCTCCGAGCTGTCATGGTCGCACGTGAACCACCCGTCCGAGATCCTCTCGATCGGTGACACGGTCAGCGTCAAGGTGCTCGACATCGACCGCCAGCGGCAGCGGATCTCGCTCGGCCTCAAGCAGACGCAAGAGGACCCGTGGCAACGAGTGATCGACACCTACAACATCGGTGATGAGCTCGAGGGAACGGTGACCAAGGTCGTGACCTTCGGCGCGTTCGTCGAGATCCTCGACGGCGTCGAGGGCCTCGTGCACATCTCGGAGCTCTCCCAGCAGCACGTCGAGAACCCACGCGAGATCATCCAGCCCGGTGACGACGTAAGGGTCAAGATCCTCGAGATCGACTCCGAGCGTCGCAGGCTGTCGCTGTCGGTCAAGCGCGTCGAGGACCAGGTGCTGCCGGTGCGGCCGATCGAGCCGGGGGCCGGAGACCTCGACGACATGCCCGAGCTTGGTCTGTCGGAGGATGTCTTCGCCGACCCGGCCCTTTCCGAACCGGCTGGCGAGCTGGAATCTCCCGTGGCCGGGTCGGTTGCGACTTCGGTCGAGGTGGTGGATGGTGGTGGTGAGGTTGGCGCCGAACTCGCGGGCGCTGATGGGTCCGTCGCGGCCCCGACCGTGGATGTCGCCGAGTCCGTGGACGCTGAGCCCTCGGACGCCGAGCCCTCGGACGCCGAGCCCTCGGACGCGGAGCCTGAGGACGAGGCCGACGCGCCTGAGGACGAGGCCGACGCGCCTGAGGATGAGGAGCCTGAGGCTGCGCTTGAGGCGGCTGGTGACTCTGGCCCGGGTGAGCCGGCGGCCTGAGCGGCGAGCGAGTTCCGTTCGTTGCGCTTACCGGCGCTCTTGGCGCCGGTAAGTCGACGGCGCTCGATGCGCTCGAGCGTCTCGGGGCGGCTGTCCTTTCGACCGACAGGGTGGTGGCCGACCTGTACGAAGCCGAAGAGGTCAGGGACGCGGTAGTCGACCGGTTGGGCCCCGACGTGGCTCCCGAGGGGGTGGTCGATCGCCGAGCTGTGGCGGAGCGGGTGTTCGCGAGCGCAGCGGACCGCGACTGGATCGAGGGTCTGCTGTGGCCTCGGGTCGGGCAGCGGATGCTGCAGTGGCGGGAGGACGTCGACCGCCGCCATGCTCGCCCACCGGCCGCCGTCGTCGAGGTGCCGTTACTCTTTGAGGCCGGGATGGAGGGAGCATTTGATGCCACGATCGCGATCGTCGCGGACGAATCGCTGCGCGCCGAGCGTGCCGCGCGGCGCGGCCATGCGGCCGTAGCTGAGCGCGCGGCTCGACAGCTGAGCCAGGACGAGAAGGCGGCGCGCGCCACCTACACTGTGGTGAACGACGGGACACCGGCGGAGCTCGAGGTCGCTCTGTCGGGCGTGCTTGACATGCTGAGCAGATGAGTTCGACCCAGGCTGGCGTCGCAGCTCGCCGCTCGGCGGCCCAACGGCGCCGAATCACGGTTGCGCGCCGTCGACGCCGCGCCCGGCTGCTGATTGGCGCTGTCGCGATCGGGATCGCCGTGTTCGTCGCCATGCCGGTGTTCCAGAGTGCCTACGAGCACCTCACCCTGCCGCTGGAGCACGAGGACATCATCGTCCAGCAGGCGCGCGAGAAGGGACTCGACCCGGCGCTGATCGCGGCGGTCATCTACGCCGAGACGAAGTTCGATGCGAGAACGTCCTCAGCCGGCGCCGAGGGGCTGATGCAGATCCTCCCGGCGACCGCGGAGTTCCTCGCGCACCGGTCGGGAGCGACTACCTTCAGGGTCGCCGACCTTGCCAGTCCGCAGGTCAACATCACCTACGGCAGCTATTACCTGCGCTACCTCCTCGACAGCTTCGGCGGCAACAAGATGCTGGCCCTGGCCGCCTACAACGGTGGCCAGACCAATGTCGATCAATGGATAGCGAACGCGCGCGCGCACGGGCATGCGCTGACGGTGAACGAGATCCCGTTCCCGGAGACGCGCGCCTACGTGGAGAAGGTCCTCAGCGCGCAGCGCCGCTACCGCAGCACGTATCCAAGCGAGCTGGGCTACGGGTAAGGCCCGGCCCCGGCCCGGGAGGATCCGTCCGGCGGCCGCGCTACGCTGAGTGGTCCCGCTATGCCCCAGTTTGAACTTGATGGCGCCTATCGTCCGGCCGCGGATCAGCCGGCCGCGGTCGCGTCGATCGCCGCCGGGATTCAGGCCGGTGAGCGGTTCGTGACGCTGCTGGGAGCAACCGGCACGGGCAAGACGATGACGATGGCTGCGACGATCGAGGCGGTGCAGAAGCCGGCGCTCGTGATCGCCCACAACAAGACGCTCGCGGCCCAGCTGTGCAACGAGTTCCGGGCATATTTCCCGCGCAACTCGGTCGAGTACTTCGTCTCGTACTACGACTACTACCAGCCTGAGGCGTACGTGCCGAGTAAGGATCTCTACATCGAGAAGGACTCGGCGATCAACCAGGAGATCGACCGTCTGCGCCATTCGGCGACCGCGGCCCTGTTCGCCAGGCGGGATGTGGTGATCGTCGCCAGCGTCTCCTGTATCTACGGCCTGGGCTCGCCCGAGGTCTATGAGACGAACCTGCAGACCCTGAGCAAGGGCGAGTACATCGATCGCGATGCATTGCTGCGCAAGCTTGTCTCGATCCAGTACACCCGCAACGACACCGCCCTCGCACGCGGCACGTTCCGGGTCCGCGGCGATACGCTCGAGATCTTCCCCGCCTATGCGGAGACTGCGTTCCGTGCGGTGCTGTTCGGTGATGAGGTCGAACGGTTGCAGCACTTCGACCCACTGACGGGCGAGCTGATCGAGGATGACCTCGAGCACGTCGGGATCTGGCCCGCGACCCACTACAACGTGCGCGAGGGGATGATCGACGACGCCGTCCAGCAGATCGGCGCGGAGCTGAACGCGCGCTGCGCCGAGCTCGAGGCGGAGGGGAAGCTGCTCGAATCCCACCGGCTCCGGCAGCGCACCCAGTACGACATGGAGATGCTGCGCGAGCTCGGCTTCTGCAGCGGGATCGAGAACTACTCGCGAATCCTCGATGGGCGCCAGCCAGGCGACCGGCCGTACTGCCTGCTCGACTACTTCCCCGAGGACTTCGTGTGCTTCATTGACGAATCCCACCAGACAGTGCCGCAGATCGGGGGAATGTCCGAAGGCGACCGCTCGCGTAAAGGGACACTCGTCGACTACGGCTTTCGCCTGCCTTCGGCCCTTGACAACCGCCCGCAGACCTTCCAGGAGTTTCTGTCGATCACGCCGCAGATCGTGTTCGTCTCCGCCACGCCCGGTGATTACGAGCGCACGCGCGCCGAACGGATCGTGGAGCAGATCGTCAGACCCACGGGGATCATCGACCCGGAGGTCGAGGTCCGCGAGACCCGCAACCAGATCGATGACCTGATGAACGAGATCCGCGTTCGCGTCGATCGCAACGAGCGCACGCTGGTCACGACGTTGACGAAGAAGATGTCCGAGGACCTGACCGATTATCTGCTCGAGACGGGCTTCCGAGTCCGATACCTGCACTCCGAGATCGACACGCTCGAACGGATCCAGATCATCCGGCAGCTCCGGCTCGGCGAATTCGACGTGCTCGTTGGCGTCAACCTCCTCCGTGAAGGGCTCGATCTGCCCGAGGTCTCGCTGGTAGCGATCCTCGACGCCGACAAGGAGGGCTTCCTGCGGGGCGCGACATCTCTGATCCAAACGATCGGGCGCGCCGCGAGGAACATCGAAGGGAAGGTTCTGATGTACGCCGACAGGGAGACGGCCGCGATGCGGTCCGCGATCGGGGAGACCGACCGCCGGCGCGCGATTCAGCGCGCGCACAACGAAGCGCACGGGATCACGCCGGAGACGATCGTGAAGGGCATCTCCGACATCGCCGAGTTCCTGCAGTCCGAATCGAAGGTGCCGCGCTCGCGGCGCCGGCGCGCACGTGAGAGCGACGGGATGGAGCCGGCGGAGATCGAGCGCACGATCGTCGAGCTCGAGGAAGAGATGCTGGTGGCGGCCGAGGAGCTTCGATTCGAGTACGCGGCCAAGCTGCGAGACGAGATCCGTGACCTCAAGCATGGCCTCGACCGGGCGATCGCGGAAGGGCGCGCACCGGCTCGCTGACAGGCCCTGTTCAGGGCCACACCAGTGTCGCGCCCTGCGCGCCGCGTGAGTGTCAGGTACCCTGCGCGAGCTGCCATCCGATTTGGAGGAACCGCTAGCGTGGCCCTAGACCGTCAGAGTATCGAGAAAAAAGACTTCCCAATCGGCCGTCGGGGCTACGACCCGGAGGCCGTCGATGTGCACCTCGTCGGCCTCGCGGATGAGGTCGACGAGCTGAAGCGATCGGCGCGTCGCCGTAGCGAGACGCTCGCGTCCGCCGCAAGCGAGCAGGTGCGAGCGATCGTCGAGGCCGCCGAACTGAGCGCAGGCGAGATCCAGCGTCAGGCCGAGGAGGACGCGCGCGAGATCCGGACCGAGGCGACATCGGAGGCGCAGCGTACGCGCGACGGTGCATCCGAGCAGGCGCGAGACTACGTCGCGAAGGTTTCCGAATCCACCGCCGTCATGCTCCAGCGGCTCGACGCGATGGAAAGTGAGCTTGGCGCCCTGATCGAATCGTTGAGAACCGGCTCCAACCGGCTCAACGCCGACGTCCAGCTGCTCGAAGGCAACCTCACCGAGCTCACCGACGCCGCGAGCACCCGGCCGCGGTTCGAGCCCGAGCCGTACCCGGCTGCGGTCGACGAGCCCGCGCCCGCTGTCGCCGAGGAACTGGATGACGAGGACGAGGACGAGGAGGATGAGGGTGAGCTGGTCGGCGCGGCGGCGGCCGCCGGCGAGGCGCCGACGATCGCCCCGACGGCAGCGGCGGCGGAGTCCGATGAGGCGTCCGATGACACCGAGGGGGCGCGGCTGATCGCGCTCAACATGGCGCTCAACGGGACTCCGCGCGAGGAGACAGACCGCTACCTGGCCGACAACTTCAATCTTCCCGACCGGCAGGGGCTGCTGGACGAGGTGTACGCCTCCGTCGAATAGCTCCACGCGCCCCCGTCCCGGTCTACTCGCATCCCTTCGTGTGGGGGTGGGCTGGGTGGGGTTCGTGGGTTCGGATGCAAGTAGACCGGGGCCGGGGACGTGCTTCGCAGCTAACGGCTCCGGGCTGAGCGCTGGGGATGAAGTGCTTAGGGACGGGCGGTGTGTCCACTATGCGGGGTTTTGGGGTACCGAACGTCTGTTCGGTCTCCTAGAATCAGTGGTGTGGATCAGCTCGTCGTCTCCGGTGCCCGGGAGCACAACCTGAAGGACATCACCGTTGCGATCCCGCGGGGGTCGCTGACGGTGATCACTGGACTGTCCGGGTCAGGCAAGTCGTCGCTGGCGTTCGACACGATCTACGCCGAGGGTCAGCGGCGGTACGTCGAATCACTGTCGGCGTATGCCCGGCAGTTCTTGGGTCAGATGGACAAGCCCGATGTCGACTCGATCGAGGGTCTGTCGCCTGCGATCTCGATCGATCAGAAGACGACATCGCGCAACCCACGCTCGACCGTCGGCACGGTGACCGAGATCTACGACTATCTGCGCCTGCTGTGGGCGCGGATCGGTCACCCGCATTGCCACATCTGCGGCCGTCCGATCGTCGGACAGTCGGCGGAGCAGATCATCGACCAGGTCCTTGAGCTGCCGGAGGGCTCGCGTTTCATGGTGCTCGCGCCGATCGTACGGGGCCGCAAGGGCGAATTCGGCCGGCGGCTCGAGGAGCTCCAGGCGGAGGGCTTCAGCCGGGTCAAGATCGACGGTGAGCTACGGCGGCTCGATCAGGAGATCGTCCTCGACAAGAAGCGCAAACACGACGTCGCGGTCGTGGTCGACCGCCTGGTGATGAAGGTCGACCTGCGAAAGCGGCTTGCGGACTCGATCGAGACGGCGGTCGCCCTCGCCGACGGGCTGGTCGAGATCGAGCTTGTGCCGGCTTCGCCGGCATTGGGAGTTTCGCCTGGCGGCGAAACATCCCGAGTCGACGAGGGACGCATCCTGACCTTCTCGGAGAAGTTCGCCTGTCTGGTCCACGGGCCGAGCCTGGTCGAGCTGGAACCGCGGGTGTTCTCGTTCAACTCGCCCCACGGCGCGTGCCCGCGGTGTACTGGCCTCGGTTCGCAGATGGAGATCGACCCAGAGCTCGTGGTTCCAGACCCGGCGCTGTCGATCGGGGAAGGGGCGATCGCACCGTGGTCGGTCAGCGCGTCAAACTACTACGACCAGCTTGCGCAGGCGATCGCGGAGCGCTACGGCGTCGACCTCGAGACGCCGTGGCGGGACCTGCCGCAGGAATCGCGCGACTTCTTCCTGTACGGGACCAACGGCGACCGCGTCGAGGTGTCCTACCGGAACCGCTTCGGCCGGAGGCGGTCCTATGCCACGAGCTTCGAGGGGATCGTGCGGAGCCTCGAGCGCCGCTACCTCGAGACAGACTCAGAGCTGTCACGGGAGAAGATCGAGGAGTTCATGACCTTGCGGCCGTGCCCTGAATGTCAAGGCGCTCGCCTGCGCCCGGAGTCCAGGGCTGTGCTCGTCGCCGGCTGCGCGATCCACGAGTTCACGGCGCTGTCGGCACGCCAAGCGCTCGCGTGGGTAGAAGCGCTCGAGCTGTCCGAGCACGACCGGCGGATCGTCCGCCTCGTGCTGAGGGAGATCGAAGAGCGACTGCGGTTCCTGGAGAACGTCGGTGTCGGCTACCTGTCGATCGACCGTGCGGCGGCGACGCTTTCTGGCGGGGAGGCGCAGCGGATCCGACTCGCGACCCAGATCGGATCGTCGCTCGTTGGCGTTCTCTACATCCTCGACGAACCTTCGATCGGTCTCCATCAGCGCGACAACGAGAAGCTGATCGCGACGCTCGAGCGAATGCGTGATCTCGGCAACACCGTGATCGTGGTCGAGCACGACGAGGGAACGATGCGCGCTGCCGATCATCTCATCGACATGGGTCCGGGCGCGGGCGAGCACGGCGGATACGTCGTCGCGGAGGGTACGGCCGCCGAGATCGCGAAGATGCCGGAGTCGCTGACCGGCCAGTTCCTCGCCGGAACGCGGGTGATCGAAACGCCGAAGCGTCGCCGGAAGCCGTCCGGATATGTGACGATCGAGGGGGCGACAGAACACAACCTTGACAACGTGAACGTCAAGTTCCCCCTCGGGGTCTTCTGCTGCGTCACCGGCGTATCGGGCTCGGGCAAGTCAACGCTCGTGAACGACATCCTCTACAGGGCGACCGCCAACCGGCTACACCGCGCTCGCCAGCGTCCCGGCGCCCACCGCCGGATCGCCGGACTTGAGCAGCTGGACAAGATCATCTCGGTCAATCAATCGCCGATCGGGCGCACGCCGCGATCGAACCCGGCGACGTACATCGGTCTGTTCGATCAGATCCGCGAGCTGTTCTCGAGAACTCAGGAGGCACGAGCCCGCGGGTACAAACCGGGCCGGTTCTCGTTCAACGTCAAGGGCGGGCGGTGCGAGGTGTGCCGCGGTGACGGCCAGATCAAGATCGAGATGCACTTCTTACCCGATGTCTACGTTCCGTGCGAGCAGTGTCAGGGAAAGCGCTACAACCGCGAGACGCTCGAGGTGCGTTTCAAGGGCAAGACGATCGCCGATGTACTCGAGATGCCGATCGCCGAGGCGCTCGAGTTCTTCGCGCACATCCCGAAGATTCGCCGTCGGGTGGAGGCGCTCAATGACGTCGGGCTCGGATACATGCGGCTTGGCCAGCCGGCAACGACGCTTTCCGGCGGCGAAGCACAGCGGGTCAAGCTCGCCGCTGAGCTCTCTAAGGTAGCCACCGGACGGACGCTGTACATCTTGGACGAGCCCACGACCGGGCTGCACTTCGCAGACATTCAGCGGCTGCTGATCGTGCTGCAGCGCCTAGTCGATGCAGGGAACTCGGTGGTGGTGATCGAGCACAACCTCGATGTGATCAAGGTCGCCGATCGCTTGATCGACCTCGGCCCGGAGGGCGGGGACGAGGGCGGCAGGGTGATCGCCACCGGAACGCCCGAGCAGGTAGCGGCCGTCGCCGAGTCTCATACCGGGCAGTTTCTCGCCGGTTTACTTCCTGTTAACGTTCGGCGTCGGCGTGTCAAGTCCGCTGCAATGGGGTAGCAATTCACTGCTAGCCTACAATTCGGGGAGCAGGTGCCGCGGAACTCGGCGGAGGTTAAGCACTGGTGATCCTGGTCCTGGTATGTGTGTTGACCGCGGTACTGTTCGTCTGGTTGCTGCTTGAGTTTGCCGGACGTGCCTTCGGCGAGCTGGCGATGTCACCCCGTCGGGAGCAGGGACGTGGATTTGGGGGCCCAGCTGCGAGTTCGACGAGCGTGCGACCGGTTGCGGGACCCGCCGGGCCGCTGCGCGCTTCATCGTCGCCGGGCGCGGCGACGTCCGATCGGTCGGCGGCAGGGCCTGAGTCTGAGCCGACCATGGTGATGCCGGCGGTTGTGCGCACGCCACGAGCGTTCGCGCCGGCGCCTTCACCTCCCGCGCCGGTTCCGGCCCCGATTCTGGCTCCGGCTGTGGTGGCTCAGGCTCCCGCTGTGGCCCTGGAGCCACCTGATCCGCCCGCGATGGCTCCGGCGGCGGTGCACGCGGCGGTGGCTCCGGCCGTGCGCGCGGCGCCGCCTCCGCCGGCTGTGGAGGTTCCGGCTCCGGCTGTGGAGGTTCCGGCCCCGGCTGTGGAGGTTCCGGCTCCGGCGGTGCGCGCGGCGCCGCCTCCCGCGGTGGCTCTCGATCCTGTCCCGGCGCTGCCTCCGGCCCGCCCCGCCTTGCCGCCCGCGTGGGCGGTGGCGGCGGCTCTGGTCGCGGACGAGGCTCTGGCCGCGGATGCGGCTCGCGCTCGGGAGGCGGGGTCGACGGAGGCGGACACTGCTCCAACTCGGACTGTGGATGCGTCCCTAGGAGAGAGTCGGGTGCCCGCTCCGGCGCCGGCTAGGACGGCGGCGCCGGTCGCTGCGGGCGGGACCGTGGGTGAGTCCGGCCGCCGCAAAGACCTGGGCGACGCGACCTCTGGCCCCGGCGCGGATGGGGCAAAGGATCGCCGGGAAGCGAAGCGGCTAACGCGCGGTCGTAAGCGCGAGCCGGCACCGCTCGATCTCGGCGCGAATGGCGCCAGGGTCGATTCGACCATCGACGTGGGAGAGGTGCGGGTCCTGTCCCGGACTCGCCGGCACGAAGCGCTGGTCGTCGAACCCCCTGACGACGTGGCCTTGGAATCCGGCGTCGATGGACGCGAGGTCACGGTGATAACCGGCGCACGCTGGAGAGACCCGCGGGTTGTCGAGCCCGGTCCACCTCGTCCGGGACTCCCCGAGGGGTCAGGGGCGAGCGCGGCTGAGCTGACGCTCGGCTCCGGCTCGGCCGACGCCAACGACAGCTGGGTCCCGTCGGGCGCGCGCCGCGCCGCGGCGATGGTGGGGTCCCGAGCGCGCGAAGCGATTCTGGGGTACCCGTTCCCTGCGACGGTCGCGCCATCCCTTCCGGCCGCGGGAGCTCCCGGAAGCGGCCAGGAGCCGGCGCCCGGACAGACGGTCGTGCTCGTCGGCGATGATGTCGAGGCGTGGGTTCGCGAGCGCTTGTACGGCGGACGGCTGCCGGAACGCTGACTGACCGCTAGGAACCCACCCGCCCCAGCATGGAGGATGCCCGCTCAGCCAGGGTGACTGCACCTTGCTCCTGAGCAAGCGAGATGCTCTGTTCGAGTAGGGCGAGCCCGCCCTCCGTATGGCAGTTGTGGAGATTTTCACCGGCTTGTAGTCGCAAGAGGTCGGGGCGCAGCCAACGCTCGCCGTCTTTCATGCTGGCGTCGATGCGGGCCAGCTCGACTGGATCGTTAGCCCCGACTCCGGCTGCGGACGCGAATAGCACCCTGAATGTGGGCAGAAGGAAGCCTGCGCCGTTGGCGGCAAACCAATCCGCACCGAGGTCGAAGATCGCGCGACCGCGCGCCGGGTTGCCGCCTTGGGCCGCTTCTATGCCCCTCAAGAAGTGGACCGCAGCCTTCCAGAACGGGAGCTCGTATGCCGATGCGACTCCATCCAGTCGTTTCAGGTAGCGAGTCAACGCTGCCCAGTCGTGTTTCAGTTCCGACCCGATCGCGCCGCCGTATGCGAGCACGTGGCAGAGGTTGTGGATCCGCCCGAGCCTCTCGGCCTCGGCAACGGTGGAGTTCTGCAGTGCGCGCGCGGTTTCGAGGTCGCCCATCAGCACCGCCACGCATATTCGACAGCACTGCACCGTGGTGTAGTTGTCAGTGGCACCGTACTCCGAAAGCGCGATTGCGTGGCGGTCTTTGCTGTAGAGCCGCGCGAAGCGCTCGAGAGCGTCACTCGCAGCCGCCAACTCACCGCGGAACATGTAGGTGGAGCCCATCATGCGGTCGATGAGCAGCGAGGCGACCTCCGTCGATAGCTGGTCGGCCAGCGCTTGGACCTCCAGACCGAAGCCGTGCGCGATATCGATGTTGCCGCGACCAAGCTGATCCAGCCATCGCAGGAACAGTGCGTTGAATGCCTGCTCGGGTTGCGACCTCTTGGCCGTAAGCGCTACGACCCTGTTGACCGAGGCGGTCGCCGCGCTGACATAGCCGTCAGAGCTCATCAGGGTGGGGAGGAAGGCGAGGAGAACTTCGATTTCGAACTCCTCGGCAGCCTGGACGTCTGCAAACTGCGAAACGAATGCCAGCGCCCGCCGGAAATACGTCGCCGCTTCGGCGTCTGCAGAGCGGGACGCCGCTCGCTTCCCGGCCTCCGCCCAGCACCGTGCGGAAGTCTCGGTTCTCCCGGCGTGCTCCTCGTGGTAGGCGCGGGTCTGTGGCTCTGTTTCTGGGCGCCTCGCCAACACATCGGCAACTCGCCGGTGCAAGGCGGCGCGCTCTCGGCGCATGATCGTGTCGTACGCGTACTCCACCACCAACTGGTGCCTGAAGGTCAGGCTGTCGGGCGAACAGCAGCTCTCCGACACAGCCAGGCTGAGCAGTCCAGCTGCGCTCAGCTCGGTCAGCGCGGCAGCCAAGGTTCGTTCGTTTGGCACCAGCGCACGGAGCACATCCATGGGCAGTTCTCGACCGAACACCGCCGCAAGCCGCAACACTTCCGCGCCCACCTCGAGTCCGTCGACGCGGTACTGCAGCGCCTCCTGCAGCGACGCTGGGACGTCAGCGATGGAAGCAACGGCATCAGGCCGGGCCGCGCTGGCCTGAGCGAACGACAGCGCCAGTTCCTCCGCAAAGAACGGGACTCCATCTGCCCGGGTCGCGATCTCAGCGATGAGATGCTCCGGTGTGGCGACGTCAAGCGCGTCGATGGTGGCGGCGACGACGAGCCTCGTGTCCTCAGCGCCGAGAGGACTCAGCGGAAGCGTGGCGCCGACCTCGATCCCCGGGATGCCGTCGGGATCGCGGCTGGTGATCAGCAACAGCACCGGCTGGTCGTCGACTGCGGCGACTATTCGGGAGAGGACTTCGAGTGATGACGGGTCGCTCCAGTGGGCGTCTTCGAAACACAGCAGCACCGGCGAGCCATCGTCGTGGGTCAGAGTCCGGCGGACGAAACCGCCGATCAGCGACTCGCGACGGTTGCGAATCAAGCTCAACGACTCCTTCAGCTCCGGGTCTCGTAGCGCGACGGCGAGCTCAAGATCGATCAGGTCGGACACCCCGGCGGGCCCTCGCGCCTCGCGGAGGAAGGGGAAGAACGGGGAGTCGACGGATTCCGACGAGCAGCTGAAGAGTCTTCGCCGGCCTCCTTCTGACATCACTCGCTCCGCAAACACAGCGGTGAGATGCGACTTTCCGATCCCCGCCTCCCCAGTCACATGGACGCATTGCCCATGCCCTGATCGCGCCGCGTTCCATAGCTCAGTCAGGCGTTCTAGCTCGGCGTCACGCCCGACAATCGGGACTGGCGGCGTGCCCGTCGCATTTGCTGCCTCCTGCTCCTCTCCGTCAGAAAGCACCCGCCACAGCGGCATCGGCTCCGCGATGCCCTTCAAAATGTGCTCTCCCCGTGGCTCGAGAGATACGAGATCGCGTAGGAGCCGCTGCGTGCTCTCGGCCACGAGGACATCACCTGGGTTTGCCACCGCCTGCACCCGGGCCGCGATGTTCGGAGTGTCACCGAAGACGTTCTTGGTGTCAGCATGGTTGAGCACCACCATGCCGCTGGCGATCCCAGCTCGCACCCTGATCGGATTGCCTTCGGGATCGGCGACCAGCCGCGCGGTCTCATCCAGGATCTCGCGTGCAGTCAACACCGCCTGGAGCGCCGCATGCTCATGGGCGTGGGGATAGCCGAAGAAGATCAGCGAGCCGTCACCCAGCCGGTTGGCTTCGTGCCCTTTGCGACGTTGAACAACTCCGGCCACCACTCTGTAGTACTCGCGCAACATGACACTCATCTGCTCGGCGTCGCATCGGCGCGAAAGCGCAGTCGACCCCACGACGTCACAGAACAGGATCGTCAAGTGCCGTCGGGCCTCGATGAAAGCAGGAGCTTCGTCAGAAGCGGCACGCTCAACCCGTAGACGGGACACGGCGCTCTCTAGCCGCCGGCGCGGGCCGATCGCGTCGATGCCCAGCTCACGGAGGTCGGCGACGGTAAGGTCGGCGAGTGTCTCGAAGTCGACCTGGGCTCGACCGAACGCCGCGCTGTATCGCTCGAGACCGAGGTCGGCTAGCCATGCCGTTACGTCCGGATCCTCCATGCGGACGGCCTATGTCGGCGGGTCCGGGCGAGCCGGCTGCGGGACATAGGTGATCGGCTCGATGATGGCGGGGTGCACGTGGTCGTCGGTGTTGCCGGGAGCGTCGGCGGCGGGGTGAAGGGGCTGGATAGACTGGGCGAATCGGAACACGTTTTCCGGGTCATATTTGCCCTTGATGTACTGGAGGCTCGTGTAGACGCTGGGTCCCCAGTACTGGTGGGCGAAGTCGACGTCGCTCTCACTCGGATAGTTCTGGTACACCTGACCGGTCCAGTACGGCGCGATCGCGGTCTTCCACCCATCGAGGAAGTTCTCCATCATGCACTCGTCCTCGGGCCTTAGCCAGAATACATCCATGAAACAGTCGAAATCGACGGCTCGATGGACGAACGCATTGAACGTGACGTCCCTGGCTCCGATGGCTCCGTGGTAAGCCTCGAGCGCCACCGTCGTGTAGGAGTTAGGCGAGGTAGAGAAGTAGTCGAGAAGCTTGAGCCATTGCTCGGGCTTGAGGGTGTTGGCGATGTACCGACTGACCTTGTTTTCCGCCGGAGGGTAAGGGTGGATATTCGGCGGAAACTCAGGGACCTCGTAGGGATGTGTCATTAGGTATTCGTTGAGATCGCTGTACACCATTGGCCCGGTGTAATACTGAAGCTGTGCGCCGGGCAGGGCCAGAAGCGGCGCGAGGATGCCCTCCAAATCAGCCTGCATGCCGTCGTACATCCCCATGACGCGGAAGGTGGCCGCCTTCGGGCCCTCGTTGGGACCCTCGAAGACCCACACCATCTGGAATCCTAGCTGCTCCGGCACCGAGCGCACGAAATTGTCCTGCATCCAGGTGAGACCCTGAGCCGCTTGCATCCGTCCATCGGCACTGTTGAGGTCCCAGCACATAGAGAACCCGAGAAACGTGTCTCCCAGCCGCAACGGATATTCGGTTGAGAGCAACACCCCGAAGTTGTTCCCCGTTCCACCTCGCATGGCCCAGAAGAGGTCGCTGTTGACCGTAGGGGTGGCTTGCACGATCTGCCGGTTGGCAAGGATCACAGACATCGATGTGGGCTGGTCGCAATTCATCCCAAATATGCGGGCGGTGAACCCGTAGCCGCCGCCCTGCATGTAGCCGCCCTGACACACATCGGGGCAGGCGCCACCTGGCGCGTGAAGCCCGAAGGCCTCGGTGGCCTTGTTGAAGGCACCCCAGTTGCAGCCGGGCCCGACGGTGGCAACCTTGCGGCTCGGGTCAACCTGGACGCTGTCGAGCTTGCTTACGTCGAGGATCATCACGTTGTTCCCTGAGTAGCCAGCGGTGCTGTGCCCGCCTGACCGGATGGAGAAGGTGATCCCGTACTGCTTGATGACCTTCAGACAGTCCGCGACGTCGCTGATGGAATCGCAGAAGACGATGACATCAGGGTGGAACTGAAATCGTGGGTTCGCAAGCTGGGCAGCATCCTCGTATCCTTTATCACCCGGAAGCAGGACCGAACCCTGAATGGACTCCTGCAACTCGCGGATCGCCTGGATCGGGATCGCCAGCGAGTCGTCATCGAAACCGCGCTTTTCCCATTCCCGGAATCGTTCGCGGTTACGCCGCCGCCGGGAGTCATACCAGTACAAGATGGTTCCCTTTACTCGCCGGCGGACTCGATACCAGACAGGCGGCTGGATCAATCGCCGAGCGGTCGCGCACCTGGCGGATCGAAGTTGATCGGCTTCGCTGACCTCGGGCGCACGGTGGGCGCACGGCGGGCGTACGCCGGATACGGTTCCACCAATGGAGCCCGTCTCCGCGCAGGCGAAGCTATGGGCGCAGAAGTGGCGCTGGTATGAGCGCAACTCCCTGCCATGGAATCGAGCCCGGATCCACTGGGAGTTGATGCGCCGCGGCGCCTTCGCTCGCTGGCCCCTCCACGGCAATGTGCTCGAGTCGCTGCGGGACGGCCGAGTCGAGATCGGCGAGAACACGCTGCTGGAGCCGGGGGTCTGGATCACGGCTCCGGCACCCGCGCGGATCCGGATCGGGTCGGGCGTGTTTCTGAACCTGGGTGTCATGGTTGCCGCCCTCGAGCTCGTCGAGATCGGCAGTCACTGCATGCTCGCCAACGGATGCTTCGTGACCGATGCCAACCACCGGTTCGACGATCCAGACCGCCCCATCACTTGGCAGGGCTTCACGACCAAGGGACCGACACGGCTCGGCGACAACGTCTGGTGCGGCGCGAACGTCGTCGTGACCAGCGGCGTGACGATCGGAAATCGGTGCGTGATCGGCGCCAACTCGGTGGTAAGCAGCGACATCCCACCGTTCTCGGTCGCCGCGGGCGCTCCGGCACGGGTGCTGAGGACGATCGAGTACCACTAGCGGGGTGGCGCCAGACCCTAAGAGTTCTTGATCACGATCCCCTCGAGGATGTTGGCCACATGCTCCGCGGCATCGATCGCCTGCTCGAGTCGCTCGAACAGATCCTTCCAGCGGATCACGACCATCGGGTCGATCCCGTTTTGGAACAGCGAGGCAACAGCCTCGCGGGTGATCCGGTCGCCCTCGTTCTCGAGACGATTGATCTCGACCGTGTAGTGGGAGAGGTCGCGGAATCCTCGCAACCGCGGAATCGCCTGCGCGACCTGCTCGCTCGCGAGCAACAGGACATGGGCGAGACGGATCGCCTGGTCCATCGGAGCTTCGATCTTGTAGAGACCGAGGTAGTCGGCGACCTCTTCCGTGAAATCCACGATGTCATCGAGCGCCGATGCGAGCGCCAGGATGTCCTCCCTGTCGATCGGAGTTACGAAAGTGTGATTGAGGCGGCTGATGATGTCGTGCGTGATCCGGTCGCCTTCCTGCTCACAGATCAGGATGTCGCGCGCGAGATCCTTGCTGTCCGGGTAGTTCCGCAGCATTCGATCGAGCAGGTCCGCCGCATGGAGGATGTTCTGCCCGGCCTCCTCGAACAGCTCGAAGAACACGCGGTCGCGAGGCACGAAGACCCTGGACAGCCGTCCCATCCATGGATCCTACTTCCAAGGCAGGCGCATCTCGGCCAGGCGCATCTCGGGGATCGCCCCGAAGGCGCCCGTTTTCCGGGCTGCACTAGGCGATCTCATGGCGGAAGCTCGCCAGCTCTTCCTCGTCGATCGAATACGTGTGCTCGGGGCCGGGGAAGGTGTGGGTGCGCACCTCGGCCGCGAACTGTGCGACTCCGGCGACCATCTCGGCCTTCAGCTCCGCGTAGCGCTTGGCGAATCGTGGCGCGATCCCGTCGTAGATACCGAGCAGGTCGTGGAATACCAGGACCTGTCCGTCGGTGCCAGGCCCGGCGCCGATACCGATCACGGGGATCTCCAGGCGGGCCATCAGCTCGTCGGCGACAGCCGCGGGAATCGCCTCGAACACGATCGAGAAGCATCCCGCCTGCTCGAGCGCGACCGCGTCGCGCGCGACCGCCACCGCCCGTGCCGCCGTTCGCCCTTGGGCGCGGTAACCGCCGAGCGCCGTGGCCGTCTGCGGGGTCAGTCCGACATGCCCCATCACGGGGATCCCGGCATCGACGATCGCGCGTGCGCGCGCGGCGCTGGTGCCGCCCCGCTCGAGCTTGACCGCGTCGCAGCCTGCCTCCTTGATGAACCGCTGGGCGGTTGCGATCGCCTGTTCGTCCGACGCCTCGTAGGAGCCAAACGGCAGGTCGCCGACGAGCAGCGGCGATCGCAGGCCACGGCGCACAGCGGAGGCCAGCATGAGCATCTCGTCCGTTGAAACAGGAACCGTCGACGGGTAGCCGAGGACGGTCATCGCGCCCGAGTCGCCGACCAACACGACATCGACGCCGGCGGCCTCGGCGACCTGCGCGGAGGGATAGTCGTAAGCGGTGACCATCACGATCGGCTCGCCGAGACGCTTCTTCTCGGCCAACCGAGGTAGCGTCATCGGCAGGGGTGAATCGAGGCGATGAGGGATGGGGATCTGCGGTGTTGCGGACATTTCGTCTCCTTTGCGACGGTTGGCGCCCTTGCACGCTCCGGCGATCAGCCGAGCAGGGTCGCCACCTCGCTGTCGACGTGGATGATCTGATTGTCTGCGTCTACATGGACTACGCGAGGCTCGTAGTTCTCGAGCTCGTCGGGGTCGTAGCCGGCGTAGGAGATGACGATGATCGTGTCGCCGCTGTGCACGAGGCGTGCGGCGGCTCCGTTGACCTTCATCTCTCCCGAGCCGTGCTCTCCGGCGATCGTGTACGTCTCGAAACGAGCGCCGTTACTCACGTCAACGACCGCTACCTGCTCGAACTCGCGGATATCGGCCGCTTCCAGCAGCTGCGGGTCGATCGTGATCGACCCGACGTAGTTCAGGTCACAGTCGGTCACGGTCGCTCGATGGATCTTTGCTTTCAGCATGGTGCGCTGCATGTCAACTGCTCCCGTTAGTCGCCATGATCTCGTTGTCTATAAGCCGCGTGGCACCGACCTGCGCGGCGACGACGACGAGGACGTCTTCGTCGATCGTGTAAACCGGTGCCAGCGTGTCGGGTGAGACGAGCTCGAGATACTCGGGCTCGACTCCATCGGAAGTCATCTGTGCACGTGCCGCGCCGACGACCTTGGCGGCGTCGCGCTCGCCCGTCGCCACGGCTGTCTCGGCGGTCTTGAGCGCCCGGCTGATCGCAAGCGCGCGGGTTCGCTCATCCGGGGAGAGGTGCGCATTCCGGCTCGAAAGCGCCAGGCCGTCGGGCTCGCGGACGGTCGGACAGATCTCGACGCGCAGCGGAAGGTCGAGGTCGCGGACAAGTCGCCTGATCACAAGTGCCTGCTGCGCGTCCTTCTGTCCGAAGTAGGCGACGTCCGCCTGGACAATGTTGAAGAGCTTGGTCACGACCGTGACGACGCCGTCGAAGTGGCTACGGCCGCGGTGCTCGCCCTCGAGTGTCTCGGTGATTCCGGACACGGACACCGTCGTCGAGAAGCCCGAGGGGTACATCTCCGCCACGGCCGGAGCGAACAGGTAATCCACACCGGCGTCGCTCGCGAGTGCGGCATCGGTCGCCTCGTCGCGCGGATAGCGGCGAAGGTCTACGGCTTGGTCGAACTGGGTGGGGTTCACGAACAGAGACACCACCACCTCGTCGCACTCCTCGCGCGCTCTGTGCATCAACGACAGGTGACCGGCGTGGAAGGACCCCATCGTCGGGACGAGCCCGATCGTACGACCCGCGTGCCGCGGCTCGCGGAGCGCAGCACGCAGCTCCGAGATCGTCCGCAGGGTCCTCACGCGGCCACCTCCGCGGCCGCGGCGCCTGATCCGGCGGCGCCGCGACTGGTGGATCCCTGGGCGAGGGCACGCGTGGCTGCAGAGAGCGCGTCGAACAGCTCCAGCAGTTCCGGCGCACGGGCCGCGATCTCGGCACGCTGGCGGGCGACAGTCTCCGAGTCGCCGCGCGCCGCCGGGCCGGTGAGGGCTGCTTCGGGGCCTAGCTTCGCCCAGTTCTCGACCGTCGCGCGGACCAGCGGCGCGAGCAGCGCGCGGTCGACGCCCGCGCTGGCGGCGATCCGCTCGGCCGCCGCCTCGAGCGTCACCAGGAAGTTCGAGGCGATCGACGCCGCGGCGTGGTAGGCGGCCCGGTCGTGTTCGGCGACCTCGATCGCCTGCATGCCGAGCCGGGCCGCGAGCTCCCGCGCGATCGCCAGGGAGTGGTCCGTCGTGCCCGCGATCGCGGCACCGGCGCCCCGAAACGTCGCGCCCACAGCCGTCACCGTCATCAGCGGGTGCATCGAGAACCCCTCATGCGGCGCGAGCGCGCCGAGCCCGGTGGCGCCGGAGCAATGACCGACCACGGGACCAGGCGAGACACAGCCCGCAGCTGCGGCGATCTGCCGATCCGGAACGCACAGCAGAACGATGTCGGCTCCACCCGGATCGGCGCCGCGCCCGAGCTCGTCGACGGTCGGGTAACCCGCCGCTCGCAGCGCAGCCGCTAACGCAGCACCAAGACGCCCTGCGCCTACGATGGCTACGCGAGCTCGCGTGGATATGGGTGGGAGATCCCGTTCCAGTTCCCTCATTGGAGATACCGGTCGGACTAAACGAATGTGAAGATGCTGTTCCGGCTGCGGTCCATCCCCAACGAGGTGACGGCCACGCCACAAATGGTAGCCGTCGGCGAGGAGAAATAACATCTATATCTGTGACAAGCCCCACAGAGCGTCGTGAGCTGCTGAAGACGGTCTATGACGAGGCGATGGGTTGCACTCGCTGCCCGCTACACGAGACCCGCACGACGGTCGTGTTCGGGGCGGGGAATGCCAACGCCGATCTGATGTTCATCGGTGAGGCGCCGGGGGCCAACGAGGACAAGCAAGGCCTGCCGTTCGTCGGCCAGGCGGGCAAGCTGCTCGACAAGCTGCTCGGGGAGATCGGGCTGGAGCGTCGCGATGTGTTCGTGGCGAACGTCCTCAAATGCCGGCCACCGGGGAACCGCGACCCGCATCCCGCCGAGATCGAGGCCTGCCAGGAGTACCTCTGGCGGCAGGTCGAGCTGATCGCGCCGACGGTGATCTGCACGCTCGGGAACTTCTCCACCAAGCTCCTGCGAGGAGATCCGACGGGGATCTCGCGCCTCCACGGAGCACCCCAAGTGCTCGTCGTCGGAGCGCGTGCCGTACGGTTATACCCGCTGTTCCACCCCGCCGCAGCTTTGTACACGCCGCGGATGCTCGAAACGCTCCGCACCGACTTCCGGCGTCTGCCTGAGGTGCTCGCGCTCGGACCGCCGCCGCAGCCCGATCGCGCCGATCTGGCCGTGGATGTTCTGGTCGAAGAGATTCCCGAGGTCGAATCCGAGGCGCACACGACGCCGGGCACGCCCGAGCCGGTGGTACAGCTCGGGCTGTTCTGAGCCTCTACGCGAGTTCGGCGCCGATCGCCGGCTCAGCCGGACCGGCGGCAGCCTGGCTCGGGGGCGGGGGGGTGCGCCTGAGCGCGATCGCGAATGCCAGCAGCGCTCCGGCTGCTTGCACCGCGAGCACGACGGCCGCGAACCCGGCCGGCTTCTGGCTCGCGTTGAGCAGGAGCACGGGCTCGGCGATCGCGACTGCGGCAAGCACGACCAGGAACCAGAATCGCTTCAGCGCGAGCATGTACTGGATCGCGAGGTAGGTGGCCGCGAGGACGGTGAAGGCCAGACCCAGGATGAAGAGTGAATCCGACGCGGTGGCTCGTTTCGCCCCGAACGCCAGCTTCAGCAGCAGGTGCGGCGCGGCGGCGAAGATCAGCAAGCAGGGGACCGCGACGACGGCGATGATAAACATGGCTCGGGCCAGCACTGGGCGGGTGTCCTCGCCGGCGGCGCGGCGGCGCGAAACCTCTGGCACGAGGTAGAAGCCGGCTCCCATGGCGACCCAGATCACCACCTTCGCGGCGACCGCGGTCGCGCTGTATGAGCTCGCCAGGTCCTTCGGAAAGCGGTGCTTGGCGGCGATGATGTCGATGTTCTGGAGCACGGCGATCACGGTGAGAGCGGCGATCGGCGCCCAGGCGCGCTTGACGTGAAGCCACAGGCTGAACGCCGGGCCCTTCCCCGGCGCGGGCAGGCCGACCGCTTTGCGAATGACAATCAGGCAGTAGATCGACATCACCACGAAGGAGAGGGGCGTTCCCATGTAGGCGCCCGTCACGCCGAGTCCGGCGAGGGCGAGCGCGGCGCCGATGATCAGGCGGGCGGTCTGCTCGCCGATCAGGCTGAGCCCGACGGTACGGTAGTCGCCCGTCCCCTGGAGAACGCCGCGAAGGATCGTGAGCAGCAGGTACAGACAGCCTGCCGGGATGCCGAGCGCGGCCGCCCATGCATCGTTTTTTACGCCGACCGCGTCGGCGATCGGCTGGCGAAGGAGCACCGAGACGACGCTCATCAGCGCGGTGAAGACCAGGATCGAACGCGTCCAGCTACGAACTGTCGCGGCGAGGCCCGCACCGACGCCGAGATGACCGAGCACGGCCTCGCGCGCGGTCGCCACCTGCATCGCGTAGCCCGCGACCGCGAGGATCAGGAAGTAGCTGACGAGTGCCGCCAGCGATCCGTAGTCGCCGATCAGCCGGGCGAACACGACCGTCGAGCCGAGCGCGATGACGTTGTTCAACATCATCGCGATCGCCAACCAGGAGGCCTTCGCGGTCTCCGAGCCACGCAGTGTTGTCAGCTTCGCGGCGTAGCGCTGTTTGAACGTGCCAAGGCGACCACTTTCCGGCCGCATCGCGGGAGCGCTCATCGCTCAAGGACGGTAGCGAAGCGAGCTGTCATCTGGACGGCTCGCGTGGTCGTGTTCGCTCCGTGGTCGCCGGTGAGTCCTCTATGGTTGCGCCCCGATGCTACGTCCACGGTCTCTCGTACCGGTTATCGCCTTATTCGTGCTGCTCGCCGGGGGGCTCGTCTTCGCGCCCGTCGCGGCCACTCAGAGCGGGGAGCCGACGCTGTCTTCGACGCCTCCGGTCAAGCTATCTCCCGCTCCGGGCAAAGCAAAGGCCACGACCAGCACATCGACGCCACCGGCGCAGCTTCCGAAGACCGGCCTGGACATCGTCCTGATCGCCCTGACCGGGATCGGCCTGCTCGGCACTGGCGCGGGACTACGGCGGGCGTTGGGCGGGCCTGCTTCACGCAGGAGCGGGTGACTCGCCGGCTGGAGACGTCCGGCGCGGAGCAGACGGAGGCGCTGGGCGCCGAGTTGGCTGCGACGCTTGCACCCGGTGACGTGGTCCTCGTCGAGGGCGAGCTCGGGGCGGGGAAGACCACGTTCGTACGCGGCGCCTGTCGCGAGCTCGGAGTGACCGACCCCGTCACGAGCCCCACCTTCACGATTGGTCAGCGCTACGCGGGACGTGTCCCGGTGTCGCATCTCGACCTTTACCGGCTCCGTGGAGTCGGCATCCTTGCCGACTCCACGGGTGGAATACCAGGCGGACTCCCGCCCGGGGAGATCCCGGGGGAGGACCCGGCGCTGCTCGCCGACTACCTGGGGCCTGACACGATCGCCTTTATCGAGTGGCCAGAAGCGGGTGAGGACGCGTTCGGGGCTCACGCCAGGACTGTTTATCGCGTCCGGCTCGCGCATGCGGGCGGTGACCGCCGAAAGGTGGAGATCGAATGAGGGTCCTCGCGTTCGACACGGCCACCGGGGCGACCACAGTGGCGCTCGCGGATCCAGCAGCCGGGCTCGAGCTCGAGCTGCGCGACGATCCCCCACCCGGACAGCGTCCGGGGCACGCCACGCGCCTGCTGCCGATGATCGCCGATCTGTTCGCTCGTGCCGATGCCGGATGGGAGGCCGTGGACCGGATCGCCGTCGGTATCGGTCCCGGGACCTTCACGGGACTGCGGATCGGGATCGCTACCGCCCGCGCGCTGGCGTGGGCCCTCGAGATCCCGCTCACCGGTGTCTCGAGCCTGCAGGCGCTTGCCGCCGGCGCGCGCCCGGCCGGCGCGGACGGCGACGGCGCGGACGGCGACGGCGCGGACGGCGACGGCGCGGACGGCGACGGCGGGCGGGTCGTGCTCGCCGCGATCGACGCCCGGCGCGGCGAGCTGTTCGCGGCTGCCTGGCGCGGTCCGCACCGGAAGCTGGATCCCTGCGCACTGCGGCCGGAGGCGATCGCGTCGGCGCTCGCGCCGCTCGCGGCGGCGGATGGCTCAGCCCCGCTGGCGATCGGAGACGGGGCGCTACGATTCCGGGAGCAGCTCGAGCTTGCGGGGGCGGAGGTTCCGCCGCAAGAGTCGAGGCTGCATCGGATCAGCGCCATCAACCATTGCCGGCTTGCGACCGGTCTCCCAGCAGCTTCGCCGACCGAGGTCGAGCCGGCGTACCTTCGAGCACCTGATGCGGAGATCGCCGATCGTGAGCGCCACCCGCGAGCGACGTGACAGAACAACCAATCACGATCCGCCGACTTGGCTACTCGGATCTTCCGCATGTGATCGCCATCGAGCGTCGGGCATTCCCGACCCCATGGTCGCTGGCGATGTTCGTGCTCGAGCTATCGAAGCCGTCCGGCGTCTGTCTCGCGGGCTCGATCGGAAACGAGCTCGCCGGCTATCTGATCTGCTCGCGCTACGACGACGTATGGCATCTGATGAACGTCGCCGTCGACCCATCGCGGCGCCGGCAGGGGGTGGCGAGCGCCCTGCTCGAGCAGATGCTCGAACGCGCGGGACGAGGGCAGGACCGGTATACGCTCGAAGTCCGGATGTCGAACACAGGCGCGATCGAGATGTACGAACGGTTCGGGTTCACCGCTGCCGGCACCCGGCGGCGCTACTACCAGGACACGGGCGAGGACGCACTGATCATGTGGCGGGTCCCCCCGGAGCGTGCGGAGCCCGGCGACGTCCGCGGCGCCGCCTCGGCTTAGTGGTCGCCGCCGCAAATACGATCGCATTCGAGGCGCCGCTCTCGGTGCGACGTACTTACGACGGGGTCCAAGTGGTGTGATCCTCGCGATCGAGACCAGCTGCGACGACACGTGCGCCGCGATCGTGACGAGCTCGGGGGAGGTCCGCTCGAACGTGATCTCCTCGCAGGGAATCCATGATCGCTATGGCGGCGTCGTGCCTGAGATCGCCTCTCGACAGCACCTCGATCTGGTCGGTCCCGCAGTCGAGGATGCGCTCCACAGTGCTGGAACGGACCTCTCGGAGATCGATGCCGTCGCGGTGACGCAGGGCCCCGGGCTCGTCGGAGCCCTGCTCGTCGGACTCGCAACCGCCAAGGCGATCGCGGCCGCGCACGCGACGCCGCTCGTTCCGGTCGACCATCTCCACGGGCATATAGCGGCCAGCTGGCTCGGTCCCGATCCGTTCGAACCGCCATTCGTCAGCCTGGTCGCCAGCGGTGGGCACACGCAGCTGGCGCACGTCACCGACCATGGGCCCGAGCCCGAGCTGCTGGGTCGCACGCTCGACGACGCGGCCGGCGAGGCGTTCGACAAGGGTGCTCGCCTGCTCGGTCTCGGCTACCCGGGCGGCCCGGCGCTGGAACGGCTCGCGCGCGACGGAGATCCTCGTGCATTCGACTTCCCGACGGGCGCTCGCGTCGCCGGACTCGACTTCTCCTTCGCAGGGCTGAAGACAGCCCTGCTTTACAAGGTGCGCGAGCTGGGCGACCTCGAGGCAGAGCGGCAACGCAGCGACCTCGCGGCCTCCTACCAGCGCGCGATAGTCGAGGCGCTGACCGTCCGCGCCGAGCGCGCGCTGTCGCAGACCGGGCTGAGCCGGCTGGCGGCCGGCGGTGGGGTCGCGGCCAACGGCGTGCTTCGCGAGCGTCTGCGCAGCCTCGGCGCCGAGCTGGACGTGCCGGCGATGGAGCTATGCACCGACAACGCGGCGATGATCGGGAGCGCCGCGCGATACGTCAAAGCGCTGCCATATCCCGACTACCTCTCGCTCGACGTGTACGCGAGTGGGGAACGTAGGCGCTGATGAGGACGGTGGTTCTCTACGGCCGGCCGGGATGCTGCCTGTGCGACGACGCGCGGGAAGTTCTCGAGCGCGTCCGCGCTCAGCACCCGTTCGGGCTCCATGAGCGCGATATCGAACGGGACGACGGGCTCCTCCGCGCTTACCTGGAGCGTATCCCGGTGATCACGATCGACGGCGCCGAGGCGTTCGAACTGTTCGTCGACGAGGCCGAGCTGATCCGACGGCTCGATAGAGTGCATGGCGGATGAGCTATATCGTTCATCGTGGCGACGATCACGGCCCGGCGGGCGGTTCGAAGCAGCCGGACGTCCGGTCCGAGTCGGACATCCGGACCGGGTCGGACATCCGGACTGGGCGAGAGAAGCTCTCCCTTGGCGTCGCTGCGCGGCTTTCCCGCTACCTGCAGGTGCTCACCCAGGCGCGCAAGATGGGCAAGGAAACGATCTCCTCCCAGGAGCTCTCGGAGTACACGCACGTGAACTCCACGCAGATCCGGCGCGACCTGTCGGGCTTCGGGAAGTTCGGCAAGCGCGGCGTTGGCTACAGCGTCGAGTCGCTGGTGTCACAAATCAGGACGATCCTCCACACCTCGGGGCAGCACAACATCGCTCTGTTCGGCGCCGGCCACCTCGGGACGGCGATCGCATCCTCGGACATCTTCGCCGACCACGGTTTCCGGGTCGTCGCCGTGTTCGACGTCGACCGTGACAAGGTCGGAGCCTCGGTGGGGCCCCACACGGTTCGACACAACACCGAGCTGAGGACGGTCGTCGAGGACGAGGAGATCGTGGTGGCGGTACTCGCGGTGCCGTCGGCGGCGGCGCAAGAGCTCGCCGATGCCGTAGTAGAGACGGGCGTGCGGGTGATCTTCAACTACTCGGAGGCGCTGCTCCAGGTCCCACCCGAGGTCACCGTCCACACCTCGAGCCCCGCTGTGGATCTGTTGTACGCGCTGTACTTCTATCTGACCTAAGTGGACGGGTGCAGCTCGACGTCGACACCGCGCGCGCGGCCTTCGCTCAGTCCACCGACTTCACGGTCGGCGTCGAGGAAGAGTTCGCGCTGCTCGACCCGGCGAAGCTCGACCTCGTGCCGCGCTTCGAGGATCTGCACCTGGCGGCGGCGGCCGACCCGACGCTCGCCAGCTCCGTCGCCGGTGAGTTGATCTCATCGGAGATCGAGATTCGGTCCGGACGGGGGGATGACCTGGCCGCGGCGATCGCGGCTCAGCGCGACCGTCGCCGGCGACTGTTCGCGCTGGCCGACGACCACGGAGTCGCCCTCGGCGCGACCGGCACACATCCGTGGGCCGACTACCGCCAGCAGCAAGTGATCGACACCGATCATTACCACCGCGTCGAGGAAGGACTCAAGTACGTCGCGTGGCGGAACAACACGTTCTCGCTCCACGTGCACGTCGGCATCCACGATGCTGACCGTGCCGTCGCGGTCTGCGACCGCTTGCGCCCGGTCCTGCCGGTGCTGCTTGCGATCTCGGCGAGCTCGCCGTTCCTCGACGGCGGCGACTCCGGACTGCACAGTGCCCGCACCCAGATATTCACCAAGAGCTTCCCTCGCTGCGGCGTGCCCGACGCATTCGGGGACTGGGCCACGTTCGCGGCGTACATCGACTTCCTGCGCCGCACTCGGTCCGTCGTGGAGTACACACAGGTGTGGTGGTCGGTGCGCCCGCACTTCTCGTTCGGAACCGTCGAGGTGCGGATCTGCGATGCGCAGCCGACCGCCGCGGAGGCCGAGGGTCTGGCGTCGCTGATCGTGGCCTGCGTATCGCAGGCGGCGCGCGATTACGACGCTGGTCGGCGGGTCGCTGACCCCGCCGGTCGGCTGATCGAGGAGAACATCTGGCGAGCACTGCGTTACGGACTGGACGGCAAGCTGATCGACCTCGACCGTGCCGAGGAGCGCCCCGCGGCTGCGGAGGTGGAACGGCTACTGGAATGGGTGGCGCCGGCGTGCACCGAGCTCGGGATCGACATCGCCCTCCCGGAGCTCAACGGCTCTCAGCGCCAGCGGCGCATGATCGAAGCCGGGGCGACGATGTCCGAGATCTATGCCGCGCTGGTGGCAGAGACGCGGACGACATATGGTCAGAGTCCCGTCGCTGGGACGGGCAGTCTACGATGATGTAAGTCCCATGAGCACGAGCGAGCAACCCACAGAAGACGAGCTGCGCGCCGCCTACGAGGCGGAGATGAAGCGGCTGCGCGTCGAGCAGATCCTGCTCGAAAGCGTGGTCTCGTTGGTCAACCTCGGGATGCGCCGCACCGGCCTCGCACCCGGGACCGAGGACGAGCGCGAACCTGATCAGGTTTACATGGCGATCGAATCGGTTCGTGCCCTCACCCCGCTCCTCGAACAGATCATGCCCGAGCAGGTAGGGCCGATCCGTGATGCCGTGTCTAGGCTCCAGCTCGCGTTCGTGCAGATCGGTGGTCGCCCTCCAGCCGGCGCCGCGCCCGCTCCCGCTCAGGGGCCTGGCGCCCCCGGCGGCGAGGCTGCGGGGCCCGCGGCGCCATCGTCGGCGCCACCAGCTCCGGAACCCCCGAAGCCAGGGGAGCAGGGGCCCGCGCAGCGCAGCGGGCGGCTCTGGATCCCGGGCCAGTAGCGTCGCTCGGCGGGGCGGGGCGGGGCGGGGCGGTGTTCCTTAACGCACTCCTGGTTCGCTTAAGAGCAACGCCCCTGGCTGCCGTGCGCTCCGCACCGTGCCGGCAGGGTTATGCGACAGCCTCATGGTCGGATTTTCGATCAAGGACCCGGGAGTGTGGGCCCGTCGGGCCGAATATCGGCGCAGATTCGCCGCGTTACGCCGTTCCGCGCTTGGCGGAACGGCTCCGTTCTTCTGGGGATTCTGTACGCGTTACGACGTTCCGCGCTCGGCGGAACGTCAGCGTTCTGTGGAGGAATCTCCCAGGTTGACGACGTTCCGCGCTCGGCGGAACGTCAGCGTTCTGTGGAGGAATCTCCCCGGTTGACGACGTTCCGCGCTCGGCGGAACGTCAGCGTTCTGTGGAGGAATCTCCCAGGTTGACGACGTTCCGCCGCCGACCCCGCTAGACTCGCGGCCTCCCGGGGGCCCTGCTCGAATGGTCGGGTGGTGGTCCCTCTGCACTTGTCTGGGCGCGCTTAACACGGCTTGCGCTTTCTCTCGATCTGAACCCGCTCTCCGGAGGACTCCTTGTCTACCTTTCTGACGCACCATGGCGTCCTGGTCGCGCTTGTGGGCGCAGCCGCCGCCATCCTCTACGGTGCACTGACCTCGCGTTCGCTGCTGGCGCTCTCGCCCGGCAACGAGAAGATGCAGTCGATTTCGGCTGCAGTACAGGAGGGCGCGCGCGCGTATCTGAACCGGCAATACACCACGATCGCCGGCGTCGGCGTCATCCTCTTCATCGCGCTGATCCCGATCCAGAACATTCGCGTTGCGATCGGCTTCGCGATCGGCGGCCTGCTTTCAGCCTCCGCCGGATACATCGGCATGAACGTATCTGTGCGGGCGAACGCCCGCGTCGCGGAAGCAGCTCGAAGCGGCGTCTCACGGGCGCTGGATGTCGCGTTCCGCGGCGGCGCGGTGACCGGCATGCTGGTAGTCGGACTTGCGCTGATCGGGGTCGCCGGCTACTACGGAGTGCTCACCTGGATCGCCGGCGAGAGCTCCACCCACGCCGTCGACGCCCTGATCGGGCTCGGATTTGGCGGTTCGCTGATCTCCGTGTTCGCCCGCCTCGGTGGCGGCATCTTCACCAAGGGCGCGGACGTCGGCGCCGACCTCGTGGGCAAGATCGAAGCCGGCATCCCCGAAGACGACCCGCGCAACCCGGCCGTGATCGCGGACAACGTCGGCGACAACGTCGGCGACTGCGCCGGCATGGCCGCCGACCTGTTCGAGACCTACGCCGTCACCGCCGTTGCGGTCATGTTGCTGGGCACGCTGCTGTTCCACCAGACGAGTGCGGTCGCTCTGTTCCCGCTCGTTCTCGGCGGCGTCTCGATCATCGCGTCGATCATCGGCACATTTGCCGTCAAGTCGAAGACCGGCAACGTCGAGCGTGCGCTCTACCAGGGCCTCGCGGTGTCCGGAGGCCTTGCGGCGCTGGCCTTCATTCCGGTGACGAAATGGCTGATGGACGGCGTCACCTACAGCGACAGCCACGCGGCCGGTCCGCATTGGTGGAAGTTCTATCTCTGCGCGCTGATCGGTCTCGGCGTCACGGCGCTGCTCTTCTTCATCACCGATTACTACACCTCCACTCGCTTCTCGCCGGTCAAGAGCACAGCCAGTGCGTCGCAAACGGGACACGCAACGAACATCATCCAGGGCCTCGCGCAGGGCTACCAGGCGACGGCACTGCCGGCGCTCGTGATCGCCCTCGGCATCTTCGGCGCTTGGAAACTCGGCGGTGGCGGTACCAACGGGATCTACGGGATCGGAGTAGCGGTGATGGCCCAGCTATCGCTGTGCGGCCTGATCGTCGCGCTCGACGCGTTCGGCCCGATCACCGACAACGCCGGCGGCATCGCCGAGATGGCGGACCTCCCGGAAGAGGTCCGCAACGTCACCGACAAGCTCGACGCCGTCGGCAACACGACCAAGGCGGTGACCAAGGGATACGCGATCGGCTCGGCCGCGCTCGCCGCGCTCGTGCTCTTCAATGCCTTCCAGCAGGAGCTGGAGCGCAAGGGCAAGTTCCCCGACTTCTCGATCAGCAACCCTCCAGTTCTGATCGGCCTGTTGATCGGCGGAATGATGGTCTACCTGTTCGCCGCGCTGTCGATGGAGGCGGTCGGACGCGCCGGGGCAGCGGTCGTCGAGGAGGTCCGTCGTCAGTTCAAGGAGAAGCCGGGAATCATGGATTACACCGAGCAGCCCGAGTACGGGACCTGCGTCGACCTCGTCACCAAGGCGGCCCAGCGCGAGATGATCCTCCCCGCGCTGATCCCGATCGTGTTCACGACGGTTGTCGGACTGATCAGCATCGAGGCGCTTGGAGGGCTACTGATCGGCGTGATCGTGGTAGGCGTCTTCATGGCGATCTCGATGACGGCCGGCGGTGGCGCATGGGACAACGCCAAGAAGCTGATCGAGGACGGCGCGTTCGGCGGCAAAGGCTCAGAAGCTCACGCCGCGGCGGTCACCGGCGACACCGTCGGCGACCCGTTCAAAGACACGTCGGGGCCGGCTATCAACCCGATGATCAAGGTAGCCAATATCGTGGCGCTGCTGATCATCCCGCTTATCACCTGAGCTCTCGTGTCCTGGTGAAAGGAGCCTGTTGTGGTTGATCCTAAGCGCGTTGCTTTGGTGCTGATCGAGTACCAGAATGACTTCACCTCGGAGGGTGGTGCTCTGCATGGTGCGGTTCAGGGTGTGATGGAGCAGACGGGGATGCTCGAGAACACCCGCAGGCTGGTGGATGCCGCGCGGGCGGCGGGGGTGACGATTGTGCATGCTCCGATCACGTTCGCGCCGGGCTATGGTGAGCTGTCAGAGCATCCGTACGGGATCCTCAAGGGGGTTGTCGACTCGACGGCGTTCGTGAAAGGAGAGTGGGGCGCGGAGATCGTCGATTCGCTCTCGCCCCAGGAGGGTGACGTGATCGTCGAGGGCAAGCGTGGCCTCGATACGTTCGCCACCACGAACCTCGACTTCATCCTTCGTGCGCGGGGAATAACGACGATCGCACTCGGCGGCTTCCTCACGAACTGCTGCGTCGAGTCGACGATGCGCACCGGGTATGAGAAAGGCTACGAGGTGATCACCCTGTCGGACTGCGTCGCGGCGACCTCGCCCGAGGAGCACGAGAACGCGATCCGCTTCGACTACCCGATGTTCTCGAACGTGATGACGTCGGAGGGGTTCGAGAGCGAACTGCAGGGAGCGTCCGTCGCAGCGGGCGGTTAGCGCTGCGGCGTGAACCCACCGGGCGCTCGGTACGCTCGGTGAGTCATGTCTTTCTCGGTTGGCTTGGGGTTGCTGCTCGCCCTCGGCACCGCATTCGGGTCGGTGGCAGGTTTTCTGTACAAGTTCCGGGGGGCTCGGGCCGCCCCGCCTGTCGACCTGCGCCGGCCGTTGCGGAGCACGAAGGAGCTGTTTCGGTCGCCGCTGTACACGCTTGGGATCCTGATCGCCCTCGGATCCTGGGGGCTTCACGTCGGCGCGCTCTCGCTGGCCCCGATCTCGATCGTTCAGTCGGTAATCGCCGGCGGTTTGGTCCTGCTCACGGTGGTGGCGAACAGGCTGTTCGCCGTACGGGTGAGGCGGCGCGAGTGGATCGGTGTGGCGCTGATGGCGACCGGGCTGGCGTTTCTGGCGGCGACGCTCGGCCAAGACGCGCAGGGCACCTACTCGAGCTACCAGCCGGGCGTGCTGGCCGAATACCTCGTGGTCGTTTCAGCAGCGGGCCTGATCGTCACCGTCACCGCGAACAGAGGCACGACAATGGGGGTCGGCGCCGGTCTCCTATGGGCGGCCTCAGACACGTCGATCAAGGCGCTCTCCAGTCATCTGCACTCGCTCGGAGCGGGTGTCCTCGTGCATCCGCTCGCGTTCGTGATCCTGATCGCATCGCTGGTGGGGCTGCTCGTCTCGGCGCGGAGCCTCCAGCTCGGCGAGGCGGTGCCCGTGATCGCGCTGACGAGCGCGGCCGCCAACCTGTGCACGATCGCGGCAGGGCCGATCGTGTTCGGCGAGCCGATGCCGGATGGAGCGGGCGCTACGGTGCTGCGCCTGCTTGCATTCGCCCTGGTGATCGTGGCGGCCGCGCTGACGCCGCCGCCGCTCAGCGGTGCCGAGCCGCGGGGTGCGCCGGCGAGCGCGGAGCCCTGAGCCGTGGAGCACGAGAGCGAGAGGAAGCCTTAGAGTCCCGGCCATGTTCATCCTGATAGTCGGTGCGGGCAGGGTAGGGTCGGCGTTCGCGAAGCGCGCCCTCGAGGCGGGTCATGACGTGTCGGTCCTCGACACCGACCCGCTGTCCCACGAACGCCTGGACAAGGACCTGATGACCACCTGGGAGGACTCGGGCGGCCGTTTCACGGTCGGGACCGCGCTGGAGGTCGACGCGCTGATGGCGGCCGGGATCGAAGAGGCGGACGTGTTCATCGCCTCCACCCGAGGGGACAACACCAACCTCGTCATCGCGCAGATCGCCCAGCGCCGGTTCGAGGTCCCGCGGGTGGTCGTCAAGGTGTCCGATCCAGGCCGCGCGGCGTGGTACGCCGAACGCGGCTTGCACACAATCTGCCCGACGCAGCAGGCGATCGACATGGTCGAGCGGGCGGCGTTCGCGACGTGAGAGAGAGGCGCGTTACGTGTATGTGATCATTGCCGGCGGGGGCAAGGTGGGATGGAACCTGGCCCGCGAGCTGATCGCGAAGGGGCAGGAGGTGTCGCTGATCGAATCCGACCATCGCCGCTACAGGGTGGTCGAGGAGGAGCTCGAGCACGCGGCTCAGTACGGCGATGCGACCGAGCTGTGGGTGCTCGAGCGTGCCGGGATCCAGCGCGCCGACCTGGTGATCGCGGTCACCGGCGACGACGAAGACAACATGCTGATCTGCCAGGTCGCGAAGGAGAAGTACGAGGTCGCCCGGATCGTCGCCCGCGTCAACAACCCCCGCAACCTCCAACACTTCAAGCTCCTAGGCGTACAGCCCGCCGTCTCGGCGACCGATCTGATCCTCCGGCTGATCGAGCACGAGGTGCCCGAGTACGGCCTCGTTCAGCTCCTCGCGCTCGAGGAGGAGAGGCTCGAGATCATCGAGCTCGAGGTGGCAGCCGGGTCGGCCGCCGCGGGGCGTCGTGTCTCTGACGTCGTCCTGCCCGACGGATCGCTGATCATCTCCGTACTGCGCAACGGCACCGGGTTCGTCCCCAAGGGGGATTCGGTCATCAACGCCGGCGACCAGGTGCTCCTGATCCTCGACCCGGGCCTCGAGGAGGCGATCACGCCACAGTTCGCGGGCGCTGTGTAACCGCCTGGCGGCGGTTACATTGCGAGTTCGGTCGAGGTATGGGGAGTCGTGGTGATTTTGGCGCCGAACGTCGCGGGTATTGGCGATTCGTGGTGACTTATGACTGATCGACATTTTGACTATCTCCTGATTGGTGGTGGCTTGGCTTCTGCGAGCTGTGGGCGGTGGTTGCGGGAGTTGGGGGCTGATGGTTCGATCCTGCTTGTCGGGCGGGAGCCGGATCTGCCTTACAACCGGCCGCCTTGCTCGAAGGAGTACCTGCGTGGAACCGAGACGCGCGAAGACACGCTGTTCAAGCCGGCGGAGTGGTACGCCGAGCAGGAGATCGAGGTGCTGACGCGCTGCTCGGCGATGAAGCTCGACACGGAGGCGCGCACCGTCAAGCTGTCAACGAAGGAGGAGGTCGGCTTCGAGCAGGCGCTCGTCGCGACCGGTGCCAACGTCAGGCGGCTGAACGTCCCTGGGGCGGAGCTCGAGGGGATCCACTATCTGCGCACGCTCGGCAATGCCGATGCGATCCGCGCGGACGCCGCGGGCAAGCGGGTGGTGCTGATCGGCGGTTCGTACATCGGCACCGAGGTAGCGGCGTCGCTGACCGAGCTCGGCAGCTCGTGCACGATCGTGATGCTCGAGTCGCTCGTCCTCAGCCGCATGTTCGGGGACCAGGCCGGGCGATTCTTCCAGGAGCGCCTGAGCGAGCACGAAATCGTGATCCATGGAGATGACGAGCTCGAGCGCTTCGAGGGCAAGGACGGGCGGGTGAGCACCGTGGTCACGAAATCGGGCCGCTCGATCGAAGCCGACGCGGTCATCATCGGCGCCGGTGCCGTCCCCGACGTGATGCTCGCCCGTAGCGCGGGGCTGACGCTCGGCGAAGGGGGCGGCGTCAAGGTCGACACCCGCCTGGCGACATCGGCCCACGGCATCTACGCCGCCGGCGACACCGCGGAGTACGAGAGCGTCGTGCACAGCGGCCGGCGGATCAGGGTCGAGCACTGGGACGTCGCGCTCACCCAGGGCCGGACCGCCGCGCTCAACATGCTCGGCCGCGACAAGCCCTATGACGTGGTGCCCTACTTCTACTCTGACCTGTCGGACTGGGCGTCGCTCGAGTACGTCGGCCCCGCGTCCGACTGGGACGAGGAGGTGGTGCGGGGCTCGTGGGAGGAGGGCGCGTTCAGCATCTGGTATGTGCATCAGGGCCGCGTCGCCGCGGCGCTATCGGTCGGACGCTCGGAGGACCTGATGCATGCGCGGCGGCTGATCGCGGCTGGGGGGAACCTCGGCGGGCGCGTGGCGGAGCTGGCGGACCTAGGGGTGGATCTGGCGGAGGTCTAGTGTCATTGGTCGGTGGCGGCTTTGAACCGCTGGCGCTGGATGAGCTTGGCTGGCGCCAGTTCTATGACCTGTGTTCCGCAGTGCTCGAACTTGACGCGGGTGTGCCCGCAGCGTCGTGGGCGGGCGAGGAGGATCACGACTGGCATGTGATGGTGCCCGCCGGGATCGAGCTGGGAGGCTCGAGCAAGCTTCCGGGTCCGTGCTACATCCAGGCCGTGTGGGTGCCTGACCGGCCTCGCGTGAGCAGGTCGTGGGACCTCGAGATCGAGCTGGCGTTGCTGCGCGAGACGCTGCAGGACCAGCACTGGGCAGGCTCGATCGTGGTGCTTGCGAACCATGCCGGCAAGCTCGCGGATCAGTCGCGGGTGCGCTCGTTCTTCGGATCCGAGCAGGCTGTCCTGCTCGGGCCGGGCTGGCTGTCCGCCAGGGTGGATGCGAGCCCGGTGTTGCGCCGCTCGATGCCATCGCTGCTGGGCTTGGGCGACCTTGGCCGATGGGCCGGCACCCTCGTGCCGGGCCGCTCGACGCTGAACGTTGGCGCTGCGCGCGAGCTGTCGTCGGTGTTCGTCCCGACGCGCGCCTACGCCCGTGCGATCGCCGTGCTGGAGGCCCACGCGTTCGCGGTGCTGACAGGGCCGCCGGAGATGGGCAAGACCGCGATCGCGCGGATGATCGCGCTGGCCCTGATGACGGATGGGTGGGATGCGTTCGAGTGCACCGCACCGGAGGAGATCGCCGGCGCGTTCGACGCCGAACGCCGCCAGGTGTTCATCGCCGACGACGCATTCGGATCCACCGAGTTCCGGCCTGATGCGGCGGAGCGCTGGGCCCGGGAGATGGAGCACCTGCTGCAGCGGATGGACGGTGACCATTGGCTGATCTGGACCTCCCGCCCAGCTCCCCTACGCGCGGGTCTCGGCCGCATTCACCGCGAGCGTGGGGCGGAGCGGTTCCCGCAGCCCGGCGAGGTGCTCGTCGACGCCAGCGCGCTGTCGCTCGACGAGAAGGTGCTGATCCTGCTGCGCCACGCGAAAGCGAGTTCTCCACCGAAGGTGCGACGTGGGCTGAGGCAGGCGGGGTACACGATCGTCTCGCACCCGCACTTCACCCCCGAGCGGATCCGCCGGCTCGTGGCCACCGACGTGGCCGTGCTCGCCGACCACCCGCGGTACCACCTCGAGGCGATCATCGCGGAACAGATCCGAACTCCGACCGAGGCGATGGCTGCCTCGTTCAGCGCGCTCTCACGCGAGCATCAGGCGCTCCTCTACGCCCTCCTCGACGCTCCACCAGGTCCGGTCGAGGAGCGTGAGCTGGCGCACATCGCCCGGCGCCACCGCCCCGAAGGCCTGAGCAGCGCCCCGATGGAGCTCGTCGACCGGCTGACGGATCATTTCCTGCGAGTGAGCGAGACGCTGAAAGTCGACTGGGTCCATCCGAGCTGGCGCGACCTCGTGATCGATCGGCTGCGCGAAGACGCCCACGCACGTGAAGAGTTCCTGGAGCGCTGCACGCTCGAGGGGGTGATGCTCGCGATCTCGACTGGCGGCGGCGCAACCGGCGATCGCAGCCTCGCGTTGCTCGTCAGCGATCGGGACTGGGATCTCGTCACCGACCAGGTCGCGCGCGCAGCCCGTGAGGCCGGCGACGCGGACGTCACCCGTCTGCTCGACGGCCTCGCCTCGCTGCTCGGTGACGGGGCCGACCTGACCGAACAGGAGCTGGTCGAAGCGCGCGCCCTGTCCGGTGAAGCGCTCGAGGCGACCAGACGACGCTGCGACCGGGCGAGCGGACCGCTCGATCTCGCCGTCCTGACCGCCTGGTTCAGGCTCTCGGGACGTCTTCCCGAGCTCGCCCCGTCCCCGCGGCTCGACCATACGTGGACAGAACTATTGCCGAGCGCCACGACCGACCTGCGCGTCCAGATCGATGTCGACCAGGCGGTTGGCTGGCTCACCCTCGTCCACGTGCTGCGCGCGCACGCTCCCGAACAGCTCGCCATGTATGGCTTTCCGCGGAAACATCAGCAGCGCATACACGCGCTCCTGACCCAGGCCGAGGACCTGATCGGAACTAGGCCGCCGCCCGCCGGGCGCGAGCAGCTGGTACAGCTACTGCGGATGGGCCGCCGGCACGGTTACGAGCCTCCGGAGACGGCCGCGCACCTCGACGAGCTGATCTGGCGGGCCGACAACGACGAGCGGATACGCGATTACGCTCAACCGGACGCGGGCTACACTGACGCCGCCGCGAGAGCACACGTCGAGCGAATGCTCGAGGATCTCTAGAGCGACGAGCATTTACCTTACTCAAGCCTTCCGCGGTTACGCCGATAGCGTAATAGTGGGCTCGACACGCACCACACTCGACGGCGTGGCGGATCGGCCACAGAACCCGATCGCGGACCGACACGACCGGCTGGCGGCGAGCTTCCGCGGCCTGCTCGAATCCGCGCCGGATGCGATGGTGATCGTCGACGCGCGGGGCGAGATCGTGCTCGTGAACGCCCAGACCGAGAAGCTGTTCGGCTACGCGCGCGAGGAGCTGCTCGGTGAACTCGTTGAGCTGCTGGTTCCGGATCGCTTCCGTGGCCGCCATCCCGGCCACCGCACGGGCTATGCGGATGACCCGCACACCCGCTCGATGGGTGCCGGCCTCGAGCTCTACGGCCGGCGCAAGGACGGGAGCGAGTTTCCGGTCGAGATCTCGCTCAGCCCGCTCGACACCGACGACGGCCCGCTCGTGTCGAGCGCGATCCGCGACATCACCGCCCGCCGGCGATCGGAGAACAAGTTCCGCGGCCTGCTCGAGTCCGCGCCGGATGCGATGGTGATCGTCGATCCACAGGGTCAGATCGTGCTGGTGAACGCGCAGACGGAGAGGCTCTTCGGCTACTTGCGCGAGGAGCTGCTCGGCAAGCGGGTTGAGCTGCTGGTTCCGGATCGCTTCCGCGGCCGTCACCCCGGCCACCGCACGAGCTATTCCGAGGATCCCCACACCCGCTCGATGGGGGCAGAGCTCGAGCTCTACGGCCGGCGCAAGGACGGGAGCGAGTTCCCGGTCGAGATCTCGCTCAGCCCGCTCGAGACCGAGGATGGAACACTCGTGTCGAGCGCGATCCGCGACCTCACCGACCGCCGCCGCGCCGAGCATGACGCATCTCATTTCCGTGCGGTGGTCGAATCCTCACACGACGCGATCATCGGCAAGGACCTCGATGGTCTGATCACGAGCTGGAACGCCGGCGCCGAGCGGCTGTACGGCTATCCGGCGAGCGAGGTTCGCGGGCGTTCGATCTCGATCCTCGTGCCTGCCGGCCACGACGACGAGCTGCCGGACGTCCTGCGCCGCGTGCGCACCGGCGAGCAGGTCGATGACTACGAGACCGTCCGTGCCCGTAAGGACGGGACGCACGTAGACGTCTCCCTGACCGTCTCGCCGATCCGGGATCGGAGCGGACGGGTGATCGGAGCCTCGACGATCGCCCGCGACATCAGCGTTCGGCTCCGATACCAGCAGCAGCTCCAGTTCCTGGCCGAGCACGACGCTCTGACGGGCGCGCGTAACAGGCGCCGGTTCGAGCGGGACGTCGGCGACCAGATCGGGCGCGCGCGGCGATACGGAGAGCAGGCCGTCCTGTTGGTCATCGATGTCGACGGGTTCAAGGCGATCAACGACAAGTACGGACACCGCGCCGGCGACCGCGCGTTGAAGGTGATCGCGGCGGCGCTCAAACGGCGGCTGCGAGAGACCGACGTGGTCGCGCGCCTCGGAGGCGACGAGTTCGCCGTGCTGCTTCCGTACGCCGACCCATCACAGGGGATGGCCGTCGCCGCCGATCTCCGGCGGCTGATCAGCGAATGCGGCGGGGACGTGGGGGACTATCCCGGGCTGGCACTGTCGATCAGCATCGGTCTCGTCCAGATCAACAGGGACACGGCCACCGAAGAGGCGGTACTCGCCGAGGCGGATCAGGCGATGTACTCCGACAAGCGCACTCTCTTCCAGCCGCCGCCACCGCCCGACCCCGTGCAACTCGTCTTGGGACGCGCCACGAGCACCGCTGCCGCCGTGGCGCCCAAGACCACCTGAGGCGCGGCTGCGCGAGCTTCAGCCGAGGTGCTCGGCGAAGAAGGTCAGCACGCGTCGCCAGGCATCCTCGGCCGAGGGGTGGTGGTAACCGAACCCGGCGACCTGGATCAGCGGCGTTAGCAGCGGGCCCGCATTGAAGCGGTTCAGGAAGCTGTGGCCGGCGTCGGGGTACTCCTTGACGTCGTGGACGACCCCCGCGGCGCCGAGGGCGCGCTCGAGCCGCTCGGCGCGGCCACGCAAGCTCAGATCGCGACGGCCGTAGCTGGCGACCACCGGACAGGCGCCCTGCAGACGCTCAGCCGCATCCTGCGGGACCTCGCCGTAGTTCACCGACGCCGCGTCGAACCCTCCGCGCGGCGCGCACAGCAGCGCGAAGCCGCCGCCCATGCAGAAGCCGATGATCCCGATCCGCCCGGTGCAGTCCTCGCGCTCAGCCAGAAAGGCTCGCGCGGCATCGATGTCCTCGTACACGGGTCCGTTCCCGGAGCGCGAAGCGAGCAGCGTCGCCACCACACAGCGGATGCCTCTGCCGGAGTAGAGGTCGGGCGCGAACGCCAGGTAGCCGGCTGCCGCGAGCCGGTCGGCCTGCTCGCGAATGTCGTCGGACAGCCCGAGGGCGTCCTGGATCACGATCACCCCAGCACGGGAGCCCTCGCCGACTGGAACCGCAAGGTAGCCGCCAAGCTCTCCGGAGTGTGCGGCGAAGTGCAAATCGGGCATCGCAAGTAGATCCTATGCTCCGTCGATGTTGGTCGCCGTGACCGATCATGCGGCTGAGCGCTTTCGTCAGCGCGTTCGCGGCACGCTGGATGCGAAGACCGAGGTCGCGTCGCGGGTGGCGCTCGCGCACGCCGCCGGGCGAGTCGAGCGGGATGCGCGCGGCGTCGTGCTCGTGCGCGACATCAAGCGCCGGGACCTCGTCTATGTCTGCAGACCCGACGAGCTCGTGCTGATCGTCGTCACACTGTGGGAGGAGGGGGACGGTGCCGCGGTCCCGAAGCGCTTCACCGACGCCCTCCGCCGTGACGACGTATCGTGACGCGCAGATGGGAATCGCCGACCATAGAGCGGCGCCGGCCACCCGGACCCACGCCGTCGAGCTGACGCCGACCGGCGTCACACCGGCTGATGTCGTCGCGGTGGCGCGGCTGGGCGCGCCGGTCGCACTGGGCGAGGATGCGCGCGCGGCGATGGAGCGCAGCGCGGCCGTGGTCGCCAGGCTCGCCTCCTCGCACGAACCCGCCTACGGCGTCTCGACCGGCTTCGGATCGCTGGCGGCGGTTCGGATTCCCCCCGCGCGGCGTGACGAGCTGCAGCGGGCGCTCGTGCGCTCACACGCCGCCGGGATGGGTCCACCGGTCGAGCAGGAGGTGGTGCGCGCGATGATGCTGCTGCGAGCGCGTACGCTGGCGATGGGATGCTCGGGCGCCCGGCCGGTCGTCGCGGAGGCGATGCTGGCGCTGTTGAACGCGGGCCTCATCCCCGTCGTGCCCGAGTACGGGTCGCTGGGCGCGAGCGGTGATCTCGCTCCGCTCGCGCATTGCGCGCTGGCGCTGATCGGCGAGGGGGACGTCGACTGCCCGGACGGCGTCCGCCGCGCGACCGCGGAAGCTCTGGCGACGGCGGGGATCGAGCCGATCGTGCTCGGGGCCAAGGAGGGCCTCGCGCTGATCAACGGGACCGATGGAATGCTCGGCATGCTGGTCCTGGCGTGCGAGGACCTGGCGCGGCTGCTGATGGTCGCGGACGTCACGGCCGCCATCTCCGTTGAGGCGCTGCTCGGCACCGACCGCGTATTCGCGGCGGACCTGGTGGCGCTCCGCCCCCAGCCCGGCCAGGCGGCTAGCGCGGCCAACCTCCGGGCTCTGCTGGCGGACTCCGAGATCGTCGCCAGCCACCGCGAAGGTGACCCCCGGGTGCAGGATGCCTACTCGCTGCGCTGCGCGCCGCAGGTGACCGGGGCCGCGCGCGACACGCTCGAGCACGCGCAGCGCGTCGCCGCGGCGGAGCTCCGCTCGGCGATCGACAACCCGATGGTGCTCCCCGACGGGCGTGTCGAGTCATGCGGGAACTTCCACGGCGCGCCGATCGGCTTCGCCTGCGACTTCCTGGCGATCGCCGCCGCGGAGGTGGGGGCGATCGCAGAACGCCGCACCGACCGCCTGCTCGACGAGGCTCGCTCGCACGGCCTGCCGCCATTCCTGGCGGGGGACGCCGGCGTGGACTCGGGGATGATGCTCGCGCACTACGCACAGGCGGCGATGGTCGCCGAGAATCGCCGGCTCGCAGCGCCGGCCAGCGTCGATTCGCTGCCGACCAGCGCGATGCAGGAAGATCACGTGTCGATGGGATGGGGCGCCGCACGTAAGCTGCGCACGACGATCGCGAACCTCGGCCGTATCCTCGCGATCGAGCTCGTCTGTGGCGCCCGCGCGCTCGATCTGCGCGCTCCTCTGCGCCCGGGCCCTGGCACAGCCGCGGCGCTGGCCGCGGTCAGGAAGCGGATCGCAGGGCCCGGCGCGGACCGCCACGTCTCTCCCGAGCTCGCCGCGGCAGAGGAGCTCGTCGGTTCGGGCGAGCTGATCGACGCGGTGGAGTCGCGGATCGGGACGCTGCAGTGACCGTGCGCGCTCCCCGCGGGACACAGCTCTCCTGCCGTGGCTGGCCGCAGGAGGCGGCGCTGAGGATGCTGATGAACAACCTCGATCCCGACGTCGCCGAGAACCCCGACGAGCTCGTCGTCTACGGCGGGACCGGAAAGGCGGCCCGCTCGTGGGAGGCGTTCGACGCGATCGTACGCACGCTGCGGACGCTGGGCGCAGACGAGACCCTGCTCGTGCAGTCCGGCAAGCCGGTCGGGGTGTTCACGACCAGCGAATGGGCGCCGCGAGTGCTGATCGCCAACTCGAACCTGGTCCCTGAGTGGGCCACATGGGACGAGTTCCGACGGCTCGAGGCGCTCGGGCTGACGATGTACGGGCAGATGACGGCCGGGTCGTGGATCTACATCGGCAGCCAGGGGATCGTGCAGGGCACCTATGAATGCTTTGCCGAGATCGCCCGCCGCCGCCACGGCGGCTCGCTGGCGGGCACGATCACGGTCACCGCGGGCCTCGGCGGGATGGGCGGCGCGCAGCCACTCGCGGTGACGATGAACGGTGGCGTGGCGCTCTGCATCGAGGTCGACCGGCACCGGATCGAGCGCCGGCTGGAGACCCGGTACCTCGACGAGGCAGCCGACTCGCTCGAAGATGCGATCGTGCGCTGCGAGGCGGCGAAGAGCGACCGTCGCGCGCTCAGCGTCGGGCTCGAGGCCAACGCGGCCGACGTGCTGCCGGCGCTGCTGGCTCGGGGATTCGAGGCCGAGATCGTCACCGACCAGACGAGCGCACACGACCCCCTGGTCGGCTACGTGCCCAACCGGATGACGCTGGCGGAGGCGGACCAGCTGCGGCTCGCCGATCCAGAGGAGTACGTGCGCCGCTCGCGGGCCGCGATCGCGGCGCATTGCGCGGCGATGGTCGGCTTCCTCGACGCCGGCAGCGAAGTGTTCGACTATGGCAACAGCCTGCGGGCCGAGGCGCGCCTCGGTGGCTTCGAGCGCGCGTTCGCATACCCGGGGTTCGTGCCCGCGTACATTCGCCCGCTGTTCTGCGAGGGGCGGGGCCCGTTCCGGTGGGTGGCGCTCTCAGGCGACCCGGCGGACATCGCGGCGACCGATCGCGTGGTGCTCGAGGAGTTCCCCGACGACGAGCCGCTGGCGCGGTGGATGCGGCACGCGTCCGACCGGATCGCGTTCCAGGGACTGCCGGCACGAATCTGCTGGCTTGGATATGGGGAGCGCGCGCGGTTGGGACTGCGCTTCAACGAGATGGTCCGTGCGGGAGAGCTGCGCGCACCGATCGTGATCGGCCGCGACCACCTCGACTCGGGCTCGGTCGCGTCGCCCTACCGCGAGACCGAGGGGATGGCGGACGAGTCCGACGCGATCGCCGACTGGCCGCTGCTGAACGCTCTCGTCAACACGGCCGCGGGGGCGACGTGGGTGTCGATCCACCACGGCGGCGGGGTCGGCATCGGGCGCTCGATCCACGCCGGCATGGTCTGCGTCGCAGACGGGTCTGAGCTCGCCGCCGCCAAGCTCGAGCGGGTTCTCACAGCCGACCCGGGGATGGGCGTGATCCGCCACGCCGACGCCGGCTATCCGCGCGCCGAGGAGGTTGCAGCCGAGCGCGGCGTGAGGATCCCGATGCGCGAGGGTCCGTGAGCGTTCTTCGGATCGCCACGCTCGGCGATCCGGTGCTACGCGAGCAGGCGGTCTCGGTCGGGGCGCAGGAGCTACGGTCGGCTGAGGTCCAGCAGCTGATCGACGATCTGATCGAGACGATGCGCTGCGCCGGTGGCGCCGGTCTCGCCGCCACCCAGGTCTCGGTGCCGAGACGGATCGCGGTGATCGAGGTCGACGACAATCCCCGATACCCATACAAGCCTCAGGTCCCGCTGACCGTGATCGTCAACCCGACGATCGAGCCGCTGTCGGAGCAGAAGCTGCTGATCAACGAGGGCTGCCTGTCGGTGCCCGACCTGCGCGGCGATCTCGAGCGCTTCCTCGAGGTCAGCGTGCGGTTCTTCGATCGCGCCGGGGAGCGCCGGGAGCTCGTCGCGCGAGGACTGACAGCGGGCACGTTCCAGCACGAGGTCGACCACCTCGACGGCGTCCTGTTCCTCGACCGCGTCAGCGACCCGAGGACATTCTCGACCTGGGAGCAGTTCGAGCGCCACCACAAGGATGCGTTCCTGCGCCGGATCGCCCCGTACGTCAGGGACGCGCCGCCGTGACCGCGTTCTGGGCAGAGCTCGCCTGGCTCGGCGGACCGCGGCCTGATGCCGGTGTGGCGATCGAGGTCGAAGGCGACCGGATCGTCGCGGTCACACCGGGTGTCGCCGGCCCGCCGCCCGCGTACGAGCGGCTCGACGGGCTCGTCCTGCCGGGCCTCGCGAACGCCCACTCGCACGCCTTCCAGCGGGCGCTGCGAGGCCGAACCCACCGCGATCGCGGCTCGTTCTGGACCTGGCGCGAACAGATGTACGCGCTCGCCGGCGCGCTCGATCCGGACTCGGTGCTTCAGGTCGCACGCGCCACGTTCGGGGAGATGGCACTCGCGGGAGTGACGCTCGTCGGCGAGTTCCACTACCTGCACCATGGACGCGGCGGCAAGCCGTACTCGGATCCGAACGCGACCGGCGCCGCGGTACTGGAGGCAGCCGCGCAGGCGGGCATCCGGATCACGCTGCTCGACGCCTGCTACCTGCATGGTGGGATCGGCGTCGAGCCCGACGAAGTGCAGCGGCGGTTCTGCGACCCGGACGGCGATGCGTGGGCTTCGCGAGTTGACGGGCTCACGGGCCGCGGTCAAGCGCGGATCGGCGCGGCGATCCACAGCGTGCGCGCGGTCGATCCCGACGCGGCCTCGGTGGTGGCAACATGGGCGCGCGATCGCGCGGCGCCGCTGCACGCCCACGTGTCCGAGCAACCCGCGGAGAACGAGGCGGCGATTCGCGCCTACGGTCAGACGCCGACCGCTCTGCTCGCCGGCGCGGGGGCGCTGTCGGCGCGCTTCACCGCGGTGCACGCGACCCACGTTTCGGCTGAGGACATCGCGCTGCTGGGCTCCGCCGGCGCGTCGTGCTGCCTGTGCCCGACGACCGAGCGGGACCTCGCCGACGGGATCGGTCCGGCCCGCCGGCTGGCGGACGCCGGCGTCGCGCTCGCGCTCGGCAGCGACTCGAACGCGGTGATCGAGCCGTTCGAGGAGGCGCGCGCGGTCGAGCTCGACGAACGCCTCGCGAGCGGCGTGCGGGGGCAGCACGGCGGGTCCGAGCTGCTGCGCGCCGCCAGCGCGGGCGGATACGCGAGCCTTGGGTGGCCAGAGGGCGGGGAGATCCGGCCCGGCGCGCTCGCGGACCTCGTTGCGGTCGGCCGCGAGGGGGTTCGCCTGGCGGGCGTCCCCGACGAGGGGCTCCTCGACACGCTCGTGTTCGCCGGTGCCGCCGCCGACGTCCGCGACGTGATCGTCGGTGGGCGCTTCGTCGTCAGGGGCGGGCGGCACGTGGCCCTCGACGTTCCGCGCGAGCTCGCGGCGGTGGTTGCCGGGGCGGATCGGGCTCCGGGGGCCGCCGGGGGCGCTCGGTGAGCACCCTCGCGATCGACAACATCGGCCTGCTCGTGACCAACGAGCCGGCGCTCGGGGAGGGGCCGTTGGGGATCGTTCGCGACGCGTCGCTCGTTCTCGGTGATGGCCGGGTGACCGCGGTACAGGAGGCGGGCGCGCTCGCCGACGAGCGCCTCGACGCCGGCGGGCGGTGCGTGATCCCGGGCTTCGTCGACAGCCACACCCATCTCGTGTTCGCGGGTGACCGCTCCGCGGAGTTCGTCGCGCGGATGGCCGGCGCGCCGTACGCGGCGGGCGGGATCAGCTCCACGGTCGCGAGCACCCGGACAGCAGGCCTGGCGGAGCTGCGCGAACTGGCGCAGGCTCGACGCCGCGAGGCCCTGCGAGCGGGGGTCACCCATCAGGAGGTGAAATCGGGGTACGCGCTCGATGTCGCGGGCGAGCGGCGGCTGTGCAAGCTTGCATCTGAGCTGACAGACGACGTCACGTTCCTCGGGGCCCACCTGGTGCCGCCGGAGTACGAGGATCGGCCCGACGACTACGTCGACCTCGTGTGCGGGGAGATGCTCGCGGCGTGCGCGCCGGTTGCCCGCTGGATCGATGTCTTCTGCGAGCGAGGCGCGTTCGACGCCGACCAGTCGCGGCAGGTGCTCTCCGCCGGCCGCGACGCAGGGCTCGGTCTACGGGTCCACGGCAATCAGCTCGGTCTCGGCCCCGGGGTGCAGCTCGCGGTCGAGATGGGCGCCGCCTCCGTCGACCACTGCACGTACCTGTCAGATGCCGATGTCGACGCGCTCGCGGCTTCTGACACCGTCGCCACGCTACTGCCGGCGACCGACTTCTCGACCCGCCAGCCGTACGCCGACGGCCGCCGGCTGCTCGATGCCGGTGCCACGGTCGCGCTGGCCACGAACTGCAATCCGGGTTCGAGTTACACCACCTCGGTCAGCTTCTGCATCGCGCTCGCGGTACGTGAGATGCGCATGAGCATGGACGAGGCGCTGTCGGCGGCGACGCTTGGCGGTGCGGCGGCGCTGCGGCGCTCCGGCGTCGGGCACCTCGGGATCGGGGCGCGGGCGGATGCGGTTGTGCTCGACGCACCGAGTTACACGCACCTGGTGTACAGGCCCGGGGTGCCGCTGGTCGCTGCGACGATCGTCGGCGGCGAGGTGGTGTGGATGGACCCGGAGCTGCATCAGGGCTAGATTCGGCGCGTGCGTGTGGCGGCGGGTTTTCCCTGGGGTCGTGATGAGTTATCGACAACTGATGTCGTGTTCTCATCCCGCCAGAATCTGGTGTGGACCGATTCGGGCTAGCCGCGCTATTGCACCTCGTAGACGGCCGCGCAGCCGAAGCGATGGACCGAGCGCGTGATCGGAGCGAGCGGGCGGGTGAGGTTTACGCGCGCCTGGCAGTCGGAGACGACGAAGCGGGCGCCGGAGCCGAGCACGAACGCGCGCGTGGCGGCTGCGGTCAGCGAACCCCCGAACATCGCGTTGGCGGTCGCCTCGTGGGCGCTGCAGTCGGGTGACCAGGCGCAGTCGCCGATGTAGGTGCGCCGGCCCGTATCGGCCGGCGTCACGACCCCGACGTTGTAGCGGGCCAGCACCCCGCCGGGCTCGCGGTCGGCGGCGAGGTACTCAAGCGCCCTGTGCTCTGAAGAGGTGATGTAGTTCCCGTTCCCGGCCGTAACGATGTCCCCACTGGCCTGGCTCATCTGCTCGACGCCGGAAGGGATAGTCGCGGCGGCGACGGCGAGCGCCCCGAGCAGCACCGGATGCGGCAGCCGGCCCCAACCGGCCTGCTGAACGCCCTCCACTGCAAGGATGCCAAGCGGGACCGTCACCCCCGCGAAGGCGTGCAAGGGGGTGGCGCCGAGCGGTGTTTCGCAGAACGCGTAGACGGCGAGCGCCGCCAACGGCCAGATCCGCGTGGCGAGCGCGAGGAAGTCCCGCGGCCGCGATCGGTAGGCGAGCGCCGCGGGCAACGCGAGCGCGGCGAGGTCGAGCGCGATCCTCGAGAGCGGGTAGGGGTTCTGGGTGATCGCGCGGGCGAGATGCCACCAGTGATCGAACCGATCGAGGGCCGCGAGGTAGACGACCGGGAGCGCGGTCCCGATCACCGTCGCAGCCGCAAGCGTGTGGCGCCCGCGCGGCGAACCGGAGGCGAGCACCCCGCGCCATGCGAGCAGCTCGGCCGCGATCACGATCGCGATCAGCGTCTCCCCTTGCCACGGGTGCAGCCAGCTTGCCAAAGCCCCGAGCAGCGCTGGAGCGAGCGAGAGCCGGTTCGCGGTCCGCGCGCGGTCGTAGGCGAGCAGCGCCGCCGGCAGCGCCGCCGTCGCGATCAGGCCAAACGGGTAACCCCATGACCAGAACGGCGGGTACAGGTCTCCGATCACGGGAAACGCACTGAAGAACAGTCCCAGCACGAGGGCGGCCCGGCGCTCCCAGCGGCCCGCGAGGCTCCGCCGGACGAACGCCCTGACGGCGGCGAAGAATGCCACCACCGCGATCGGCTTCCAGAGCAGGAACGACAGCCACGGCGCCATCCCGAGCGCGCTCAGGCCCCCCGAGATGGCGATCGCGGGCTGCAGGTAATCGGTCGGCGTGGGGCGGATCACGAACAGGTCCGATGCCAATACGTGAACGGACGCGCTCCGAATCCAGGCCAGGTACTGCAGCTGGTCGCCGGGATACACCCCGTCGGTACCGGTCCACACCCGGCCGTGAGCGATCACCTGCCAGAGATCGAGGCCGAGCACCCACAGCGACAGCGTGGCAAGCGTCGCGAAGGCGGCAAGCTCGAAGCGATCGATCGCGACCCGGATGGTGGTTTGATACCACGACCTGCCCCGGGACCGATTGGTTGTGGCGTTAGCGCTCTCGCGGCTCACCGAGCGCGCGCGGCGCCGCCGACGCGCTCGTATCCGCCCGCCTGCCGCCAGGCAGTCTGTCGACGAGGCGCCCGAAGCGGTCGATCGCGCCCTCGAGCGGTGTTGCCATCTGGAGCGCGCGCTCGAGCGTGGGCAGCACCGCGATCAGCTCGGTCGCCGTCTCGACCACGCTGCCGGCCTGACTGGCAACCTCCGCGCCGGTGGCGTCGACGCGGTCGCCGAGGGCGTGCATCCGGGTGCCTAGGTCGATCAGCTGGCTCGAACGGTCCTCGAGCTGCACGCCGAGGTCAATGATCGCCCCGGCGCGGCGGTCCAGCTGCGCGCCGAGGTCAAGGATCGCCCCGGCGCGGCCGTCGAGCCGCGCACCCAGGTCCAGGATCGCCCCGGCGCGCTCGTCGAGCCGCTCGGCGATCTCCAGCACCGATCGCCCGATCGCCGTGATCTCCTCGCCGAGCTCGAGCATTCGCTCGAGCTGCGCCGGCGCGTCGCGCGCAGTCCGTGCGATCGCGCCGAGGTCCGACAGCACGCGGTTGAGGATCGCTTGGGGTGAGTCGATTGGCAGGCCGAGGAGGCGCAACAACAGGCACATTAGCTCCGCGCGCTCAGATGGCTGCACAGGAACCGCACGGACGTTGCGCTCTGCCTGCGCGAGCACGTCTACATTGTTGCTCATGACAACTTCGAACCCCATGACTCCGCTTCCCGACATGACCGGCCGTAGCGTGATCGTGACCGGCGCCAACAGCGGCATCGGCCGCGCCGCAGCCCGTGCGCTCGCGGCCTCCGGCGCCCGCGTTGTGCTCGCCGTTCGCAACACGGACAAGGGCCGGACGGCTGCCGCGACGATGCCGGGCACCACCGAGGTGCGCCCGCTCGACCTTGCGAGCCTCACCTCCGTGCGCGAGTTCGCCGCCGCGTGGGAGGGCGAGATCGACCTCCTGATCAACAACGCGGGCGTGATGGTGCCGCCGCTGACGCGCACCGCCGAGGGGTTCGAGCTGCAGTTCGGCACCAACCACCTTGGCCATTTCGCGCTCACGAACCTGCTGCTCGAGCACGTCAGCGGCCGTGTCGTCACCGTTTCCTCGACCGGCCACCGGATCGGCAGCATCGACTTCGAGGACTTGCAGTGGGAGCGCAAGCCGTATAAGGCCTGGCGCGCCTACGGCCAGTCGAAGCTCGCCAACCTGCTGTTCACCTCAGAACTGCAGCGCCGCCTCACCGCCGCGGGCTCACCGGTCCTCGCCAACGCCGCGCACCCCGGGTACGCCTCGACGAACCTGCAGTTCCACAGCGGGCGCCGCCTGTTCGACCTGGTCAGTGTCGCCGGCAACCGCCTGATCGCCCAGGACGAGGACGGTGGCGCGCAACCGACGCTGTATGCCGCGCTCGCCGACATTCCAGGCGACAGCTTCGCGGGGCCCAGCGGTTTCATGGAGCAGCGCGGCGCGCCCAAGCTCGTGGGGCGCTCGAAGGCCGCTCGGGACGCTGATGTCGCGCGCCGCCTGTGGGATGTGTCGGAAGGACTGACCGGCGTCAAGTTCCCGCTCGGCGCCGCTGCCGCCGCCGCATAAGGCCGCGCGCGCCGAGGCTCAGGTCGTGTCCTGGTCGGTCAGCGACCGCGTCATGAAGGTGCTGTTCCGGCTCGGGATGTAGTCGCCGAATGGCCCGCACGGCCTGAAGCCGGCGCTTGCGTACAGCGACCGTGCCGGCTCGAACGCGGGCGTTGAGCCCGTCTCCAGACTGATGCGGCGGAAGCCGCGATCGCGGGCCACGCCGATCAGATGGTCGAGCAGCGCCCGGCCGAGCCCGCGGCCGCGCGATGCCTCCTCGACGTGCATCGACTTCAGCTCCGCGTGGTGCTCGTTGAGCCGCTTCAGCGCGGCAACCCCGAGCAGCTCGCCGTCGCTCCGGAAGCTGAAGAACGTCACAGCCGGATCGAGGAGACCATCGACGTCGAGCGCGTGCACATCCTCCGGCGGGCTGTGCAGGCTGGCGAACGCGAGGTGGCGCTCGAGCAGGCTGCGAACGTCGGTGGCTCGCGGATCGTCGATCGAGATCATCGGTTGCGAACCTCTACGGTAGCTCCAAGATGCGTCGTGTAGTCACCACCGCTCCACCGCGCCGGACGCCGGATGAGGCCGCCGAACGACGCCTCGTGCTCGTCGTCAGCGCCGTGATGTTCATCGACACGATGTTCTACGCGGTGATCGCGCCGCTGCTGCCCGGCCTCGCGCACGAGCTGCGGCTGTCGAAGCTGTCGGCGGGCGTGATGACGGCGAGCTATCCGATCGGCATGCTGCTCGGATCGCTCCCGGGAGGGGTGCTTGCGGTCCGTGCCGGACCCAGGTTCACCGTCTGCACCGGGCTTGCTCTGCTCGCATGCTCGACGGTCGCGTTCGGCTTCCTGGACACCCCCGTCACGCTTGACGGCGCCCGTCTCGTCGAGGGCGTCGGCGGCGCCTGCTCGTGGGCGGGAGGGATCGCATGGATCGCCGCCGAGACCCCTCTGACCCGGCGCGGGGCGATGATCGGACGCGCCGTCGGGGCCGCGGTCGTGGGAGCACTGTTCGGACCCGTCATGGGGACGATCGCGACCGCGATCGGGAGGCCGGCGTCGTTCAGCACGGTTGCGGTCGCGGCGGGCGCGCTGATCGTCGCCACCCGCGGCCGTCCGGCTCATCATGTCTCCTCCGAGCAGGGTCTTGGAACGATGACACGTCTCCTCGGTAAGCCAAGCGTCGCGGCGGGAATCTGGCTTGTGGGTCTGCCGGCGATCGCGTCAGGGATGGTCAACGTGCTCGGTCCGCTACGTCTGCATCGTTTCGGCGCGCCGGCGGCCGTGATCGGAGGAACGTTCCTTCTCGGGGCGGCGATCGAGGCGGCGATCGCCCCCGCAATCGGAAGCCTGTCCGACCGGCGCGGACGGCTCACGCCACTGCGCTACGGGCTCGCCGCGGTCGCGGTCACGCTGTGCTGCTTCACGCTTCCTGGCGACGTCGTCCTGCTGGCCGGGGTGATCGTCCTCACGATCACGGCGCTCGGGCTGTTCTGGGCACCGGCGATGGCGATGCTGTCAGACGCCGCCGAGGCACATCGTCTGGACCAGGGCCTCGCGGCCGCACTGATGAACGTCGCCTGGGCGGCCGGGCAGATCATCGGCTCCGCCGGGGGCGGCGCGACCGCGAAGCTCGCCGGCGACGGGCTCCCGACCGCGATCGCCGCCGGGCTGTGCGCCGTGACGCTGGCGGCGCTGACGTGGGTTCGCGGCCTGGAGGGGCGGATGACCGTGGCGGCCGGGGATGTGACTGCGGGGCAAGGACTCGAACCTTGATAACCAGCTCCAGAGGCTGGCGTCTTGCCATTAGACGACCCCGCAATGGAAGCCCAAGCATACTGTCGGCACTCTGAGCGGCGGCTTGAGCGCTTGGCCGTCGGCGGGTACTTTCCACCGCTCGAGGGCGGGACTGCCAGCCCGTCGCTAGGCCGCCGCCGGGGCCGCCCAGTCGCGGTACAGCTGCCAGTAGCGGCCGCCGGCGTCGAGCAGCTCGTCGTGGGTTCCCTGCTCGACGACGCGCCCGTGCTCGAGCACGACGATCCGGTCTGCGTGGCGGATTGTCGAGAGCCGATGGGCGATCACGATCGCGGTTCGGCCGGCGAGCAGACGGTGCAGGCCCTGCTCGATCCTCGTCTCGGTCTGGACGTCGACGTTCGAGGTCGCCTCGTCGAGGATCAGGAGGCGCTGGTCGGCGGCGAGGGCGCGGGCGAATGCGATCAGCTGGCGCTGCCCCGCGGAGAGCTGGACGCCGCGCTCGCCGACCTGGGTGTCGTAGCCGTCGTCGAGCGCGGCGATGAACCCGTCGGCGCCGACCGCCCTCGCCGCCGCGATGATCTCGGCGTCGGACGCGTCCGGTCGCCCGAAGGCGATGTTCTCGCGGACCGTGCCGCTGAACAGGAAGCCCTCCTGGGGCACGATCCCCATCTGCGAGCGCAGTGACCCCGCCGTCACCTCCCGCAGGTCATGGCCGTCCACGAGCACGCGCCCGAGCGTCGGATCGTAGAAGCGGGCCGCGAGCTTGGCGAGCGAAGATTTGCCTGCGCCGGTGGATCCGACCAACGCCACGGTCTCGCCGGGCGCGACCGTCAGGTCGACGTCACGAAGTGCCCACGCGGCGTCCTCGACGTCGGGTCCGTACCTGAGCGAGACATGGTCGAAGCGAAGCTCGCCACGCAGGCGCGGGAGCGGGACCGCATCGGCGGCGTCCTGTAGGTCAGGCTCCTCGTCGAGCAGGTTGAAGATCTTGTCGAGCGCCGCCATCCCGGATTGGTAGGTGGTGTAGAGCTGGGAGAGCTCCTGAATCGGGTTGAAGAAGTTGTTCAGCGCGGCGATGAAGGCGAACACGACTCCCGTCGAGGTGTGCCCGTTGATCGCTTCGACCCCGCCGATCACGAGGATCTCGACCGTGACGAGCCCCGACAGCAGCTCCACGAGCGGGAAGTAGGCGGCGTTCAGATACACCGTGGTCATGTTCGCGCGCCGGTTCGCCTCGTTCAGCTGCGCGAAGCGGGCGATGTGACGGGGCTCCTGCCCGAACGAGCGCACGACCCGGACGCCCGACAGTGACTCCTGCAGATAGCCGGTGATCGAGGCGATCTTCTCGCGCGTGAGCCGGTAGGCGTCGGCGGAGGCGATCCTGAAGGCGAACGCTCCCAGCGCCAGCACCGGCAGCCACGCGAACGTCAGCAGCGCCAGGTGTGGATCCATCACCACCAGGATCACGATCACGCCGAGCAGCATCAGCGTCGACTGCAGCAGCGTCGCCATGCCGTCCGAGATCAGCTGGTCGAGTGCCTCGACGTCGTTGGTCAACCGCGAGATGATCACCCCGGCTCGATTACGCGAGTAGAAGCTGATCGAAAGCGACTGCAGGTGCTCGAACAGCTGGAGCCTGAGGTCCTGCAGCGCGCGCTGTCCCACCCACCCGACGAGATACGTCTGGCAGTAGCTGGCGACCCAGTACACGGCCGCCGAAGCGAGGAAGGCCAGCACGATCAGGTTGAGCGCGGCCACGTCGTGGTGATTGATCCCGTCATCGATCGCGAGCTTCGCGAGCGGCGCCGGTGCGAGCGCCGCACCGGTGGCGGCGACAAGCGAGACGACCATCGCCAGAACGCGCCAGCGGTAAGGCCTCAGGAGCAGGGCGAGGCCGCGCAGCTTGCGCCTGCGACCGCCCGTTGCCCGCATCCGGCGACGGAGCTCGGCGAGCCTGGGGGAGGGGCCGGCGGTCGGAGCCGACGCGGTGTCGAGCTCGGTTGGGCTCACAGCTCCGCCACCCCGGCCTCGAGCGGCCTGCCGGTTTGTGAGTGCTCGGCGGGAAGCCCCTTCGCGACGATCTCCTGGTAGAGCGGGGAGCGGTCGAGCAGCTCGTCATGGGTGCCAACGTCGGTGATCCGGCCGCTCTCGAGCACGACGATCTCATCGGCGAGCGTGATCGTCGAGAGGCGGTGGGCGATCACGAACGTCGTCCTGCCCGCCATCACCTCGCGCAGCGCGCGCTTGATCTCCTGCTCGGTCGAGGCGTCGACCGACGAGGTGGCGTCGTCGAGGATCAGGATCCTCGGGTCGGCCAGGATCGCGCGCGCGATCGCCAGCCGCTGGCGCTGGCCGCCCGAGAGGGTCAGTCCGCGCTCGCCGACGAGCGTGTCGTAGCCGTCGGGGAGCTCGCGGATGAACTCGTCCGCGCGCGCTCGCCTCGCAGCCTCCTCGACCGCCTCGCGCGGGGCGTCCGGGCGGGCATATGCGATGTTGTCGTGCACGGTTGCCGAGAACAGGAACGGGTCGTCGTTGACGGTCGCGATCGCGCCGCGCAGGCTTTCGAGGCGTACGCTGCGGACGTCGGCGCCGTCGATCCGCACCGACCCGCTGCTCGCGTCATACAGGCGGCTGAGCAGCGACACGAGGGCCGTCTTACCTGCGCCCGTGGCGCCCACCAGCGCGACCGTGGTGCCGGGCTCCACGACCAGGTTGGCGTCGCTCAGCGCCGGACGTGTCGCACCCTCGAACGTCAGGCTCGCGTGCACCAGCTCGACGCGTCCGTCGCCAGGCGGGAGGTCGGGCGCGCCGGGCGGGGCGGTGATCCGGGGCGCGCGGTCGAGCAGCTCGAAGATGCGGGCGCCGGACGCTGTCGCGCGCTGGGTGGCGCTCAGCATGTACCCGAGCGTCTGCATCGGCGTGATCAGCAGCAGCAGGTAGCCGTAGAAGGCGGTGAAGGCGCCGAGGCTAAGAGAGCCGTCGATCACCTCGCGCCCGCCGACGAGCAGGATCGCCGCCAGCCCGAGATTGGGCAGGAAGCTGATCATCGGCGTGTACCTGGCCTCCAGCCGCGTCGCATAGACGGCCTGATCGAACACTCGCGTGACTGATCCGCGGAAGCGCTCGAGCTGCCGATCCTCGCGCGCGAACGCCTTCACGACCCGCACGCCGGAGACGTTCTCCTCGGCCTCCGCGGTCAGCTCTCCGATCCGCTGCTGGACCTCCTGCAGCGCCGGGCGGGCGCGGCGTCCGTACCGGTACGCGATCAGGATCACGAACGGCACCGGAGCGAGCGAGATCGCCGCGAGTCCCGGCTTGAGCAAGAACATCGCGACCGCGGCCAGCAGGATCGTCAGCGCCGCCTGGCCGATGAAGACGAGGCCGTAGCCGAGGAAGAAACGCACGGCCTGCAGGTCGACGGTCGCACGCGACATCAGCTGTCCCGTCTGCTGGTGGTCGAAGAAGCCGAGCTCGAGGCGCTGGAGGTGCCCGTACACCGCGCCTCTGAGGTCGTACTCCACGGCGAGCGACACACGACCTGCGACCAGTCGCCGGAACACGCTCAGGACGAGGCGTCCGAGCGCGGCGGCCACGATCACGATCCCGAGCACGGTCAGCTCGTGGTGGCGGTGCGCGGCGATCGCGTTGATCGCGCGGCCGGTCAGGTATGGGATCAGGACGGTCGCGACCATCGCGCCGCACGCGAGGGCGAACGACCAGTAGACCGCCCCTCGATAGGGTTTCAGAAATCCGAGCAGGCGCCAGAACGTGGCCATACTTCAAAAAGTATAGTGGCTCGCGACCGGCACGCGGCGTATCGCCAGGCGATAGTCTTGCCGCCGGCTGCGACAACGGTTGCACGTTGCCGTCCCGCGGAGCTTGTGCATATGATCTCAAGCGCAGCCGGGATTGGGCATCGGAAAAGGAGGAGGAAGAGCCAGCATGGAGAGCGTCCTGCGGTTCTTGTACGAGCCTGTCCGCGGTTTCATCGAGACCGTCGGCGCGATGGTGCTCCTGTTCCGCCGCACGATCATCGCGACTGTGGTTCCGCCATACAATTACGGCCCGGAGCTGGTGGATCAGTTCCTGTTCGCGATGCGGCTGGCGTTCTTCCCGATGATGGTCGCGTCGCTGGCGTTCACCTACGGCCCGGCCGGGATCGAGGTCGGCAACTTCCTGAACATCTTCGGCGCGATCGACCGCCTCGGATCGGTGTTCGTCCTGATCGTCGTCCGCGAGCTCGCGCCGCTGATCTGCGCGCTGGTGATGGCCGGCGTCGCCGGTACGGCGATGACGGCGGACCTGGGTGCGCGGAAGATCCGCGAGGAGCTCGACGCGCTGATGGTCCTCGGCGTCGACCCGATCAAGAGCCTTGTCGTCCCACGCTTTCTCTCGCTGATGCTGCTCACAGCCCTGTTCGACGTCTACGCGATTCTGTTCGGGACCCTCGGCGGGGTACTCGTGACGATCTCCGACGGCGCGCCGGTCGGCCCGTTCTTCACCACCTTCTTCGCGCAGGCGACCACGCTCGAGTTCTCCGCCTCGCTGATCAAGTGCGTGATCTTCGGGGCGCTGATCTCGATCATCTGCTGTTACAAAGGGCTCACTGCGTCCGGCGGGGCCGAGGGGGTCGGGCGCGCAGTGAACCAAGCTGTGGTGCTCTCGTTCCTCGCATTCGGCGCGACCGACTACGTTTTCACGCAGACGCTGCTGGCGACCCACCCCGTGCTGAACACGCCGCGATGAACGTCTTCGCCGGTCCACTCTCCGCGCTGACGACGTTGGGCGAGATGTGTCGCTTCGCCGGGAAGATCATGATCAAGATCTTCAACGGCCGCGTGCTCGGATTCATCGGCGAGGCGATCCGGCAAGCCGGGATCCTGATCGTCGGCTCGATGGTGATCGTCCTCGGCATGGTCTTCATCCTCGGACTCGTCTGCGGGATCGAGGGCGCCTATGCGGCACAGACGCTCGGCGCCGTCTCCTACGCGGGGGCCGTGACCGCGCTGTGCGACCTCCGCGAGGTCACGCCGTACGCGTTCGGATACATGATGGCCGCGAAGGTGGGTACCGGGTTCGTCGCCGAGATCGGATCGATGCGGATCTCCGACGAGATCGATGCACTCGAGGTGATGGGGTTCGACTCGATCCTGTACCTCGGATCGACGCGGCTGCTCGGCACCTGGATGGTGCTGCCGTTCATCTACATGTTGGCCGTCGGGGTCGGCTTCCTCGCATCGTACTTCGCGGTGGTGATCCAGATCGGGCAGGTATCGCCAGCCGGCTACTTACAGATCTTCTGGCAATTCCAGCAGCCGCTCGACTTCGTCTTCTCCGGGATCAAGGCGCTCGCGATGGCGACCTTTATCGTGCTGGTGTGCGTCTACTATGGCTACAACGTCAGCGGCGGTCCGGTGGGGGTGGGCAAGGCGACCGCGCAGTCGATGGTGGCGAACATCATCGGCATCCACCTGATCGGGATGGTCGGGACACAGCTCTTCTGGGGTAGCAACCCGCGCTCGCCGATCGGAGGCTGATGCGGGCCGGCGGCGAACAAGACCACTAGATGAGCGCCGCATCCCGACAACAGCTTGCGCGCGGAGCCGCGCTGGTCGCGGTCACGATCGCGGTGATCGCCGTGATCGTGGTCCTCACGACCGGCGGCAGCACGTACGTGATCAACGCTCACTTCCAGGATGCCGGTCAGCTCGTCAACGGCGATCTGGTGACCGTTGGCGGTCACACGGTCGGATCGGTCGGTGGCATCACGCTCACCAGCAACGGGCTCGCAAACGTGGAGCTCGACATCTCCGATTCGAGCATCACACCGATTCGAGAGTCGACGATCGCTCAGATCGGCCAGGTGAGCCTGACCGGGGTCGCGAACCGCTTCGTGGGCCTGACGCTCGGCGTCGGCGGACAGGCGCTGAAGAGTGGATCCGTGCTCCCGAGCACGCAGACGCGGGGGATCGTCGATCTCGACATCCTGCTCGACTCGCTCACCCCACCCGTCCGCGCCGACCTCCAGCAGCTGTTCAAGACCGGCGCCTACGTGTTCTCCTCTCCGACGCCGCAGGAGGCGAACAAGGCTTTCCAATACCTCAACCCGGCGCTCAGCCAGACGGCCGATCTCGGCCGCGAGCTGGTGGCCGACAAGTTCGCGCTCGATCGGCTGATCGCGACAACGGCGGAGGTGTCCGGGGCGCTGGCCGCGCACAGCACCGCCCTCGGAGGCGCGATCACCAACACTGCCACGGCGTTGAGCGAAGTCGCGAGCCAGCGCTCCGCGCTCGCCGACGCGATCTCGCGCGCACCGGCAGTGCTCGATCAGGCAACGGGCGTGCTGCGCGACACCGACTACGCGCTCGGCGTGCTGAACCCGGTGCTACGCGATCTGCAGCCGGTCGCGCCGAAGCTGGCGAAGCTGCTCAGGGTGCTGGTGCCGGCCACGAGCAACGCGATCCCGACGATCGCGGGGATCGAGAAGCTGGTGCCCGGCGCGAAGAAGGCACTGAAGGCATTCCCGCCGGTCGAGAAGGTGGCGACGCCGGCCGTTACCTCCCTCGCCGAGGCGCTGCCGGCGATCACTCCGATCCTCGCCGGGCTGCGTCCGTACGTCCCGGACGTGGTCAGCGGCTTCTTCGGCGGCATCGGCGGTGAGGCCGGTCCGACCTACGACGCCAACGGCCACTATCTACGCACGAGCCTCGAGCTCGGCGCAGGCAGCCTGACCGGCCTCGCTTCGCTGCTGAACACGGTCGTCAGCGCCCTGCCAAGCCTGAACGGCGCGCGTTCCGGCGTCACGGCGGCCTGCCCCGGCGGTGCGTCCGAGCCGGCCGCCGACGGCTCGAGTCCGTGGACCACGCCGGACAGCGGCGTCAGCGTGTGCAAGCCGGCGGATGACCTGCCATGAGGCGCCTGATCGCAGTCGCGTTGCTGCTCGTCACGGCCGGAGCGCTGTCCGCCGCACTGCTCGGCGCGAGCGCCCAGGGGAGCTCCAGCTCTCAGATCGACGCGATCTTCGACGATGCGAAGGGGCTCGTCGGCGGCCAGGTGCTGAAGATCGCCGGCGCGCAGGCGGGCACGATCGACAATGTCGTGCTGACGAAGAACTACAAGGCGCGAATCGAGATGAGCGTCGACAGCCGGTTCATGCCGTTCAAGCAGGACGCGAACTGCACGATCCTGGCGGAGGGCCTGATCTCGGAGAACTACGTCGAGTGCGATCCGGGCAGCGCGGGCAGCCCGCCGCTGAAGGCCTCAGGCGGCTTCCCGCCGACCGTGCCGGTCAACCATACGAGCGAGCCCGTCAGCCTGCTCGACCTGTTCGACATCTTCAACCTGCCCACGCGCGAGCGCTTCACCGTGCTCGTCAACGAGCTCGGGATCGGGACCGCCGGCGAGGGGCAGAACATCAACAGCATCCTCCTGCGCGCAAACCCGGCGCTGTCGCTCGCCCGCCAGGTGATCGGGATCCTCGACAGCCAGCTGGCGCAGCTCGCCACCGCCGTCGATGCGACGAGCACGGTCGCGGCGAGCCTGTCGCGGAACACTGCCGGCCTGCAGAACTTCCTCACCAATGCCGCGACCCTGACCGAGACCACGTCGGCGCATGACAGCAACCTCGCGCTCACGGTCAACCGCCTCCCCGGTCTGCTCGCTGCCGCGCAGCCCGCGCTTTCAGAGCTGAACACGGTCGCCGTCGACGGGACCCCGCTGGTCCAGCAGATCCACGCCTCCGTGCCCTCCCTGAACCGCGTCGCGAACGATCTCGGCCCCTTCGTCGCGGCGGCCAAGCCGGGCCTCCAGAAGCTCGGTGCGGCGCTGTCGAAGGCGATCCCCGCGATCCGCGACGCCACGCCGCTGATCAAAGAGGTCAGGAGCTACTCGCACAACTCGCTCGCCAGCACGAAGCTGACGGGGCAGCTGTTCACGAACCTCCAGCAGAAGGGTTTCGTCGAGAACTTCCTCAGCATCTTCTACTACCTGGCCGCGGCGATGTCGCGCTTCGACGCGACCTCGCACATGCTCGGGTTCGCGCTGCTCGCGCCCAACAACGGCACGTGCACGCTCTACGCCACAACTCCGGTCGCCGGCTGCAGCTCGAACTTCGGCGGTGCGTCGGCGCCGTCGATCGCGGGGGGGAGCGCCGGCAGGAAGGTAACGCCCCGGAGCTCGTCGACCGGGGCGAGCCCGTCGCGTCCCGCGACGCCACGCGCGCCCAGCGCCTCGAGCACGCAGAAGACCGTGACCACGCCCCAGAGTGTCCCGAGCTCCGGATCAGGGGCCACTTCGCCGCCGCCGAGCTCGGGCACCGGCCAGAGCGCGGTGACGCTGCAGAACCTCCTCAACTATCTGATCAAATGAGATCCAGGGGAAAAGCCGCGCTCGAGGTCTTCGACAACCCGATCCTGATCGGGACGTTGACGATCCTGGTCGTGATCGTGGCGGTGTATCTGTCCTATATCGCAGAGAACGGCCTCCCGTTCGTGCCGACGTACAACGTCAACGTCGATGTCGCAAGCGCCGCCGAGCTGACCAAGAACGCGCCGGTCCGGATCGGATCGGATCAGGTCGGCCAGGTTCTGACGATCACGCCGGAGCTCGCGTCGCAGGACCCGACGGACACCAGCAAGCAGCCGTTCGCCCGGCTCGGACTCGCGTTACAGAAGAGCGTCGGACCACTTCCGCTCGACAGCCGCTATGAGGTCAGGCTCGGGTCCGTCCTCGGCGGCAAGTACGTCTCGATCGTTCCAGGGAACCCGAAGAGCGGGACGATGCCGGACGGCGGCACGCTGGATCTGAAGGACAACATCCCGTTCGTCGACCTCGACACCGCCTTCGACACGTTCGGTCCGAAGACCCAGCAGGGGCTACGGAGTGTGATCAAGGAGCTCGGCGACGCGACCGCCGGGCGCGGGACAGCGTTCAACGACGCGACGTACTCGCTCGCTCAGCTGATCGGCCCGCTCGAGAACCTGCTGCGCCTGCTCGCGGCCAAGGGGACGAACCTGGCGGGATTTGTGTCCGGGGCCGCTGCCACGACGAGCGCGCTCGCAAACGTCTCGCCCGAGCTCAACTCGCTGCTGAACGACGGCTCGACGACGTTCACGGCGCTCAACAACGCCGGCAGCGCGCTCGGCCAGACGATCGACCAGCTGCCCCAGACCGAGTCGATCGCGACCACGGTGCTGACGAATGCCCAGCCGGTGCTCGCCAACGCCGCCGCGATCGCACAGGCGTTCAAGCCCGCCGCCGCGCTCTTGCCGGAGGCGTCGGACCGCCTCGATGCGATCGTGACCTCGTTGACCCCGCTGTTCAAGCGCGTGCCCCGGCTCGCGAGCACGCTCACGAGCGCGGTCGGCGCGATCTCCACGCTCGCCCACGATCCGAACAGCATCGAAGCCTTCAAGCTGCTCGGAAATAACGACCTCGCCACGTTCGGCGCGTCGACGTTCGTCGGTCTCGGCTCGATCCTGCGCGATGCCGGGCCGGCCCAGCTCGCGTGCAACACGATCGGGATCTGGGCGCGGAACTTCGCCAACTCGATCAGCGAGGGTGACTCCACCGGCTCATGGCTGCGGGCGGCGCTGGTGGTCGACGAGCAGCAGCTGTTCGAGTCCTCCTCGCCGGCGTCGGACCTACACGTGAACTACTACCCGCACGAGGACTCGCAGGAGTGCGAGGCTGGTAACGAGCCGTACTCTGCAGGGCAGCTGTTCGGGAACCCGACAGGCAACCAGTCGACCAAGGTCGACAACACCTCACCGCCCCCCGGAGTGCTCGCGCGCGCAGCACGCGCAGGGCTGCTCGGAGCGGCGCCATGAGCGGGAAAGACGTCCGTGTCTTTCCTTGCGAGTTCGCCTGGCGGCGAACTCGGGGGGACGTATGAGCCCACTGTTGCGCAGGCGCTCAGCCGGGCGCAAGAAGGGAATGCCCGCGGTCGCGATCGCGCTGATCGTGATCGCCGTGACGGTCTTCATCACCTTCTACGCGTTCAACGACGGGCTGCCCTTCCAGCACCCGTTCACCGCCAACGCGATCGTCTCGAACGCCGTCTTCGTGCAGCCGAAAGACCCAGTGCGGATCGCCGGGGTGACCGTCGGCGTGGTCACGTCCACCGCGCCGTACAAAACGGACGACACGAAGATCACTTTCACGCTGCAGAGCGATGGCCTGCCGATCCACTCCGACGCGACGATCAGGATCCGCCCGCGCGTGTTCCTCGAAGGCGCCTACTACCTCGACCTCGAGCCGGGCAGCCCGAGCGCTCCGATCATCAATGCCGGCGGCACGATCCCGCTGCCCAACACGCAGAGCTACGTCCAGTTCTACAACCTGCTGAGCACGTTCGACGAGCCCTCGCGCAACAGCCTGAAGGTGATCCTGTCGCAGCTGTACACGGCCTTCGGTCCCTACGGCGCGGACACGGGGGCCGGCGGTACCCCGACCGCGGACAGCGGCGCGACCGGCCTGAAGACCGCATTGCCACAGCTCACGCCGGCGTTGAAGGATCTCGCCATCAACGCACAGGCGCTGCGCGGGACGCAGCCGAACGACGTCGAGAACCTACTTGCATCCGCCTCGGACATAACCGGGACGCTGGCGCGCAACACGGCCCAGCTGACCGATCTCGTCACGAGCCTCGACGGAGTCTCAGGCGCGCTCGCCGCCGACGACGGATCGCTCGCGCGCTCGGTTTCCGGGCTCGACCAGACCCTGCAGGTGGCCCCCGGCGCGCTCACCGCGCTCGACCGCGCACTGCCCCCGCTCGTTCACCTCGGCAGAGCGCTCGATCCGTCGCTGAAGGTGGCGCCGGGTCTGCTGACCGGGCTCACGACCGCGGTTGGGGAGCTCGCCCGCGTGGTCGCGCCGGTGGAGCGCGCGAAGCTGCTGACAACGCTCCGCGCGACCTTCGAGCAGCTGCCGTCGGTCCTGACGGAGCTTGGCAAGGTGTTCCCGATCACCAAGCCGGTGACCGACTGCCTACGCACCCATGTCGTGCCGGTGCTGAACGAGACGGTGCCGGACGGCTCGCTCTCCACCGGCCAGCCGGCGTGGCAGGAGTTCGATCACCTCCTGACCAACGTCGCCGGCGCCGACCAGGACTTCGACGCCAATGGCTACTGGATCCGCGTGCTCCAGGGCGCGGGGACGAACGGGCTCGACATCGGCAAGCTGCCGGTCATCGGCTCGCTGCTCGGCAGCAGCTCGAGCAGCACCGACGGGGTCAGCGGCGCTCGCCCGGTGTGGGTCGGCGATCTCCTCCCGTCGGACTTCAACCCCGGCGCTTCGTGCTCCAGCCAGCCGATCCCGAGCCTCAGCTCGGCAACGGCGGCGCCCGACTTCCGCAGCATGGCGCTCCAGGGCAGCCCCAGCCTGTCCAGCTACGCACAGCTCAAGAGTGCCATCTCGAGCGCGATCGCGCACGCGAAGGGGGCGAGCGGGAAATGAGTGGGAGGCTGAAGCTCCAGATCAGCCGTTACGGCCGCTACGCCGCGATCCTGGTCCTGCTGATGATCGTCGGGACGGCCGCGGGATTCTGGATCCTGCTCCAGCAGCGGCTGCCGAACCCGTTCCAGACGGTGTACAGCCTCAACGCCGAGTTTCCGACCGTCGATGCGGTCCAGCCGGGGCTCGGTGAGCCGGTTCAGGTCGCCGGCGTGCGGGTCGGTGAGATCACCGGCACCTCGCTCGAGAACGGCCTCGGCGTCATCCATATGGCGATCTTCCCGAGCGACCTCGCGCACCTGTACAAGAACGCTTCGGCCAACCTGATCCCGAACAGCCCGCTGAAGGACATGGAGGTCGACATGTCCCCTGGTACTCCATCGGCGGGGATAGCGCCCAACAACTACACGATTCCGGTATCGGAGACGACCTCTCCGATCGACTCGGACGATCTGCTCGACTCGCTTGACGCCGACACGCGCCAATGGTTCGCGAGCCTGGTCGCGGACCTCGGCCGGGGCCTGAAAGGCCGCGGGAACGACCTGCGCCAGCTGCTGGTGGAGCTCGGCCCGACGACCACGCAGCTACGCCAGATCGGCGATCTGCTGGCAGCCCGCCGCCACGAGCTCGCGACGCTGATCCACAACCTCGGCATCGTCACCCACGCGGCCAGCGTCAAGGACTTGCAGCTGCAGGAGGTCGTCGATGCCGGCGACTCGACGCTGCACGCGCTCGCGAGTCAGGACGTCGCCCTGCAGCAGGCGATCGGGCGGCTTCCAGGTACCCTCGACACGACCCGCACGACGCTCGCGAACGTGACCAACCTGGCGGACGCGCTAGGCCCGACGGCGACGGCGCTGGTGCCGACGGCACGGAAGCTCCCGAGCACCCTCCGCGACCTGCAGACACTGTTCCAGGGCGCGGCATTGCTGCCCCTCAACAAGATTCCGCCGTTCGTGAAGGTCGCCCTGCCCCTCGCCACCCAGCTGCCGCCCCTGATCAGCAACCTCGGCCAGGCCGTCCCGTCATTGCTGAGCTCGTTCAAGGTGCTCGGAGCGGTGACGAACGAGATCGCCTACGACCCCGGTGGCGGGAACCCGGGCTTCCTCTACTGGCTGCCGTGGGCGGTGCACGACGTCAACTCGTTCGTATCGAACCAGGACGCCGACGGCTCCGCGTGGAGGCTGCTGACGATGCTGTCGTGCGCGGACCTGACCAGCGACGGCCTGGTCGACACGCTGTTGCCGGAGCTACTCGGCTCGAACCTCAGCTCGGAGCTCGGGTGCACATGATCGGGACGGCAAACTAATGGTCACCCAGGCGCCGAAGCGATCCGCCGTCGCGGCCGCCCTGCTGTTCACGCTCTCGTGCATCGGGCTGATCATCTTCGTCTGGACCGAGTTCGGCGGCACGATCCCGTTCGCTCCGCAGGGCTACCACTTCAGCGTGAGGTTCACCGACACCAGCCTGCTCGTCCCGAACGCCGACGTGCGGATCGCCGGCGTCAACGTCGGCAAGGTGAGCAACGTGACCCACAGCGGCATCGCCTCGATCGCAACGATCGACATGCAGCAGAAATTTGCTCCGGTACCGTCCGACACGCAGGCGATCCTGCGCCAGAAGACGCTGCTCGGCGAGGCCTACATCGAGCTCAGTACCGGCACGCCGACGGCGCCGAAGCTACGCGACGGGGGAACCATTCCCAACGGCCAGGTACAGCACACCCAGGCGCTCGACCAGGTGCTCGGGTCGTTCAACACGGAGACGCAGCAGAACCTCCAGAGCTTCCTCTACGGGACCTACGATTCGCTCGCGAGCCAGGGCGCGAACATCAACAACGCGATCGGGAACCTCGATCCGACGCTCAGCACCCTGAACGCGCTGGTGCAGGTTCTCAACGACCAGCAGAATAACGTCAGGAGCCTGATCAGCAACACCGCCACCGTGCTCGGAACGGTTGGCGATCGCGGCGCCCAGCTCGAGAGCCTGATCACATCCGGCGACGGGGTGCTGTCGGCGACGGCGGAGCGGAACGCCCAGCTGACGGAGACCGTGAAGGCGCTGCCGCCGTTCCTCTCGCAGCTGGACACGACGCTCGGTCGGCTCAACACGACGCTCGGCCTCGCGAATCCGACGCTGATCGCGCTGCGGCCGGTCGCTCCTCTGCTGAAGCCGGCGCTGAGCAACGTGATCGCGCTCTCCGGGCCGGCGGTCAAACTGGCCCACGAGGCTCCGGGTTTGATCAGCGCGGCGACCGCGGCATTGCCTGCGATCACGCGCTTCCTGACGGCGTTCAAGCCCGCGGTCGACAGTCTCGTGCCGGCCGAGCAGCAGGTCATCCCGATGATGAACTTCATCTCGCTGTACCCCACCGACGTGTCCTCGGCGATGGCAAACCTTGGCGCCGACCTCGAGGCGACCGCCCCCGCCGTCGGGGAGGTCGGGAATGCCGACGCCCACTATCTGCGCGCGACCCTGACGCTCACTCCAGAGACGCTGTTCGGGCTGACCGAGCGCCCGCCGAGCAACCGCCACAACGCCTACCACGCGCCCGGCGAACTGGCCGAGATCGGCAACGGCGGCCTCGAGTCATCCGACTGCCGCAACACGAGCAACGCGTCGCTGGCGACCACGATCACCTCGATCCTCGGCACCGGCAATGTCCCCTGCAGAGTCCAGCCCGGCTTCACGTACAACGGCCTGACCCAGTACTACCCGCACGTCACGGCTGCGGCGAAGTAGCGTTCGGTGCCCGGAGGTCTTTGCGACAGCTGTGCTCACCAGCAGCTCGTGCCCAATACGCGCGGGTCGGTCTTCTCGCTATGCCGCCGGTCGCGAAGCGAGCCCGACCGTTTCCCTCGCTACCCGCGCCTGCCGGTGCACGCGTGCCCTGGTTATGAGGCGAGGGCCGCGGATGCAGAGGCGGCCCGCCTCGCCTCCTCCTCGTAGGGGTTCGCGGCGTAGCCGACACGCAGGTAGGACAGCGGCATCCGCAGCGGGTGGTGCTGCATCTGCCAGACGTGACACAGCTCGTGGCAGATCAGGTCCCCGTCCTCCACCAGCTCGGCGGAGCGCAGCAACACAAGGTTCCAGGATGCGTACGCGTCGAAGCGACGAAACCACGGCAGCCGGAACAGCCACGGCACCGCCGCAACGGCGACGTGCTCGATCCCGACGTTGCGCGGGTAAAGACCGAGCGGGTCGAGTCGTGCCTTCGCCTTCGCCAGCGCGGCGCGCGCGGGTGTCAAGGGAGCCGGATGCTCCAAGGCATCATGGACGATGCCCGGTCACTGCGCCGGCAGCTGGTTCAGCACCAGGTACTGGGTGCCGTCCGAGCCCGTCTCTGTGCTCGGCGTGAAGAGCTGGTTGGCGGTGATGAAGTCCATCGTCGCGATCGCCTGCGAGGTCGGCACACCGCCGAGCGCGAGTGGTTTGCTGGGGAAGAAGTCCGACAGCGGATCGCCGAGCAGAGGCTGGAGCTCCTTGCGGTTGAACTCGACCGCCACGACCGTCTTTCCGAGCGCCGCGGGCGGGGTCGAAGACAGCGACGGGGTGGTCCCCTTCGTCACGGGGTTCGCCTCCTGTACCTCGGCCGGCAGGATCGAGACGACGTTCTGCACGTCGCCGAGGTAGCGGAAGCTGTAGAGCGCGAGCTCGAACGCCTCGAGCCGTGCGAGCAGCAGACGCCCGACTGTCGGCTTGCCAGGGATCGAGCAACCCGGCCCCAGCCCGCAGAACGTGTACACGATCGTGCCGCCGGTCAGGACGCCCGTGTCCGAGCTCGACGGGCCTTCCTGGAGGATCAGAGTCGAACCGTCGAGGTTGGTCGACACGCTGACGACCGCGAGCTGCTGCTCGGCCGTGATCCGGTAGCCGGGCGAGACATAACCGGCGATCTGGCGCGCGCCGGCGACGCCACCGAACTGCGGCTTCCACGATGACCAGGCCTTGGTGGTGACCCGCCCCGCCGAGACCGCGATGATCGCGATCGCGATCGCCCCGATCGCGACGATCGCGAGCACGCCCCCGGCGAGACGAAACCTGTGAGCGTGGGGCGAGGTGGCCGGCGGCGCGGCGCCTCGCCGTCGCATCCGGACGCCGGCGCGCAGGCCGGGGTCCGCGGCGTGCTCCTCGGCTGCGGCGAGCGGCTGATGAGGGGCCGGTTCGCTCACGCTGCAGTCTTGACCCAGGTCGTGTGGTCGAGCAGGTCGATCTCCGGGCGCTCCAGCCCGACGCTGTTCAGCAGGTCGGTCACCTCATCGCCGTAAAGCTCCTTACGTTCGGCCAAGGTCGCCGCGATCTTCTCGAGCGCCTCCTTGTTGCTGGCCATCAGCGCGTATGCGGTCACGTACGCCTGGCCGAGGATCTGCGCAGCCCCGCGGCGCTTGCCCGGATCTCTGAGCACACCATCGAGGGGATCGCTGTCGAACGGGCCGCCGCCGCTGGCGCGGTTCATGATCGTGTTGCCGATGCGCTCGAGTCGCTTGACGGCCTCGTTCGCGTCATCGTCGATCTTGAAACTGTCCTCGATCGTGACCGCGTCCGGACCCATCGCCCAGACCCCGACCATCAGGGACGCCATCGAGGTCGCGGAGTAGACGTCGCCGCTGACGCCCTGCGAGTTCTCGCCATAGAACACCTGCTCCGCCGCCATCGCTCCGAGCGTCATGATCAGCCTGCCCATCACGTAGCTGCGGAAGTGCGAGAAGCGCTCGTCCTTCTCCATGCTCTGGTAATGGCCGAGGGAGCCGCCGCGCTTACGGATCGAGAGCCGCGTCGACAGCAGCTCCTTCTCCAGATAGACGTGACCGGCGGCGGCGTGGCCGGCCTCGTGGATCGCGACCGCGCGCGTCTCCTCCTGGATGTAGTCGATGTTCTGCGCGGTGCCGGTCTCCACCGTCGTCATCGCCTCGACGATGTCGTACCAGCCAAACCTGCGCCGGCCTTCCGAGTGGGCGAGCGTCAGCGCCATCGAGCAGCACTGCTCGATCATCGAGGGTGAATAGCCGTTCGTGATCCGCGCAAGCTCGTCTCGGCGGTGGTCGGTATCGAGATCGGGCTCGTGGTCGACCTTCGCCAGGTAGAGGTCGAAGATGTCGAGCCGGTCGTCCTTGGTCGGGGTGCGGAACCAGATGTGGCGCCCCATCCGTCCCGGTCGGGTCAACGCCGGGTCGAGCACGCTGATCGGGACGTTGCACGCGCCGATGAAGTAGATCTGCTCGGGACGTGGCGGCGGCGGGCTGAGCCTGAGCCCGACCTTGCCGATCTTCGACGGCACCACGAACATCGCGTCGAGGAAAGTGTTGATGCGGTTCGTGAAGAACTTCTTCATCATCGGCGGCTCGTCGATCCCGTCCATCACGACCAGCAGCTGATTCAGCGCCTGGCCGCCCATCCCGCCCATGCCCATGCCGGGGAAGTAGCGGTTGATGCGCTCGCCAACGCGCCCGGCGACCGCGCCGTAGCCGCTGCGCGGCACTTCGGCGCGCTGCGTGAACATCTGCTCGCGCCACGCACGGGACTCGATCACGAGGTCACCAGACGGTGTAACCGAGCCGTTCTCGCCGAAGAAACCGAGCTCGTTGACCGAACTCGGCACAGTGCTCGAGGGTGCACCCTGCAGCGCCTGGCGCCGCATCCCGACCGCGTCGATCTCGTCGATGAAGACGATGCACTGGCCGCCCCATTTCTTCGCGAGCCTGCGTGCCTTGTGCGCGAGATACTGGACGGTGATCGCGTCCATCCCGATGAACATGCCGGCGAAGCCCGAGCCAGGGATCGTCACGAACGGGCAGTTGAAATTGGTCGCGATCGCCTTCGAGATCATCGTCTTGCCCGTTCCCGGGGCGCCGAGGAAGAGCAATCCGCGCTCGCGCTTGCCGCCCGCCTTCTCGAACTCCTCCCCCGACTGCCACAGGGTGATCACGCGCGTGATCTCGTCCTTCGCCTCCGCTTGGCCGCGGACATCGTCGATCTTCACGCCCCAGGTCGCGTCGCCCGGCTCGTAGCTGTGGATCTGACGGACCGCCATGAACAGGAACGGGCCGAAGAAGATGAAGAAGTTGATGAACAGCAGCATCGGAAGCTGCACGAACACGAGCCCGAGCTGCGGCAGCTCACCGGCCGGGAACAGCTGGCGGAGCGCGGGGAGGGGATTGAAGAACGGGGCGGAGATGCCCGAGAACGCGAACAGCGCCTGGCACGCGCCGAGGATCGCGAGCACGATCAGGATCAAGATCGGGACACGGCGGAACTTCGTCCGCCAGTACCAGTAGCGCCGCCTCGCGACGAGGTCGTCCGCGCGCAGGGCCGCATCGGCCCCATACAGGCTCGGCGATGGGATCAGCTTGCGCGCGACCACCTCGACGATGCCCCGGAAGACGATGACGGCGAGCGCGGCAACGACCAGGGAGAGCGCCAGGCTGGCATGGTCGGAGTCGTAGAGGACGAGGAAGAACGCTGGGCTCGTCAGCAGCGCGACCCCCGTTGCGGCGCGCGTCAGCCCCCGCCACTCACGCGCGAGCGCCGGTGCGTGCTCGTTGATCGGACCCCTGGGCCTTGGACTCTGCTCGGCGTAGGCCATGCGCTGTACATGAGGGTACAGATGAGCGGCCCCATATTGCGACGCGTGATGGTGCGCTTGCCGTTTCGGCGCTCGCGACATGGAGTCGGGGGACCGCGGAGTCGGCTAGGCTCGCCCTGTGCCCGTGAAGCTTCCTCGCCGGCTAGCCCGGATCAACCGCGTTGTCACGAATCCGATCCAGGGCCAGTGGGCCTGGCTGCTGCCGCCGTGGGCCGTGGTCTGCCACCGAGGACGACGGTCGGGCCGTGCCTACCGGACGCCCGTGCTCGCGTTCAAACGGGGCCGCCGCCTGGCGATCGTGATCCTCTACGGCGAGGAGTCCGACTGGGTGCGCAACGTACTCGCCGGCGGCGGTCGCGTGGTCAGGACCGGGCGCACCTACGACCTGATCGACCCGCGCGTTCTCGACGCCGACGCCGCCGACGGGATCAGCCCGCTCGGACGCCTGATCGGACGGGTCAGCGGGCGGGTGCTCGTCGCGAATCTGGGCGACGCCGGGAGCGATTTCGGCCGCGGCCCGGCGCGGAGCTGACGCCGTCGCGGTCCGACGGTGTGCCGGAGGCCGGCTTGCCTGCGCCGGTCGGGTTCCTACCCGCGCTGCTCGAATGCCTGACGGCGCCGTTCGAATGCCTCCCGGCGCCGCCCGAGTTCCTTCCGGCGCCGTTCGAGTGCTTGGCCGGGCGAGGTTTGCCGGCGACGTTCGCCAGGCCGTGATCGATCCCTAGGTCGCCGGCGAGCCGGGCAATGTCGCCGCGCTCTTCGGCCGACAGGAAAGTGATTCCGATCCCGCCGCGGCCGGCGCGACCGGTGCGCCCGACGCGGTGGACGTAGGCGTCGCGGTCATCGGGCGCGTCGTAGTTGATCACGTGCGAGATCCGGTCGACGTCGATCCCGCGTGCGGCCACGTCCGTGGCGACCAGGGTCGCGACATCTCCCGATTCGAAGCTGGCGAGTGCCCGCTCGCGCTGGCTCTGAGACTTATTGCCGTGCATCGCGACCGCGTCGACGCCGTGATGGCCCAGACGCTTGACGAGCCGGTCGGCGCCGCGCTTGGTCCGCACGAAGACGAGGGCCAGATCGCGGTCGGCCCGGAGCTCCCGAACCAGCGCTTCGAGCCGGAAGGAGTGCTCGACCTCGAGGAAGCGGTGCTCGATCTCGGGCGCCGAGTCGGTCGTCTGGTCGTTGTGCTCGCGCCTGACGGGGTCGCGCGTGAACGCCTCAGCGGCGCGGCCGGCCGGGCCGTCGAGCGTGGCGGAGAAGAACAGCGTCTGCCTGTCCTTGGGGCACTGGCGGACGATCCGCTCGACAGCCGGAAGGAAGCCCATGTCGAGCATCCGGTCGGCCTCGTCGAGCACGAGTACCTGGATCTGATCGAGCCTGAAGGCTCCGCGCTCGAGCAGGTCCTCGAGGCGCCCCGGCGTCGCGACGATGATGTGCGAGCGGGCGGCCTCCTTGGCCTGCCGCTGCAGGCCGACGCCGCCGTAGACGGTGGACACGCGGAGCGCGCGAGCATGCGCCACGGAGTGCATCTCGTCAGCGATCTGGGAGACCAGCTCGCGGGTCGGCGCGAGGATCAGTGCGGCCGGGCGACGGTGGTGCGCCTCGATGCGGTCCACCATCGGAACGGCGAACGCGAGCGTCTTGCCCGACCCGGTCGGCGAGCGCACGAGGACGTCGCGCCCGGCGAGCACGTCGCCGATGACGAGCTGCTGGACGGGGAAGGGATCGATGATCCCGCGGGCGGTCAGCGCGTCTGTGACGGCTCGGGATACGCCCAGCTCAGCGAATGATGCGCCGGTGTCGGCGCACGCCTGTAATGACATCTTTACTCCAATTCGGCGGCAGTGAGGGCCGCGGACGGTACGGTTCGGGAGGCTGCGGCTGACCCGAACCGCGCCGATGTGCGCGGGACCCAAGCAAGCTGCCTCGCGGCCGACGGCGTCGACCGCACACATTCAACGTAGCAGGCCGTCCGCTCGGCCCGGCTGGTTGGGCAGGTCGTAGACGATCGGACCGACAGCATCCACGGCTCGCCGGAACAGCTGCGTGCTCAGCTGGGAGCCGGCGACGAGCACGATTCGCAGGGCTCCAAGGTCGAAATCCGGTCTGGCCTCGTCGGCGAGGTCGAGCATCCGCCGAAGCATCGCCGGCGCCACGATCAGCGCCGTCGCCTGGTTGCGATCGAGGCTCTCGAGCGTCGCCGCCGGGTCGAAGCGGCGACGGAGCACGAGTGTGGAACCAAGGCCGACGGCCAGCATCGCCTGTGCGAACCCGAGTGCTTCGCAGATCGGCGTGCAGCATTCGGTCACCTCGCGAGCACGCAGCGGGACCCTGCTCAGCAGTCCGCCGAGCTCGTGCCAGCCTCGTCGCTCGGACTGGGCGGTCGGTCTACGGGAGCTGCCGATATCCGGAATCACGATCCGCGCGGGTACGCCAGGGTTCGGCGGCACCGAGTTCGGATGGGCATCGATCAGCGCCTCGAGGGTGTGGTCCCCGCCGCGCTCAGACCAAGCCCGCCAGCGCCCGCGTTGCGGCTCGACGCGCCCAAACAAGCCCGCGTACTCGTCGTCGTATACGAGCAGGTCGATGCGCTCGCGGGCCGCCACCCGACGGATCTGCGGACCGGTGATCTCGGCATCCAGAAGCACGATCCGAGCGCCGCACTTCGCGGCCGCGAACACGGCATCGAGGAATCCACGGTGATTCCTGGCCAGGATCGTCACCCGCTCGCCGGGCTCGAGGCCATGCGCGCGCCATGCGTTCGCGAGCGCGTTCGAGCGCCGGTCGAGCTCCCTGAACGTCAGCGAGCCGATCTCGTCGACCAGTCCAATCCCTCCGCCGCCTCGGATCGAGGCGACCGATACAGCTCCGCCGAGCGTGCCGAAGCGATCGAATGCCCGCAGCATCAGCGCCACTCGGTGCGGCATCTCGACGCCGATCAGGCCGCTACGGATGCACAACACAACGTAGTAGGCCTCATCCCCGAAGCGGGCGAACAGGCGCCCGGCATCCTCGAGGATCGCCCTCAGGTCGAGATCCACCGCCCTGGTTCGAATCAGGAGACGAGCCCTTGAACCCGGTACCTGCGCGGGCCGCGGGGTGTCTGAACTTCGATCGAATCACCGGGGGCATGGCCGATCAGCGCCTTGGCCACGGGCGATTCGGCGGACAGCTTGCCGTGAGCGAGGTCGGCCTCCGTTGAGCCGACGATTGTCCACCGATGAACCTTGCCGCTCGCCTCGTCGAGGACCTCGGCGGTGCGGCCGAAGCCGAAGGTGGCGTCGTCGACCTTGGCTTCGACGACCACGGCCTCCCGCCGGCGCTGCTGGAGTCGCTGGATCCGAGTCTCCAGGTGCGCCTGATCTTCCTTGGCGATGTGGTACTCCGCGTTCTCCTTCAGGTCCCCAAGCTCGCGTGCGGCGAGGATGCGGGCCGCCATCGCGCGGCGCGCCGGGCCCTCGAGCTCTTCGAGCTCCGCCTCGAGCGCGACCAAGCCCTCGGGCGTGATCGCTTTAGCTTCTGACTCGGAGGTGCTCATGTAGACACGGGACCATAAAACTCGCGGCGCCACCGACGCGGTCGGCAGTCGACCGTACGGTAGTCGATCATCGCCATCGGCGACGCGCGCCGTCGAGGGACGGCGCGGCCGGTGGCAGCGGTGCGTCGAGCGCCGCTACAGCGAGCAGTTGCTGTGTGCCTCGCTGGCCTCGCTCGACAGGTACGGCGGCACGCTGTCGTAAGGGTTCGGCAGTGTGTCGTTCGTCGCATAGACGTAGCCGACGTTGTAGTGCTCGGCCTGGCTCAGGACCTGGGTCATCGCCGCCTGATTGGGCACGTCGTACACGATGTTGTAGAACCGGTCCGCGGCGTAGCTGTTAACCCATGACGGGAACGTCGTCGATTCGTAGGTCGAGTAGTCACCCTCGAACGTGATCATGATGTCCCCCGCGCTCATGAAGCTCTGGGGAGGCATCGTGCCAAAGTTGAGGATCGTCAACGAGCCGGGGGTCTGAGTGTGCACATAGTTCGACAGCGCCTGGTAGTACGACTCGGTCGAGGTATTGGTGGACGCCTCGTCGATGAAGATGTCCGTGACGCCATACAGGTTCTTCCAAAGGTTTATGTTCGCCTCTACGCTCGCGAGGCTGTTCGCCCCGTAATCACTGTAGACGTAGCCGAAAACCGCAGCGCCCGCGGCACGCGCTTGGGCGATCGCCGAGGCGTAGTTGGGGTCCGCGGTCGTCCCGGGACCGCTGTCGACGTTGGCGACCATGATCCCGACGCCTGGCTCTACCGAGACCGCGGTAGTCCATGGG
>Ga0302325_10000427_pt1 | contig 117856 bp, 101 predicted proteins | sample Palsa_T0_2_FD_201948 | JGI IMG/M metagenome (GOLD analysis project Ga0302325, IMG submission 201948) | Peat permafrost microbial communities from Stordalen Mire near Abisko, Sweden - Palsa_T0_2 | ecosystem: Environmental > Terrestrial > Soil > Palsa > Peat permafrost | place: Sweden: Abisko...
AAAGATGAGCGGAGCCGGCGAGCTCAACACCGTTGTCTCCCAGAAGATCGAGAAGCCGCACCACATCAGAGAGAATGGAATTGCGAACACATCGGTGGGCCGGAAGAGTAATCCCTGTCTCGGCGTTCCGGTCCAACGAAAATTCGTGCCGGACCCTAGGGCGCCATTGAGGCGCTGCGCAGCGGTCGCGTTGAACATGGCCTATCTACTCTCTAAGGCTGCAAGAGGTACACAGCGCTAAACCGGTGCCGGTTCCACGCTTGTCCTCCTTCTTGCCCTCGGTTATGAGACACTGCATCTTGAGTTCGCTGGGTGGCGAGATGCTAGTTAGACAGCAGGAGTCAATTGGCAAACAACAAGAGCACAAAAACCAAGCACATAGACAATATGCTCTGCTCTTCCGCTACTTTAATTTGGGGGGTACCGATGACCGATAGACGCACGTTTTCAATTAGCCTCGCAGCCGGAGCTATGACTCCGCTGCTCGGCCTCGAGAAGGCTCAAGCAGCTACGCCGGTTCGCAACGTCGTGTTAGTGCACGGCCTCTACGCCGATGCATCGAGTTGGTCTGCGTGCATCGTGCGTTTGCAAGCGGCCGGCTTGCGGGTTACGGCGGTTCAGAATCCGCTGACCTCGTTCGCTGCGGACGTCGCGGCCACGCGTCGCGCTCTGGCGATGCAGGATGGCCCAACGCTGCTGGCCGCGCACTCGTACGGAGGGATGGTAGCAACCGAAGCCGGCGGCGCATCGAACGTTACGGGCCTCGTGTACATCGCGGCTCGCGGGCCCGACGCCGGCGAGGATTACCCGGCGCTAGCGAAACGCTTCTCCGCGCCTCCGGCGAGTGCCGGCCTCATCACGTTCGACGGCTTCGCGCAATTGAGCGAGGACGCGTTCCTCAACGACTTCGCAAACGGGGTCGACCCCGTCAAGGCGCGCGAACTCTACGCCGTTCAAGCGCCGAATGCCGCCACACTGTCTGGCGGCGCGAGGACGACCGTGGCTGCCTGGCGTTCCAAGCCCACCTGGTACGCCGTATCGAAACAAGACCGAACGATCAACCCGGAGTTGGAGCGCTTCATGGCGAGCCGCATGAAGGCAACGACCATCGAGATCGACGCGGGGCATTTGTCCCTGGTCAGCCACGCGCCGGAAGTGACGGCGTTCATCCTTCAAGCCGCTGGGCGGGGTACCTGACAAGTCGTAGAGATCCCGTTTCCGGCGTCTAAGCCGGGGACGGGACTTGCTCAGTCGCCGACGACATCGCCCGCGCTATGCAGAAATCCGCAATCGTGACAGTGACTTTCAGATTCAGTCCAAATCCCTTGACGGAGGAGCCTCCGAATGCTACCGTCAGCGGGTGAGAGTGAGATTCATCTTCACTAGGCTTCTCCTTGGGTTACTGGAGCCGGAACGGCTCGTGCCCGCGCCCATCAGAATTCAAAGGGAGAATCGTTAGTGGCAGAGGCCAGCGGAGACTGCGGCACCCCAGAAGGTGAAATTTTTCACGTCAAACGCTAGCGGCCTCGACGAGCCGGTAACGGCAAGGGCTCCTTTCGCGGTAAGAATCGAGGCCACGAAAAACCCCATCAAGGCTCGGGTCGCTCTGTACGTGACTCCGCACTCAAAATCGAGTCGAGAAAAGCAAGCAACAAGCGATGAAAAGGAAAGTGCCTTGGCAATTGACATAACGTGCCCGGTCTCGAACGGTCACCCCAATTCTCGGCCCCACGCCCTTGCTGGGGCCCGGACGAATGCTGGTTGGTGGCCCAATCAACTCAACCTGAAGATCTTGAACCAGTACTCGCCGCTGACCAATCCCATGGGCGAGACGTTCGACTATGCGAAGGAGTTCAAGACCCTCGATCTCCATGCCGTGGTCCAGGATCTGCACGCCTTGATGACGAGCTCGCAGGACTGGTGGCCCGCGGACTACGGCCATTACGGGCCGCTCTTCATCCGTATGTCATGGCATAGCGCAGGCACGTACCGGATCGCTGATGGTCGCGGCGGTGGCGGCTCCGGACAACAGCGCTTTGCGCCCCTCAACAGCTGGCCGGACAATGCGAACCTCGACAAGGCGCGCCGCTTACTCTGGCCCATCAAACAAAAGTACGGCCGTAAACTTTCTTGGGCCGACTTGATGATTCTCGCCGGTACCGTTGCGCTCGACTCGATGGGACTCAAGACCTTTGGTTTCGGCGGCGGGCGTGAGGACGTCTGGGAGCCGGACGAAGATGTGTACTGGGGGCCGGAAACCACCTGGCTCGACGATGAACGCTACAGCGGCGATCGTCAACTCGCGAACCCCCTCGGCGCCGTGCAAATGGGCCTCATCTACGTGAATCCTCAGGGGCCTAATGGAAACCCCGATCCAGCTGCTTCGGCCCGGGATATTCGCGAGACGTTCGCTCGGATGGCGATGAACGATGAGGAGACGGTAGCGCTCATTGCCGGCGGTCATACATTCGGCAAAACCCACGGCGCCGCACCGGACACGTTCGTCGGTCGCGAACCGGAGGGTGCAGCGATCGCTGAGCAAGGCTTCGGCTGGACCAGCAGCTTCGGCAAAGGCAGCGGCGACGACACGATCACAAGCGGCCTTGAAGGCGCGTGGACCACGAGTCCGGCGAAGTGGGACAACAACTATCTAGAAAATCTCTTCAACTACGAGTGGGAGCTCACAAAGAGTCCGGCCGGTGCTCACCAGTGGACTCCCAAGGACGCATCTGCAGCGGGTACCGTGCCGGATGCTCACGATCCCTCGAAACGACATGCACCCACGATGCTCACGACGGACATCGCGCTCAAAGTGGACCCGAGCTACGCGAAGATCTCGAAGCACTTCTACGAGAATCCGCACGAGTTCGCAGACGCTTTCGCCAAAGCGTGGTTCAAGCTGACACACCGCGATATGGGGCCTGTGTCGCGGTACCTCGGCCCGCTCGTGCCGGCGGAGCATCTGCTGTGGCAAGACCCCGTGCCCGCGGTGGATCATGCCCTGATCGGCGATCAAGATATCGCTGCCCTCAAAGCCGACATCCTCAAAGCCGGACTCTCCATTTCGCAACTGGTCACAGCGGCCTGGGCGTCGGCTTCAACCTTCCGCGGTAGCGACAAGCGCGGTGGAGCAAACGGTGCGCGCATTCGCCTCGAACCGCAAAAGAACTGGGAGGTCAATCACCCGGCCGACCTAGCGAAGGTTCTTCAGACGCTGGAAACGATCCAGCAGGCTTTCAACAACGCGCAGTCCGGCGGAAAAAAGGTCTCGCTTGCTGACCTCATCGTTCTCGGCGGTTGTGCAGCGGTCGAAGAAGCCGCGAAGAAAGCCGGCCACGACGTGAAGGTTCCCTTCTCGCCGGGACGCACGGACGCATCGCAGGACCAAACCGATGTCGACACCTTCGCCGTACTCGAGCCGACAGCCGACGGGTTCCGCAACTACATCCGCAAGGGTCACGAGAAATGGGCGGCTGAGCTTCTGCTAGATCGCGCGAACTTGCTGAACCTGACCGCGCCCGAAATGACGGTTTTGGTTGGTGGTCTGCGCGCCCTCAATACAAACTTCGGGCAGTCGAAAGATGGCGTGTTCACTAAGCGGCCCGAAAGCCTGACCAACGATTTCTTCGTGAATCTCCTCGACATGAACACGAAGTGGCAGCCGTCGACCACCACTGAAGGTGTGCTAGAGGGTCGCGAGCGGGCGACAGGCGAGCTCAAGTGGACGGGTACCGTCGTAGATCTCGTCTTCGGTTCGAACTCCCAGCTTCGAGCGCTCGCGGAAGTCTATGCGTCCAGCGATTCGCAGCAGTCGTTCGTGGCTGACTTTGTAGCGGCTTGGAACAAGGTGATGAACCTCGATCGCTACGACCTTGCGTGATCATCTCTAAGGGAAACGCGTAAGGAGTCTTTCCGCGCAGCCGCGACGTGGCATCAGGGTATCCCGGGCCTGTCGCGGTTTCGCGTTACGCTGCGTCGTTTATTGGCGTTGGTCACTGTGAGAGCGACCAGTCGTAGACGTTCCAGAAGTCCGAGTTCACCGGCTCCGGCCGAAGGCCGGACAGGGCGCCGTTGTAGACGTAGACCAGTTCCACCCAAAGCACCACCGGCAACGGAGCGTCACGCTTTAGACGCAGCGAGATTGCGGAATAGAGCGGCCGCCTCTTCGCGAGGTCGTCGGTGACGCGGGCCTGCGCCGTCCAAGCATCGACGTCGCGATCGGAATAGCGCGAGTAGTTGCGGCCGGGCGGGAAACCGTTCGTCGTCAGCGTGTCCGCGCGATCCGCCGACACAGTGTAGCCGTCGGTAAGGATCCCAACCGAAAAATTCCCGCTGAGCATCGTCCCACCCGGGGCATAGAGCATGTTCGAGACGATCGGGCGTAGACTCGCGTCCACGCCGATCACGCGCCACATCGCTTGCACTTGAACCGCGTCGCCTGCGATCGCTGCGTACCCGCTTTGAGTCGTAAGCGAGAACGAGAGCGCCTTGGCGCCCTTGTGACGGATGCCGTCGGGGCCGAGCTTCCAGCCGGCTGCATCGAGCAGATGCGCGGCTTCCGGAAGACTTCCGCCCGGACGAAACGTCGGATCGGCTGTATGAAACGGGGACTGTGGCGGGACCATGTCGTCATCCGCGAGTGCGAAGCCGTGATAGATCGAGGTGACCAATCGTTTTCGATCGATCGCTAGCGAAAGCGCCCGGCGGACGCGCGCGTCGTCGAAAGGTGCGCGTTGTACCTCAAAGCACAGTTCGACATCGGTGTAGGTCGGTACGGCACGCACGCGCAGAGACGCTGAGTCATGCAATTCGGCCGCAAACGTCTGCGGCATCTGGGGAGAGAAATCGAGCTCGCCGTCCTTCACGCGCAGCGCCAACACGTTTTGATCTGGAACGAAATCGATCTCGATACGATCGATGTGAGGTTTGCCGCGAAAGTATCGGGGATTCGCGCGCAGCTCGATGCGACTGCCGCGCTCCCAGCGTTCTACCGCATACGGACCCGAGCCGATCGGCGCGGATTCGAAGGTCGACGTCTCGGGATCAGTGACGTTTCGCAGAACGTGCTCGGGCACGATTGAACCGACTTGTCCTCCGACGAATAGCTCTGACGTCGCATCGGCCCACGCCGAATGAAGGTGCAGCACGACCGTATGCGGATCGGGCGTATCGAGCCGATCGATGATCGAGTAGACGGTCGTCTCCGGAAAATTCCACTTTGGATCGCGCATGCGCGCGAGTGTAAACGCGACGTCTGCAGACGTGAGGGGCACACCGTCTTGCCAGCGCACGCCGTCGCGAAGATGGTAGGTGATCGTCTTGCCGTCGGCGCTGATCCCGCCATTGCGTTTGGTCGGCACCTCGCGCGCGATATCCGGTGATGGATTACCATGGTCGTCGATCACGCACAACGCGCTGAAAATCGCCTCCGCGAGATAGTTCTCGTAGAATTGCACGGCGTGGAGTGGATCGAGTGAGTTCGGTTGCTGCACGAGGCCAATCCGCAGTGGGCGTGGCGCAGCCGAGACCGGCATCCCCGCGTTTGTGAAAAGGAGCACGATGGCCGCACAAAATGCGTAGCTACGCCGACAAAATCGCATGCCACCCGTTTTCAGCGCGAAGCTTGGGGCCCTGCGGCCGAGAGTAGGGACGGGCCGCATCGGGTAGCGCCCGCGCCGACGAGTACTTTCGCAACATCGTTGCGCGATAGCCAGGTGTCCGGAGACCAGGACTGCGATTTCCGAAACCGCCGATGAGACGCGGATGAGAGTTTGCCCAGCGGTTTGAGCTGAAAGCGGCCGCGTGCTAGCCTTTGACATGAGCCGCAAATCGCTCGTTGCCGCCGGCGCCGCTTTGGTGCTCGTGGGCCTCCTGCTGCACGACCGCCCGCGAGCTGCCGACGTCCCCGTTACTCGCAGGGGTCACATGGAAATGACCCTGCACGGTGCGAGCCAACCGGGTGATGCTGCTCGAGGCGATGCGCTCGTTGCTGCAGCACGGACCATCCTGGCTAAGTACGCCAACGTTGCGGATGCCGAACGCGACGGGTACGTGAAGTTCCTACCGAATATCCCGTTACCGGTCGAGCACTTTACGAACGGCATCAACGCCCTGCGAGCAAATCTCGGGGCGTTCGATCCCGTGGCTCCCACTTCGATTATCTATCGCCGCACGGTGAACGGCTTGGTTGCGAGCGGCGTCATGTATACCGCACCGAATCGCTTTGATGAGGCACAGCTCGATGCGCGCGTCCCGCTGAGTCTCGGTACGTGGCACCGCCACGTCGATTTTTGCCGTCCTCCCCTCGGCATACCTAGTGACCAGCGATTCGGCGTCAGCGGCTCTATCGTGACGAAGGATGCGTGCCAAGCGGCCGGCGGCCACTTCATTCCTCGTGTTTTCAATTGGATGATCCACCTCTGGCCGAACGAGAGCGACCCGCGGAAGATCTGGGCGGTCGATGCTGATATGTCGATGGATCACCACGATCAAACCGGGATGGTGAGCGATCAGAACATGCTTCCGATTGCGCGCGACAAGATTCCATCGATGGCCGTTGCCGGCGGAAACGTCGAACGCGGCGCGGCGATTTTTGCCGGCAACTGTTCGAGTTGCCACGGGGCCGGAGGCGCGAACGGTCCCGATGCGCCACGCTTGCGCGGAAGCGGCATCGCGCGAGGCCAGGCCGCTTACATGATCCGTCATCCGCGTGCGATCGATCCCGCTAGCGCCATGCCCGACTTTGGATTCACCGATCGCGATGTTGCCGATGTCGCCGCTTACGTCGCGTCGCTAAGCCGGTAAAAGTCCCTAGCTCACGAGGACGAATCTGCCGCCGTCCGTCGAGATGATGACCAACAGCATCGATACGAGCGTCGACTCGTAGGACCAGCCTAAGGCGCCCTTACCCCAAAAGCCCGTCTTCCAGACAAAGATCTTCTTCTGAATAGCCCCAAGCATGATGAGGATCAATCCGATCCCTGCTAGCTGCTGGAGCACGCCCAAGATGACTCCCGCTCCACCCGCCACCTCAGCCACACCCAGAAACATCGCGAAGGCCTTCGATGTTCCGATACTCTTGCTGCGTGCTGTCGGATTCCGCAGATCCTCATAGCCGCTGTCGACAAAGATCAATCCAACCATGACTCTAAGCAAGAAAAGGGCGTAGTCTGTCAACCCGGCGAGATGAAACATGCCTCAGTTCCTCGTTAGCTTATAGTTGCGATGCGGCGACAACGATGGCGCGAGGTTGCTACTCGAAAGCCGCGGGGTTCAACGTGTCGGCGCTCGCGCCGCTTGCACGTGTGGTGAGTACGGGCTCAGGAATCAGCGACAGTCCCAGTATAGTGAACCTCAAGCGCATAGGACTCTGCCTCGTCGCCGAGTTGCGCGGTCGCCGGGAGAACGACGTGCTGGCGCACCTCCTGGACGAATGTTTCAGCCTCATGCCGTCCGGCCCACCTTGTAAAAAGCATCTCTCGGCTGTCGTCGTCGTTGCCGAACAGCGCACCGCCTTTGAGCGCGCCGCCGCTCTTGATCCCGTCCAGTAACGCACTTGCGGAGCGTCTGAATGCAGGCAGCTCCGCGGGGAGAGCCTTCACGCTTACAAACACGTTGACATAGCTGTCGGACTCATCGAGAGCGGCACGGCCGCTGACACGGAGGACCCGGTAGACGTCGAACGTGCGCGCTTCGGCGACATCAAGATGCTCGTTGTGAACCCGGTGATCGTTCCAGGCGCTTTGCATGCGATGGAACACGTCGTGCCCGGCGATCCATGAGATGGTCATCACGCGGCGGCCATGGAAGCCTACCAAATTGACCGTTTGCAGAATACCAGCCGGCTGTATGTTGCCGTAGAGCGTGTGCAGTGCGCTTATGAGCGCCGCTACGCGATCGCCTCGGACGTGCGCATCGTCGATGCACAACCAACGCGTTGGATCGACGGCGAAGACCATGAGCGGCGGCGAGCCGGTCTTCTCAGCCCCTATCAAAGCCGCTTCCTTTGTGGTTGGCAGGAGCTCGAGGTCGTCGGCTTTGAGATGGCGTTCGTAGGTTTCGTCGGGAGCTGTCGCAATTCGTACGACGACCGAGTGGGTCTTGACGTCGACCACGACTCCCTCGACGCCTTCGGACTCCACGTGGACGCGGTCGCCGGGCCGAAACTTCAAAGCCGACACGTGCCTCTCCTCATCGGGTACGATGGGTCTTACCCGTCGTGATCGCTGATAAGCATCGCTGCTTCGTCGCGCAGACCCCGGACGTTCGGCCTCGATGCTATCACATTCCTAGTAAAAGGTGGGTCGTCGAAACGCGAAACGAAATCGGCGCCCAAGATCGCGGAACGAGACGTTCGTCAGTATCGGCGCTGCGCCCGACTGAGGTTCGGTGCCGCGCTAGGAGCATCGACCGGTGTGTTGATCGAGATGCCGAGCGTCACGGCTTGCGTACTCACACCGTCGTGCCCGTTTCCTAAGTAGAAACCAGCGCCCGGAAACGGCGCGATGGCGGGCAGCGTTGGTGTCACGGCGTACGTCGACGGGTCGAGCGTGAGTGTTAAGAACTGCGGCTGAAACTCGCCGAGGATGAAGCCGGAGGTACCGCCGGGCGGCAGGCAAAGGTGGTTTCCGACGTTGTCGCTGCAAGCGATTGCATTAAACGCTTCGTACGCGAATTGACGGCACGAAACGTCGTTTGCGCCGGCGCGCGGTCCCGGCGTTGCGTCATTGCACGAAGGCGGCGCACTTGCTGCCGGCACGGGTAAGGAATCGAAGTTGCTGGGTGGCGAGGCGGTCGAAAAGGGAGCGATCGGCCCAGCGTTGCCGAGCGAGAAGGTCGCGGTGGCGGCACCAAGTTGATCCTGCGGCTCCGCATTGAAGCTGCCCGACACGCTCGTGATCGATCCGGTCGAGTCGCCCTCGAAATCGTTGAAAGCGAAATTCTCGGGTTCCGGTATCGCGTCGATGTCGACGACCGCCGGTTGCACGTCGGAGCGAAAGTGGAATGCGAACGACGCGGCGAGCGAACCGATCCCCGTCCCGACGGCGCCGTTCAGATCGGCGATCGTCTCGCTGTCGGTGAACTGCGCGGTGCCGCTCCATTGGGTCAGCGGTACGGAGTTGCTCGCAACTCCGGTGGCGCTCGGCTGCGAGTAGACGGTCACGAGGCCCGAGGCACCGGCGCCCTCGTTCGGGATGTCGACCAGCACTTCTTCGGGCTGCCACTCTTCGATCGGCGCCATGTAGGTTCCCGAGGCGTTCGTGATCGTGACGCTACCCTGGGCGCTCGGAAAGGTTCCGTGGATACCCATTACCGGTGACGGCCTTTCGTCGACATCTACGAACCGGATCGAGGGGAGGTCGTATTCCATCGGGAGATTTGGAATGCTGGCCGAGCCGAAATCGGACACGATGAAGCGCGAGTAAACACCGTCGGCTGCCGGCGGATATACGTAGTTTGTCGCATACGCATCCTGCGCATACGTCTCGGTGCCGATGCCGATCCCGTCACTGCGCAGTTCGGTCTGCATGACCGCCTCGACGAAGGGGAGCGCAAAGGGCCGCTGCGCGGGCGTGCGTTGAGCGACGAACGCATCCAAACCCGTCAGCGACGGACTCCGTTCGCCGAGCAGGCGGTCGAAGAGGAACGCATCCGTTTGATCGGCCGAGGGCCCGGCCACCGGTTTCGTCCACCCTAGGTACTGGCCGGCGCCGGCTAGCTGGAATGCCGTTTCTACTGCCGCCGCCGTTAGCGGACTTTGCCCGAAGCAGGATTCATTGTCGACGATCGCGCCGGGATTGAACGTTGCATGTTCGATCAAGAACGTCGGCGTGAATGCGAAGGTCGTAAAGGTCGATACAGTCTTGGTTTTTTGGAGCACGAACGCGTACACCAAGCGTCCCGCGGCGAGATCGCTCGCGTACTGCGTCCGCGATGCGTCGGTGACGGGCGTGTTGGAGATGTTCACGTAAAACTGCGGACCGCCGGGCTTGAGGCTGACCACCGCTCCATGCGTGGCGATATCAAGAAAGTCGAGCGGATGCGTGCTCCCGAGCGCGACGATGTTTTCAAGCGTAATGGCCGCTACGTCGACTTGGATTCCGGCATTTCCGAAGCCGAGGTTGTTAAAGGCTTGCCCAAACTGTTGCTGGTTCGCCGGGGTGAACGCCGCGGAGTCCAACTCGTTGACCAGGAAGAGGGCTTCGTGCTGGGTCGGAGGCCCGATGCCGGTGCCGGGTGGCGGACCGACGACAATCCCTTTCGGCCGGCGAGCATCGCCTGCCACGAGCAGGTCCGCAACGCGATCCGTGAAGACGACGATGGGCGTGCCGTCGTGCAGCGTCGCCGAAATGGCGCCCGGCCCCGCGGTCGCCGAGGCGAAAGCGCCCGAGCTGACCATCTGCGCGGCAACGTTCGCAACGTCCGACTGCGGGTCGGTTCCGGGAAGCGTTTGATAGTAGGCTTCGACGTTTGCGAGCGCCGTTGCAACGGCCGCGACGCTTGCACTACTCGGTGCCGGTGAGGGCGTGCCCGCCGACGCGGTCGGCCCACCCCGCACGATCGGAGCCACGGGTAACGAATGATTTCCCGAACACGCGCTAAGTGCCACGGCAATTGCCGCGAGCACGATGGCCAAGCCCCGGTAGCTCATCAAACCTCCTCGGGTTACTACGGCCTCATCGTAGCGGAAGAGTTGCCCCGCCGAAGTGGGGGTTTCCCCACATTTTGGCGGTGCAGCCCCTCCCAGTCTCGCTCGGCACGAAAAAGCGCTCGGCAGTTGGCCTGCAGGCGAGCCATGCGGAGAACGATGGCCACCCCGAGTGCGCAGCGATAGCACGGCGCGCATACGACACGCGGCGACCGCCAAGATGAACGGCGCTCGCAAACAATTCGCGAGCCGGCACTAGGCGGCGACTAGCCTGCGCCGGCTTCGCTGATCAACTTCATGATGGCGCTCCCTCGCATGCCCGTCGCGACCGGAAGCAAGTTGCCGGCGGCGGCTTCCTTTAGGGAAGCCCGCAGCGCGCCCATCGCGTGGGTATACGGGACGGCACCGAGGCTGATTCGCTTGACGCCGGCCGCCTGAAGTTCGGCAACGGGCACGACGCCGCTCGCCGGACCCACAACCACGTTGACGGGCTTCGGTGCGACGGCCTTCACGATTGCCCGGATCCCATCCATGTCGTCCGGAAAGGGCGCGTACAGCACATCGGCTCCAACTTCAGCGAACGCGACAAGGCGTTTGATCGTGTCGTCGAGATCATCGATCCCTTGCAGAAAATTGTCCGTGCGTCCCGTTAACAGAATCCGCCCTTTCGACGCTTTCGCTGCCTGACGCACGCGTTCAACTGCGTCATCGAATGCGTGAATCGGCTTGCTCGGGTCTGCGGTCGTGTCCTCGATCGCGACGCCGGCCAGACCCGCGGCGATTGCGGCCTCGACGGTCGCGACCGCGTCGGCCGGCGCCGGACCAAAGCCGTCTTCGGTATCACCATTCACCGGCAACCCGGTGATCTTGCCGATCTGGACGGCGTTCTGCAAATGCTCATCACGGCTGACCGCATGCGCGCCGTCCGGGCGCCCGAGCGAAAACGCAATCGCGGCTGACGACGTCCCTAACGCCTCGAAACCGGCCTCTTTGCAAAGGAGCGCGGAAACGCCGTCCCACGGGTTCGGCATGACGAACCCGCCGGCGCGTTCGTGCAGAGCCTTGAATTGCTCGTAGAGTTCGTGCTGAGTGATCACGCCGTTTCTCCCACAATACGCATTTCCGCAAGAACACTTGACATCACAGCCGTCCCCATCGATATCCTGCCCAGCGCAGCGTCCGAGGCGAACCGCTTGCCGGCTCCGGGCGCATTGGCCAAATGCATCGAGGATTCCATCGCCGAAACGACCTCAGCCCCTAACCGCCAGTCGGGTTTGGAGACGCTTGGACGTCGTGCGGAAGAATGTCGATCGCGCCCGCAACTCATCGACCAAAGCTCGTCAAAACGAATGATGTCCTTTTCCGAGCTGCTCAAGCGACGTCGGGTCGCATCAGGCTTGTCTCAGGAATCACTTGCCGAACGAGCGGGCATCAGCGCGTCGGCGATCGGTGCTCTGGAGCGTGGAGCACGCCGTGCGCCTTATCGCGAAACGGTTGCGCTGCTAGCGGGCGCATTAGGTCTCTCCTCGACCGAACACGCGGAACTCGAGGCCGCCGCTGAGCGGGCTCGAGGACGCCAGGGCCGGCCAGGCACCGAACCCGCCGCGACGCACAACTTGCCCGAGCGACTGACGTCCTTCGTCGGGCGCGACGAAGAGATCGCGCAGATCAAAGCGCTCCTTGCCGTACATCGACTCGTCACGATAACCGGCTCCGGCGGCGTTGGAAAGACGCGCACAGCCGTCGAAGTCGCACGGCACCTTCTCAACGAGGGGCACGACGAAGTCTGGTTTGTCGATCTCTCGCCCGTCGCCGGCGGAGCGTTCGTCGCCGGGGCGCTCGCTTCGGTCCTCGACGTGCCCCTTGCGCAGATCGCCGACCCACTGCCTTCGCTCGCAGCCGGGCTCAAGACGCGAAAGCTGTTGCTGATCCTCGACAATTGCGAACACGTCATCAAAGACGCGGCCGCAGCCGCCGGCGCGATCCTCCGTGCCTGCCCCGGCATCGTGATCCTCGCCACCAGTCGGGAGCGTCTAGCGATCGAAGGCGAGAGCGTTTACCGTCTGCCGTCGCTGCCCGTTCCCACGAAAGCACCCGCCACAACCGAAGAGGCCGGCACGTACGCCTCGCTGCGCCTGTTCATGGAACGCGCAATCGCAGTTGAATCGCGGCTCGTGCTAACCGTGGAACGACTCGGAACGGTCGCCGAGATTTGCCGGCAACTCGAAGGAATACCGCTGGCAATCGAATTGGCGGCAACGCGCCTACCGACGCTCGGCTTCAACGCGTTGAACCGACGCCTGCAAGAACACTTCGTCATCGCCGGCAGCGCTCGCGATCTTCCGCACCGGCAGCAGACGATGCTTGCAACAATCGCGTGGAGCTACGACCTTCTGACGGAGAACGAAGGGAAGCTCTTACGGCGTCTTGCGATTTTCTCCGGCGGCGTCACCCTCGAGGCAGCCGTGGATGTCTGCGCGGATGATGCGCTCGCAGCGCCGAGCATCCCCGATCTCTTGTCGTTACTGGTAGACAAATCGCTGCTCGGCATAACGCTCAGCGACGACCAGAGCCGCTATCTGATGCTCGAATCGGTTCGGGCTTTCGCTTCGTCGAAGCTTACCGAGGCCGGCGAGTTCACCCTGATGGCCCGGGCTCACGCAGTCTGGCTGGCTGAGGTCGCCGACCGCGGGGATCGGCTGTACTCGCAAGTTCCCCGCGGCCGCTGGCTCGCCGAGTTTGGACCCGAGATCGACAACGCCCGGGCGGCGCTCGAGTGGGCGCTACATGCCGGCAGCGACGAGGACGCTCTGCTTGCCGCCGGCATCGTCGGGGGCTTACGCGGGCTCTGGATGTCGACGGAGCGTCGCGTCGAGTGCCGCCGTTGGGCGCAAGCCGCGCTCGATCGGGTCGACGAGAAGCGCCACCCGCTCATCGCTGCCCGGTTGATGCGCGCGCACATTCAATCGATCGACGGGGCAGCGGTCTTTGCGGCGACGGAACGAGCGATTCCGCTCTTCGAGCGCATCGGCGATCGGCGTGGACTCATCTCACTCCACGCCCACGTCGCATGGGAGTACGGACTGCGAGGTGCATTCGACGAGGCGGAACATTCGATCGCGCAGGCATTTGCGCTTGCGGTCGAAGAGCGGCTCCAGCGCTCTCGTCAGTACGCACATCTTCTTCAGGCGCGCTGTTTGATCCGCGCTCTCGCGCGCCGGCTTGACGAGGCGCGGATCGATTCAGCCGACGCAACCCGTCTCAGGCGCGCCATCGGTGAGGAAGACTTGATCGTGGACTCCTATTGGGAAGCATTCTTCGAGTTTGCCGACGGAAATGTCCGGCGATCCGCGGAGCTTCTCGAAGCCTGCGCGGATTACGCTCGGGCGCAATCCAAGAATCCGGCGGGACCACTGTCCGAGCTCGCCGCGGCACGTATCGTCCTTGGCGAAATCGATGCGGCCAAGTCGGCGGCGCGCGAGGCGCTCGAGCTAGCGCATTTCGAACAACTCGACAGCGTGTGGCGAGCGATTCAGCATCTGGCGGCCGTCGCGGCGCTCCGCGGCAACCCGCGCAGCGCCGCTCGGCTTACCGGGTTCGTCGACGCCTGGTGCAATCAGAAACGCGGCTTTCGCGGATACTACGAACGGGCAAGCTACGACATTCTCACAGCATCTCTGCACGAGCAACTCTCGACCGACGCGAGAGCGGCGCTCGCCGCCGACGGAACGCTACTCGATTTCGAGCGGGCCGTCGAGGAGGCCCTCAGCCTCTAGCCGCAACTGTGCGGGAAAATGTATGAGCCGTCGGTGGAGCCGGGAGGCGCGCGGAACTAGGATAGACGGACGATGACCGCCGAGATGTATCGGGCCGTCCAAGTCAGCGCCCTGGGCCAATTCGAACTGGTCGAGCGCGACGTCAGGCCGCCGCCCGCGGGGAACGTGCGAATCCGAGTCGAGGCGTGCGGCATCTGTCACTCCGACGTCATCACGGTCTTGGGCCTCTTTCCGAACATCAGCTATCCGCGCGTCCCAGGTCACGAGGTCATCGGAAAAATCGATGCCTTAGGGGACGGCGTCAGCTCGTGGAACATCGGTCAGCGCGTCGGGGTCGGCTACCTCAGCGGGCCGGATTTCCAGTGCGTGCCTTGCCGCCGAGGCGACTTCGTGAACTGCTTGAATCAAGCGGTCACCGGGGTCGGCTCCGATGGAGGGTACGCCGAAGTGATGTTCGCAAGCGAACACGGGCTCGTCGCGATCCCCGATGAACTTGCGTCGCGGGACGCCGCCCCGCTGGTCTGCGCCGGCGTGACAACATTTAACGCGCTGCGCAACTCGTCTGCTCGATCCGGAGATCTCATCGCAGTTCAAGGCATCGGCGGTCTCGGACATCTCGGCATACAATTCGCGCGCTCGATGGGGATGCGTGTGGCCGCGATCGGTCGCGGGCCGGAAAAGAAGGACGTCGCGCTGCGGCTCGGCGCGCACACCTACATCGACACCCAACAAACGGACGCAGCCGCAGCGTTGCAAGCGCTCGGCGGAGCGAGCGTGATCCTCGCTACCGCTTCGAGCAACAAAGCCGCCGGTCAGCTCGTCGGCGGCCTCGCACCGCGCGGGACGCTCGTCATCGCCGGCGTCGGCGGCGACGGTCCGGTGCAGATCTCTCCGGGTGAACTCGTCTTCAGTTCGCGGTCCATTACGGGCGCGCTCACCGGAACGACGATCGACACCGAAGACACGCTTTCGTTTAGCGTCCTCAACGATGTTCGCCCGATCGTCGAAGCGGTGCCCCTCGAGGACGCTGCTGAAGCGTACGGCCGAATGATGCGGGGCGAGGCGCGCTTTCGCATGGTGCTCGTCACCGGGAACGCCGTATCATGAACGGCTTGGAATCGGCCGCTTTTCAGAACACGATCGGTACGATGACCCAACGCCTCGGTTATTCGGTCATCGCGGAGCTTCAGCCGATCATCGACGCGATCGCCGCTTCACTTCGCGGATCGGCCCTCGCGAGCAGTCGAGATGTCTCGGTGACGCTTCCGGTGACCGACGGTCAAACGCTTGTCGTTTCGGTTCGTACAGCCGGCCCGGGCTCGGAGGCTCGGCGCGAAAGCACGACACGGGGCCTGGACGCCCAGCAGCTTCGGCTCGTCGACGAGACGATTCATGCAAGGATCGGCGAGGCGCTCTCCGTATCGATGCTTTCTTCCATCGCCGGCCTCAGCCGCTCTCATTTTTCCCACGCGTTTCGCGCCAGCGTGGGGCGAACGCCACACGCGCATATCGTTCGGCTACGTATCGAGCGGGCCATGAAGTTACTGATCGAGACTGATGTACCCCTAAGCGAAATTGCCCTTGCCACCGGTTTTTCAGATCAGGCGCATTTCTCGAATAAGTTCCGTCGCGCTGCCGGCATGACGCCGACGCAGTGGCGCAAAGCTCATCAGGGCAGCACTCACCCCTCCGAGATGGCCTCCTAAGCGAAAGGACGGAGCGCACAATGCAACTGACACGCACTCACCAACCCGATGAAGCGAGCTTCAAGGCAATCTTGCCGGAAGACGTCGTATGGAATCCGTTCGATGCTTTCCCGGCGCCGGTTCGGCTTGCGGTATTGGTGGGCCATCCTTCCGAACCCGGCCCCTACGTCATTCGCGTCAAAGTGCCGCACGGCGTTAAACTGCTGCCGCACCGCCACCCTGAGGACCGAGTCTACACGGTGATCTCGGGCGTGTTCTATATCGGTCGCGGCGAGACGTTCGAGGGCGACGCGGTCAGCGCGTACCCGCCCGGCAGCGTCGTCGTTCTGCCGGGCAACACGTCACATTTCCACTGGGCAAAATCCGGCGAATACATCACGCAAGTAACGGCGATCGGTCCGCTCGGTCTCGAGTACGTCGATTCCCATGACGATCCGCGCAATGCGAGCGCGCCGGAGAACGCACCTTCGCCGTAGCAAACGAACGCACACGCATGCAATCATCGCCTTGGAGGACTCAATGTCGGATACCAAGCATCACCGCCGCGAGTTTTTGAGCGCTGCAGCCATGACGATCGCGGCCGCTCAGCTCGCCATGCTCGGCCGGGCGGAGGCACAATCTCGCCAGACGCTCCTAGCGGATCTGCCCTCCACAAAGCCGGGGACGAATACCTCGTTCGACCCGCTCAAGCAAGTCGAGGCCGGTCTCCTCGATATCGGATACGCTGAAGCTGGGCCGGTCACTGGGCCTCCGGTCATCCTCCTGCACGGCTGGCCCTACGATATTCACAGCTACGTCGACGTTGCACCGTTGCTGGCATCGGCCGGCTACCGGGTAATCGTCCCGTATCTGCGCGGCTACGGCTCGACGCGCTTTCTTTCCAGTGACACGTTCCGGAATGGCCAGCAATCTGTCGTTGCGCTCGATATCATCAATTTAATGGATGCTCTCAAGATCAAGAAGGCCATCATCGGCGGTTTCGATTGGGGAGCACGAACCGCCGGCATCATGGCAGCACTCTGGCCCGAACGCTGCAAGGCAATCGTCTCGGTGAGCGGCTACCTGATTACCAACGTTAGGGCCCAACAGCAACCGTTGCCGCCAAAGGCTGAACTAGGATGGTGGTACCAGTACTATTTCTCCACCGAACGCGGCGTGATCGGCTATACCGAAAACCGCCACGATTTCAACAAGTTGATTTGGAAGATCGTCTCGCCGAAATGGGACTTCGATGATGCGACGTTCGAACGCACCGCAGCTTCGTTCAGCAACCCGGATCACGTCGGCATCGTCATCCACAATTACCGCTGGCGGCTGGGCCTGGCGAAAGGCGAGGCACGATACGACAACCTGGAGCAGAAGCTCTTCGCAGGTCCGGTCATCACGGTGCCCACGATCACGATGGCTAGCGATTTCGATGGTCCGGCCGCGGATGGGCTCGGATACGCCAAGCTATTCTCCGGCAAGTACTCGCACCGGATCTTGAAGGGCATCGGTCACAACGTGCCTCAGGAAGCCCCGCAAGCCTTTGCCAAAGCGATCGTCGACGTCGACGCTTACTAGTCGCTATGCCGTCGAGCAACCCCAATCATTTTCACGCGACACGCACCTTGAAGAGATGATGAAATGAATGAACAACAGTCCCTCGGGCCCGTCCGCAGCGTGCGTGCCGGCGTGCTGGAGATCGGCTACTACGAACTGGGCCCGCTCGGCGGACCTCCGGTTCTGCTGCTGCACGGTTTCCCCTACGACGTTCATAGCTACATCGAGGTAGCTCCGCTGCTCGCGGCGCGTGGCAATCGCGTGATCGTGCCGCATCTGCGCGGACATGGACCCACACGCTTTCTCGACGATGCCACCCCGCGATCCGGCCAGCAGGGCGCGCTCGGCGTGGATACGATCGCGTTCATGGACGCGCTCGGAATCGAGCGGGCGGTGCTAGCCGGCTACGATTGGGGCGGTCGCGCGGCGTGCGTTGTCGCAGCGCTCTGGCCTGAGCGCTGCGCCGGGCTCGTGTCGGTGAACAGCTATCTGATCCAGGACATCGCTCATGCTGAAACGCCGAGCCCGCCCAAGGTCGAATGGGGCCTCTGGTATCAGTTCTATTTTCAGACCGAGCGCGGTCGTGCCGGCCTGACCGCCAACAGAAGCGGCATCGCGCACATCCTGTGGACGAACAACTCGCCGACTTGGCACTTCGACAACGCGACCTTCGAGCGCAGCGCCGCAGCGTTTGACAATCGGGACTACGTCGACGTCGTGATTCATTCATATCGACATCGCCTCGGCCTCGCGCCGGGCTATCCGCAATATGCGGATGTCGAGGCGAAGCTCGCGGCGTTGCCGGTCATCACCGTACCCAGCGTCACGCTCGACGGCGAGGCAGACGGCGTCGTCCCTGCGACGGATGGCCACTCGTCAGCTGCCAAGTTCTCCGGCAAACGCGTCCACCGTCAGGTGCCGAACGTCGGCCACAATTTACCGCAGGAAGCGCCGCGGGTTTTCGCCGACGCGGTGACCGAAGTCTCCAAATTATGAAGCGTCCCTGGTCGCTTGAGATTTGGATCCGCCGCGCAGTCGGCATGGTTGGGATTCTGGGAATTGTCACCATTCTAGGAGGTTGGGACATGAACTTGCGCAGATCGTTTTCCTTTCAGAACGCCGCAAATGCGAGCGCGGCCGAATCACGGCCTGCTCTTACCGACGAGGGAGCGATGCCCGACTTGGGCAGCGTGCTGGGAGCCGGAGAAAATGGCAACTGGCTGAACTCCGTGCCCTTGAACCGACAGTCGCTGCGCGGAAAGGTCGTGCTGGTCGATTTCTGGACCTACTCCTGCATCAACAGCTTGCGCAATTTACCCTACATGCAGAGCTGGGCGACAAAGTACAAAGATGCGGGCTTGGTCGTGATCGGCGTTCACACACCCGAGTTTTCGTTCGAAAAAGAACATGCGAACGTCGAAGTGGCCGTGCGCGACTACAACCTGACGTATCCCATCGCCATCGACAGTGGCTACCGCATTTGGGAAGCCTTCAACAATGACTCGTGGCCGGCCGACTACTTCGTCGATGGGAAAGGCCGAATTCGATATGTCCACGTCGGCGAAGGTGACTATGCTGCCTCCGAGCGCGTTATCCGTGAACTTCTGAAAGAAAATGGAGCCGGCGCGCTCCCTGAGGGCGCGCTCAGCCTCTCCGCTCCTGGCGTCGAAGCGCCGCCGAGCATCGGCACGCAAGAGTCTCCCGAAACGTATGTCGGCTATCGTCGTGCCGAGAATTTTTCCTCGCCCGGGCGATTGGCTGGGGACGCAGCCAAGGTCTATAGCCCGCCCGCGAGCCCTGATCTGAATCAGTGGGGATTGGGGGGATCGTGGAACGTCGGCGCCGAGAGCGCGGTGCTTCAGGGCGCACCCGGCAAGATCGTGTTCCGGTTTCACAGTCGCGACTTGCACTTGGTGCTCGGTCCGGCTGCAGATGGTAAGCCCGTTCGCTTCAAAGTGAAATTGGACGACGCTGCCCCCGGCAACGATCATGGAACTGATACCGCCCCCGACGGCAGCGGCCAAGTTCAGTGGATTCGTCTGTATCAGCTCGTCCGGCAAAAAGGTGAAGTAAAAGACCGGACGTTTGAGATCGACTTCCTCGATCCCGGCGTTCGCGCTTTCGTGTTTACCTTTGGATAGGGGATCCCGAAACGAAGCGAGACTGTCCGTGACGGTGCTGGGTAGCGGCGGCCCCATCGCAGACCGGCATCGTGCCTCTTCCGGATATGTCGTCTCCGTCGACGCGAAGCCCCGGATTCTGGTCGACGCAGGCGGTGGAACCTTCGAGCGCATCGGGCGCAGCGGCCTGGATCTGTCCACCCTCGAACAGATTCTCGTGACGCACATGCATATCGACCACACGGGCGATCTCGCGGCGGTCATCATGCATCTCTACATGCTCGGCCGAACGCGACCGATCGCCATGGTCGGCCCGACCGGTCGCCCGGGAAACGATCTCGCGCCCGAAAACGCCTCGCCGCAGCCGGGAATAGCTGAATTTATCCGACTTCTTTTCGGAGCCGACGGGGCCTGGCGGTATATGAACACGTTCGACGGTTTCGGCTTCGACGTATTCGAGACACCGAGCGCTCTTGTAGATCGAGCGATTCACCCGGTTCCGGCAAGCGGGGTCCTCGAGAGCCTGGGCGTATCGTTGCACGCGGTAGCCGTACCGCACGGCATGATGCCCGCCGTCGGCTTTCGCATCGATTGCGGGGCGGAGTCCGTCGTCTTCTCCGGCGACATCTCGACATCGACGCTGGAACTTATTGCGCTTGCGAACAACTGCTCGCTACTCGTTCACGACCTTGCGTTGCCGGAGCGAGATGTGCCGGACGGCCACCTTCACGCGAAACCATCGGCCGTCGGCCGTACCGCACAACAAAGCGGCGCCGCGATGCTTCTTCTCTCACATTTCATGCCGGCGATCGAACCCGAGCTTGCCGAATCGGTCGAAATCGTCAGACACGAGTACGGCGGAAAAATAGAACTCGCGGAGGACCTCGCCGTTTACCGGATCGCGGAGACATTGCGCTAAACACCACTTCAAACTCTGCGGAGAGATGCGTGGCTCAACCGATTCGCGTGCTGGTCGCCAAAGTTGGCCTGGACGGTCACGATCGCGGGGTTCGGATCGTTGCCAGAACTCTCCGCGACGCCGGCATGGACGTTATCTACTCCGGGCTGCATCGCACGCCGGAAGAGGTCGTCAATGCGGCAGTGCAGGAGGACGTCGACATTCTCGGCGTGAGTCTGCTGTCGGGCGTGCAGATGACGGTCTTTCCAAAAATCTTCAAGCTCCTCGAGGAGTTGGGCGTCAAGGACTTGATCGTCGTCGCGGGCGGCGTCATCCCCGACGAAGATGCGGCCGCGCTCAAAAAGATGGGTGTGCACGAAGTCATGTTGCAGGACACGCCCCCGTCTGCCATCGTGGCGACAATGAGGAGACTCGTCCAGGAACGCGGCGAACGCTGAGCGGGCGGCATGCGCGGCGGACCAACCGGCTACATTGGGTGATTTCGGAAAGGGAACGCGATGAAAAGTACCGTCGGCAAAAGTGCGCTCGATCCGAGGGCGGTCGACGAGCTGCGCGAGGAAGTGCGCGATTGGGAGGCTACCGAGGTTGCTCTGTTCTTGCAAAAGCAGGCGGAACGCAAGGCCGGCTTCCGAACCTCGGGCGACTTTCCGGTCAAACGCACCTACACCGCTGCCGATCTCGCCGGCACGCCGATAGCCGACATCGGCCTGCCCGGACGTTACCCGTTCACGCGCGGCCCGTACCCGACCATGTATCGCTCGCGAACCTGGACGATGCGTCAGATCGCCGGCTTCGGCACCGGCGAGGATACGAACAAGCGGTTCAAGTTCCTGATCGCCCAGGGTCAAACCGGCATCTCGATCGATTTCGACATGCCGACCCTCATGGGATACGACTCCGACCATCCGATGAGCGACGGTGAAGTCGGCCGCACCGGCGTCGCAGTCAACACGCTCGCCGACATGGAGGCCCTTTTCGAGGGCATCGATTTGGAGCAGATCTCCGTGTCGATGACGATCAATCCATCGGCCTGGATCCTGCTTGCGATGTACATCGGGCTCGCGCAGCAACGAGGCTACGATCTAGATAAGCTTTCCGGCACGATACAAACCGATATTCTCAAAGAGTACATTGCGGAGAAGGAGTACGTCTTCCCGATCGATCCCTCGGTGAGGATCGTGCGCGACAGCATTACGTATTGTGCTGAGCACATGAAGCGCTACAATCCGATCAACATCTCGGGTTATCACATTTCCGAGGCAGGATCGTCGCCGCTCCAAGAGGCGGCCTTCGCACTCGCCAACCTGATCGTCTACGTCGAAGAGGTGCTGAAGACCGGCATGAAGATCGACGAGTTTGCACCGCGCCTCGCCTTCTTCTTCGTCAGTCAATCCGACTTTTTCGAAGAGATTGCAAAGTTCCGCGCTTTGCGGCGCTGCTATGCGAAGATCATGCACGAGCGATTTGGAGCACAAAACCCGGAATCGATGCGGCTGCGCTTCCATTGCCAGACTGCCGCCACGTCGCTCACCAAGGCGCAATACATGGTCAACGTGATGCGAACGACCTTGCAGGCGCTTGCGGCCGTCCTCGGCGGTTGTCAATCGCTACACACGAACGGCTACGACGAGGCCTTCACCATTCCAAGCGAGGACGCGATGCGCCTAGCCCTCCGAACCCAACAGGTCATCGCGGAGGAAAGCAACGTCACCCAGACCGTTGATCCACTCGGCGGCTCCTACTACGTCGAGACGCTCACAACGGAGTACGAAAAGCGCATCTTTGAGATCCTAGACTACGTGGACTCACACGGCGGCACGATCAAGTTGATCGAGGAGGGCTGGTTCCAGCAGCAGGTCGCCGATTTCGCGTATGAGACGGCCCTACGCAAACAGTCCGGTGACAAGCCGGTGATCGGCGTCAACACGTTGATCGACGGCGCGCCGGAAGCAAAGGTCGAGACGCATGTCCACGACCAAACGACCGCCGACCGCCAGATCGCGCGCACACAACGCGTACGCCGCGAGCGCAACGCCCTCAAGTTCGACGGGCTCATGCGCCAATTGCTTACGGTCGCGAAAGACGATACCCAAAACATCATGCCCATCACGATCGAGCTGGTCCGCTCCGGCGCGACGATGGGCGACATCATCGAGTCGCTGAAAACGGTCTGGGGCACCTATCGCGAGCTGCCGGTCTTTTAGTGCCGGCGAGAGAGCTAAGGCGCCGGCTGTTTTCAAACGGACGCCTCCCAGCCGTCTTCGCTTGAGCCGTCCGATAACAGACGTTCGCGTGATCAACTCGCCTGGCCCCGCGACGCGGCACAGTTCTAAATTGGACACAACGGCAAAATTGAACGCAGAAACGTGCAATCGCTGCCCGGCCACGTGAGCTAAACTTACAATCGAACGGACCCCGAGAACCTTCGAACGATTGGAGACACAATGTCCGACAAACCCGCCTACGATCGGCCCCAGGCTGCATCCGCGTTTTGGTACCAGTACTATTTCGCCACCGAAGTCGGCAAGGCCGGCTATGCGAAATACCTCGACGAGTTCAACAAATACATCTGGCACCAGGCTTCGCCGAAGTGGAATTTCGACGATGCCGCGTACACCCGCACAGCAGCTTCCTTCAACAATCCGGACCACGTTGACATCGTGATGCACGATTATCGTTGGCGGCTCGGGCTAGCGGATGGTGAGCGGAAATACGACGACCTCGAAAAGCGGCTGGCCGCGCTTCCTGTCGTCACCGTACCGGCCATCACCATGGAAGGCGACTCCAACGGGGCGATCCACGCGCCCAGCACAGCCTATCGCAACAAGTTCTCCGGCAAGTATGACTACCGGCTCATCACCGGCGGCGTTGGCCACAACCTTCCGCAGGAAGCGCCGCAGGCTTTTGTACAGGCCATCATTGACGTCGACGCTTACAACTAACGAAGCTCGCCGAGCCGCGAGTCCGCAGACACGATGGGATTAGAGCGGGACCTCTTCGCAGGCGGGAGCACCCACACAAGAAGAACCTACCGGGGCGCTGCAATGCGCAGCGCACGAGAAAGCGGTGAGCAAACATGGCATCGCGTGGATTTTTTGGGCGTAGGCAATCGGCCGACGTGCAGAAGCGGCTGCCACCGGGGCAGTATCTGGTCACGGATTTTCCGGTCCTTTCGGCTGGGCCAACGCCGCGCACGCCGCTCGATCGTTGGTCGTTCACCTTGGAAGGTCTCGTGCGGGCACCGGTAACGTGGAGCTGGGAAGAGTTTCTCAAGCTGCCGAGCCGGACGTTCACCGTCGACATCAACTGTGTCACGAAGTGGACGAAGCTCGACACCAAGTGGCTCGGCGTGAGCATCGACACGCTGCTCGAGCACGTCGAACTCGAAACGGCCGGTCGCTACGTCATGGCCTTCAGCGACGGCGACTATACCACGAACATTCCCCTCGCCGAGATGGTAAATGGGCAGGCCTTCATCGCTTACCAGTTCGATGACAAGCCGCTTGCCGCCGAGCATGGTGGCCCCGCTCGCCTGGTCGTGCCGCACCTGTATTTCTGGAAAAGCGCAAAGTGGATTCGCGGCCTGCGTTTGCTCGACCACGACGAAGCCGGCTTCTGGGAGGCACTCGGTTACAACATGCACGGCGATCCCTGGAAAGAAGAGCGGTACAGCGGAGATTGACTGCGCAGCCCGTTCTCGAATGGCAGGCCGGCGAGGTAACCGGAATCAAAACGGAGACGCCACGCACGAAGACCCTGACGCTCGCGCTTCCCAAGTGGATCGCGCACCGGCCGGGTCAGCACTACGACGTGCGCTTGACCGCGCCGGACGGTTACCAAACGGAACGCAGTTATTCCGTCGCCTCGGCTCCTGAACGCGCCGGCGAAATCGAATTGACGATCGAACGGATCGAGGAGGGTGAGGTTTCGCCTTACTTGGACGACGTTCTCGAGCCCGGTGACAAGCTAGAAGTACGTGGCCCGATCGGCGGATACTTCGTCTGGGATGTCGCGCTCGGCGGTCCGCTTCTGCTCGTCGGCGGCGGCTCCGGCATCGTGCCGCTCATGGCGATGCTGCGGCACCGCGTCGCGAATCACTCGACGATTCCAACGCGGCTTCTCTACAGCAGCCGAAGCCCGGACGACGTCATCTATCGCGCCGAACTCGAACAGCTTGCCGAAACCGACGCCGCATTGGCGGTCTTCTTCACCTTTACGCGGAGCGCGCCGCCCGGCTGGACGGGATATCAGCGCCGAATCGATTTGGCGATGTTAGACGAGGTCATGCGGCCACTGGGAACGGGCGTGCTCGCGTACGTTTGCGGCCCGACCCCGTTCGTCGAGGCGGCTGCGAACACGCTCGTCTCAACGGGCGTGCCGGCGCAACGCCTTCGCACCGAACGCTTCGGCCCGACGGGAAGCTGAAATGCGCAGCGGGCGGCTTGGCTAGCGCGAGTCGCCGTCACCGAAGATGACCGTGGGCGCCCAAAAGTACGGCTGCGTGCGGGAAACGTCGTCGGGGTTGTCGTCGGCCAACATCTTCAGCTTTGCCCGCCGCAGCGCTTGCGCCGCCGTCTTCCCGCCGGCCAGCGCCGAAAAGAAGACTTTGTTGAACTCCGGCTGCAGCTGATCGATCACTTCCCAATCGGTGACGCTTACGATCGGCGTCCCGGCATACATGAAGGCCTGAGTAAGGCCTTGAACGCCTTCGCCGCTCGTGACCGTACCGCCGGCGCTGTCGCAGGCAGACAGTATCACGGCGCGTGCGTCGAGTGAAAGTCCGAACACGTCGCCCATCGTCAGAAACCCGGCCGGAGGATGCGAAAGGACGAGCGAGGATTGGGTGAGCCCTTTCACCTCGTCGGGTAAGACGGCGTGCGCTCCGAAGAAAATGTACTGGTAGTTCTTGAGCGCGCCGCTCTCGTTTAAGCCCTCGATCGTTGCGACTGAGGCGTCTTCGCCTTCATGGAGTGTTGCGCCGCTAGGCGACAAGGACAAGGCCGCAAAAATCGCCTGTGCCTCGTCGTCGGTGCCCGGCAATGACGCAAAGCCGGATTCCGGAGAATATGCGCGGCTCTTTGCCCCGATCGCCGCTACTTCCAGCTGACCGAGGTCAGCAGCGGGCGCGGCAGTTGAAACGGGAGACGCGACGGATCCTGTGTAGACCGGATTTGCGAAAGCTAACAGCGGGTTGGACGCCGGCTGCTGTTTCTCCACGCCCGAGCGCAAAACCGCAAGGAGGGACGCCGAGGAGAGATACGAGACGGCTTTGTCCTCGATCAGGTAGCGCGGTCGCGTCTTGGCTGATGCCGGTGCTTGCGTCACGAGGGTTTCGAAGGGAAAGCCGTACAGCGGTCCGCTCGGCACGATGAAGAGCGTCGTCGCGTCCGCAATGAACGGCCTGATCCCGGGCGGCATCAGAAGATCGTAGAGGTCTTGGCTCGCCGCGGTAACCGGAGCAAGATGCGATTGCGAGTAGCCTCCCAGATACGGGAGCGTGCTATTTGCCGTCGACTGCTGCATCTGCGTCCGATAGCCGGTGAAGGCTGCGAGCTTTGACTCGATGGGTTTGGCGCCGTCGGCGAGCACGACCAAGTGCAGCGCTTTTGAGCTGATCACCCACAGTGCCGTGCGGTCGTCGAGCGCGTCGTAGACGAGGAGCGCCTCGTTTGGACGCAAGATCGTCTGTTGGAAGCCCGCGATGCTCAGCTGTCCGGGATCCTGAGCCTGAGCGACGAGTGGGGTTGGATGCAGCAGCGCGTAGTAGGCTGGGTAGCTCGCCTGAATCTTCGCCTCGAGCGTGCTCTTTTGCGAGACGACGTTTGCCCTTTCGGACTGGAGCGAAGCGATTTGCGCCGGCTCCGGTTTTGCCGACGAGCGCGCGCTTGCGAGCGACGTCTGCAGCTGTGAGAGCTGGACGGCGAAAGCTTGTTCTTGGTCGCTCACTTCCGCCGGCACGCCCGCGAAACGGTGCGCAGCGCTTTCGGCAATCTCCTCGAGAAACGTTCGAGCTTGTTGACGTTCGAAGATCTCGAGGGCCTTTCGATCGTAACCCTTGTCCGGAAAGCGCCGGTTGAGATCCAACAAGTACTTTATGTACTCCGTGTAGACAAAGAGGACCGTCCCGAAAAACGAACTTTGCTCGCTCTTCTCGGAAATCTCCGCGCGCAATTGCTCGATGTTGGTGACCGCACTTTCGTAGTCGGCTAACGCGTCCGTGACTCGATCGAGCTTAGCTTCGGCTGTCGCAGCGATGCTAAGCGACGCCCACTCGGGCGTGCCGAGTTGCTTTTGCAGAAGCGCGGAGTCGCGCGCGCTCTTCAGGGCGTCGGTGTGCAGACCGAGGCCCTCCTGCGCGAAGCCGGTGCTGACGAGAAAGGTCGCTTCTGCATTGCGGTCGCCCAATTGCCGAACGACCGCGAGCGCCTGCTGATCCGATTGCAACGCGTCGGCGTAGTGTTGATCGCGCGCTTCCTCCCCACCGATACTGATGAGCGCCACCGCTTCGCCTTGCAGGTTCCCCGCCTGGCGCGCGACCGTAAGTGCCTGTTGGAATGCCGGCAAAGCCTCGGCCGGGTTTCCGAGGATCAGTTTGATCGACCCAATACTTTCGAATTCCGTCGCCTCGATGCTCTGAGCACCCATCTGGTGCGCAAGCTCGCGCGATTGTTCGAACGTCTTGAGGGCATCGTCGTAGCGGCCGAGGGCCGCTTGGCCCAAGCCGATGTTGCCGAGGGTGACCGCCTCCATGCTGCGGTTGCCCGTCTGTTGCGCGAGCGTCAAAGCTTGCTGATACGTACGCAAGGCCTCGGCATAGCGGCCGAGGTTTTGTTCGCTGAACCCAATATTCGTGAGCGCGGTCGCCTGTGTTCCCACGTCGTTCAGCTGCCGTGCGAGCGCGAGCGACTGTCGCAGCGACTGCAATGCGTCGGGAAAACGGCCGAGGCCCGCGTCGACTAGGCCAACATTGTCGAGCGCAACCGCTTCGGTGGGCTGGTCGCCTTGTTGCCGAGCGAGCTCTAGCGACCGCTTCAGGGATTCGAGCGCGTCGGAGTAGCGGCCGAGGTTGGCATCGGTGAAGCCCATGTTTGCGAGGCACTTCGCCATCAGGTCCTGGTCGCCGACCTGCTGCGCGATCGCAAGGCCCTGCTGAAGCGTTTGCAACGCTTCGGGGTAATGCCCTTCGAATTGCTCGACCAGGCCGATTTCGTCGAGCACGTTCGCAGCGATATCGCCGTCGCGCACCTGCGTCGCGAGCCGCAGCGCCTCCAGATCGGTTTGCAGGGCAGCGGGGTAAGCGCCGAGCCGGTCTTCAATCGCACCGATGTTTGCGAGGAAAGCGGCTTCGAAGTGCGTTTTGCCCGCCTTCTTGGCCAAGGCGAGGCCGGCATTTAGTAATCCGAGCGCCGCTTTCGGATCGCCGGTTGTGAAGGCTTTCACCCCGGCTGCCAATCGTAAGCGCAGCGTCTCGTCAGATGCCGGCGCAGCATTGGCCGCTGGGGTCTTTGCCGCCGAGACGCACAGCGGGACGATCGAAGCCGTTGCTAGAGCCAGCGCGAGCGTGACCTTCAGCGCCCGCACGACCCGTTTGCCGGCGGCTTGATTAACGCGCATTGCCGCCGGTAGCGGTCGGCATTTTAGTCGAGCCGAATCTCTTCGTAGTACCTGCGGTCGCCAAGCGATCGTACTTTCGCGATAAACTCCGGACCCGACGCCTTGCCAATCTCTTGGAGCTGCAACGCTTGGCGGAAATACGTCCAGTGATCGGGGCAAAGTTGCGCGGCCTGCTCGAACCACGGCTTCGCGAGCTCGACCTCACCACGCTCATGCAGGTATTGACCGAGTTTGAAGCTCGCGGCACCGAGCGCATCTTTCGCGCTCGGGCCGGCCACGCGATCGCGCGCTGCATCCTGCGATAATGCAAAGCGGCTTTGAGCACCGTGTTCGATCCAATCGCGCACCGCCGCCGTGTACCGCGCACGCGCTGCCCGGCCCGCGGCGACGACATCGCCCGGAATCGTGTACGTCTCACGATTCATCTGGCGGAAACCGTCCGTCGCGCCGGCCGGCTCGGCCGGACGCACGATACGGCCTTCTTCATCGATCCAGACGGCCATCGGCACGTTCTTCATATCGTAGAGTTCCGCAACGATGTGCTTTTCGTCGATCAGGCACGGATATGTCGGCGCGGCCATCTCGGCATACTGCTCGGAGCTCAACCCGAGGATTGCCTGCATCGGTGCGGGCACGACGATCGGCTCGCGCGGCCGGATGAATTGCCGTACGGCATCGGGACCGCCGGTATCGAGCGCGACGGAGATGATGACGAAATTCCGATCCGCAAACTCGCGGTACAAAGCCTGCCAGACCGGCAGGTCAAATCTACAGCCTCACCAGGAGGCCCAGGTAAGCAACAACACTTTCTTTCCGCGGTAGTCGGAAAGTGCGTGCAGGTTCCCGTCCAGATCGGGCAAGCGAAAGTCCGGCGCTTCGAGCGAGCGGAGCGCTTGGCCGCGCGCAGCCGCCGATTCTCCGAAAAGCCATACGGAAGCGGCGTCGTCGTGAACGATGGGCTGTTCAAGGTAGCGCGCGAACGCGGCAAGGTTAAACCGGCCGTCCGGCGCGATAAACTCACTTCTTCGCGATGGCGGAATCGGTACGCACCGCTCGCCCAAACAGAATCCCTGCGGCTTGTTTTCCCAACCGGTCGAAGCGGTCAGGTCCTCGAACGAAAGCCAAAGATCGTCATTGCTTTCGGCAGCGCTCGGGACGCTCGAGGAGCGGTCGTCATAGATCAGCGTTACGGCCATGGCCGCTCCTTCGCTATCGTGGCCGGACCACATTTCGACCGCCGGTTAAAACCCGCGGGGCCCGAGGGGGGCCGCCGGCCTGCGGGCGGACAGGATCGTACGCTCATCCAGTGCGCTTCGCCGCGCGTACATCGATCGTCCACATTCGTACATCAATCAGTAAACCAAGAAAGTTACCAGCATGATCTCTTCATACAACGGCGGCTTGCTCGCCGCAACGCTAGCGATGCTCCTGAACGGAGCACCCGCTGCGGCGGCGCAAGACCAAGGCGCGCGCGCCACCTGCGTCGCAAGCGCACCGGCCGCGCTGAGCGGCATCGTTCCCGCCGAGACGCCTGCCTTCTTCTCACGCACGGGCGTCACGGGAAGCGCGGAAGTCCAGATAAGCCTATCGCCCACGGGTGAGCTCGAGAACGCGGCGATCGCCAAATCGTCGGGCAACGAGCAACTCGATCAAGCCGCAATCAAGGCGGCCCGCCAGCAAAAATACTCGCCGGAGGTCAACAATTGCCAAGCGGTGAGTGGAATCTATTTGCTCGGCGTCGACTTCAACGAAGCCGGCTCCAACTCGTAACGTCCGCTTCGCAAAACGATCGTCCGCCGAATCACCTATTTAGGCGATGCCTGGAACGATCGCCAAAGTAGCGGGAGTCCGACCGTTGCTTTCAATCGATCTCGCGGAAGTCGTCTCTCACCGATTCGCGTGATTCGACGCTCGAGCGAATCGTGCTTTGCTAGAGGCGCGCAATCTCGCGCCCGTTTGCACCTCTAGCTGAAAGGAACGCAATATGTCGACGACGACCAAAGCGAGCATCGTATTCGTCCACGGACTGTGGGCTGACGGATCGTGCTTTAGTAAGGTGATCCCTGCGCTTCAGGCGGAGGGGCACGAGGTAGTGTCGACCCAGAATAGCCTCGACACGCTTGCGGGCGACGTCGCCGCGGTCAAACGGGCGTTGGGCCGGGTCAGCAGTCCGGCCATTCTCGTCGGCCACTCATACGGCGGCACGGTCATCACGGCCGCGGGAACCGACGACCGTGTCGCCGGGCTCGTTTACATCGCCGCACTCGCTCCGGACGAAGACGAGACCTCGACGAGCCTTCAAAAGAAGTTCCCCACCACCGACGTATTCGCGCACATCGATGTCGTGGACGGACGCATCTGGCTGCGCCCGGACGGGATCGACTGCTTCGCCGGAGATCTGCCCGAGGAGGAGCAAAAACTCGTCTGGGCGACCCAGGGCGTGCCGGCTGTGGACTTGTTCGACCAGAAGGTTGAAGGCACAGCGTGGAAGTCGAAGCCGAGCTGGTACATCGTGGGGAAGAACGACCGAACCGTGCAGCCTGAGCTCGAGCGCTTCTGCGCGAATCGTATGGGTGCCACCACCTATGATGCCGACAGCAGCCACGTTCCGATGCTCTCCAAACCCGCCGTCGTGATCGACGCGATCCTGGCCGCCGCTAAATCCTCTCAAGGATCGCTTGCCGGACGCGCATGAACGACGATCGTAAGAGACGACGAGCACTACGTCGCAGGCGGTGAGTTCGCAGCGAGCTCCCCGTTTCCGGGGTGGTCGAGTTCGGCGATGCAGCGCTCGACCAGCTCGGAACTGCTCGTACTCTTCGTGAGCTTGTCCATCTCCTGGGCCGGCTCACGCGCAAGTATCCACTTCGCCCGCGCTTCCGGCAAACGCCCGCGCTCTTTGAGAAGTCCGGCCGCAGCGCCAAGGGCAAAGTAGGCGAGGACGACGCCCGCACTGCCCAAGTCGATCGCCCCGCTGATATTCATATCGAGCTCGGAGCCGAGCAGGTGCTGCGCCATTCGCAACGGTTGACCCGCTTGCTGCTGAATCTCACCCCAAATAAAGAGCGTCGCGCGTAGCGAGCCGCGTAAGGTGCGGGCGTCCTCCTTGTGGTGGACGTGCACGTACGGTGGCAGAAAGCGAAATTCGAAATCGTCCATCCAGTGGGCGCCTTGGACCGCGCGCTGCGCCGAAGCGAAATATTGGCGCATCGCTTCGTCGAGCGCCGCCAGTTTCTTGGCGGTGCTGATCGTATCGGGATCGAGGGACGATACCTCGAACGGGGCGATCGCGACACCGAGCACCTGATCGCCGAACGGCTGCATCGAGCGCCGTGCCGCCGCGATGCGAATGACGCCTTGACCGATCGGCACGAGCAGCGCGATGGCGACGAGAGCAATCCAGAACGCCGGCCCATAGTAGGGCTCTTTGACGTTGAACGCGCGTGTATAAAAGAACCCGTACAGCAAATCGAACGCGGTCCCAAGGACAAGCGCGGCGGCGATGAGCGAAACGATGAAGCTGCGCGCCGATGTCAGCGAATACTTGAAGACCGTTCCGATCTGGTCCGGAATGTCGACGATATCCATTGCTTAGCTCCGCCTCGATGCGCAACGAGCGCCGCTGTCCGGCGCTTTCACTTCCCAGTGTCGGTGATAACTTCGTATTCGCTCTGCACGAGACCGCCCCGGTACTGGCGTGTCGCGATGTGTTCGAGGACGATGTCGCGCGTCGTCGCGCCGAAGAGCGGAATACCGCTGCCGATCAGAACGGGCACCCGCGTGACGATGAGGCGCTGAATGAGGCCCGCTTCAAGAAAGCCCTGAATCGTGATGCCGCCGTCGATATAGGCGTGTCCGATGCCCCGAGCATCAAGCTCGGCTACAACATCCGGCGGAGTTCCCCACAACCGCTCCACCTTGGCCGCCGCGGGTGCGGGCGCGAGCGGCTTCGTGCTCAAAACGAACACCGGTTTCTCTCCGTACGGCCACGCATCGAACGCCAGCACGATTTCATAGGTCTTGCGTCCGATGACCAACGCATCGACCGTCGCCATGAACTCCTCGTAGCCGTGCGGCTCGTCGCCACCTGCATCAAGAAAATCAAGCTCGCCGTCCGCTCGCGCGATAAATCCGTCGACGCTCGTACCGACAAAGACCGACGCCTTCACGCGGGTACCACTGCACGCAGGCTCATCGAGTCTGAAACTCCGATTTGAAGAGGTAGGATCCGGCGTAGCCTTTACAGTTTAGAACCGCCGCGCCGTAGGTGGTTTCCGAAGCAGCATAGAGCGCGGCCTGCTGGAGCGCCTTACCGCCGGCGTCGTCCCCAATGCCGTCCGTCCGATACACGCTCGCGCTCTCGACGAGTCCCTCCACGTTCAGATCGACTTTCACGACCACCGCGCCATGAGCGCGCGCAATAATCCCCGCCGCTGGAAAGGGCGGCTGCACCACTTTGAGTACACTGGCATCCGCGTCCGGCTGCTTGCACGGGTCTGCCGCCGGTGCTTCCGGGTGAACGACCGAAGCAAGAGTGATGCCGAATGGCCCGAGCACCACATCCGCTGCGTCCGATCCAATCGTACGGCGCGCAGCGATCGCTCCGAGTGCGATCCCGAGCCTTGTCGTGAAAGCGTCGAACTGTGCGCTCGCGTTATCATCGGCGACGCGCCAGTCGTTCGCTACGATGTTCAGAGCACGCACACGGGCGTTTCCGACTTCTGCGCGGAGGCAGCCCTCATCGACGGCGGCCTCAATGGTGGCCGCAAGCTGCGGTGGAGCGGGTTTCGACCCCGACGCGTAGACGGCAGGCTGCTTCTTGCCATCAATCGCTTGCAGAGCGGCGATGAACCTCAGGATGGGGGGATCGTACAGGTGGTAGGCGAGTGCACTCTCATAGGAAACGCCTTCGGGCGAGACTCGGGCGCATGGTTCGGCAGCCGTTGCCACCTGCGCGGACGGCCGGTCTGACGGGACATCGAAGTTGGATCGAAAGAGGTAGGATCCGGCGACGCTGTGACAGTCCACGACCGCGGCGGAGTAGGCCGTCTCAGACGCCGCGTAGAGGGCGGCCCGCTGAAGTGCCTGACCGGCGGGGCTATCCCCGACGTTCGTTTCCGTACGCGACACGGTTGCGCTTTCGACGAGCCCCTCGGCGTCCAGGTCGACTTCGGTAACCACCGTACCGCGTGCGTGCGAAAGCCGGGCCTCCCGAGGCACCGGCGGATACACGACCTTGCGTGTCCCCGCCTCGGCCGACGGGTGCTCGCACGGTGGCTCGATCAGCACCTTCGGGTGCATAACGGCGTCGAGTTCGACACCAAAAGGTGCGAGCGCGGCTGCCGTAGTGTCCGATCCAAAAGCATCGCGTGCCGCAATGGCTCCGAGCGCGATCTCGAGCGCCATTGAAAACGCTCTCGACTTCGCAGGTGCGTTGACATCGGCGAAGTCCCAGTCGTCGGCGAGCATGTTCGTGGCGCGGACGCGCGCATTTTCGACTTCCGTGCGGAGGCAGCCGGCGTCAACCGCGCCGGCCACGACGGCCGCGAGTCTTGATGAAAGGCGCTTCGGTGCCGATGCGAAAACCTCGGCTTGCTTCTTGGGATCGAGCGCTTGCAAAGCGGCGATAAATCTCAAGACGGGCGCGTCGGTCAAGCGGAACGTAAGAGCGTCCTGATAGGAAATGCTTTCGAGGGACACTGCCGCACAGGGACTTGCAGCGGTCGCAGGTGGAGAGGTCAACGCGGGACCCGCTGCGAGGGCGAACGAAAAGACGGCCAACAGCACGCGCCTTGCTGCGGCAATGGGTTACCGCATTCCCGCCAAATGACCTAAGAGCCGACCGTTACGGGGGAATATCGCCGGTTTCGTACCGCGACGGGAACGTCACGTGCATTGCTGAACTTGCTTCGAACAGACGCATCATCCGCTTGGGGAGAACCGACTTGCTCGAACTTCGGCCGAATTGCGAATGCTGCGATAAGGATTTACCGCCCGCTGCAACCGACGCAATGATCTGCACCTACGAGTGTACCTTCTGCGCGTCGTGCGTTGCAAACGTTCTTGGCGGCAGCTGCCCCAATTGCGGCGGCGCGCTGTCGCCGAGGCCGGTTCGGCCGCCCGAGCGCCTGCGTATTCATCCAGCTTCGACGATTCGAGTTCTCGCGGAAGGTGCGGCGTGCGTTGAGGCTCGAGCCGGCCGCACCTGAAGCGGGAGGCGCTCACGTGAGCGAGCCGATGTGGGCCGCCGATATCGACGTCGACGGAGCGCTTGCCTCGAAACTCGTTGCCGGACAATTTTCCGAGTTCACAGGAGCGGCGGTTGAGCCGTTTGGAATCGGCTGGGACAACGCGGCGTTTCTCATTGACGGCCGTGTCGTCTTTCGCTTCCCGCGCCGTCGCGCGTTCGCAAATCTGATCGAACGCGAGATCAGGCTGCTGCCGTCTATCGCGCTGCGGGTGCCGCTGCCGATTTCGGCGCCGCAGTGGGCCGGCACCGGTACGGCCGAATATCCGTGGGTTTTCGCGGGATATCGCATGCTACCAGGGTCGACCGCGTGTTCGGCCGCTCTGTCCGATGCCGAGCGCAGCGCGCTTGCGCGGCCACTCGGCTCGTTCTTGCGCGCTCTTCATGGCATCGAGACGACACCGCTGCTTGCACTCGGCCTTACCGGCGACGAAATCGGGCGGCTCGACCACGAAAAGCGGATGCGGGCAGCGCGCGAGCGTCTCGGCTTCCTTGCTGCGCTCAACGCCCTCGCTGATCCGGACATCTTTGAACGTTGGCTTGCAGCGAACCCGCCCCGCCAACTCGGCGCGGAGCGACGGCGGCTCGTGCACGGCGACCTCTACGCGCGCCACGTTTTGCTGGACGAGCGAACCCAGGTTAGCGGCGTGATCGATTGGGGCGACGTGCATCTGGGCGATCCGGCGATCGATCTAGCGATCGCCCATCTTCTTCTGCCTTCCGGTGCGCACGCTGCCTTTCGCGAAGCGTACGGCGCAGTCGACGACGACGCATGGCAGACGGCACGCTATCGCGCCGTCTATCACGCGATCCTCGAGCTCGACTACGGCCTGCGGGAAAACGACGCCGGCATGCAACGGATCGGATCAGCCGCTTTGGAACTCCTGCGCCCTTCGCTCATCTAGCCGGTAACGACAGTTCACGATTGCCTGAAGCGTTTACGTGGTACAGTAACGTGATGGGCAAACTTCAACCTGGGCGCTACCCTGCCGATCCCGACGTCGCGACGGTCGCGACGTTGATTGCAGATCCCGTGCGGGCGGCGATTCTTTTCGCACTGCTCGATGGAAGCGAGCTGCCGGCTTCCGAGTTGGCGTTTCGCGCTGGGGCCTCGCCGCAAGCGGCCAGTACCCATCTCGCAAAACTTGCCAAGGGCGGGCTGATCGTCCCAAGAGCGGCGGGCCGGCAACGGTTGTTCCGGCTCGCCTCTGCGCAGATCGCCCACGCACTCGAAGCGCTGGCTGCGATCGCCCCGCCGCGCAAAGTCGTCGCGCTCAGCCAAGGCACCAGCATGCAGCGCCTGCGAGAAGCTCGCTCATGCTACGACCATCTTGCCGGCCGGCTCGGAGTCGCACTCACCGATCACTTTCTCGAAACCGGCGCAATCCGCGTATCGAAGGGCGAGTTCGCGGTAACGCGGCGCGGAAGCGCAGAGTTTTCCAAGCTAAGCATCGACGTCGACGAAGCACGCGCGAAGCGGCGTGGCTTTGCGCGTGCCTGCATGGACTGGACCGAGCGTCGTCCGCATCTTGCGGGAAGTCTCGGCGCGGCGGTGCGCGAGCGCTTCCTTGCTGCCGGTTGGATCGAGCGCAATCCCCACGACCGTGCGCTACGCATCATGCCGAAATGCAGCGCGGAGCTGGCTCGCTTCGGCATCCGGCTCGGATGACAGCGCTGAACACGAGCCCCAATGGACGGCGCACGGCGGCAGTTGTGACGGCGGCGGCGAGCTTCGGCTTTGCGCTCGTGCAACTCGACGTCACGATCGTCAACGTCGCACTGCCAAAGATCGGGTCCACGCTTGGACTCGACGTGTCGGGCTTGCAATGGATCGTCGACGCCTACGCGCTCGCATTCGCCGCGCTGTTGCTGACCGGGGGTTGGCTCGGCGATCGCTTCGGTGCTCGCCGGATCTATCTGGGCGGCATGGTCGTGTTTGCTCTCGCCTCACTCGGATGCGCGCTCGCACCGTCGGGAGCCTGGCTCATTGCGTGGCGTGTCGTTCAAGGCATCGGTGCGGCTGCGATGTTGCCGACCTCGCTGACCCTCATCAATCACGCAACCGGCCACGACTCCAAGCTACGCGCGCAAATGATCGGCTGGTGGACGGCGGCCGGAAGCATAACGATCGCCGCCGGCCCCATCATTGGGGGCCTCCTGATCGGGCTCGCGGGCTGGCAATCGATTTTCTATGTCAACGTTCCCTTGTGCGCAGCCGGCTTGCTTCTCACGTGGCGTTTGCCTGAGGCTACGCGCTCCGAAGGGGCACGCGGCTTCGATCTTGCCGGTCAACTCTTGGCGATCGTTGCCCTGGCGACGTTCACGGGATCGGTAATCGAGGCCCGCCTGGCCGGAATCGGTAGCGCGCTCGTCATCGGGGGCTTCGTCGTAGCGCTCGCTGCGGCATTGCTATTCATCCTGGTCGAGTCGCGTGCGTCCGCGCCGATGTTGCCCTTGCGACTCTTTCGCTCCGAAGGCTTCAGTGCGGCGGTCGGCTACGGCATCATCGTCAACTTCACGTATTACGGAATCGTGTTCGTGCTCAGTCTCTATTTGCAGCGCGTTTTGGGCTATAGTGCGATCGCGACCGGCCTCGCCTATCTGCCGCTGACGGCGTCGTTCTTTGGCGTGAATCTCTTCAGCGGTTGGCTGATCGGCAAGATCGGGTCGCGCCTGCCGATGATCGCGGGCGCCTTCATCGATGCCGTCGGGTTTGCTCTGCTGCTGCTGCTCGGGGCCGGATCGGCCTATTGGATGATGCTGGCACCTTTTGCCCTGATGCCGCTCGGAATGGGCCTCGGCGTGCCCGCCATGACGACGGCCGTGCTCGTATCGGTAGATCGCAAGGAAGCGGGGATCGCATCGGGTGTCCTCAATGCGGCGCGCCAAGCGGGCGGCGCGATCGGTGTCGCGCTGTTCGGTGCGCTCTCCGGCGACAAGGTCGCTCACATCGTCATCGGGCTCCACCGCTCCGCGCTCGCGGCAATCGCCCTCCTGCTCATCGGCGCGGCGCTCGCAATCTTTGCCTTTCCGCGACCGGAGCAAGCCGACGCGAAAGGACTCGAGCCTAGCGCGGAACGTGCGCGGGGCGGCAGTAAGTCTCTTCAAACGCGCTGAGGCTTCAGGCCGGAACGCCTTCGGGTGCTAACGACTGCAAGTAGTCGTGCACGAAAGCGATCGACATGCTGCCCTCGCCGACGCCGGCAGAGACACGCTTGATCGAACCGTGACGAACGTCGCCGGCGGCGAAGATGCCGGGCACGCTCGTTTCCAGGGAAAGCGGATCCCGCTCGTGCGGCCAAGGCCGCTCGGGACCGATCAGATCGAGTACGTCGCGGCCCGTGCAGACGTAGCCGCGCTCGTCGCAGATCACCTCGGGTGGAAGCCAGTCCGTCAGCGCATCCGCACCGATGAAGACGAAGACCGCGTCGACCGCGCGGCGCGCCGTCTCGTTCTTCAGCTTGTTGCGAATCGTGATCGCTTCGAGGCGAACGTCCCCTTCCACCGCGACGATCTCGCTGTTTGCCTGAACCGTAACGTTCTCTTTGGTGCCGATCTCATCGATCAGATACTGCGACATCGACGCGCTGAGCGACGAACCGCGTATCAGGATCGTGACGCTGCGTGCGTAGTTCGAAAAAAACATCGCGGCTTGCCCAGCAGAGTTTCCGCCTCCCACGAGCACGATGTCGTGATCGACCATGGCGCGCGCCTCCGTTCTCGCGGCTCCGTAAAAGACACCGGCCCCAAGGTACCGGTCGATGTTCGGAACATCGAGCGACCGATACGAAACGCCGGTCGCGATCAGGATCGCGTGCGCCTCGACCGACGCACCGTTGCTAAGTTCGATCCGGTGGAACGGCCTGCCCGGATAGATGTGCTGGGCCTCGCGAGCGACCACGATTTCCGAACCAAAACGTTCGGCTTGGGCGTGCGCCCGGTGCGCGAGTTCGTCACCGGAAATGCCCGATGGAAAGCCGAGATAATTTTCGATTCGCGACGACGTGCCCGCCTGTCCCCCGGTCGCGTAGCGCTCGATCAACAGGGTCCGCAAACCTTCCGAAGCACCATACACGGCTGCCGCGAGACCGGCCGGTCCCCCGCCGATCACGGCTACGTCGAATTGAGTTGCACTCGGTTCTGTCCGCATGCCGAGCGCCCCGGCAATTTCCGGATTCGTCGGCCGCAAAAGCCGCGTACCGTCGGGCAAGACGACGGCCGGCAGTTGATCGGGACTCAATTCGACGGCAACGCGGCACGGGCGTCGTTCGGCTGGATCGTACCACTCGTATGGCTGTCGATTGCGAGACAGGAAGTCGCGAAGGTCATGACAGTTGGGATCGGAGCGTCCGCCGATGACGAGCGGCACCGCTTCCTCGAGCGTCGCTCCACCTTCGCCGATGTCCCCGACACGCTGCATGACGGTCTCGAGAATCTCGGCGCGTACGGCGTCCGATTTTCGCACCAACGAGCGAAGATCGGATGCTTCGAGACGCATCAGTCGCGATGGTTCGAGCGTCCGCGCTCCGACGAAGAACGTTCCACCGAGCATGATCGGTGTTTCCCCAAGGTACTCACCAGGCTCGCGCACGGCGATCCGTCGCAGAGAACCGACGTAGCGTTTGACGATCTCGAAACGTCCCGCAAGCAAGGCGAAAAACGCCGGCGTTTCGCCTTCGTTCGCGAACCATTCACCTTCGCGCAAGTGAATGTCGGCAGCCCGCTGCGCGATGCCGGCGATCACATCCTCGGGCAGTTTCGCAAAGAGCGGAATCGTGCGAACGAGTTCGGGGGTAATCATGAATGAAAGTAGCCCGTCCGGTTCCCTTTAGCCTGCGTTTGCCGGGCAGAGTGCCTCGTGCAAAGCCGCGCTTACGGCGGCGATCGCGTCGTCGTCGCCCTCGATCTCGGCCGTCACGCGGCTGCCGCGCGCCGCGCCGAGCGAGAGCAGCGCCACGACGCTCCCACCGCTCGCGCTTTTCGCTCCGCAGCGCAACGTCACGCGCGCGCCGCTGCGCCCGACGGCCACGGCAAGCGCAGCGGCGGGCCGAGCGTGAATGCCGAGCGGATCGGTCACGATGACCTCTTCGACGACCGACCTCACGCGAGGCTCTCCACCACATCACAACCGAGCCCAGCGACCTCGCTGCGCGCGCCCGGATCGATCCGCGTCGTGATCCAGCGGTCGATCTCGGATGCCGGCATGATCACGTTCGCGAACGCGAGCCCGAAACGCGAAAAGGGAGCGACCACCGTCTTGTAGAGCGCGTGGTGCAGCAAGTCACCCTTCAAGCGGGCCTCGTCGCTTGCGGTCGTGGTGATGCCTGCGCTTGGGTGGATGCCTTCTACTTCGACGAAGGCTTTGCTCGCGACCAAGAACCGTAGCTCGGCGCCGCCGAGCGGCTGCGGCAGGGTGTGCCCACTCGGGTGTAGCTTTCCGCCGAGCAAGATCACCTCGATTCCCGAACGGCCGAGCAACGTGCGCGCCGTTTCCAAGGTATTGGTGACCACGATAAGACGCATCGGCTGCGCGGCGAGTTGGCGCGCGACCAGCGGCATGATTTGCGCGCCTTCGAGAATGACGGCGTCACCGGGCACAAGCCGGTGATACACGGCGCGCGCCATCGCTTCGTCGTGCTCGGTCGCCTGTGGTGCAACGGTGACGGCGTGCGCGAGCACCGCTCCACCGTGCACGCGCTCGAGCACGCCGGCGTCGGCGAGCAGGCTCAAGTCGCGACGAATCGTCGCAGCGCTCGTCGCGACGACACCCGCCAGCTCATCGACCGTCACGTGCCTTCTGCGTTCGAGATGGCGCACGATCAACGCGTGACGCTCCGCCGCGAGCATCGGTCGAGGCACCGGCGCGGATGTGCGTTTTCGCGCACGCGCGCCCTCGGAAAGCGCTATGCTGCTCATTTTTGTTCATTTTAATACACTATTTGACAACCTCAAACAAGCCCGGTACGCTTTTAAGCGCGGAGGCACTTCTTATTTGAAAGTTGCGGGAAGCGCGCTCGTGCCCGGCATTGCGAACGGCCCCCTGTGGGCGCCGCCCACGTCCTCCCGCGCCGCCGGCGGCGACCTCGAGGACTTCCATCAAGTTCGCGAACGCTTCCTGATTCAAGCCTCGGATCTCCCGGCGGACTTGCATCAAATGTACGAAGCACTTGCCCTCGACCCCATCTGGGACGACGGCATCGCATCGCGGCTTGCGCCCGGCGCATCGCTCGCTGAAGCAATCGCGCAGACCGCCGAGGCGGCTGCGGAATTGCTGAGCGGCCTCGAGGATCCGTATCTGGCAGCTCGAGCGTCCGATCTGGTACAACTCGGAGCGCAATTCGTGCGCCTGCTCGAACCTAGCGCAGCGGAGCCGCCGCCCGGAGCAATTCTCTGCGCGCGCGACATTTCCGCAGTCGAACTGCAAAGCTGGTCGGCGCTTGTGAACGGCGTCGTCCTGATCGACGTGGCTCCCACGGCGCACTTGGCGATCGTCGCGCGCGGCCTCGGCTTGCCGACGGTCGCGCTCCAAGGTGAAGGTGCGCGCGACGTTTGCACGCGCGTAAACAGCAGCGGGTCACACGTGCTTCTCAATGGTTTCGAGGGTTGGCTCGATACCGCACCCGATGCCGCCGTGCTAGGCGCCAATCCAACACAACGCATCGTGGCCGAACCCGACCCGGACCCAGTCGTCGCCGGAGGCCGGCGCATCGGCGTGTTCGCGAACGTCAACACGCCCGCTGAAGCACCGCTGGCTGCCACGCTCGGCGCCGACGGCATCGGCCTCTTGCGCACGGAGTTCCTGTACGTCGACCGGCTACAGCCGCCGTCGCTCGAAGAAGAAACGGCCGTCTATCGCCGCATCGCCGCGGCCTTCAGCAACAGGCCGATCGTCGTGCGCACGCTCGATCTCGGCGGCGACAAGCTCGGAGCCGGCTTCGCGCACGACGGCCTCGATCACGGAATGTTGGGCGTGCGCGGCATCCGGCTCACGTTGCGCCATCCGGAGCTGTTCGCGCGGCACCTCCGCGCGGTCGTCGAAGGTTTCGCCGGAAGCGATCTCCGCATCATGTTTCCGATGGTGGCGGTTCCCGAAGAATTCGTGCGCGCGCGCGAGGCCGTCGCCCAAGCATTGCAGGCGGCGGGCGGGACGCGCCGTCCGGAACTCGGACTCATGCTGGAGATCCCGGCCGCCGCCTACGCGCTCGGCGCATTTTCGCGCGACGGCGCGACGTTCGTCAGTCTTGGAACGAACGACCTCGCGCAATATTTCTTTGCCTCGGACCGCTTGAGCGCCGAGCACGCTTCGTATCGCATCGCCGAAAGTGAGGCGTGGCGGGCGTTCCTGCGGGACACCGTCCACAACGCCCGGATGGCGGGCCTCGATGTAAGCGTCTGTGGCGAGGCAGCCGGCGATGCGTCACTGACGGCGCTGTGGCTCGATGCGGGCGTCGACAAACTCTCCGTTGCGCCCGGGCTCGTGCCCTGGTTAAAAGCCCGCCTGCGCGCGGCAGCCCCTCAACTCGTACAAGGAGCGAATACGCAATGAAGAAGCTGATCAACTCGATCGATACCATCGTCGACGAAGCTTGCGAAGGACTAGCCGCCGCGCATCCGGATCTCGTGCGTTTCAATCGCGAGCCGCGCTACGTCGCCCGGGCAGGCGGTCCGGTCACTGCAAAGGTCGCGCTCGTTTCGGGAGGCGGCGCGGGGCACGAACCGCTGCATGGGGGCTTCGTCGGCGCAGGGATGCTCGATGCTGCATGTCCCGGTGAAGTCTTCACGAGCCCGGTACCCGATCAAATGGAAGCCGCCGGACGCGCGACCTCGGCGAACGCGGGCGTGCTCTTCATCGTCAAAAACTACACCGGTGACGTGATGAACTTCGAGCTTGCCGCAGAGTTGCTGCAGGCCGATGGAATCGAAGTGCGCAGCGTTCTCGTCGAAGACGACGTCGCGGTCAAGGACTCGACCTGGACCGCCGGACGGCGCGGCGTCGGCGCGACGGTTTTCGTCGAGAAGATCGCCGGCGCAGCGGCCGAGCGGAAAGGATCGCTCGCCGACGTCGAGCGCATCGCCAAGAAGGTTGCCGACAACGGACGGTCGATGGGCATGGCGCTTACCTCCTGTACGGTGCCCGCGAAGGGCAGCCCGACATTCGAACTCGGCGAGGGTGACATGGAGATCGGCGTCGGCATCCACGGTGAACCAGGACGTGAACGAATGGCGCTCAAAAGCGCGGCCGAGATCGTCGAGTTGATCGCCAAGCCGACGATCGAAGACCTTCCGCTCAAACGGGGCGACACCGTCATCGCGATGACGAACGGCATGGGCGGCACGCCGTTGATCGAGTTGTACATCGCGCACAACACGCTTGCGAAGATGCTGAGCGGACTTGGCATCACCGTCGCCTATGCGCTTGTAGGCAACTACATCACGAGCCTCGACATGCAAGGTTTCTCGGTCAGCTTGTTGCGCGCCGACAAGGAACTGCTCGACTTGTGGAAGGCGCCGGTTCACGCGCCGGCCCTGCGTTGGGGCGTCTAGCCGTGACCGATGCTGCAGCCGTGCGAAACTTCATCGAGCGTTTCGCCGTGCTGATCGACGAGGGAGAGCACGAGCTGACCGAACTCGACGCGGCCATCGGCGACGCCGACCACGGCATCAACATGCAGCGCGGGATACGCGCAGTGCTCGAGCGCCTTCCGCAGAGCAGCGCGGCACCGGACGCGCTGCTCAAATCGGTCGCCACCTCGTTGATCTCAAAAGTGGGCGGCGCCTCGGGCCCGCTGTACGGCACGGCATTTTTGCGCGCGGCGACCGCCGTTGCCGGGAAAACGGTCCTTGAGCCGGGCGACGTCAGCGCCATGTTCGCCGCGGCTCTCGGCGGCATACGCGAGCGCGGCAAGGCCGAACGCGGAGAGAAAACGATGGTCGATGCTTTCGAGCCGGCCGTCGCGGCATTGCAAGACGGGCTGGCTGCCGGTCAACCGCTCGCGGCCGCGCTCGATGCGGCGAAGAACGCGGCGCAAAAAGGCTCCGATGCGACGATCGACATTACCGCGCGCAAGGGCCGTGCGAGTTACTTGGGCGAACGCGCCCGCGGCCACCGCGATCCGGGCAGCGCGAGCACGGTGCTGCTTTTCACCGCCGCGGCCGAGACGCTAGGTGCGTCGTGAATGCAACCGCGATTCTGATCGTCTCGCATAGCAAGCGACTCGCCGAAGGCGTCAAAGAAGTTGCCTCACAGATGGCGCGCGCCTCGAATTCGGTCTGGTCGGTCGGCGGAAGCGACGACGGCGGCATCGGCACGAGTGCGCTTGCGATCCGCGATGCCCTCGAGCAGGCGCTGCACACCGCAAGCGAGGTCGTCGTTCTCATGGATCTCGGGAGCGCTCATCTCAATACGGTGATGGCGATCGAGATGCTCGAACCGGCGCTGCAACCACGCGTCGTCATGGCCGACGCACCGCTCGTCGAAGGGGCCGTGCTGGCCGTCGTTTCGGCCGCCTCAGGCGACGATGCTACCCTCGTTCGTGCGCGCGCGGAGGAAGCTTGGGGCATGCACAAGCTTATGTGATCCCGCGGTGACCTAGCGTTTTCGCTGCCGTCCGTTGATACCGATATTCGTGATCGTGACGACGATCGTCGCGGGCGCCGTCTGACCGAAGCTGTCCTGATAGGTGGCGACGCACATCCCCGCGTTGATGCCGGTTGCCGTTATGATGAGCGATGGGCCGCTGCCGGAGGCCGGTGAGAGGCTCGCGATCGCACCTCCGCCGGTGCCGCAGGTGTCGGTCTCCGTAAAGGTGCCGCTGTATCCACTTTCCGATACGGTGAAGGTCTGCGCGAACGTCGCACCGGCACCGTCAACGAACGTTGTCGGAGGCGTGACGATCAGCGGCAACGGCGCCGGTGTCGGCGTGGGTGTCGGCGTTGGCGTCGGTGTTGGCGTCGGCGTCGGTGTTGGCGCCGGCGTCGGAGTTGGTGTCGGCGTCGGAGTTGCCGTCGGGGTCGGAACCGGAGTCGGCGTTGCAGTTGGAGCCGGGCTTGGCGTCGGCGTCGCTGTCGCGAGCGGTGTCGGCGACGGCGTCACTCCGGGCGGCAACGCGGTCGGCACGGCGGTCGGCGGTGGGCTCGCGGTCGCCACGGCACTCGGGCTCGGCGTCACGCCGGACGGAAGCGGCGAGGGGCTCGCGCTCGGCGCCGGCGATGCCGACGGATTCGCAATGACGGCGATCACGTACGTTACGCCGGCGGCGAAGGTGATCGATGTCGATGTGCCGCTCTCGGTCAGCGTGTTGCCGGAGACGGCGACCGGGCCGACGACACCGCTTTCGGGCGTCGACGTCGAAACCGCAGGGTTGAAGAAATCGACCGTGTAGCCGGCAGCGGAAAGCGGTGTAGGTGCGACCAGCGTCAAGGCAGGAAAACCGGAGAACGTCAGCGCCTTCGACGCCGTCACGAAGATGCAAAGCACTGTGTTCGGCGGCGTCGTGATGTTCGCGCACGGTGCGACCGTCGTTGTGATCGTCAGGAAGCCTGGAGCGATCGGCGGCGTGACCGTGAGCGTTCCGGTGAACCCGCCGGAAGCGGTGAATGAAAACTGCGATATCGCCGCGGGAGGCGACGGCCTCAGCGTCACTCCGGTAGAGCAGCCGATCAAACTAGCTACGACCAGTAGAACGGCCCAACGGTGACGTGTCGATACAGTATTCAAACTATTCGGCTCCGCGCTCGCGAGCGCGACCGCAAAACCGGATCACGCTGTTCTTGCCTTCTCACTCGAGCGCGCAAACCCCGCCCGCTGTGAAGGAAGCGAGCACGCCCGCAAGCGAACGCGCTCGAATCCCGTTCTGCTCTTTGAAAGCGGCTGCGTTGCATCTCCGGTTGGATTCACTTCGCTTGCAGCAACGCTACGTGGGACACAACGCCTGCGGGTGCTTCGCAGACTACGCGCTCGATCTTTTGCGGGGCTGAGCGCGCGAACGGGGTATGGCACGAGGGATGGAAACGCAAACGCACACGCTTCCGGCCACCGCCTCGCGCGCTTCAAGCGGGCGGCTGAGCGGTGCGGTAGCGCTGGCCGCGCTCGGAGTCGTCTTCGGCGACATCGGGACGAGCCCGCTCTATACACTGCGTACGTGTTTCGTTACCGCCCACGTCGGCCCGGAGCCCGCCAATGTGGTCGGCATCATCTCGGCGCTCGTTTGGACGCTCGTCCTCGTCGTCTGTGTCAAGTACATCAGCTTTGTAATGCGCGTCGACTACCACGGCGAAGGTGGCGTGTTTGCCCTGTTGGCACGCGTGATGCGACCGGTCGACAAGGGCGTCTTCCCGCCGCTCGGCCTCTTGACGATCGTCGGGATCGTCGGGGGCGCAACGCTACTCGGGGACGGTTTCATCACGCCCGCAATTTCGGTCCTATCGGCAGTTGAGGGACTTGGCGTACTGGCGCCGGGCGCCGTGCTCTGGGAAGTCCCGATCACGGTCGCCATGCTAATCTTGCTATTTGTGATCCAGTGGCGTGGCACGGAGAAAGTCGGCTTCATGTTCGGGCCGGTGATGACGCTCTGGTTCTTGGCGATCGCGCTGGCGGGCGCAATCGCGCTGGCCGGCAACCCGCACATCCTGCTCGCGCTCGATCCGCGCCACGCGATCTGGTTTCTCACCCGGCACGGCATGTTCGGCTTTCTCGTGCTGGGAGCGACGATCTTGTGCGTCACCGGTGTCGAAGCACTCTACGCCGATATGTCCCACTTCGGACGCGATGCAATCACGGTGACCTGGTACACGCTCGTCTTCCCCGCGCTTCTGCTCAACTACCTCGGGCAAGGCGCGGCCGTCCTCGCCAATCCGCATGCGCTCGAAAATGCGTTCTATGCGCTCACGCCCGGGTGGGCGCTCTTGCCGATGATCTTGCTTGCGACCGCAGCCACCGTCATAGCTTCACAAGCGCTGATCTCGGGCGCGTTCACCCTCGTCGAGCAAGCCATCGGCCTGAATCTTGCACCGCGCATGCGTGTCGTCCACACGTCCAACCGCTATCCGGGACAAGTTTACGTGCCCGCCATCAACGTCGTACTCGCGATCGGCTGCATCGCGCTCGTCGTCACCTTTCACAGTTCGGACTCGCTCGCCGCTGCCTACGGCCTAGCGGTTGCGCTGACGATGGCCTGCACGACCGTCCTCTACTTCGCCGTGATCCGGCGTGTGCTCCATTGGAACCCGTTTGCTGCCTATGCAACCTTCGGCTTCTTCATCCTGATGGACGCCAGCTTCGTCGTCGCCGGCCTCAACAAGCTTCCGAACGGCGGCTGGTTTCCACTGGCAATCGCGCTTGTGGTCACGATTCTCGCAACGACATGGTACGAAGGCAAGCGACGCGTCATGCAAAGCTTCGCCTCGTACGCCGTGCCGCTCGAGCGCTTCGTTGCGCAGGTCAAAGCGGCCAATACCAGGCCGATCAACGGCACGGCCGTGTTCTTGACCGGCGATCCGCAAGACATTCCGTACATCCTTCAGCACCAATGGCTGCGGCTGCAAGCTTTGCACGAACGTGTCATCCTGCTGACCCTCCTGCCCGCGAACGAACCGTACATTGAGGCTCGCGAGCGCATCACGGTCGAGCCCTTGACCCCGGAGCTTTACCGCGTGCTTGCGCGCTTTGGTTTCATGGAGCAACCGGCGCTCAAAACGATCGTGGAGGCGTGCGTAACGCTTGGCCTGGGCATGGAAAAGGACGATGCTTCGTTCGTCGTGGCCGCCCCGCAAATCGTTCCCGACGCCAAGTCGGGACTTGGCCCCGTGCGGCGGTGGTTGTTCGACGTCATGCAGCGTTTGGGCGGCTCGCTGACACGAGACCTCGGGATTCCGGCCGACCAACTGGTCGCACTCGGGGTCGAGGTGCGGATCTAGTGCTTTTGCGTAGGCCCCCTTACCGCGCGCGGGTGCTTCACAGGGATACGATGCGGCGATGGTGCACGAAACCGCCCTGATGTCAGCCTACGGAAAGCTTGGCCAAAAGGCCGCGCGAAGACAGCGCGCCGCCAAAACGGTGGGCGCCGAGAACAAGGTCTGGTACCTGCGCCAAAACCGCCTCTTCGAACAAGCCGGCGACGACGCGCTCGCGAGCGGTAATTCGATCTTCAAGACGTGCCTCTTCCCAAAGCGCTCGCTCGTCTTCGATCAGGGCGACCCGACGCGTCTGGTGTATCTGGTCAAACGCGGCAAAGTGCGCATCACACGTTTGACCGCCGACGGCAAGGAAGTGACCGTTGCGGTTCTGGGTGCCGGCGACATCTTCGGCGAGGAGACGCTCTTCGACGCGCATCCGCGCACCACGCATGCCGTCTGCCTCGAAGAGTGCCTGCTCTGCACGGCGTCGGCCGACGAGCTCTTTGCGCTCTTGGCAGGCAACCCCACCCTGGCACTCAACGTGGCCAAGATCCTGAGCGAACGTCTGCTCGATGCATCGGCCACGATGGAAGATCTCGCCTACGCTCGCGTGCCCGACCGGCTGATGCACCTCTTCGAGCGGCTCGCTCAAGAGCACGGCGTCCAACATGACGAGGGCGTTCTGCTCAACGTGCGGCTCACCCATTCCGACATCGCTTCGCTGATCGGCAGCACGCGCGAAACAGTTTCGCTCGAAATGTCGAACCTCGCAAAGAGCGGCTGGATCGTCTACGACGGAAAGCAGATCATCCTCCCTCGCTCCGAACGAGCGCCGGGCGCGTTTCATGAGAAAGATTGAACGCGCTATTGATCAGCCCGACGTGCGAGAACGCCTGCGGAAAATTGCCGACCTGCCGTTTGCGCCCCTGATCGTACTCCTCGGCAAGCAAACCGACGTCGTTGCATAGCGCGATCAGCCGCTCGAAGAGTGCGGTCGCGTCGTCCTTCCTTCCCAGCAGCGTGTAGCAGTCGACCAGCCAAAAGCTGCAAGCGAGAAAGGCGCCTTCACCCGGCGGCAAGCCGTCCGGCGTTCCCGGCGTCCCCTGCGTGTAGCGCATTACCAGGCCGTCGTAGGTCAGTTCCCGTTCGACCGCGGCGATCGTTCCGATGACGCGCGGATCGTCTTTCGGCAGAAAACCGACGAGTGGAATCATCAGCGTGCTCGCATCGAGTTCACGCGAGCCGAAATACTGCGTGAACGTCTTGCGCTGCTCGTCGTACCCGCGCGCGCACACTTGTGCGTGGATCGCGTCACGAGCGGCGCGCCAACGCTCGACCGGGCCGTCGAACCCGTATTGCTCGACGGCCTGTACGACGCGATCGAGCGCGACCCACGCCATCACCTTTGAATAGGTGAAGTGCTGCGGATCGCCCCGTATTTCCCAAATACCGCGATCGGGCTGAGCCCAACGTTCTTCAACCGCCCCGGCGATTTGCTTTGAGAGTTGCCACTCGTCGTCGGTCGGAACGATTCCGAAGCGGTGCGCTGTGAAGAGCAGGTCGATCACCTCGCCGTAGACGTCGAGCTGGAACTGACCGTGCGCGTCGTTACCGATACGCACCGGCTTCGAGTTCTCGTAACCGGCAAGCCACGGCAGCTCGACTTCGGGCAAGCGCCGCGTGCCACGGATGCCGTAAACGATTTGCATGTCGTGCACCGATCCGGCTACCGCGCGCAGCAACCAGTTGCGCCAGTCGCTCGCGGCTTGCGCATGGCCCGCCGTCATTAGGGCGTAGAGAACGAAGGTTGCATCGCGCAGCCAGCAAAAGCGATAGTCCCAGTTGCGAACGCCGCCGATCTGCTCGGGCAGCGAGGTCGTCGGGGCGGCCACGATACCGCCGGTCGGTGCATAGGTCAACGCGCGCAAGGTGAGCAGCGAGCGCTCCACGACAGCCTGGTAGGGTCCATCGTAGCTGCAAACTTCCGACCACTTCTTCCAACCGGCGTCCGTCGCGGCCAGTGCGTCGCCCGGTGAGCGGGCGTCGGGCCAATCCTGTTCTGACGGGAAGTAGGTCAACTCAAAGACTGCGGAGGTGCCTGATTCGACCGTGAAGTCGGCGAGCGTGCGCAGGCCTTCGGGGCGCGTTTCGATGTCCGTTGCGAGCAACAACGCGTCGGGGCCCGCGACCGCCAGCAGCCCGCGATCCGTGCGCCGTACCCACGGCACGATCGATCCGTAGTCGAAGCGAACCACGTACTCCATCTGCATTGCAACGACGCCCTGCAAACCGCTCACGATACGCAGCACGCGCGGATGATCGCGACCGAGCAACATGCAGTCGGTGAGCAGCACGCTTCCCGTGGCACAGGTGAAGGTCGTTTCGAGCACGAGCGAACGCTCGCGATAGCGCCGTTCGAGCCGCTCGGGCGCTTGCGCGGGCGCGATACGCCAACGGCCGTTGTCCGCGTCGCCGAGCAGAGCGGCAAAGCACGCAGGGCTATCGAAGCGCGGCAAGCAGAGCCAATCGATCGATCCGTTCTTACCGATGAGTGCCGCCGTCTGCGTATCACCTACCAGTGCGTAGTCCTCAAGCCGCACGCAGTGCCTCCGAAAACGGGTACGAAGAGCGAAGCAGGTGCGGGGCGAATCGCGCGAGCGATGAGTGCGGCGCCGCCGCCCTCAGCAAATTCCCAGCCTTTTCCCAGCCTGGTCTGCGGCCTTCACGATAGGCTCCCGGTAGACCAATGCATGTGCACTCGAAAGGAAATACCCGAAGTTGGCCATGTTCCTCCGGTCCGGTGTCGCGCTTGTTCTGGCAGCGACGGTCGTGGCCGCCTGCGCCCATCATCCGAGCGGAGGCCGGCGACGCGGTGCGGGAGGCACGTTCACACCGCCACCCGAGGCGATCCCGACCGCTCAGGCTCGCCAGACCACGCTTCATCCCCAAGTCGCGATCGCCGGAATCATCGCGCCGCTCCAAAACGTTTCCATCTCGAGCACCCTCAGCGAACCGGCCGACAAAGTCTACGTTCAGGAAGGCGATCGGGTGAAACGAGGTCAGCTGCTCGCGCAGTTGGACACGGCCGATCTGGTCGCGCAACTCGAAAACGAAGAGCAGATCGCTGCTTCCGATGCAGCCAAGGTGACCGAGAGCAGCTATAACGCGCAACTTCAGTACGGGCAGAATCCGCAGCAAGTCAATCAACAGCGTCAAGCACTGCACCAAGCACTCGAGACCTTGAAGCAAGACCAGTTGAATCTCGAGCGCGACCAACAACTCGTTACGCAGGGCTACGTCGCCCAGCAAACCTACGACCAGCAACTGACCCTCGTCCGCAACGATCGTGCCGCCGTTCGCTCGGCCCAATCGGCGGTACAAGAAGCCGTGGTTGAGCAGAACGTCAACGGCGTTCCCGGCACCGGCCTCCAAGCCGCCACGATTCAAGACGCGATCGCGAGCGCCGCGGCTGCCCGCGCGACGGCCCAGCAAACACGGGTCTCGATCGGCAAGGCGGCGATCGTTTCGCCCGTTGACGGAACGGTCGTCAACCGCAACCTCAACGACGGCGAATACCCGAACGGACGCACGCTGTTCGTCGTGCAAGAGTTGTCCAGCGTGTACGCCGAGCTCAACGCTTCGAGCGCTCAAGTGTTCGCGCTGGAAACCGGCGCAAGCGTCAGCCTGACGGCAGCGGGCGCCGCAAGCCGCACCTATCACGGTCACGTCGTCGGCGTGCTCGGCCAGGTCGAGCCCGGCTCGACGAACTTTACGGTAAAGGTCCTCGTCGAAAACCCCGACCTCAAACTTCAATCCGGCATCCCGGTCAGCGCGACCGTCGGCCTGCCCGCCTCGAGCGGCCTCGGCATTCCGACGACGGCGTTTCTCGATGATACGCATACGACCGTGATGGCCGACGAAGACGGTACGGCAAAGCAAGTGAAGGTCCAGGAACGGGCAAGCGATGGGACCACCTCGATCGTAACCGGCTTGAACGCCAACGAATACGTCATCGCCGACGGTCAGCTCGGCGTCGCGAACGGTCAGAAACTCTCCGACAGATAGCACACTGATATGCGACTTACCCAGCTTTTTGTTCGGCGACCGACGCTTGCGATGGTGCTTTGTACGCTGGTGGCGATCGCGGGCATCATCTCGTTCAACACGCTCGTCCAGCAACAATTCCCGAACATCGACTTCCCGACCGTGCAGGTGCGCGCCAGCTATTCGGGCGCGCCGCCGACGGAGATCCGCGACGCGATCGTGCGCCCGATCGAGGATGCGATTGCCGGTGCGCCCGACCTCGACCACATCAATTCGACCGTGCAACAGGGCCAAGCGACGATCGCGGCGACCTTCACGCTGACCTCAAACCAAACGACCGACCTCGTCGAAGTGCAGCGTCGGCTGCAGTCGGTGCGCGCCGCCTTGCCGACCGACCTCGCGCCGCCTTCGGTCGCGACCTTCGATCCGGCGCAGGCCGTCGTCGCGACGCTAACGGCGACGTCGTCGTCGCTCTCGGTCGGCGGCCTTTCGGAACTGATCAACGATGCGATCGTGCCCGAACTCGAGCAAGTCGACGGCGTCTCCAACGTCAACGCGGGAGGCGTCGTGACGCCGGCGATCGAGGTGATCGTCGATCCGGATCGCATCGAATCGTCGAATCTTGCGCTCGGTGACGTCGTCACGGCGATTTCCAGCAACAACGTGCGCGCCCCGGGCGGCATCATCTATAGTCCGGATCGCGAAGTGAACGTCGACGTGCGCGGCGATCTTTCGACGGTCGCATCGGTCGCCAATTTGCCGCTTGCGGCGACCGGCGGAACGGGCGCTGCGGATCTCACGGGACCTTCGGGCGGCGCGGGTTTGAGCGGGCCGGCGGGCTCATCGAGCGCCGGCGCGCCGGGATCGACTGCCGTCACGAGTCAAGCCGCTGCGCTGACGACAGCTACCAATCTACAGACGGCTCCGGCCGGAGCGGCCGGCGCCGCCTCGACTTCTTCGTTCAATCAGTTCAGCGTTTCGTCACGCATTCTGCGCGTCGGCGACGTCGCAAACGTGGTCGATACCTACGAGCCCAAACGCTCCTTCTCGTATGTCAACGGCTATCCGGCCATCTCACTGTCGATTCAAAAGGCGACCGGCGCCAGCGAAGTCGATGCTTCGAATAACGTGCTCGCCGCGCTGCCGAAGCTGCGCAAGGAATATCCGGCCATCACCTTTTCGGTACTGAACCTGCAATCGGATTACACGGTGCAGCAGCTCGACAGCGTCTACCGCTCGCTTGCCGAAGGCATCCTATTCACGGGCATCGTCATGCTCTTCTTCTTGCGCTCGTGGCGCAACGCAATCGTGGTGACGATCGCGATCCCAACCTCGCTTGCGGTTACGCTCGTCATGATGCGCCTTGCCGGCTTCACGATCGATACGATCTCGCTGCTTGCGATGACGCTCTTGATCGGTATTCTGGTCGACGACTCGATCGTCGTTCTCGAGAATACCGAGCGCCATTTCGAAGACGGTGAAGCGCCTCAGACCGCGGCGATTCTCGGCCGCTCCGAGATCGGCGCCGCCGCCATCGTGATCACGCTGGTCGACGTCGTCGTCTTCTTGCCGATTTCGTTCCTGCCGGGAACGGTCGGAAAGTTTCTAGCCGAGTTCGGTTTGGTCGTGGTGGCGGCCACGCTGACGTCGCTCTTCGTTTCCTTCACCGTCACGCCGGCGCTGGCCGGGAACTGGTCGCTCAAATCACACTGGAAGCCGCCCTGGATCGTCGACGCGTTCGGACGCGGCTTCGAGCGCACGCGCAGCTTCTACCTCGATCGAATTCTCGGCTGGGCGCTCGGCAACCGGGTGATCGTCGTCGTCGGTTGTGCGCTAGCGGTCATCGGTGCGCTTTCGCTCGTACCCCTGCACTTGGTCGGATTCGAATTCATGCCGCCGATCGATCGCGGCGAGATTTTCGTTCAGGTCAACTTTCCGGTGGGCACGCCGCTCACCAAAGTGGACGCCGCAATCCGTAAGCTGAGTCGCGAGCTTGACGGGCAGCCCGATATCACCTCGACCACCTCCACGTCGGGAACGTACTCGGCCGGGTTCGGTGGCGCAATCGCGCTCGGTTCGGCCGGTCAAATTCATATCTTCTTGAATACAAAACGCAAGCGCTCGACCGACCAATGGGCCGTGCTCTTGAACCGGAAGTGGCAGAAAGAATATCCGCTCGCTCAAGTCACCGCCGTTCAGTCGACCGGTGCAGGCGGCGGAAACTCGCAGCCGATCGACTATTTGGTCACCTCATCCGACGACAACCCGGACCCCTGGGTGCAGCGCATCGAAGCCACCTTGGCCGCGACGCCCGGCGCGATCAACGTGAACAGCTCGCAGACCAATGCCGTGCCGCAAGTCGACGTCACCTTCGACCGGGAGCGGGCACGCGCGCAAGATATCGAGGTGGCGACGGCCGCAAATGCCGTACGCGCCTCGTTCGGAGGGTCGCTTGCGGCCCAGTTCACGAGCGCCTTCGGCATCAAGTACGTCCAGGTCATCTATCCACAATCCGATCAAACATCGCTCGATCAGATCGGCCAGATTCCGATTCGCTCGGCGTCGGGCAGTCTCGCGCACGTCGGCGACATCGCAAAGATCGTCAACGACCCGGTGCCGCCGCTCCTGACGCGCGTCAATCGCGTGACGGTCGTGCACGTGGGCGCGAACTTCGCGCCCGGCGTCGCCCAATCACTCGTGCAGCAGCGCTTCATGCAGCGACTGCAGGCATTGCATCTACCCTCGAGCGTCAGCGTGCGACCGAACGTGGGCGGTCAGCAGCAAAATCTCGGCGACACCGTCTCGGGCCTCGGCCAGGCGCTCATCCTCGCCTTTGCGCTCGTGTATCTCCTGATGGTCGCACTCTACGACAGCTATCGCCTGCCGTTCATCATCATGTTCGCGGTACCGGTCGCAAGCGTCGGCGCGCTCGGCGCACTCGCCATCACCGGACAGTCGCTCAATTTGTACTCCCTGATCGGCACCGTCATGCTGGTCGGCCTCGTCTCGAAAAACGGCATCCTCCTCGTCGACTTTGCGAACCATCGCATCCGCGCGGGTATCGACCGCATTACCGCGATCCGCGAATCGGCGGCCGTTCGCTTCCGGCCGATCGTAATGACGACGATCTCGATGATCGCCGGCATGAGCCCAATCGCGCTCGCGCTCGATCCGGGTTCGCAACAGCGCCAGGCGCTCGGCGTCGTCGTGATCGGCGGCTTGACCAGTTCGCTCGTGCTGACGCTCGTGCTCGTCCCGGTCGCCTTCTGCTGGTTCGCACCGCGCTACGCCGCACCGCGCGACAATCTGACCGCTGAGGAACGCGCACTCGTTCCGGAAGGAGCCCGCGCGTGAACCTGACGCGACTTTTCGTTCGGCGCCCGACGCTCGTCACCGTCTTCGTGGCTCTCGTACTGCTGGCCGGGACGATCTCCGCCTTCGTGCTCGTCAAACAGCAGTTTCCGAACTACGACGTGCCCACGATCCAGGTACTGGTGACCTACCCCGGCGCATCAACTTCCGAGATGCGCGACGCGATCGTGCGCCCGCTCGAAGACCAAGTTGCAGGCGCGCCCGATCTCTCGTCGATCGAAAGCGCGATCCAGCCCGGTCAAGCAACGATCGTTGCGCGTTTCGTGCTCAGCTCCGACGTCAATAGTGACCTCGTTCAAGTCCAAGGGCGGGTGAACAACGCGCAGCGCCAGCTGCCGAACGATTTGCAGGCGCCGCAAGTTTCGATCTACGACCCGAGTCAGGCCGTCGTCGTATCGCTCGTCGTAAGCTCGAGCCAGCTCGCACCGGGCGATCTGTCTTCGCTCGTAACGAACAAGGTCGTGCCTTCGATCGAGCAAGTTGAGGGCGTCAGTTTCGTCGAGGAAAACGGCAACGTCACGCCGTCGCTCGAAGTGACCGTTCAACCAAAGGCCTTGCAAGGCTCCGGTTTTACTTTGACCGACGTGGTCAGCGCGATCTCGAGCAACAACGTCCGCGCTCCCGGCGGCATCGTGTACTCGCCCAACCGGGAAACGAATATCGACATTCGCGGCGACATCACGACGCCGGAAAGCGTCGAAGACCTGCTGCTATCGAGCGGAAGCGGCGGGCTCTCGAGCGGCTCGACGACCAGCGCTTTCGGCACTGCCCAGCGGCTCTGGCGCGTCGGTGACGTCACCAGTGTCACGAGCGGCTACGAGACCCAACGCGTCTACGCGTACACGAAAGGCATTCCAAGCATCTCGCTCGACATTCAGAAGGCGAGCAACACGAGCGAAGTTACGGCCTCGGACGCGGTCCTCGCCGCGCTGCCGGCCTTACGCCGCCAGTACCCGACGATCGATTTCACGGTCCTCAACGTGCAAGCGACCTACACCCGCGACGAGCTTTCGGGGGTCGTTCGCACGTTGATCGAGGGCGTGCTCTTCACGGGTCTGGTGATGCTCTTCTTCCTGCGCTCGTGGCGCAACGCGATCGTCGTGATGGTTGCCATCCCGACGTCGCTGCTCGTGACGCTCGCTGCAATGAAGCTGGCCAACTTCACCCTCGATACCGTCTCGTTGCTCGCGATGACGCTCATCATCGGCATTCTGGTCGACGATTCGATCGTCGTTCTGGAAAATATCGAACGTCACGCGGCCGAAGGGGAACCGCCGCAAGAAGCCGCCGTGCGCGGACGCATGGAGATCGGCGTCGCGGCGATCGTCATCACCCTGGTCGACGTCGTCGTCTTCCTTCCGATTTCGTTCTTACCCGGAACGGTCGGGCTTTTCTTGCGCGAGTTCGGACTCGTGGTTACGGTGGCCACGCTCACCTCGCTCTTCGTTTCGTTCACGATCACGCCGGCACTCGCCGGCCGCTGGTCGTTGCTCTCGACCTGGAAACCGTGGCGGCCGATCGACGCTTTTACGAGCTGGTTCGAGCGGTTGCGGAACTGGTATACGACCCATCTGCTCGACTGGGCGCTGACACGGCCGTTCATCGTCATCGGCGTTTCGCTCGTTACGCTCGTGCTTGCGATTCTCTTGATTCCGCTCGGCATCGTCGGCTTCGAATTCATACCGCCGGTCGACCGCGGCGAGATGTACGTAACGCTCTCCTATCCAACGGGAACGCCGCTCGAGACGACGCGCAAGGGCGTCCTCGCCGTCGAACAGATGGTCGACGGAATCAGTGACGTCAACGCGGAGACGGCGCTGGCAGGTGCCTACGTCGGCAACCTGAGCGGATATGTCAACAACGGCGCGATCGGTCAGATTCACATCTTCTTGAAGACCAACCGGCGGCAATCGACCAGCTTCTGGGTCACGGCGTTGCAGCACCGGGCAGCGGATATCGTTCCCGACGCGACGGTCGTCGCGATCCCCGCGACCGATTCGAACGGCGGCATCCAGCAACCGATCGATGAGGTCGTCAGCACGGCCGATGGCTCCGATCCGACGAACGCCGCCCAACAAGTCTATCAAGCACTGTCGGGCGCCAAGGGCGCGGCCGACGTGACCACGACGGCGACCGCCGCAGCGCCGCAGGTCGAGGTGCAATTCAATCGCGATCGCGCCCGCGCTCTCGACGTTTCGATCGGCACCGCCTCATCAGCGATCCGTTCGGCCTCGGGCGGAACGATCGCAACGCAATTCACCGGACAAAACGGTCTCGAGGACGTGTACGTCATCTACCCCCGCGCCGATCTCGTACACTTGAGCGCGATCGGGCAGATTCAAATCCGTTCGAGCGCCGGCAGCATCGTGCACGTCGGCGACGTTGCGCATCTCGTGCAAGCGCCGGCACCGGCCCTGATCACGCGCATCAACCGGCAATCGATCGTCTACGTGGGTGCCAACGTTACCCCGGGACAATCGCTTTCGAACGTTCAGAAGGCCTTTCAACGCCGCTTGAACGCATTGCATCTCGGATCGAACATCATCGTGTCGCCCGTGGCCGGCGGTAACCAGGAGTCGGTCAACGATACGGTCGTCGGCATGAGCGCCTCGCTCGCGCTTTCGATCTTGCTCGTCTACCTGTTGATGGTAGCGCTCTACGACAGCTACCGCACGCCTTTCGTCATCATGTTCAGCGTGCCGGTTGCGGTCGTCGGTGCGCTCGGAGCACTCGCGCTGACCGGGCAGACCCTCAACCTCTTCTCATTCATCGGTTCCGTGCTGCTGATCGGACTCGTCTCCAAGAACGGCATCCTGCTGGTCGACTTTGCCAACCGGTTACGGCGTGAAGGCACGGACGATGTCGAGGCGGTGCGCGAAAGTGCGCAGGAGCGATTCCGGCCGATCATCATGACGACCCTGGCCATGATCGCCGGCATGACGCCGCTTGCGCTCAGCCTCGATCCGGGTTCGCAAGCGGAACGTTCGCTTGGAACCGTCGTGATCGGCGGTCTCTCGAGTTCGCTGTTGCTGACGCTTTTGCTCGTTCCGATCGTGTATTTGCGCTTCGCCCCCTCGCGCCGTGACTTACAGAAACACGACGCCGTCGCCGATGAAGGCGCCCGTATCCCGGCCGGTACACTCAAATCGTGAGCTTGCGGCTCGGCGCCGTCGCCGGGACATTCTTACTCTTGCTCGCCAGTGCCGACGCACGCGCGACTCCGGACCCGCCGCTTCCAAAGGCTCCGGCCGGCTTCACCGTTTCGATCGTTGCGCACGTGCCAGGGGCGCGAGAACTCGCCGCTGCCCCGAACGGCGACCTGTTCGTAGGCAGCCTCGGCAGCGAGGTCTATCTCGTGCCCGACGCCGAGAGCAAGCCCCGCGAGGCGCACGTCTTCGCAACCCTGCCCGATAGCAGCGCCGCCGGCGTCGCGCTCGGCGATGGTTACCTGTACGTCGGCACGCATCGCGCCGTCTGGCGCATCGCATATGAGGCCGGCGACCAAACGGCTGCGCAGACCCCGCAGAAACTCGCGGCCGTTCGGCAGTCCGCGCAAGGCGGACACTCGACGACGAGCGTTGCGGTCAGCGGCGACCGACTCTACGCGAGCGTCGGTTCATCGTGCAACGCCTGCGTCGAGAGCGATCCAACCCGTGCGACGATTCAAGAGATGTCGACCACCGGCGCCGGCATCCATCCCAAAGCGATTCGCATTCGCAACGCGATCGCACTCGCCGTCAATCCCGCAAGCGGATCGTTGTGGGCGGGCGTTGCGGGACAAGACGAACTCGAACATGGACATCCCTTCGAGATTTTCGACGACATCAGCGTGCACCCCGGAACGGTCGACTACGATTGGCCGAACTGTTACGAAGATCGCAAAGTCGCGCGGCCCGGCGCGGACTGCTCGAACGCGCCGCTCGCGCGCGTCGTGTTTCCCGCTTACGAAACTCCGATCGGCGCCGCGTTTTATCCCGAGCACCCGGCCGGTGCGCATGCGTTTCCGGCGGAGTACCGCGGCGGCGCGTTCGTCGCACTGCACGGCTCGTGGCACATCCCGCCGGTGGCACCGCGCGTCGCGTTCGTGCCGATGCACGGCGACGATCCGGTGAGCGCGGTCGATTGGAACGATCCAAACGCGCAGTGGAAGCCCTTTCTCGAGGGTTTTCAGCAGCCCGGCGGATGGCGCAACGGACGGCCTACCGGGGTCACGATCGGCGCAGCCGGCAGCCTTTTCGTCGCCGACGACGACGCGGGCGTCGTGTACCGCGTTCGCCCCGCCGAGTCGGCGGCGCAGCGCCTGCCTTAGCGCGCGAGCGTGCCGAGCGTCAGCGTGTATTCGTGCGGCTGATAGAACGGTACGAGCGCCGGATTCGCTATCGCCAGGCCAAACATGTTCTCGAGGCCGAGCCGGACGTCGAAGATTCCGAGCGCCCGAACGCGCAGCGAGGCATCGGCCAGGGCCGCCGATTGCGGGGTGAGCGCGTTGTTCGCACCGAGCAGCGTCGCGCCGGCACTCAGCGTGATCACACCCGACACGTAGTCGAGCTTGATGCGGCCCTTCGCATATGGGTCGCCGGTCGCTTGCGATCCGGCGACGAGCAGCGGTAGCGCATCCAGGTTGCGCGCGAGCGGTTGAAGCGCGCCGTAGCCATACGTGCGCGCGAAGTCGAGCGAGGCGGAACCGCCGATATGCCCGGGGATGTCCGGCCGCTCGAAGCCGATCTCGAGACCCGTTGAACGCGCATTCGAGAGCGCGCCGAACGTATCGTACCGTTGCAGTTGGAAGGCGGTAAAACGCAGGTGATCCGTGCCGAGCGATGCGTCGGCACTTGCCCGGTAACCGAACGACGTCTCCGGGGAGGCGAGCGTTCCCGCCGCGGCCGTTCCCGCGACCGCTCCACCGGCCGCTCCTCCAAAGAGACTTCCCGCCGGCGCGGTCGCGAAGGCGCTTCCCAGCGCCAAGCGCAGCGTCAGTTTCTGCGCCGCTCGAAAGGTCAGCGCCAGTTGCGGATCGTTGCGCGGCGCGAGCATCGCTCCGCCGCTGTAGGCATCGCCGATTTCCAAATGACTCGCGGACGAAAGCGCTAGATCGCTACGAAGCGTAAGGCTCGTGAACGTTTGCGTTACGTCCGTGTTTGCGAACGACGCTTCTTCGCTGCGCCGGTCGAATCCGAGCGAAAAGAGATTTCCGCCCGACGGCAGATCGTAGCTCGCCTGCAGGCCGCGATCGTGGAAGTCGGGCTCGGTGAGGACGGCTGCCGAGCTACCAAATAGGCGCGCTTGGAGGGAGCCCGCGCCAAGCGAGGCGCGCAGGTCTGCGGCATACGCGGGTGCGGAGGCCGTTGCCGACTGCGAGCCGTACGACGCAAAGCCGAGCGACGTCCCCGCTCCGAACGCGTAGCGCAGCTTGAAAGTTTGCGAGCGCTCCTCACCGCCGCCCGTAACGGCGTCGGCCAGCACCCCGAGCCGTCCAAACGTATCGCTGAAGCGCGCTTGCTGAAAAGCGCCGAAGGCGGAGTCATAGCCGGACACGAGGCCGTAACTCGGCGCGGTGGAAATCGCAGGCGTGCGAAAGTTGAGGATGCCGCCGATAGCGTCACGTACGGAGGAGCTCGTCACGAACGGGCCTTCGGCAACCCCCACGCTCGCGAGCGACAAGGCGCTGCGCATCCCGAGCGCCGTCAGCGCCGCGGGGCCACCGGCGAGCGGAATGCCGTCGAGTTCAACGCGCGATTCAGCGGGTGCCGTACCGAGCAGGGACGCTCCGACCGCGCCCGATGTCCCGACCGGTAACACCTCGACGCCGGGCGTCGCGGTCAGCGCTTGCGGAACGAATGGATCGTTCCCGCCGTCAAGCGTGCCCGCGAGTACCGCATTTGCGGGAGCACGGAGATTCGCGAAGGTCGCGGCAGCCAGGCTCACGCTTACAACATTTTGAGTCGCGCTCGCGGCCGCGCGCACGACGACGCTCGTGGTGGCCGGTTCGTATCCGCTGCGCGTGACGCTGATCGAGTACGTCCCAAGCGGCAACGCCGACAGCGCGACGATGCCGGCTATTCCGGTCGTCGCCTGGCGGGTCGTCGGCCCATCGATCACGACGAGCGCTCCCGGGACCGGACGCCCATCGGGGTCGCGCACGCTGGCCGTGAGGGAGCCGGGCCCGACCGAAATCTGGGCACCGGCCGGCGCGGCCGGAAGCACGAGCGCCGCCACGAGGGCCGCCATCGCGAGGGCCGCCATCATGCGCCGCTGCATGGATTCAGCATTTGACCGTCCCGCACGTTCCCCCGTCCTTTCGCCTGCTCGGCTTGCCGCAAGCGGGAGGGGCTCGATTTAACCGTCCGTCGAATTTGTGCGGCGACTTCCCGGAGGCTGACGCGAATGCAGTGCTCGCTTCGTTCGAAGCGCCGCTTTTGGTTGGACGGTGCTGCCTTTGGCAGCGCGGGCCTTATCGTGCTCGTGGCGCTCGCTACGCCGCTGCGGGCAAATGCGGCCGAGGCATCTTTCGAAGCGTCCTTCAAAGCCGGAGACTTCCGGGCCGCGGTCGCGGCCGCCGACCACGTCTTGGCCGCCCAGCCGAAAAACGTCCGGGCGCTAACGATCCGTGGCGCCGCGAAGTTCGGCCTCGGCGACAATGCCGGTGCCATCGCCGATGAAGGCGCTGCGCTTGCGCTCGATCCGAAGGATTCGCTGGCGCTCCGCTTCCGCGCGGCCGCGAAGCTCGCTCTGCACGATTATCACGGAACGATCGCCGACGAAAACGCCGCTTTGGCGCTCGATTCGAAGGCGGAGCCGGCCTTGAAGAACCGCGGTGACGCCGAGTACTGGCTCGACGACGATACCGGTGCCATCGCCGACGAAAACGCGGCCCTAGCCCTCGACCCGCACGACGAGGAGGCATTGCGCATCCGCGGCGCGGCCGAGCACGATGTCCGTAAGAATACCGAAGCGATTGCCGATGAAACGGCGGCGCTCGCCATCGATGCGAAGGACGGATTCGCCCTTAGCATCCGCGGTGCGGCAAAGATGTCGCTCGGCGACTATCGCGCAGCGCTCGCTGACGCGAACGCCGCGATCGCGATCGACCCGAAAGATGCGTATCCGCTCCATATTCGCGCGGTCTGCGAATACAACCTGAGCGACGACCGTTCCGCGCTTCGCGACGAAGACGCGGCGCTTGCGCTCAGCCCGAAGTATTCCGCTGCGCTTGCTTTTCGGGCGAGCATCAAGTATCACCAGGGCGACTTCGCCGGCGCTATCGCCGACGACACCGCGGCGCTCGCGCTCGATCCGAAAGACGAGGGCGCCTTCGAAACGCGAGCCGCGGCCAGACTCGAGACCAAGGACTACCAAGGGGCGCTCGACGACGAGACGAGTGCCCTCGCGCTCGATCCAAAGTCGGAGATCGCCCTTACCAATCGCGGCAGCGCGAAGTATTTTCTGAACGACTTTGCCGGTGCCGTTGCCGACGAGACGGCGGCGCTCGCGCTGGATCCGAAAGACCCTTTCGCGCTCGAGAAGCGCGGCTCAGCAAAGTTTAGCTTGCACGATTACTCCGGTGCCGTCGCGGACGCGAGCGCGGCCCTCGCGGTCGATCCGAAACGCGTCTACGCGTTCGACAACCGCGCGGCCGCCGAATACCAGCTAAACGAGTACGCCGCCGTCATCTCCGATACGACCGCGGCTCTGCTCATCAATCCGAAGGACGCGTTCGCCTACGAGATTCGAGGCGCCGCGAAGATCCAGCAGCGGGACTACACCGGCGCCGTGGCCGACGAGACGGCAGCAGTTGCGATCGAACCTCAGTATTTGAACGCCCTCGAGAATCTCGGCAGTGCTCAGTATGAACTCGGCAACTACGCCGCCGCGGTTGCCGCGGAGAGCAGCGCGATCAAAGTGAATGCGAAGGACACGTTCGCTTTGGAAAAGCGCGGCAGCGCCGAACTCGAGACCTCGGATTACAAGGGCGCCCTGCGGGATGAAACGGCGGTGGTCACGCTCGATCCGGCAAACGAAAGCGCTTGGAGTAACCTGGGAACCGCGAAGTACGACCTCGACGACTATACCGGTGCGATCGAAGCTGAATCGGCCGCCGTGAAACTCGATCCGAAGGATAACTATCCGCTCCATATCCGCGGCGCCGCAAAAGATGAACTGGGCGACTACGCCGGCGCGGTTGCCGACGAGAGCGCGGCCCTTGCGCTCGATCCAAAAGACGACTACGCCTTGGCCGAACGAGGGGCCGCCTATTACTACGAGCACGAATCGGCCAAAGCGATCGCGGACGAGACGAACGCCCTCGCGCTCTCTGCGACAAACGCCTTCGCCCTGCGCACGCGCGGTGCCGCGGAATACCAAAGCGGAAACTACGCCGCCGCCATCGCCGACGAGAACGCTGCGCTGGCGCTCGTTCCCAACAACGCCTTTGCACTGCAGCTGCGCGCTGCATCCAAGATCGAGCAGGGCGACAACCAGGGCGGAATCATCGACGAGGATGCCGCGCTTGCGATCGATCCGAAATACGAACTGGCACTGAGCAACCGGGGCTTGGCAAAGTACAACCTCGATCAGTATCCGGGCGCCATCGCCGACGAAAGCGCGGCCGCCGCGCTCGACCCTAAGGACGCCTATCCGCTCAGCATGCGCGGTGCGGCCAAGTACTATTCGGACGACGACCCGGGCGCGATCGCCGACGAGAACGCGGCGCTGGCTCTCAATCCCAAAGCCGCGTTTGCGCTACGGATCCGGGGGGCCGCCCAGTACGACGGCGACCACTACAACGAGGCGATCGCCGATGAGAATGCAGCGCTCGCGATCGATCCCCAGAGTTCGTTTGCGCTTGAGATCAGGGGCTCGGCTAAGGATAGTCTCGACGACTACCCGGGCGCCATCGCCGACGAAACGGCGGCCATCGCCATCAACTCGAAGGCCGACTACGCCTTTGCCGAGCGCGGCGCAGCCTACTACTATAGCGACGACTACGCCAAGGCCATCGCCGACGAAAATACGGCGTTGCAGCTGTCCCCAAAGTACGCCTTCGCGCTGCGCATGCGCGGCGCGGCGAAGTACGAGTCCGACGACTATACCGGAGCGATCGCCGACGAGACGGCGGCGCTCGCGATCAATCCCAAAAGCGCTTTCGCCTATCGTATTCGCGCTGCGGCCCGCTACTTCACCAAGAATGCCGACGGCACGCCGGACAATGCCGGTACGATCGCCGACGACACGACCGCGATCGGTCTCGATCCAAAAGACGGCTCGGCCTTCGAACGGCGGGGCGCGGCCTATTTTCGCATGGGCAACTATCAGAGCGCGATTGCCGACGAAACCTCGGCCCTGGCCCTCGATCCGAAGAGCGCCTTCGCCTACCGTTATCGGGGCCTCGCGCATCTGGAGCTTCACGACTACGCGCTCGCGCTCGACGACGAACGGCATTCCCAACAGCTCGAAGCGGACAACGCGATCACCTACGAGGCAATCGGCGACTCACTCTCAGCACTCGGTGAAACACGCGACGCCATCAGCGCCTACACGCAAGCCCTTCACCTCGATCCGGCGAACACCGGTGCGCAGCGCAAGCTCAATGCGCTGCAGGCCTCGGCCACGCGCACCACCTTCGAGCCGCGCAGGCTGCCGGCGTCCCGCGCGACGGCAGTCTTCGCAAGCCTCTTCGTGATCGACGGCGTCGAGCTGGCGGACTCACCGAACGATGACTACATGTTCGACACCTCGAAACCCGAGGGCAAGAAGGACGCGGGCGGCAACGCGGCCGGCCAAGGCGGAAAGCAAGGTGCGCAACCGGCCTCGGGCAAGGGCAGTCTGATCGTTCAGCACAGCGCTCCGGCCGGCGCGAACGGCGGGCGCGAGACGCCGCGACGTCAAGATCCGAGTTCGCAACACGCGGGCGCGAGCGGTTCGTGACGGCTCGCAATCCGTCCCGGACGGCGCTCGCCACGATAATGAGCATCGTCGTGCTAACGCTCTTGACGATCGCGGCCTTCTCGAAAACGAATACCGATGCGTACCTTCCGACCTATGGCGACCGGGCGCAGCCGCTCGATCAGGTCGACGTTTCCAACCTGAAAGATTTTCCGACGCGGGTCGATGTCACGTTGCGCCGCGCTCGGCCCGACGCGCCGCATCAAGCGGTCATCGGCACGCCTCCCGACGGTGGCCCGGCACGCGAAGAAACGATGATTCCCTACCGCCAACATGAGGGCGCTGCAACGGCGCTCGAGTGGTCGGCGCTCGTTTTTGCGTTCTTCGGCCTGTTCGTGTTGTGGTGGGGTCGCGACCCGGCCTCGCTCTGGCTCGGCGTCTTCAACGCGTCGTTTGCGCCCTGGATCTTCGATCTGTACACCGCCGTGCCCGAGTGGGCGATGCTGCTGGCGACGCTCGTATCACAGAGCCTCGTGTACCTGAGTTTTTACGCGTTCTTCGAGATCGCGCACACCTTTGCACTTGAAGCGCTCGCTGAGGGCAGCCCGATTCGCGCGCGAATCGGATCCGTACGCGATTTTGCAATTGCTGCGCTCGTGGTCGCGGGCACAATCAACACGGCGGAAAAACTCGGCCCGACCGTGCTCGCCGAATCCGTCTGGGGTTGGGTTTCGGCGCTCGGCACGGTCGCCTACGACATCGCCATCGTGGGCGTGTTCGGCTTGGCGCCGATCGCGATTTTGCTGGCCGCCTGGCTTTGGGCAAAAAACCCGGCGGCAAAGAGCAAGGTCCGCGTCATTCTGCTGACGACGGTCGCGGCGGAATCAGGCTTTTTCGTCTCGACCTGTCCGCACTTGCTCTCGACGTTCCAGCACGGAATACGCGCCGAGCACATTGGTTTCGACAACGCCTGGTACACGCTGCTCGCGATACCGCTTGGCTTCCTCTTCACGATCCCCGCCTACAAGACGGTCGAAGTCAAATTCGTCATCAACCGCATTCTCGTCCTGACGACGATGACGATCGTGATCGGCGCGATCATCACCTACACGGAAACGTGGGTCGACCGAACGTTCCACGACCCGATGTCCGACGCCATGGTCACCTGGCTGAGCGGGCTGACCGGCGCCGAGCCCAAGACGCTCGCGCGCGTGCTGCAATTCCTGGTTGCGTTCACGATCGTGCTCTCGTTCAGCCGCTTCCACGAAGCCTTGGACGAGTTTTTCAAGGCACTCTTCTTCAAACGGCGCGACGGCGCCATCAAGATGCTCTCGGACTTTGCGCGCTCCCGAGCACAGTTCATCACGGACCGCGAGGAGATGATGCAGCAGGCAGTGGCCCTCGTATGCGGCGCAGTCGGCGCGCGCGGGTCGGCCTTCTACGAAGCCGGCGGGGGAAACTACCAGCTTTCAAGCGCCTGCGGTGATGCGGATTGGCCCTCGATGCTTAGCGAGAACGACCCGGCCTTTGCGGTCATGCGCGGCGGGCGCGAACGGGTCGACCTGCGCGAGCTGGATCCGACACCGAGTGCGCTCGGACTCGAAGGCGTGTGCGTCCGCATGGCGATGTGCAATCGCGTAATCGGTGCGCTCGTCGTCGGCGCGCGCGTGCGCGAAGGTGACGGACCCTACGAGGATGCCGAACTCGACGTCCTCCACGAGCTTGCGCGCAGCGTCTCGGACGTGCTTTTCAACATTCGTGCAAGCGAAGCAGCAAAATTCGTGCGCCGCGTCGCCGACGGCACGATTCCCGGCTCCCAAGCAATGCAACAGGCCGAACTGCTCCGGGCCGAAGGCTTGGCGGACATCGATGCACCGATCGCGCGTCCCAACGCCCTCAAAGCACCGCCGGTCGTGTCGCTCGCGACCAAACGCATCGAAACGTCGGCAGCAGAACACATATAAGTGACATAACGTGCTCGGTAGTTGAAGGTACGCACGTTTAGGACACGTAGTCTGAAGCAGCGCGCATTTGCGCGCGTGCTTTTCAGAGCAGGTGAATTGTGTCGGTAGCAAGCGCCTTCGCAGATCCCGCCGAGCAGCGACGCCAGCTTACGCGCGCGGTCATCGCGAGCACGATTGGAACCTCGATCGAGTGGTACGACTTTTTCCTGTACAGCATCGTGACCGGACTCGTGTTCGCCAAGCTGTATTTTCCGAAGAGCGACCCGCTGGTCGGCACGCTTCAAGCCTTTCTCATCTACGCGGTCGGCTTTCTCGCGCGGCCCGTCGGTGCCGCGATCTTCGGTCACTTCGGCGACCGCTTAGGCCGCAAGGCGGCGCTGATTGCGACCCTGTTGCTCATGGGAATCGCGACGTTTCTCGTCGGCTTTGTGCCCGGCTACGCGACGATCGGAATCTGGGGCGCGGTCTTGCTAACGGTCCTGCGCTTCATTCAAGGCGTCGGCGTCGGCGGAGAATGGGGCGGCTCGGTCTTGCTTTCGATGGAATGGGCAAAAACCACCAAGCACCGCGGGCTCATTGCCAGCTGGCCCCAGTTCGGCGTGCCGGCCGGACTCTTTCTCGCCAACCTCGTCGTCCTGATCTTCAGCCGCGTTTCGGGCGAAGCATTTTTGGACTGGGGCTGGCGCATTCCGTTTTTCCTCAGCATCATCTTGGTCGCGATCGGTTTGTACATTCGCCTCGGCATCGTGGAAACGCCGGTCTTTCAGCGCGTCATGGACCAGAATCTCATCGAGAAAGCGCCGGTCTCCGAAGTGCTGCGCATGCATCCGCGTGAGGTGATCTTGAGCGCGCTACTGCGGCTTTCGGAACAGGCACCCTTCTACATCTTCACGGCCTACGTGTTCACCTACGGAACCGAAGTGCTCAAACAGCCGCGCAATCTGCTGCTCTACGCGGTTTTGCTTGCGTCGGTCGGCTCGCTCTTTTGGACTCCGCTATCCGGTTACATTTCCGATCGCATCGGGCGGCGCCGGATGTTCTTGATCGGCGCCATTTTCACGGGCATCTTCGGCTTCGTCTATTTTGCGTTGCTCAACACCGCAATGCCCGTGCTCATTTTCGTGGCCATCTTCGTCTCACTGATCGCTCACGGCATGCAGTATGGTCCCGAAGCGGCACTGATCGCGGAGAGCTTTACGCCGCGGCTGCGTTATAGCGGAGCATCGATGGGATACCAGTTGGCCTCGGTGATCGCGGGCGGCCCGGCGCCGCTGATCGCAGCTTGGCTCTTCTTGACCTACAAGAGCGGCTACGCGATTGCGTGCTACATCCTCGCCTGCGCGGTCGTGAGCGTCATTGCAGCCTCGCTCATGCACGACTATACGAATCGTGAAATCTCACACGAATACGATGCGAAACTGGTTGCCGCTATTCCGTGACGATCCTCGCCAAACTCGACTCGCACGCGGCCCGAACGCCTGACGCGCCGGCACTTGACGGCGTGGGCTACGCGCAGCTTCGCACGGCGTCCCTGCGCGTGGCGACGCAGTTACGGAGAGCCGGAATCGCGCCCGGCGACCGCATCGTGCTGTACGCAGAAAACAGCCACGCGTTCGTGTACGCCTACCTCGGGGGGTTACGTGCCGGCGCGGTGGTCGTACCGGCCAATGTGCTCTATCGCGAGAGCGATCTGGCGGGCGTCATCGACGACTCCGGAGCAATTGCGATCGCGGTGTCGCGGCAGAGCCGGCCCTTCGCCGCCGCCGGCACCTCGATCATGTTGCTCGATCTCGAGGATGTCGCAGCGTGGGCGGCGGATGCGTCGCTCGACCCGGGCGAATTCCGGCTTCCGAACGAGGAACGGCTCGCGCTTCTGATCTACACGAGCGGCACGACCGGCCGGGCTAAGGGTGCGATGCTCACGCACGGCAACCTGGCCGCGATCGCGGAGCAGGTCACGACCGCCTGGCACTGGACGAGCCGCGACACGCTGCTGCTCGCGCTGCCGCTCTTTCACATTCACGGTCTCGGTGCCGGCCTCAACGGAACGATCTTTGCCGGTGCACGACTGCTGTTGCGCGAGCGTTTCGATGCGCTCGAGGTCGCCCGCGCGCTACGCGCCGGCGAGGCGACGATGTTCTTCGGCGTGCCGACGATGTACGTCCGCCTGCTCGAAAGCGATTCGACCGAAGGCTTCGATCGGGTCCGGCTTTTCGTTTCGGGTTCGGCGGCGCTGCCGGCAAGCGTGCACGACGCTTTTGCGCAGCGCTTCGGCGCTTCGATTTTGGAGCGCTACGGTTCGACCGAATTCGGCTTCGCGCTGACGAACCGCTACGCCGGCGCGCGCTATGCGGGAACGGTCGGCTTCCCGTTCCCGGGCGTCGACGTGGAATTGCTGCGCGCCGACGGTAAAGCGGTTGCGCTCGGAGACGTGGGCGAAATCGCCGTCAGCGGCCCGAACGTGAGCACCGGCTATTGGCGCAACGAAGCCGCAACCGACGCTGCCTTCTTCATCGACGAACGGGGCCGGCGCTGGTATCGCAGCGGCGATCTCGGATCGTACGATTCCGAACGCGGGTATTCGATCGTCGGACGCATCAAGGAGCTGATCATCACGGGCGGCTTCAACGTCTACCCGCTCGAGGTGGAGGACGAGTTACTGCGGCTGCCGGGCGTGCGCGCCAGCGCCGTCATCGGGAAGCCCGACCCGGCGCGCGGCGAGATTCCCGTCGCTTTCGTGGAAACCGAAAACGGCACGAATCCGCAGTTGCTCATCGCAGCGCTGCAGACGCGCCTGGCAAGCTTCAAGATTCCCAAGGAAATCTATCAGATCGAGGCGCTTCCACGCAACGCGATGGGCAAGGTCGACAAACCACAATTGCGGGCGCGCCTGCTGGCTGAGGGCGGCGCTCGCGGCCGGTGAGCTTACACCAGCAGGGCTTCGGTCACTGTGTGATCTTCGTCCCAGCCGCGGCCTTCGTTCACGAGCCGCGCGAGATGCTCGGCACCAAGCTCCGCGCGCAGGGCGGCAAGCGTCCGGTCATATTCTTGCTGCTCGGTATACTGGCGCGCGGCTGCCAAATCGGCCGGAGCTATCTCGAGGTAGCCTAAGAGGCGGGCGGCGCGTGCGCGATCCGCGCGGACGCGCTCAGCATCGTCACTCGGTCGCAACGCCGCGATCGCGGCGAGATGTTGAATGGCGACCACGATCAACGTCTCGAGTTTGACGTCATTGGCCAGCGGAAGCGCTTCCCGGGCGTAGGCTCGCGCTTCGTCGTAACGCCCGAGCGCGGTGAGATATGCGGCCATGTTGCACAGGTGGTGCGCGAGGCTCGGCGCATCTTTCGAGGCGCGGTCGGCGGCGGCGGCCTCGACCGCGCAGCGCATCGCGGCGTCTGCGTCGCCGCCGCGAAACTCCGCCTCCGCCAGGTTGCCGGCTACGAGCGCCTCGAGGCGCGTATGACCGGTCTCCTTCGCGATTGCCAGCGCCTCGGCAAAGCGCATTCGAGCCCCGCCTATGTCTTCACGCAGGTACCGCTTTGTGTGCAGATAGTGCGTGGTCGCAAGATTCGCCAAGAGCTGCCCCGTCAGCTTGCGAACGCGCAGGCGGCGCGCCATCGCGAGGCCGCGCTCGAGCGCTTCTTCACCTTCCGAAACCCGCCCGAGCAGCGTGAGCGATCGGCCGATGACCGTGTGAACCTCCGCAATACGCAGCGGCTCGTTCAGTTCTTGATAACGGACAAGGGCGCGCTTCGCAGCCGCGTAGGCTGCCTCATTTTGATGCAATGCGCTACACATCTGCGCTTCGAGCAGGTCGAGATATGCCGCAACCGGCGCCGGCGTGGTCGCATCGACGCTGTTCTGAGCTGCGTGCACCCAACGTAGACTCTTCGCGCCCCCGAAAAAGCGCCAGGCTCTGCTGAGCGCCCCGGTCAAGCGCTGTCCCACGAGCACGTCGCCACGCTCTTCGATCGACCATTCGAGCGCCGCCCGGAAGTTATCGAGTTCCGGCTCGATCTGTGCGAACCACGTTCGGTCGGGCGTCGTCTCCCAAGCTGCATCCAACTTCTCGGCCAGCGCCAAGAACGCGCCGGCGTGCGCTCGCGCGACGGCTGCCCGTTCGCCGCATTCCATCAGCTTCTCGGCCGCATAGAGACGAGTCGACTCGAGCAGACGGTAGCGCGTCCCAAGAGCAGCGGGTTCAGCCTGAACAAGCGACTTGTCGACGAGTGAAGAAAGCAGGTCGAGCACCGCAAACTCATCGTTCCGCTCATCGCTAGTGCTGCGCTCAGCGCGCACCGTGGCCACGGGGCATGCCGTTTCGAGGGAAAAGCTGCCGTGAAAAAGCGCGAGCTTCCGAAAGACGCTGCGTTCGCGCTCAGTGAGGAGATCGTAGCTCCAATCGATCAGCGCGCGCATGGTCTGTTGGCGCGGCAGAGCGCTTGGGTCGCCACGCGTCAGAAGCCGGAAACGCTCGCTCAACTTGTGCTCGAGCTGATAAGGCGAAAGCATTTTCACGCGCGCAGCGGCAAGCTCGAGCGCCAGCGGAATGCCGTCGAGGCGGCGGCAGATCTCGGCGACGTGCGGTGCGTTCTCGTCGGTCAAGACGAAGCGCTCGTCGGCGGCGCGCGCACGATCGACAAATAACGTGGGCGCGCCGTAGCGGAGCGCCGAGCTCGCATTTGAATTCGCGTTCACGGCCGGCATCGAAAGCGAAGGCATGCGATAGACCCGCTCGCCCGCGATGTTGAGGCGCTCGCGGCTCGTCGCAAGAATGCGCACGTCCGGACAACTTTTTAAGATCGCGGCGGCAACCTTGCGCGCCTGCGCGATCACGTGCTCGCAATTGTCTAGGATGAGGAGGAGCCGCTTGCGCTTGAGGTAGCCCGTAAGCGTCTCGATGATCGGACGGCTTGCGCCCTCCTGCACGCCGAGCGCGTGCGCGACCGCGCTTGCGACCAGCAGCTCGTCGCCAATCGACGCGAGCTCCACAACCCACACGCCGTCGCCCGACCCGTCGAGAAGCTCGCCGCCGATCTGCACGGCGCAGCGTGTCTTTCCCGCACCACCCGTGCCGACCAGCGTCACCAGCGGTGATTCGGCAATCAACGATTTTATGAACGCGACTTCGTCGTCGCGTCCGACAAACGAGGTGAGCTGGCGCGGCAGATTGTTCGGAAGCTGATCGAGCGAACGGAGGATCGGAAACGTCTGCAATAGGCCTGGTGCGATCAGTTGATAGACGCGCTCGGGCCGCGCGAGATCTTTGAGCCGGTGTGCGCCGAGATCGCGTAAGGCCATTTCAGCCGGCATCTCGTTTTCCAGCTGGTCGACGATCGTACCGGAGATGAGCACTTGGCCGCCGTGGCCGATCGCGAGCAAGCGCGCAACGCGATTCAGCGTCTGACCGAAATAGTCGCCGTCACGTTCGTCGGCAGTTCCCATGTGAAGTGCCATGCGAACGCGCATGTCGTTCACGGCCGAAAAATCTTCAGCGGCAAGTGAGCGCTGCGCATCGCGTGCTGCCGCAATCGCCTCTGCCGGTTGCGCAAAGGCCGCGCAGAATGCGTCCCCGATCGTTTTGAATACGTAGCCGCCATTCGCTTCGATCGCCGTTCGCATCAATGCGTCATGCCGGCGCAGCGCAATGGTCATGGCAGCGGCGTCACGCTCCCAACGCTCCGTGCTGCCCTCGATGTCGGTAAAAACGAAGGAAACCGTCCCACTCGGAAGGCTTGCCGTTGTGTGGGGCCGCCCGCGGGAGCTCGGGACAATGCTCACGTCCGGTTGCTTCGCCGCATTTCCGGCGTTAGCCGCCATGGACGGCGTTTTCTGGAGGAGTGGCGCTGACGATCTCTTGACGGATGCATCCGGATCGGATATAGATGGACCAACGGACATATCCTTGACAGTTATGTCCAATGTGCGAGAGGACTAGCGAGTTGCCGTTTGCGCCGACCGATCCCCGTGCCGTTCTTCCCTTGAGCCCGAGCGGCTTTCACGTTCTCCTATCGCTCGCCGAAGGGGAGCGGCACGGCTACAGCATCAGCAAGGAAGTCGAGGCGGCCACCGAGGGCACCGTCAAGCTTCCGCCGGGGACCTTATACCGGATCGTCAAGCAGATGTCGGCCGATGGTTGGATCGCCGAAACCGAGCGCGAGCCCCACCAAAACGACGACGAGCGCCGCCGTTATTATCGTTTAACCGAGCGCGGCCGGACCATTGCTCAAGCCGAAGCCGCGCGGCTTGAAGCACTCGTGAGAACGGCACGTGAGCGCAGGCTCTTACCGGCCCTTGCGCCCGGCTGAGGTTCGCCAGCGCGCGTCTCTGAGGGTCCTTGACGCGCTCCTGTATCTCTGTCCGCGCGATTTCCGAGGGACCTATCGCGGCTCGATACGCGAGGACTTCGCCGCCGGTCTTTCCGACCAGGGTGCGCGCTACGCGCTGCTCGCGTACATCGACGTCCTCTTGGCCGCACTTCGAGAACGCGGAACGCTGATGGTGCAAGACCTCAGCTTCGCCCTTCGCACTGCCCGCAAGTCGCTGCTGTTCACGGCCATCGTCATCTTCACGATAGCGATAGCGATCGGTGCGAACGTTGCCGTCTACAGCGTCCTTGCAGGGGTCGTTCTCAAGCCGCTTCCGTACCCGCATCCGGACCGGTTAGCCTTCGGGCAAAGCGTGCTCGGCAGGACGGGTTCGAGCCCATATTTTTCGCTGCCCGATGCGAAGAGCGTGCGCGAGCAGCAACGCAGTTTCGTCGCGACCTCCGCCTCCATACCTCAAGCAGCAACGCTGTTGGGGCAGGGAGCGCCGACGGTGCTCGCCGGTCAGCTCGTCACGCACGAATTCTTCGACGTCTTCGAAGCGCGCCCGGAACTCGGGCGGTTTTTCATTCCAAGCGACGAGACGAACGGCACCACTCGCCAAGTAATCGTTTCCGATAAACTGTGGCGCACCGTCTTTCGCGGCGACCCGCACGCCATCGGAGAGACTATCCGGCTCAGCGGCACGCTGTCGACAATTGTCGGCATCGCCCCGGCTACCTTCGTCCAGCCGGATGCGCAGAACACGTTCAGCGACACCGATTACTGGGGGATCCTGAAGGACGCAGATCACAACGGGCATTTCGGTTACGGTCCGGGCAACTATTCGTTTACCGAGATCATGCTCCGCAAGCCCGGCGTCACGATCGAGGCGGCGGACGCCGATCTCGCGCGTATCTTCAAGACACTCGAGAAAACGTACCCCGCAACGAACGCGCTCATCTCGGCGCGACTCGTCCCGCTGCGCGACGACCTGTTCGGCAATATTCAAGCAACGCTGCTGACGATCTTCGCGGTCGTCGCGGGCGTGCTCCTGATCGGATGCCTGAACGTCGCGAACCTGTTGCTCAGCCGAGCGGCCGGCCGTGAGCGCGAGTTGTCCGTCCGGTTTGCGGTCGGCGCTTCACGCGCACGCATCATCGCTCAGCTTTTCACAGAGACCTTCCTCTATGTAGGCACCGGAGGGCTGCTCGGACTCGGACTTGCCGCGGCTGGGATCCATGCGTTCGTCGCGTTGCGGCCACCGGGCATTCCACGCATCGACAGCATCACCGTCGATCCGAACGTGGTGCTCTACACGGTCGCCCTGGTTGCGCTTGCAACGCTCCTGGCGGGGCTGCTGCCCGCGCTCAGCTTATCGCGTCCCGATCTTTCGATGGCGCTGAAAGCCGGCGGCCGAAGCGGCGACTCGAGCCGCGGTGCACGGTTGCGCGGCATGCTCGTAAGCGCTGAGATCGCGCTTGCGCTCGTCCTGGTAACGACCTCCGGTTTGAGTCTACGGAGCTTTCTCGCGCTCACGAGCCGCCCCATCGGCATGGACCCTTCGAACGTGTACGTCGGGGAGATGGGCGGTTTCTCGGACCGGCGCTATTCCGACGACGATGCGACTCGGAACTTCCAGCGCACCATCCTTGCGAAGCTCGCGACCATTCCAGACATGGAACAAGCGGCGTTCGTCTCAAATTTGCCGTTCTACCAATACGACCTCGAGGGCGTGGTGCGCGCAGTCGGAGATCACGTTATTCCGTGGGTTCAAGACAATGGGACCGACGCATCCGCAATTTCGCCGAATACCTTCAGCGTTCTACGCATCCCGCTGCTGCGCGGGCGTATCTTCGGCGACGAAGATACGAAAGGCACCGCTCCCGTCGTCATCGTCAACGAGGAGTTCGTCAAGCGTTATCTTCCCGGAGGCGACGGCATCGGAAAACTGGTGAAAGTCGACTTAGGAACCGGTGCGGCGCCGCCATATCGCCGGGTTGTCGGAGTCGTCGGGGACACGCGCCACAGCTACGCGACCGAGGTCGCGCCGACAGTCTATCTACCGAGCGCTCAACTCCCGATCTTTTCGATGCTGATCGTCCGGTCGAACGATTCACCACAAGTGGTGAGCAGGACGCTCGAGCGAGCGCTGGCGCAAGTCGACCCCACCCTCCAACCACCAAAGGTCGAAACCCTTCGCTCGCGGATGGCCGACAGCGTCGGTCGTGCGCGGATTGGGGCGATATTACTTGGTTCACTCGCCTGCGTCGGGTTGCTTCTCGCGATCGCCGGCGTATATGGCGTCGTCTCTTACGACGTCGGAGAACGTACGCACGAGATTGGGATACGGGTTGCGCTCGGCGCAACGACACGCACGATCGTCGTCATGGTATTGCGAGGTGCGCTCGTTCTCGCAAGCTCCGGGATCGCAATTGGTTTGGGTCTCACCGCGCTTGCGTCCCGGCTGATTGCGGCCCAACTGGTCGATGTGAGTGCGCTCGATCCGCGCACGTACCTGATCGTTGTCCTCCTGCTCGCGGCCGTTACCTTTATCGCCTCGCTGATTCCCGCTCTGCGTGCCGCTCGGGTCGACCCCGTCACGGCGCTCCGGTACGAATAAAGATGGATCTCGCATCGTCGCTTTTTTCGATTGTCGTTGTCCTCACGATGACGATTGCGACCGCGATCGGTGTGGAGGTTGCCGCCGCCAGCGTCATTCACCGAGCCCAGCTAACCAACGAGCGATGCGCGATCGATCGAACGAATGCGAACTCCTCTCCGGCTCGACCAGCGGTGCAGCAGGATGTCGTGCCCGCGACCTTTGTTCAGCCTGAACAACATGACTCGTTCAGCGATCCCGGTTACTGGGGTACACGCTAGGTTCGAGATGCCGGGCGCGACGCGCCCACGGAAGCGGTCGGCGGCGCTGCAATACGCTGTGCCGCCTTTTTCGTCCTAGCGTCTTGACGACTGCAGTTATTTTGGATATAGTTTTGGAAGACTATAGCCGATTTGGCCATATCTGACCCGGAGGAATCAAATGCGCTCGAAGAACCCGCTCCGCCCACCCCAGTTCCAACCCGAAACCACCACGGTGGGGCGTCCCACGATCCCCCGGCCCTGTCAGGAAAATCGCCTATTTCCAGGCTGGGGGCCGCGCTTCTGATGGCGTTCTCGGCGAGCGACCCGCGCGCCGCGCTCCCGTTGAGTCCGAGTGCCTTTCACATCCTCTTGGCACTCGCTGAACGGGAACGGCACGGTTATAGCATCAGCAAGGAAGTCGAAGCGACCACCGACGGCACCGTCAAGCTGCCCACCGGTACCCTGTACCGCTTGATCAAGCAAATGTCGACCGATGGTTGGATCGCGGACAGCGAGCGGGAGGCCGACAAAGACGACGACGAGCGCCGGCGCTACTACCGTTTGACCGAGCGAGGCCGGAAAATTGCCCAAGCCGAAGCCGTCAGGCTCGATGGACTCGTGAGGTTGGCACGTGAGCGCAGACTCCTACCCGCCGTCGCGCTCGGATAGCGGGGGCTACGGTGCGGTTCTGGCAATTTTTAATGCCCTGCTTTATCTGTGCCCGCGCGATTTTCGGCGCACCTACCGCGCTGAGATGCACGAGCATTTCGCGGCCGTTCTTTCCGATGAAGGCCTGCGCTACGCGCTCTTCGGCTATCTCAGCGTCCTCTGGGCCGCGCTACGGGAGCGCGGGACGATGATGTTGCAAGACATCAGCTTCGCCGTTCGCACCGCGCGCAAGTCGCCTCTTTTCTCGGCAATCGTGATCCTCACGATGGCGATCGCGATCGGTGCAAACGTCGCCGTCTACAGCGTCCTCAAGGGGGTCGTCCTCAAACCGCTGCCGTACGCGCATCCAGATCGCTTGGCTTTTGCCTGGCTCACGGCTCCGTGGGCCGAAGGAACGCAGGGCCAATTTTCGACCCCGGAAGCAAGGAGCGTGCGCGAGCAGCAACGCAGCTTCGTCGCGACGTCCGTCTTCATCAATCAGGCAGCGACGCTGCTCGGCTACGGACCACCGCGGCTGCTGCAGGGCCAGCAAGTCTCCCACGAGTTCTTCGACGTGTTCGAAACGCGACCGGAGCTCGGACGCTTCTTCATTTCGAGCGATGAGGCGGACGGCTCCGCTCACCGGGTGATCATCTCCGACAAACTTTGGCGTACCGTCTTTGCGAGCGACCCGCATGTCATCGGCCAAACTATCCGTCTGAGTGACACCCCTTCGAAGATTGTTGGGATCGCCCCAGCGACCTTCGTCCAGCCCGACGCGCAGAAGACGTTCGTCGATGCCGATTACTGGAGCGTTTTCAAAGCCGCGGATCTTTCAGATCGTGGCCAATACGGTCGCGGCAACCACTCGTTCACCGAGATCGTATCGCTCAAGCCTTCGGCAACGATCGGTTCGGCGAACGCGGATCTTGCGCGCATCTTCAAGGCGCTCGAGAAGAAATATCCCGGTTCGAATGCGCTCACCTCGGCCCACCTCGTCCCCTTGCGCGAAGACCTTTTTGGAAATATCCAGGCGACATTGCTGACGATCTTTGCGGTCGTCGCGGGAGTGCTCTTGATCGGGTGCGTAAACGTCGCGAACCTGTTGCTGAGCCGAGCGGCCGGTCGCGAGCGCGAGCTGTCGGTTCGATTTGCGGTCGGCGCGTCACGCGCGCGCATCATCTCGCAGCTTTTCACGGAGACGCTGCTGTACGTCGGGACGGGAGCGCTGCTTGGCCTCGGACTCGCCGCCGCCGGAATCCGGGCCTTCGTAGCGTTACGGCCACCCGGCATTCCACGGGTCGAGAGCATCGCCGTCGACCCGAACGTGATTCTCTACACGGTCGGCCTCGTCGCGGTCGCGACCGTCCTTGCGGGACTCGTACCGGCGCTCAGCTTGTCTCGTCCCGATCTTTCGATCGCGCTCAAAGCGGGAGGCCGTGGTGGCCACTCAAGCCGCGGCGCAAAGCTACGCGGCATCCTGGTCACCGCGGAGATCGCGCTCGCCCTTGTTCTGGTGACGACCTCCGGTTTGAGTTTGCGAAGCTATCTCGCGCTCACGAATCGGCCGATTGGTATCGACGCTTCGAACGTGTACGTGGGCCGCCTGAGCGGCTTTTCGGAGAAACGTTACGCCGCCGACGATGCGACTCGCAACTTCCAACGTGACGTTCTAGCCAGACTCGCGGCCACACCCGGCATCGAACACGTCGCCTTTGCCTTCAACTTACCTTTCGGACCGTCGTATAGCATGTCCGACGTTCGCGTGCAGGGTGATCATTTGGTCCCGGGTCACGACAAGGAGACCGAGGTATCCGCCATTTCCCCCGATACCTTCGCGGTTTTGCGTATCCCGCTGTTGCGCGGGCGCACTTTCAGCGACGGAGATACCAAGGGGGCCGCTCCGGTCGCCATCGTCAGCGAAGAATTCGTCAAGCGGTACCTTCCCGGAAGCGACGGCATCGGGAAAGTGGTGAAAGTCGAAATGGGAACAGGCCCGGGAGAGCCACCCTATCGCCGCGTCGTCGGCGTGGTCGGCGATACGCGCCATACCTATGCGCTGGAAAACAAGCCGGAAGCGTATCTACCGAACACTCAACTACCGATCGACTACGCAGCGTTGATCGTCCGCTCGACCGATTCCCAACAGGTGATAACCGAGACGCTCAAGCGCGCGGTCGCGCAAGTTGACCCGACCCTCTCGGCGCCCCGAGTTGAGACCCTGCGGTCCCGGATGGGCGACACCGTTGGTCGAGAGCGGATCGGGGCGATCTTGCTCGGATCGCTCGCCTTCGTCGCCTTGCTCTTGGCGATCGCGGGCGTGTACGGTGTCGTCTCGTACGACGTCGGGCAGCGCACCCATGAGATCGGAGTGCGCGTAGCGCTCGGCGCAACGACCCGCACGATCGTCGTCATGGTTTTGCGAGGCGCGATCGTTCTCGCAAGCTCGGGGATAGCGATCGGCCTCGGCCTTGCGGCGCTATCGTCTTGGCTCATCGAGGGACAACTGGTTGACGTGAGCGCGCTCGATCCACGGACGTACCTCGTCGTCATCGTCCTGCTGGCCGTCGCGGTTTTCTTTGCCTCATTGATTCCGGCACTCCGCGCGGCACGGGTCGATCCCGTCACGGCGCTGCGGTACGAATAAGATGGACGTCGTTCGCCTTCGTACGCGCTCGCGTGCGCTCCCCAAGCGGGCCGTCACCGTCATCTCGGTAATGGTGCTCGCCCTCTTTGGCGCCTGGGGAATCGTATCGCTCGCGCGACCGGCAGCCGCGGAAAAGGTTCTCGAGCGTGCGAGCGTGCTCACCGATACGGCGCAGCGCGGAACGCTGGTCCGCGCGATCCGGGCCGCCGGCACGTTCGTACCCGAACACGTCGCCGTCGTTGCCGCGCCGGCTGACGGCCTCGTGCAGAGCGTCGACCTCAAGCCAGGCGCACACGTCGTGCAAGGCTCGATGATCGCACAGCTGCAGAACCCCGAACTCGAAGCGGACCTTGCGGATATTCGCGCTCAGATCGTCGCCGCGCAAGCCGAGCTCGGCAGCGTGCGCGAAGAGGTTCGCTCGAACGAACTCGACACGCTTTCGTCCGCTCAGACCTCGACGGCTGAGCGCGAGCAAGACGAAACGCAGGTACGCTCCAACGAGTCGCTCCATCAACGCGGGCTCATTTCCGACGTCGCCTATCAGATCGCACGCATCAAGGTGCGCGAACTTCGCGACCAGGAAGCGGTCGCGAAGAGCAAGATCTCCGTAGCTCAAGCCGACGCGGGTGCACGCGTTGCCGTCGCCCAGGCGAAGATCGACCAGCTCAGCGCGCAACTCTCGGCCAAGAGTGCGGAATTGGATGCGCTCGCGGTACGTTCGGCGACAACCGGCGTGGTGCAGAGCGTCGCCGTCGATCCGGGCCAGCGCATCGCCCTCGGCGCCGAGATCGCGCGGCTGGCCGATCAGCGTGATCTGAAGGCCGTCCTGCTCGTACCCGAAGCAGACGTGCACGACGTCACGATCGGCCTCCCCGTTGCGATCGAGCTAGGCTCCCTTGCCTCGAGCGGCCACGTTGTTCGCATCGATCCGGCAGCGCAGGAGGGCAGCGTCGCGGTCGACGTCGGTTTCGAGGGGACCGTGCCGGCTGTTGCGCGGCCGGATCTACACGTCGACGGAAGCATCGAACTCGAACGGATCCCGAACGCCGTTTCGATCGCTCGGCCCACCGGCGCTACCGACGGTACCGACACCGATCTCTACAAGATCACGGGCGGCGGCACGCGCGCCGTGCGCGTCCACGTGCGTCTTGGGCGCGGCTCCGACGATCGCGTGCAAATACTCTCCGGCATCGCTGCCGGTGACACCATCATCATCTCCGACACGTCGGCTGCCCAAAACGCCGAATCGGTTCTCATCAAGTAAGGACGGATCAATGCTCATCGCTCTCACGCGCGTCTCGAAGATCTATCGCACCGACGAGATCGAAACCCACGCCCTCGACGAGATCACGCTCGAGATCGAGCGCGGCGAATACGTCTCGATCGAAGGACCCTCGGGCGGCGGCAAATCGACGCTCCTCTCGATCATCGGCCTACTCGACGCCCCGAGCACCGGAACCTACGTCCTCAACGGGACCGGGGTGCATGGCTTCTCACCCGACGAGCGCTCAATGATCCGCAACCGTGAGATCGGCTTCATCTTTCAAAATTTCAATTTGATCGGCGATCTTACGGTTGCCGAGAATATCGAACTGCCGCTCACCTATCGCGGACTCAGCAAGCCCGAACGCAAGCGGCGCGTTGCCGAGGCACTCGAGCGCGTGTCGATGTCGCACCGCACGAAGCACTTTCCGGCGCAGCTTTCCGGCGGTCAGCAGCAACGAGTGGCCGTCGCTCGCGCGCTTGCGGGGGAACCGTCCGTCCTACTCGCCGACGAGCCGACGGGAAACCTCGACTCGAAGAACGGGGATTCCGTGATGGAGCTGCTCGGCGAGTTGCATGCGGCCGGTTCGACGATCGTAATGGTCACCCACGATCGCCGCTTCGCGCACTACGCGCAGCGCACCATCGGCCTCCTCGACGGTCGCGTCGTCCCCGAGTTGGAGGCCGCCGCCGCGTCGTAGCGGCACTATTCGGCCGCGCGCCAGGTGCAGTGAAAGCTCGTTTCGCTGCCATCCTGGGCGAGACGGCTCGGGGTCGACAGCGTCGTACCCGCATGCACCATGAAGAGCCGAACATGCGGAAAAGCCGCAATTCCTTTGCCGGGACCGTGGGCGGCGAGCGTGGCGCCTTTGAACCCGACCGTTACGTACTTCGCAAGCGGATACTTACCACTGCCGGGCCGCTCGACGATCCATTCAGCCGTGTTGCGCAGACAGACGACCGTGCAGGTTTTTGTCGTGTTGATGGCGCGGCCGCTCGTCAGATCGCGTACCGCAAGTTGGTACGCCCCGGCAGCGTACCGGACCGATGCGACGATGCAATCTCCCGGCGAAACGGGGATGTCTTCGCCGCCGCGGTTTCCCGTGCTCGCGACCATTTCCCACCAAGCGCGATAGACGACGGGTTCGTTCGGCCCGCTGCATTTGGCGATCGTCCCGACTTGTTCGACCGTCCCGTTTCCAAAGCCGTCGAAGCCGATCCAGAACGATGCCTGGGCGTTCGGGACCGTACACTCTACGGCCGGCTGGATCCAGCGCGCCGTGATCGACGTGAACGTTGCGCCCGTGTCCACGTAACCCGACCACGTGTTCGCGTGGTGAACCGGCGCGGCGGAGGCGACCTCACCGCTCAGCAGCGTACATGCAAGGAGTGCGACAGGCACTTTCAACGCATTCATCCCCCAGTCAAAGAGTTTCTCCCGGAGCGCGGAACCGGGCTGCCTTAAGTCTATTCGTTCTCCGGCCCCACGACGATCCGCAGGGCAGCGGCACTTGGGGCGTTCTTGACGAATAACCGAGCCAGCACCGATGCGCCGGCGGTCGTGAAGAACACGACTGCGGCTTCCCTCGGCCCGACGATCAGATCGACGGCAAAGGCGAGCGTCGTCATCGCGCACACGAAGCATATTCGCAGAAACCCGTTCCATGTCATCGTGCGTTCGTCGTCCTCGAGCGTCCACCAGCCGCGGCGCATGTTCCGGAAATTGAGAACGGCGGCCAACCCCATCAACAGAGCGAGCAGAATCGCATACTCGGCGATCGTTGCGCGCGCGGTCTCCACGCTCTCCTGCGTACGCGTGATGGAATACATCGCGAAGGGCATCAGGCTGACGAGCGCGAGATACGCGAAAGCAAGGAACAGGTCGAATTGTGCCGGCTTATATGGACCGGACATCAAGCGATGGTACGTCAGCCAGAGGATCGCGAGCAGCGCGAAGGTGCCGAAGTACGACAGCAGACTTGCCGGGTGAGCGAGGTCGACGTGCCCCTGCGTCGTCGGTAGTTGCAGCGCGCACTGCGAAACGGCAAAGCCGAAGACGATGTCCCCGAAACCCTCGAGGCGCGCTGCAAGCCGCCGCTCGCGCTTCGAGAGGTTCGCTGAAAATGATGCGTCCGGCTGCAAGGACGTCTGAACGGCACCCTCAATTCCGCGCCGCAAAGCGCTGCAGCGGTAGTTCACGGCGGGCACGCAAAACATCTGCCCGCGTCGGCCGCTCCCGCCAAGAACGAGTTCAGTGGCGCGCTTTATAGATCAATCGGCCGCAGAGCGGGCGGTCGAGCGAACTTTCAGCGCTCGCGATCGCTTCGCGCGTGCTGCGAGGTACCGGCGAACGGACGGGTCGACCGTCAAGCCGATCGCGCGCGCGTATGCGCTTTGAGCTGCTTCTTCTTCGCCCGCTCGAGCGAGGAGATCGGCGCGCGCGGCCCAGTACGGCTGGTATTCGCGTAGTCTCGCATCGGCGTCGATCGTACTAAGTGCGGCAAGGCCTGCGCACGGGCCGTCGCTCGCGCCGATTGCAACGGCGCGATTGAGTGCGACGACCGGGGAGCCGGTCAGCCGCAGCAGTTCGTCATAGAGTGCTGCGATTGCGCTCCAGTCCGGCTCGCGCGCGAATCTGCGCATCGCGTGGGCGGATTGAATTGCTGCTTCGAGTTGGAAGCGCCCGATGCGCCGGGCTCCTGAGGCGCGCTGCAACAGTTGCTCGGCTTCCTCGATCGCTGCGGCCTCCCAACGCGCGGGCTCCTGTTCGTCGAGCGGAACGTACGCGCCGCCCCCGTCGCGACGCGTCGCCGAGCGGGCGCCGGCGTGCAGCATCAAGGCGAGCAAACCCAGCGCCTCGGGTTCGCCGGGACAGGCCTGGACGACGATGCGGCCGAGCCAGAGCGCCTCACTAACGAGCCCGCGCGAACGCGGATCGAAGCCCGCCGGATCATCCCAACCTTCAACGAACGTCGCGTAGATCGCTGATAGCACGGCCTCCAGACGTTCGGGCAATTCTTCCGCCGGCGGCACGCGTAGCGGAATGCGCGCTTCGGCAATCTTTCGCTTCGCGCGAACGAGGCGTTGGCTCATCGTCGCCGGCGCAATCAAGAAACAGGACGCGATTCGCGCCGCGTCGAGCCCGAGGACGAGCTGCAAGATCAGCGGGCCGCGAATTTGCGGAGGTAGCGCGGGATGCGCGCAGGCGAACATCATCGCCAGGCGTTCGTCGGCGAGTTCGTCCGTGCACTCGAAGGTCTGCTCGGCGTCGTGAACAGCCTGACGGAAGTGTTCGTGCAGCCGCTCCGTGCGCTGCTCGCGGCGCGCGTTATCGAAGAGCCGATGTCGCGCGGTCACCAGGAGCCACGCCTCGGGCGCGCGCGGCACGCCGTCGCGCGGCCAGCGTTCGAGCGCGCTCGCGAACGCGTCGGCCAGCGCATCCTCCGCCGCATCGAAATCGCCGCACCGCGCCGACAAGTATGCAAGCAGCTTGCCGTAGCTCTCGCGCGCTGCGCGCTCGGCGGCGCGGTGCGGAACTTCGAGATCGTTCACGCCGCGGCCGGCACCGCCATGATCGGGCGCACCTCGATCGTCCCGTGGCTCGCGGCCGGGCAACGAGCGGCCCAAGAGAGCGCCGCATCGAGATCGGGAACGTCGACGACATAGTAGCCGCCGAGTTGTTCCTTCGTGTCGGCGTACGGACCGTCGAGGACCGTCGTCTTGCCGTCGCTCGTCACGCGAACGGTCGTCGCCGTCGCCGTCGTGGATAGCCGGTTACCGCCAACGTAGACGCCGGCCTCGCGCAAGGCCTGCGTATACGCCTGGTAGGCGCCGAGGATCCGGTCCGATTCCTCTTCGGACAGCGCCGGCCAGATTTTTTCGTCGGCAAAGAGTTGGAAAATATACTCCATGTTGCGTCTCCTTTTAGCTCCGAGTGCGGCGCGCAAGAGCGCGCCTGACCCTATGACGCTCGAGGACGGCAGATTTCGACACGAGAGCGGACCGGCATGCTGACGTACGGTAAGATGCGCAATCGCGCAGCCGCGGGCCCAGACCGAAGCGCGGGCGTAGCGTGCCGGACATCTTGCACTAACCTTGGGTTGCTACGGTTCGCCGGATGTCTTCCGCCCTCGATTCGTGCGCCGCCCTCATTTGCGGAGGCTCGGCGCGCGTCGCTGCGGCCATCGCGAACTCGCTCTCGCCCTTCGGGGAACCAGTGCTCTCCTTTGCCGCCGCGCGGGCGATTCGCATCGTTCCCCTGAGTCGCGCAGAGCGCTATCGCGACGTCTCGGTATCACTGCGCCGGCTTGGCGTCGATGTCGACGCATGGCCTGTGCCGCCGGCGGGCTTGTTCGTCGTTGAAGAGCGGACGGTGTACCTGCGCAATCCGACGCCGATGACGATTGCCCACGAGTTCGCGCACGGACTCGATTGCGCACTCGGAGGCGGGGTGTATCGCAGTGGTTACGATCGTAAGATCCGGCGTGCGTTTGCGAACGCGCGCGACTTCGTGACGCCGTACGCTGCTAGCGGACTCGACGAGTATTTCGCCGAGTGCGTGCGCGCCTACGTCGAGGTCAACGACACACAATCGCCTTGGCCGCGCGCCACTCGCGAACGGTTATCGCTGGTCGACCCCGCCATGTCGGCGCTGGTCGCCGGATTGTTTGCTAACGAACTACGCTAGAGTCTAATCGGAGCTTCAGAACGGCGGCCTTCGGCCTCTCGTTCGTTTGAACAGCACACAGCCCCCAAGCTTGACATAGGAGTACCGCTCATGCGCAGTACAATCGCTAAGATTGTTCTTCTTTCGACATTGACCGTAACTTTTGCGAGCACGGGCACAGTGCCGGTCGCCGCAAAGACATCGTGCCCGCCGGGGACGACGATGAACGAAAACTACATGGCAATCGATAACGGAAGCCCCGTTCCCGGCTCCGGAACCACCACCAGTTGCCTTGCAACCGGCAAAAAAGAAACGCTAACGGCACCGAAATCGATACCCGGTGCAAACCAGACCGCGTTCGCTTTCCTCTTCTGGGACATCAACGGACGTCTCTATTCACGCCGTAAGGCGACCTTCATTGCTCCAAGCGATCCGTCGTTCGAAGCATCGGCTTGGTACTTACTGACGGGACCGGGCTGCTGCGGCCCCTCGAATATCATGACCTACGGTTTCTCGGTGCTGACCGACAAGAAGTTGCCGGGAACGCCGGTTGCCTCGACGGCACCGAGCAGCGCCTGGACCTCGCCGTCGCAGACCGTGTTCACCAAGACGGCCGTAACGGTCACCGCAAACAATCCGCTCGAATTCCTCTACTGGCGGGCGCTTCCGAAGACCGCGAGCGCGGCCGGTACGAAGCTCAAAGTCAAGGCGGGTGTTTCGACCGTAGCCATCGCGTTCTATGGCGCAAACGCCTGTCAGTCGATTCAAAATGAGATCGACAGCCTCAGCTTGGCCGACTTCCCGCCGCACGGTGGCAAAGCGCTGCAAGCCGAGATCAAGTACCTCTCCTCCCAGTATCAGGCGTGCGTGGTTCGCCACGGCGGCTGATAGCCAGGCTGCGAAGCGCAGCCTCATGGCGGCGTGCACGGACGGTTCCCGTGCACGCCGTTTTCATGCGCCGGGGCCGGCAGCTTGCGCTATTGCAGCGCGCCGAGCTTTCCGCTCAGCGCGGAACGATACACACCGTAGAGCGGCAGCTGTTCGGGGCTCGGATACGCGAGCGGCGACAACAGATCGGGTGGAAACGAAGGGACGGGACCGTGGCGCTCTTTTGAGAGGTCCTCGGTGCGCTCGCTCTCAGCGATCTTTACTGCGGCCGTGTAGTACCGGTAGCGGTGCCAGGCGACTTCGCCGGAAACGTCGACGACGTCGACGCTCGTTCTCGCTAACTTTCCATCATCAAAGCACCACGTGTCGCGCGAGCCGCCGTCGCCCGACGCACTGACGTGGTCGATCTGCGCAAACACAACGTCTTTTCCCAACGTGACGAACGCAGCAAAGTCGCCGCTTGTGAATCCTTTGCTATTTTGAAGATGCTCGTTGGCTGCGAGGCTCGAGCGCTTCCAAGATTCATCTTCAGCTCCGGTGCCCCCACGGCTCACGTACGTCGTCGCCGTGCCGACGTCCGTATCGGCTGCAAACGCATCGCAACGATGATCGACGTGGGCAACGGAAAACGCGGCGCTCGGCGTGGGAGGCGGCGCGCGCGCGGCCGGTGGACGTGCAACGAAACTGGTGGCCGGCTGCAGGCTCCGCTCTATCTCGAGGCCTACGGCGAGCTTTGCCCCCTTCGGCAACTTCAAAATGTATTGCATTCCGCCACGGACGAAATCGAGGATGAGTTGGTCCGCGCAGGCAGGTTGCGGGCAGAATGGGCCGCTGTAGCCGGTCGATCCATCGTGAAGGCGAACCGGCTTCAGCGTGCCTGCCCCAAGCGAGGCGCCCTTCGCCGGAAGCACGTCAAGCTCGCCCAGCGCGCACTCCGGTTTGCCGGCACACGTCTTGGTCGTGAAGTAAATATTGTAGCCGTGGGCATCGGCCCAGGATGACGGCGCGACGCGTGCACCGAGCATCGTGCCGTTCCCGAACGTTCGCGGGATCGCGCTTGGAACGAGCGCACCCGGCCGCAATGCCGCGATCCGGACCAGAACCTCGGACGGTAAGAGCGGAGCGGTGCCGCTTTCGGCGGCAAACGTCCCCCTTGCCAAAGCAACGGAAATGACCGACAACGTCAAAAGGACGTTCGCTTTCACGAACGATTCTTTTTGCTCGCGTCACAAAGGTCCCTAGGCGACGGCCGGGCGCGAACCGATAGTCGTTGTAGAAGGATGACGACGTGAAATTCGCGCAGCCGCGCATCGACATCAGCTACGAGCACGAGCGCGCAGCGCTCCGTGCCGTCGCCGCTGCGTTCAGCCCGCGGCGTCGCAAAGCGCGTGGAGCCGGGCGAAAGCGAGCCGCTGCTCGCACCGGCAACACGAAAGCGGCCCAATACCTCGCTGCCCTCTCCGATGCGTACGGCCCGCTGCCGTCGGACGCGCTGCAGGCCGAACTCCCACCTTTTACGAGTCTGTTGCTCGACGCTTCCGCGCTCGCCGCGCTCGCGCGCGGTGAGGCACGTGCCCGTGCATACCTGATGCGGGCAGTCGGATGCGCGGCCCGGGTCCTCGTTCCTGCGTCGGCACTGCTCGAAACCCGCCTGGGCGCGGTCGCGGACGCCGTCGGCGAAATCGTTCCGCTCGACGAGACCGTCGGACGCGAAGCCGCAGCGCTGCTCGACGAAACCGGGTGCTCCGCTCCGCTAGCTGCTTTGATCGTCGCGTGCGCGGCCCGTCGCCGCCCCGCGGCGATCATGACGGCCGAGCCGTCGCTCATCGGCGAACTTGCCCGAGCAACGTCTCAAGCGGAACTCTTCGTCTTGGCGGTCGCGACGAGCGACGCCCGTTCGCTCCCGATCGCCCACACGAGCGCGATCAGCAGAAAGTTCGCTACGAGCGAGCTGCCGCCGTAGGAAAAGAAGGGCAGCGTGATGCCGGTCAGCGGGAAGAGCCCGAGCACACCGCCGACGATGATGAACACTTGAAATCCAAGCGTCGCCGCGAGCCCGCTCGCCAGCAACTTCGCGTAGAGATCCGGCTGCGCTTGCGCGACGGCAAACGAGCGTAAGAGCACGACCAAGAACGCGCCGACCAGCACGATGCCGCCGAGCGCACCGAACTCTTCGCTCCAAGCCGCAAAGATGTAGTCGGTCTGCACCGCGGGGATGAATCCCGGATGACCGAGGCCGTAGCCCGTGCCGAGCAGACCGCCGGCCGCAAGGGAAAAGATACTTTGCATTGCCTGGTAGCCGGTACCGAGCGGATCCGCGAACGGATCGCGCCAGGCGGCAAAGCGTGCGATCACATAGGGGTAGTGACGCACCGCAAACCAGACGGCAAGTGCAAAGATGGCCGCGCCGCCGGCAATCAAGTCGACGCGCCGCGTTGCGATATAGAGCATCGCGGCAAAGGTCGCGAGCAAGAGCGAGGCCATCCCGATATCACGCTCGAACACCAGAATCGCCATTGAAGTCGCCCAGCCCAAGAACAACGGGCCGAGATACTTGAGATTTGCGCGAATCGACCAGGGCTTGGCTACCGCAATCACATCGGCCGTCTCGGCCAGATAGCCCGCCATAAACAGCACGATAAAAAGCTTGATGATCTCAACCGGCTCGTACTGAACCGGTCCGATGCGAATCCAAAGCCGGGCCCCGTTGACCTCTTGGCCGAAGACGGCAACGAGCAAGAACAGCACGATCGATCCGAGCACCCAAATGTATTTGTACGCCGCCAGGCGGCGAAAGCCGTCGAACGACGGGCCGACGGCAATCACGAGCACGAGCGAGAGCGCAAGCCAGATCTCTTGCTTACGCGCGAGGTCGGGCGAAAGCCGCGCGATCGTCGCCAGTCCCAGACACGAGATCAGCACGGCTAACGCCGGCAGCGCGTCATCGCGGCGCACGTCGAGCGGTGCGCGCAAGGTCCAAGCAAAGGCACCGGCCGCGAGCAGCCATAGCGACCACGGCGGCCCGAGCGAGCCGTGGGGCGCAAGCGCCAGCGCGAAGCCCCCGATGGCCAGGGCCAGCGCCATCGGCAGGATGCGGCTAAGGACGATCTGAGGTCGAATAATTCGTCGAATGGTCGGCGTAGCCGCCGAACCGGAACACGTACGCACCGAACGAAAGCAGCGAGGTCGTCAGCAAGACGATCGCAACGACGGTGCGGAAACCAAGCGCGCGCGCCCCGCCACGCGCGGCCGGGGGCGAAGCGATCAGCAGATCGCGGCCGACGACCAGCGTTCCGTTGTCGACGTTGCCGCGTGCTTTCGCGGTGGCCAGCACACGCGCCACCACATCGGCCGCCGACTCGCAATCACAGAGCGCACCCGCAAGCTCGTCATCACCGAAGCAGCGATGCACGCCGTCGGTACAAAGGACCAGCTGATCGTCCGCCACCAGTTCTACGTGCGCGATCGAGGCCTCGAGTTTGGCTTGGGTACCAAGACTGCGCCACAACAGGCCGCGGGTGCGGGGCTTGGCCGGCAGCGAGGTCTTGGCGCTGGTGACGGCGGTGTCGGCGAACATCGCGTCGTCGGCCGTAAGCATTTCGATCCGCCCCAGGCGCAGCAAATACGCGCGCGCATCGCCGACATGGCCGACAAAGGCGTGGTGACCGACGATCATCACCGCGGTCAGCGACGTGCCGCTCGCAACGAAATCCTCGTGGCTGCCGCTTTGCGCATACAAGCGGGCGTTCGCGTGATCGAGCGCGGCAAGCAAGATCGCGCGCAGTCCGCTCGGTGAAACGTTGCGCCCAAACGAGCCGACGCGATGCCGCCGGCGCAGATAATCGCGTAAGGTGGAGAGTGCGAGCGGTGCGACCGAAACGCCGCGAGCAATCTCTCCAAAGCCGTCCGCTATCGCAAGTAGCGTCACGTTCGGCGCAACGCATTCGGCGATGTGCGCATCGCTCTGCCGGCGCTGCCACATGCCGAGTTCCGTACCAACCGCTACTTCCACGGCCCCACTCCGCAAAAGACGATGCGTGTTGTTCCAACGTCGATTTCGTCGCCGTCCTGCAAGGCGGCTGCAGCTTCGATCGGCCGCGCGTTCACGAGCGTTCCGTTACGACTGTCGAGGTCGCGGACGCTGAGGACACCATCGGTGAGGTCGATTCGTGCGTGTAAGCGGCTCACTTGCGCGTCAGGGACGACTAGTGTTGCGGTGGTTGCGCGACCGATCGTGATCGGCACCGGCGCGCGAACCATGCGCGTCCGCCCATCTTCCTCCACGCGCAACACAACCGCCTGCATCGCCGTCATCGGATCGTCGCGCTGGCGCCGCCGGCGCGGCAGCATGGCAAGCAAGAAGAGCGTGCACAGCGCGACGACCTCGACGCTCGCTAGCCGCGGATCCTCCATCAGGCGGGCAAAGCCGCATCGTCGGGCTCGACCAGTAACTCGGTGTCCCCGAGCCCGAGCACGTCGCCGAGTCCGAGTTCTCCGGCGGGCGTACGTGCGCCGTTCTGGCGCGTGCCGTTCGCGGATCCGAGATCGCGAAAGTGCCAACGACCCGCTTCGAGGGCGACTTCGACATGGCGGCGCGAGACGCGCGGATCGAGCAGCACGAGGTCGCTGCTCGCGTCGCGTCCGAGGATGAGCGTGCGGTCGAGGACGACACGCGCGTCCTGCGGTAAACCTTTGCGAACGCGCAGCGCGAGCCGCTCGGCTTCAGGCAGCGCTTCGACCGAAACCGCCACCGTGCCGCCGGCCACCGACGCGTCGGACTCGGCGCAGACTTCGGGCCGCCGCTGCGGGCGGCCGGAGCGTTCGGCCAAGTGCGCGAGCATCGCACTCCATTGCCGTTCCAAGTACGAGCGGTCCGTGGCAAAGCGCGCGTAGTCTGCCGGGTTCAGGCGTACGACGAAGCGCCGGCCGCCGCGCCCGCTCGCAGCTGCGCCCGACTCGAACGCGGCGACGAGTTTGCGAGCGATCTGCACCGGCTCGAGCGCACTCGGGAAGGCGACGGCGAACGCTCGCTCGACGGCCTCGGCGCACACAGCTTCCACGCGCGCAAAGAAACTCACCGGCGCGGCGGCCGATCAGGCTCGCACGAGGGTGGCCACGTAGAAACCGTCGCGGCCCTCGATGCCGAGCGGCACGACGACGTCTCCGTCGCGCGCGAACGCGGCATAACGTTCGGGAAGTTCGGCGCGCGCGAAGTCGGAGCGTTCGCTCAGAAACGCTTCGACGACCTCGCGACCCTCCCGTGGATCGCTCGAACAAACGCTGTACACGAGCCTGCCGCCCGGTGCCGTGCGAGCGGCGGCAGCCTGCAACAATTCGGATTGCAGCGCCCCAAAGCGCGCGCCGTCTTCGGGTGCCTTGCGCCAACGCGCCTCCGGATGGCGCCCGATGATACCAAGGCCGGAACACGGCGCATCGAGCAGCACGTAGAGCGCCAAGATGTCGGGCGCGGCTTCGCGTGCGTCGCCGGCCACGAGGGCGGCGTTCGTTATCCCGAAGCGTGCGAGCGTTTCGCGCAGTGCATGGACCTTCTTCGGGTCGAGTTCGACGCCGGTCACCTGACCCTCGGCGCCGACGCGCGCAGCAAGCTGCACGAGCTTGTTGCCGCGACCGCTGCACAACTCAAGGACGGTCGCGCCGCTCGGGGGCGCAAGCAAATCGACCGGCATTGCGGCCGCCTCACTTTGCAGCGACCAGCGTCCGGCGGGATCGTCACCGATCGTGCCGCCCGCGTAGACGAGCGATTCGGGGACGAACGCCGACGGACGAACCTCGAGGCCTGCACTTGCGAGTTCGCTTCGTACTTCCTCGACGGTAGCGCGCAGGCCGTTCACCCGTACCGCATGTTGCGGCGCGGCGTTGATGCCCGCCAACACCGCCCCGCGTTCGCCGTTGAAGACACGGCCGAACTGCGCGGCCATCCAGGTCGGCAGCGAAAACGCCGTCCCGAGGTAATCGTCTTCGCTCTTGAAGTCGGCGGCCGCCGGAACCGGAGCGCCGTCGGCAATCATCTTACGCAAAACCGCGTTGACCAAGCCGGCCGTGCCGCGGTGTCCATGGCGCCACGCAAGATTGACTGTTTCGGAGACGGCGGCGTGATCGTCGACGCCGCCCATGAAGCGTAGCTGGTAGGCACCGATGCGCAGCACGTCGACGATGGTCGGCGGCAGCGGCTTGTCGCGGGCGCCGATGTAGGGTGCCAAGTGCCAGTCCAAAAGGCGCCGCTGCTTGATCGAACCGTACGCCAACTCGGCCGCAAAGGCACGATCGCGCACGTCGAGATGCGCGCGGCGCGATCGCACGTCGAATGACGCTTGCGCGCCGCGCTGCTCGGGCCCGAACACATCGCGGACGACTTGCAACGCCACTTCGCGCGCGCTCGCGGCGCCGGGCGCGCTCAGCGGATGCGCCCGATAGCTAGGCGCGCAGCCGCCACGTACTCGTGTCCGCTGACCGCTTTGCGATTGGGCGGAACGAGCCGGTCGATCGCGACGTATTCGCCCCCGCCGCACGGCACGACGAGCTCTCCCGGAACGTGCCCGGACACGGCGCGGGCGGCCAAAATCTTCACCATCTCGGCTTCGCCGTCCAGACGTGCCCGTGCTGCCGGCGCGGGCGAAAGGGAGCGCACGTGATCGACGATCCGCTTGGCGTGCCAGCGCCAATCGATCAGCAAGTCTTCCTTACCGAGCGGTCGCGTGGCCGTGCGCGCGATGTCGATCGCCGGTGCCAGGCCCGCCTGCGGCTTGCGTACCAGCTTTTCGCCGGTCGCGAGCGCGCATGCCTCCGAGAGCAGTTCAGCGCCCAGCAGCGCGAAGCGATCGTGAAGTTCCCCGTAGGTTTCGGCCGGGCCGATTTCGGAGCGCGCCTGCAACACGATGTCTCCGGTGTCCATGCCGGCGTCCATCAGGATGATCGACACGCCGCCCTCGGTCACGCCGTCGCGCAACTGCGATTGAAGCGGGGTGGCTCCGCGGTACAGCGGCAAAAGACTCGGGTGAACGTTGAGGGCGCCGCGCGGCGCCAAATCCAGCACGTTCTGCGGAACGATCTTGCCGTACGATGCGACCGCGAAAAGGTCGGCATGCTCCTTGCCCAGCAGCGGGACCGTGTCGCGGAGTTTCTCGGGTTCGATCGTCGGGATGCCGAGCGCATTCGCGGCAAGCTTGACCGGGGTTGCTTGCAAACGCTGACCGCGTCCCGCCGGCCGGTCCGGTTGCGTGACCACGAGCGCGCAGTCGACCGCTGCGAAGAAAGCACGCAGTGCGGGTACGGCAAACTCGCTCGTGCCGAAAAAGATCCCGCGAAGCTTAGGCAGTTTAGCTGATCGCCGCGGCGTTGCGCTCGAGCGCTTCGCCCTCGGCTTGGGCCTCGGCAAGAGCTGCCTTTTCTTCGTCGGTCGCGGCCGGCCGGATGTTCTTGGCCTTGTCGATGTAGAGCACGCCGTCGAGGTGATCCATCTCGTGCTGCAGACAGCGCCCAAAGAGGCCCGAGCCTTCGAGTTCGATTTTCTTGCCGTGCCGGTCGAGTCCGGAGCACACGACCCGTTCAAAACGGGTCAGGTCGCCGATCATGCCGGGCACCGAGAGGCAGCCCTCGACGGACTCGATCTCTCCTTCGGTCACCGTGAACTTCGGATTGACGACGACGAGCGGACCGTGCTCGGGCTCGTCGTCGATCTGCAGGTCGACCACAAAGAGACGTTTGCCCACGTTCACCTGCGGCGCGGCGAGCCCAATGCCCGGCGCATGGTACATCGTCTCGAACATGTCGTCGATCAGCTGCTGGAAGAGCGGGTCGTTCAGCTCCTCCGGGTTGACCTTTTTGGCCACCTTCCGGAGGGTGGGATGCCCGTCGGTGATGATCTCGCGAATGTACGGCACGGCACCCATTATAACTCGCCCGAGCCACCCTTGGCTGCCTCGGACAAAAGTCGAGGCCCGCTCACAGGATATAGGTGCTGAGATTGGCGTCGCCCACGATCCCGGCCAGCCGTTCCCGCACGTAGGCGGCGTCGACCACCACCGCGGCGCTCTCTTCCGGGGCCGCAAACGAGACTTCCTCGAGCAGCCGCTCGAGCACGGTGTGGAGGCGGCGCGCCCCGATGTTCTCGGTCTGCTCGTTGACCTGCATCGCGAAGATTGCCAGCTGCTCGATCCCATCGGGCGTAAACGACAGCTCGACCCCCTCCACGCCGAGTAATTGTTTATACTGCTCGGTCAAGGCGTTCTTCGGTTGGGTGAGGATCGTCTTGAAGTCCTCGACCGAAAGCGAATCAAGCTCGACCCGAATCGGAAAGCGTCCCTGAAGTTCGGGAATCAGGTCGGAAGGTTTGCTCATGTGAAATGCGCCGGCGGCGATGAACAGCACGTGATCGGTCTTTACGGCGCCGTGCTTCGTGTTGACCGTGCTGCCTTCGACGATCGGCAGAATGTCGCGCTGAACGCCCTCGCGCGAGACGTCGGCACCACGGGCGCCGTCCTTGCCCGCGACCTTGTCGATTTCGTCGATGAAAATGATGCCGTTTTCGCCCGCTCGCCGCAGCGCTTCGCGCTTGACCGCATCCATGTCGACCAGCTTGGCTGCTTCTTCTTGAGCGAAAACGCGGCGCGCTTCAGCAACGGTAACGCGCTTGCGCGTCTTCTTCTTCGGCAGCAAGCCGCCCAACATCTCGCTCATGTCGGGACCGCCGCCCGCCCCATCCATGCCGCCCATGATGCCGATCGGCAGCTGCTGAGCTTCCTCGACTTCGATGTCGACCAGCCGCACGTCGTAGAATCCGCGTAGCACATCGGAGCGCGCTTGTTCGCGAATCGTGCGCGCGTCGTCGGGCGCGGCCGGCGTGACGGGCTGCGCGGGTTGCGGGGGCGACGGCGGCTGCGCGAAGGTGTTGCCGAAGATCGAGCCGAGCGTTTGGGCGAAGGCATTGACCGGTTGGGAGGCGCCCGGCGCGCGCGTTTCCGGGAAGAGCAGATCGACGACGCGCTCGACCGCCGCCGCGTCGGCGGCCTCGGCAACTTCCTCGCGCCGCTCGTCAAGCAGCATGCGGACCGCGGCCTCGACCAAATCGCGAACCATCGACTCGACGTCGCGCCCGACATAGCCGACCTCGGTATATTTGGTCGCCTCGACTTTGACGAAGGGTGCGCCCGCGAGCGACGCGAGGCGGCGAGCGATCTCGGTCTTGCCGACGCCGGTCGGACCGATCATCAAGATATTCTTCGGAATGATCTCGCCGCGCATCTCAGCGCCCAACTTCTCGCGGCGAAAACGATTGCGCATCGCGACCGCTACCGCGCGTTTGGCCTTGCCTTGACCAACGATATAACGATCGAGCTCGGCCACGATCTGGCGCGGCGTCAGATTGCTCGAAGGAGCGCCGTTCGTCATCCGAGCGCCTCGGCCAGTTCGTCGTAGAGGTATGCCATCGTTTCGATGCCGCCGTAGAATTGGCCGAGATCGAACTTTTCGTTCGGCGCATGGATCGCGTCGTCGGGCAGACCGACGCCGATGAGAACCTGCGGGAGATGCAGGATGCGATCGAACGACGACACCGGCCCGATCGTGCCGCCGCTTCCTATGAAGACCGGCGGCTTCCCGAACCCGCGCTCCATCGCGCGCGCCGCGGCGGCAACGGCCGGGTGATCGCGTGACGTGCTGACCGCACGGACGTCCCCGTCGCTTTCGATTTCGACGAAGACCCCGCGCGGTGTGACCCGTTCGAGATGCTCTAGCACGACGCGCTTCACGTGGGCGGGATCTTGCCCCGCGACCAGGCGTGCCGAGATTTTCGCGCGCGCCCAACTCGGTACGATCGTCTTGCTCCCGGGACCCTGGTAGCCGCCCCAAATGCCGTTGAGTTCGAGCGTCGGACGCAGCCACATCCGCTCGAGCGGCAAGCGCTCGCGCTCCCCGCCCGTTAGCTCCGTCACCCGCAGCGCCCGCGCTTCGGCCACGGCATCGAACGGCAGCCCGGCGAGTTCGGACCGTTCGGCTGGGTTCGGCTCCTGTACGCCGTCGTAGAAACCCGGCACGGCGACCCGGCCGCCGGGCTCGCGCAAGGTCGCGAGTATTTGCGCGAGGGCTTCGATCGGATTGACCACGATGCCGCCGAAGTAACCCGAGTGCAAGTCGGCCGCCGGACCGTGAACGGCGACTTCCCAATGGACGAGTCCGCGCAGCGAAACGGTCAGCGAGGGAACGTCTTCTGCGAATACCGCCGTATCGGAGACGACGACCACGTCGCAGGCGAGCCGCTCTTTCTCGCGCGCCAAGAACTCCTCGAAACTCGGCGAGCCGATTTCTTCTTCGCCCTCGACCACCACTTTGATATTGAGCGGCAGGCTGCCGCGCACGCGCAGATGCGCTTCGAGGGCGGCCAGATGCATCAGCACTTGACCTTTATCGTCGACCGAACCGCGGCCGAAGATCTTCCCGTCACGCACGGTGGCCTCGAAAGGCGGGGATTCCCAAAGATCGAGCGGGTCTTCCGGCTGGACGTCGTGGTGACCGTAAATCAGGATCGTCGGCGCGCCCGGGGCATGCAGCCACGAACCGTAAGCGACCGGCAGGCCTGCGGTTTCGAGCACCTCCGCCTCAGTGAGCCCGGCGGCCCGCATGCGGGCGACGACGGCTTCGGCCGAGCGCCGTACCTCGCCGTGCCGGGCCGGGTCGGCCGATACCGACGGGCAAGCAATCCATTCCTTGAGTTCGCCGAGATAGCGTTCGCGGTTGCTGCGGATGAAATCGACGAGTTGTCCTGAGGCGATCATAGCGTTGTAAGATTCGGGACGGCGGTTAGACGACCTCGACGACGATATCGGCGTTCGTGTAGATGTCGATACGGCCGGCCACCTCGAGCGCGGCGCGGGCAATCGCTTCGGCGCCGAGCGAGCTATGGCGAACGAGCGCCATCGCCGCCGCTTGCGCGTAGGGCCCGCCGCTGCCGATCGCAGCGATTCCCTCGTCGGGCTCGATCACGTCGCCGTTGCCGCTGATCACGAAGAGATGCTCGGCGTTTCCGACGACCAGCAGCGCTTCGAGCCGTCGCAGCGCGCGATCCTGGCGCCAGTCCTTGGCAAGCTCCACGGACGCACGCACGATATTGTTCTTGTACTCCGCGAGCTTATTTTCAAATTTCTCGAGCAAGGTGATCCCGTCGGCCGCGCTGCCCGCGAACCCGGCGAGAACCGCGCCCCCGGCAATGCGGCGCACCTTATGGGCGCCGTGCTTCATGATCGTCTTGTCGAAGGTCACTTGACCGTCGCCGGCGATCGCGAGCTTGCCGTCGCGGTGAACGGCCAAAATCGTGGTGGACCGAATGCGCATTCGCCTATCTATCGCAACGCCGCCGCCGGAGCCCTCCGGCAGCGCTACACGAGTTCGAGAACCGTGCCGCCGGCGGGGGCAAGTTCCGTGCGCCACGCCTCAAGGTTCGCAAGCGCTCGTTCGGCGAGCGCGCGACGCCGTTCGCGTTTGTCGCGAATCGGTTTTCCGGGAAGCGGAGAGAAGTACGCCCAGCTGACGTTCGCAGGCTGAAAGTCGTTCGTCTGATCGTTCTGTAAATGGGCCACGACCGCGCCGAGCGCGGTGTCGCGCGGAACCGGCAGCGGTTCGCGGCCGCGCAAGACGCGCGACGCCGAGAGAGCCGTGATGCAGCCGCAAGCCGCGGCTTCCACGTAGCCCTCAGCGCCCGTGATCTGACCCGCGAACCAGACGGTCGGGTGACCGCGCAAGCGCAGGTCGGCTTCAAGATAGCGCGGGGCATCGATGAACGAGTTGCGATGCATGACCCCAAGGCGAATCCACTCCGCGTTTCCGAGTCCCGGCAATTTCGCGAAGGCTTCCTTTTGCGCGGGCCAGGTGAGCCTGGTTTGAAATCCGACCAAATTGTAGGCGGTCGCCGACACGTTCTCTTTGCGCAGCTGGACGACCGCGTACGGCGCCAGACCCGTGCGCGGATCGCGCAGCCCGACCGGCTTGAGGGGTCCGAAGCGCAGTGCATCTTCGCCGCGCGCGGCCATCTCTTCGATCGGCAGACAGCCCTCGAAATAGGGTACTTTCCCGGCGGCCGCGTCGCTTTCGAACTCCTTGGGCTCGTGTTTGGGAAGCTCGCGCAAATCGCGCACGAAGGCGGCATACTGCTGGGGGTCGAGCGGGATGTTGAGATAGTCGGCGCCGTCGCCCTTGTCGTAGCGCGATTTTTCGTACATCTGCGAGAGGTCGAGCGATTCGGTGGCCACGATCGGCGAAGCGGCATCGTAGTAGTGCAAACGCGGACGGCCGCTTCCGTCCGCCGGCAGCGGCACCGAAGCGAGCAACGCGTCGATCGCGGCCGAAAGCGGCGGCGGCGGCAGCGGACCGCAAGCGATGATCGTCGGCACCGATGCATCCAGCGCATCGACCGCTTGGCGCACGATGCGCACGCGCGGATGCGCCGACAAGCGCGATTCGACGAGTTCGGCGAAACGCTCGCGATCGACCGCAAGCGCGCCGCCGGCCGGCACGGCTGCTTCGCGCGCACTGTTGACGATCAACGAATCCATGCGCGCCAGTTCTTCCTTGAGCAGTCCGACCGCGTTTTCGAGCGCTGCGCCGCGCAGGGAATTGCTGCAGACGAGCTCTGCGAAGCGGCCGGTCTTGTGAGCGGGTCCGCTCTGCAGCGGACGCATCTCGTACAACTCGACCTCAAGGCCGCGCTGGGCGGCCTGCCAGGCGGCCTCGCAGCCGGCGAGACCGGCCCCGATGATCCTCACACTTCGACCGTGTCCGGTTCCCGCTCAGCAGCCGCGCCGATCGCGCTCGTATCGTGCTCCTTGTCCTTCGAACATTCGAAGACGAGCGCTCCCTTCTTCGTCTTTGCGGTCACATAGGCGCCGCAGATCGGACACGGCTCGGGAACGACCCGATCCCACGACACGAAGTCGCACGCGGGGTAGTTCGCGCAACCGTAGAAGGTCCGCCCCCGGCGCGACTTGCGCTCCACGATCTTGCCGCCGTCTTTCGGACAGAGCGCGCCCGTCTCTTTGAGAATCGCTTTGGTCGTCTTGCACTCGGGATATCCCGTGCACGAGATGAAGCGCCCGAAGCGGCCGGTCTTCACGACCATCGGTCGGCCGCAGTTCGGGCAGATCTCGTCGGTCGGCTCGTCCTTGATCTCAACCTTCGGAAGTTTGCGCTGTGCTTCTTCGAGTTCGCGCTCGAACGGACCGTAGAATTGGCGCACGACGTCGACCCAGTCGAGCTTATGCTCCTCGACCTGGTCGAGTTCGCTTTCGAGTTTGGCCGTATATTGCAAATCCATGATGTCGCGGAAGTGCTCGGCCAGCAAATCGTTGACCGCCTCGCCGATCTCGGTCGGCCGGAAGCGACGGTCTTGCTGGTCGACGTACTGTCGCGCCTGGATCGTCTCGACGATCGAGCTGTAGGTCGAAGGGCGTCCGATACCGTTTTCCTCGAGCGCTTTGACGAGCGTTGCCTCCGTGTAGCGCGGCGGCGGCTCGGTGAAGTGCTGCTTCGGCTCGACGGACTGCTTGTCGAGATCGTCATCCTTCGCCAGTGCCGGCAACATGACGCGCGCTGCCTTTGCGGCCGGCGCCGAACGGGCATTCTTGGCCGCCGCGATATTCTTCTCGGACGGCGTGTCTTCGTCTTTGCCTTCTTCGTAAACAGCCGTGTAGCCGGCGAACTTCAGCACGCTGCCGGTTGCCCGGAACGTGTATTTGGCCGAGCCCCGAATCGGTTGAGCCGCGATGTCGACCGAGGTTTGATCGTAGACCGCCGCCGCCATCTGCGAGGCGACGAAGCGCTCCCAGATCAGCTGATAGAGCCGCAGCTCGTCACGCTTGAGGATACCCGCAAGCGAGTCCGGCGTGCGCGTGACCGAGGTCGGGCGAATCGCTTCGTGGGCGTCCTGCGCGCCTTCCCGCACCTTGAACTGGCGCGCGCCACCGTAGAACTCGGGGCCGTAGGTTTGGTCGATGAAGACCTTGGCTGCGTCCCGTGCGCTATCGGAGATACGGGTCGAGTCCGTGCGCATGTAGGTGATCAGACCTTGCGTGCCTTCGGAACCGAGATCCATACCCTCGTAGAGCGCTTGGGCAGTTTGCATCGTCTTGCGTACGCGGAACTTGAGCTTGCGCGAGGCCTCCTGCTGCAAGGTCGAGGTGGTGAACGGCGCGGCCGCGTTGCGCCGCGTCTCGCGTTGCTTGACCGAGAGCACGGAAAAAGCCGCATCTTGCAGATCGGCAACGATTTGATCGGCCCGGCCGCCATTGTCGATCTCTGCCTTCTCGCCGTTGATCTCGAGCAGTTCGGCGCCGAAGGTTTCGGGCGACCCGTGCTTGTTGAGCAGCGCGCCGATCGTCCAATACTCGCGGGCGTCAAAGGCCCGGATCTCGCGCTCCCGGTCGACGATCAGCTTGACGGCAACCGATTGAACGCGACCAGCCGAGAGGCCGCTGCGCACCTTGCTCCAGAGCAGCGGGGAGATCTTGTAACCGACGAGACGGTCGAGGATGCGGCGTGCTTGCTGGGCGTTGACGCGATCCATATCGATCTCGTGCGGCGATTCGATCGCACGCAGCGCCGCCTCTTTGGTGATCTCGTGAAGCTCGATGCGCTGCGGCTTTTCGAGCTTCAGCAACTCCGCCAGATGCCACGCAATCGCTTCGCCCTCGCGGTCAGGGTCGGTCGCGAGGAACACTTCCGTGGCCGTTTTGGTCGCGGCCTTGAGGTCCTTGATCACGTCGCCCTTCCCTTTTATGGTGAGGTAACGTGGGGCGAAATCGTGCTCGACATCGACGCCGAGGGTGCTCTTGGGCAGGTCGCGCACATGCCCGACCGAGGCCTTCACGACGAAACGGGGAGGCAAGAATTTCTTGATGGTGCGCGCCTTCGTCGGAGACTCGACGATGATCAGCGGCTTCTTCAAATGCTCCTCGTCTCTGGGTTTCTGTGGGACCCTGCGGCTCGGGAAAACGACCTTAGTATAGCGCCGTCGTCAAGCCGGGGGCAAAGAAATGCCTCCGCGCGGGAACGTACCCGGTCGCTAAAAAGGTTCGCTTTTGGTCGATTCTTGCCGAAAACAAGGGCAAAGGCCGCGCGCACGCGCGCACGCGCGTGTAACCCGTGAATCTTGCATAATTCGCTAACGCGGTATAAGATGCAACCAAAGACGTTGACAAGCAAACGTCACGTTTCCACATATCGATCGTTCCGCTGCAGCGGACGAGGAGGATTAGTGTCGGACCAAGATACGTTCGGATTGAGCGACGAGCCGGGCGAAGCCGCTCCAGCCGCGGCTCCCCGCCGCAAAAAAGCAACGCGCAAAAAAGCGGGCGCTAAGAAGGCCGGCGGACGCAAGAAAGCCGCCAAGAAGACCGCCGCTAAGAAGACGGGCGGACGCAAGAAAAAGGGCGCGGCCAAGAAGACTGCCGCCAAGAAGACCGGCGGACGCAAGAAAAAGGGCGCAGCCAAGAAGACCGGCGCGCGCAAGAAAAAGGGCGCAGCCAAGAAGACCGGCGGGCGCAAGAAAAAGGCCGTAGCCAAGAAGACCGGCGGACGCAAGAAAGCCGCGAAGAAGACGGCCGCCAAGAAGACCGGCAAGAAGAAGGCCGGCCGCAAAAAGAAGAAAGCCTAACCAACCAAGATACGAAGAAAGAGCGGCTGCCGCGGGCAGTCGCTCTTCTTCATTTCAGTGCCGCGCGAGCGTCGAAGAGCCGGCGGCGGTAAGGTCCGGCGCGTTACCGCCGTGCTCTTCAACCCAATGACACGCGGCCACGTGATTGGGCGCATAGGTTGCGAGCGGCGGAACCTCGACCCGGCAGCGGTCGAACGCGATCGGACAGCGGGTGTGAAAGCGACAGCCCGACGGCGGGTTGACGGGCGACGGGATGTCGCCGCTCAAAATCACGCGCTTGCGGCGCGATTCGACGGCGGGATCGGGAATCGGAATGGCCGACAGTAGCGCTTGCGTATAGGGGTGGAGCGGGTTTTCGTAGAGGTCGTCGCGATCGGCGATCTCGACGATCTTGCCGACATACATGACGGCGACCCGGGTCGAAATGTGGCGCACGACCGACAGATCGTGGGCGATGAACAAGAACGTGAGCCCGAATTGTGCCTGCAAATCTTGCAACAGGTTGATGACCTGAGCTTGAATCGACACGTCGAGGGCCGAGACCGGCTCATCGGCCACGATGAACTTCGGACTGACCGCGAGCGCCCGGGCGATGCCGATGCGCTGCCGCTGACCCCCGGAGAACTCGTGTGGATAGCGGTTGGCGTGATAGGGCTGAAGCCCGACGAGCCGCAGCAACTCTTGCACGCGGGTCTCGGCCTCCTTGCCGCGCGCCAGGCCATGAATGCGCAGCGGCTCCCCGACGATGTCGCCGACGGTCATGCGCGGATTGAGCGACGCATAGGGATCCTGGAAGATGATCTGCATCTCTTTACGCAGCTTGCGAATCTCTTCACGGCCGAGCTCGAGGATGTTGCGCCCGTCGAAGTAGACTTCGCCCTTGGTGGCCGGCAAGAGGCGCAGCACCACGCGCCCGGCGGTCGTCTTGCCGGAGCCCGACTCGCCGACCAAACCCAGCGTGTCGCCCTTGCGAATCGTAAAATCGATCCCGTCGATCGCCTTCACATCGCCGACGTGACGCGAGAAGATGCCGGCGCTGATCGGAAAGTATTTATAGAGGTCCCGGACCTCGACCAGATCGCGCGCGCCCTCGCTCATGGCGTAGCCGCCTGCGCCGCGCCGGCTGCGGTCGTGCCGGCGACGCGGGGTGCGGTTGCGACCGGAAGCGTGCGCTCGCCCTCGGTCTTCTCATCGTACAAGTAGCAGCGAGCCACGTGACCTTGCCCAAAATCGTAGAGCGGCACCGGCGTGTCGCAGATCGGCATGCGGTATTTGCAGCGCGGAGCGAAAGAACAGCCCGGCGGGATGCGCAGAAGGTTCGGCGGTTGACCTTCGATCGGGATCAAACGCGAGTGGGCCTTGTCGTCGAGCCGGGGCAGGGAAGCAAGTAACCCCATCGTGTACGGGTGCTTGGGCTCCGCGAAGATCTGGTCGGCGGTGCCGTATTCGATCATGTTGCCGGCGTACATGACGAGCACGTATTTGCACGTCTCGGCAACGACCCCGAGATCGTGGGTGATCAGCACGATCGCGGAACCGAGCCGCTGCTGCATTTCGTTCATCAGCTCGATAATTTGCGCCTGAATCGTGACGTCCAGAGCCGTCGTCGGCTCGTCGGCGATCAGCACGTCGGGGTCGCAAGAGAGCGCCATCGCGATCATGACGCGCTGGCGCATGCCGCCCGAAAGCTGATGGGGATACTCGCGCACACGCTTCTCGGGCAGCGGAATGTGAACGACCCGGAGCATGTCGATCGTCTTAGCCAGAGCGTCTTTTTTACCGAGTTTGAGGTGCAGCCGGACGGCTTCGGAGATCTGATCGCCGACTGTCAAGACGGGATTGAGCGAGGTCATCGGATCTTGGAAGATCATCGCGATGTCCTTGCCGCGAATCTTGCGCATCTCGGGTTCGCTCTTCTGTAAGAGGTTCTCACCCCGAAAGTTGATCGTACCGCCTTCGATGCGTCCGGGCGGTATCGGAATCAGGCGCATGATCGTCAGGGCGTTGACCGATTTGCCCGAGCCCGATTCGCCGACGATCCCAAGGGTCGAGCCGCTTTCAACCGAGTACGACAGTCCGTTGACCGCGCTGACGAAACCATCGTCGGTCTTAAACCCGACGCGGAGGTTGTCGACCTCGAGCAGAGCCAAGCGCTAGATTCCCGTGATGCTGAGGATGACCGCGCAAAAGACCATCGAGCAGGCGACCCAGGTCGTCACCCGTTGCACTTGCTGATCGAAGCCGAGTCGCGGCCGGTAGGCCGATTCGACCCGGCCTCCGATCGTGCCCGAGAGCCCTTCCTGTTTGGTCGTCTGAAACGCGAGCAGCACGACGAGCGAAATTGCAAAGAAGAGAAAGCCGGCCGCGAACGTATGCGTCAACCACGGAAAGTGCGCTTGCATCGGCGTCTTGTGCGCGAACTGAAAGTTCTGCAGGATCTGCGGATTGAGGGTCACCGCCGGAACCGGAACGGATTTGGGCACCGCAACGGGCGTGGCGATACGCTGGGCGAGCAGCGTGGGACCGAAGAGAAGCGCTATCACGATTGGTTAGAGTACTCCCGAACAAAAAAGTCGACTGGCCGTCGCTATACAAGCACGGCACCGCCCATTCGACGGCCCGGCGCGCCGCACCGCTTGCGCCGGCCCCGCCCTTGACAGGCGCTACCGGAGGGCGGCGGCCTCTTGGCTGCTGCGAACCCGCGCCGCCACGTTTTCGGCCGAAAGCCCAAAGCCCGCTCGCTGCGCCGGCTGCTTGTCGTGCTGAATCAGAACGTTCGGCACCCCGATGCGCTCGACCGTCACCTGCAGGCCCTGGTCGGCAACGAACTCGAGCACCGCTGAACCGAAGCCGCCGGCCAACGCATGTTCTTCGAGCGTGACGAATTTGCGATGCGTCCGGGCCAACTCGACCAGCAACGTTTCGTCGAGCGGACGGACGAAGCGCATGTTGACGACGGTCGGTTTCGAACCGTCTTCGAGCAGATCGTAAGCGTCGAGAGCAACGTCGCAGGTATTGCCGAGCGCCAGCAGCGCTACGTCCTCACCTTGGCGCAACACCTCGGCGCGGCCCTGAACGATCGGCGCGGGAGGCTCGAGATGGTTGCCCGCAGAGTTGCCGCGGGGGTAGCGAATCGCGACCGGCGCTCCGAGTGACAGCGCGTGCTCGAGCATCGGGCGCAGTTCGTCTTCGATACGGGGTGCCATGATCGTCATGTAGGGCAGCGTGCGCAAGTAGGCGATGTCGTAGAGACCCATGTGGGTTGGGCCGTCATCGCCGGCCACGCCGGCGCGGTCCATACAAAAGACGACCGGCAAGTTCTGGATTACGACGTCGTGCACGACCTGGTCGTACGCGCGCTGCAAGAAGGTGGAGTAGATCGCGACGACCGGCTTGAGCCCTGAGGTTGCGGCGCCGGCCGCGAAGCACACCGCGTGCGCCTCGGCGATCCCTACGTCGAAATAACGGTCGGGATGCTTCTTTGCGTACTTCGAGAGCTTGGTGCCGTCGGGCATGGCGGCGGTGATCGCGATAACCCGGCGGTCGCGATCGGCGAGCGTCGTCAACGCATCCGCAAACGCTTCGGAGAACGTCGGGCGAGCGGTCGACTTGAATTCGATCTTGCCGTTCTCGAGCTCGAAAGGACCGACGCCGTGGAAAGTGCGCTTGTCCAACTCGGCCGGTTCGAACCCCTTGCCCTTCACCGTGCGCACGTGGAGCAGGACGGGGCCTGCGATGCGCTTGGCGTTGGCGATCACCTCGCACAGCGTGTCATAGTCGTGCCCGTCGATCGGACCGACGTAGCGGAACCCCATCTCTTCGAAGATGACCGCGGTCTTCGGCTCGCTCGAGACCATCCGCATGCCCGCTTCTTCAGCCGTCGAGAGCGCCTTGCGCCCAAGCTCGCCGAAGGGGATATGGCCGAGGATGTCCTTGACCTTTTCACGCGCCGCGTTGAACAGCGGCTTCGAGCGCAAGGTACCGAGATATTTATCGATCGCCCCCACATTCGGCGCGATCGACATCTCGTTGTCGTTGAGGATGACGATAAAGTTCGACTTGAGCTGCCCCGCGTTGTTGATCGCTTCGTAGGCGAGGCCGCCCGTTAGGGCACCGTCGCCGATGATCGCCACGACCGTCTCATCGCGTCCCGCCAGATCGCGGGCCTGCGCCATACCGAGGGCCGCCGAAATGGACGTCGACGCGTGTCCCGCGCCGAACACGTCATACTCCGATTCCGAGCGCATCGCGAAGCCGCTGAGGCCGCCGCCCTTCCGGACCGTCATGATCCGGTCCGCGCGCCCGGTCAGCATCTTGTGCACGTATACTTGATGGCTGACGTCCCAGACGATCTTGTCCTTCGGCGCTTCGAGCACTTTGTGCAGAGCGAGCGTAAGCTCGACGACACCGAGGTTGGGACCCAAGTGGCCGCCGTTCTTCGAACAGGCCTCGACCAGCAATTCGCGGATTTCGCCGGCCAGAACGTCGACGTCCGCCCTCGGAAGTGCTTTGAGATCGCGGGGGGATGCGACTGCGTCGATTAGCATCGCGCACTCTTAGACAAGCTGAGCCTCATTTCCCCACACCCACTACGGACGATCTCCGACAAAAGGGGCATTCGCCTGCCCCGGTGGACATTGGCTGGGATGGAGCAGCGCCTCACGCCCCGTCCGACCCTGATTCGCTCGACCCGGCGCCGCCGCGTCCTGACCGATGTGGCGCGGATTTTCTCGACGGTCTGCAATCCGTTCTTGACGGCGCTTGCGCTCTTCGTGATCGTCGCCCATCAGGAGGCAAAGGACACCCAATCTTTTTGGTTCTTGCTCTTCACGAGCACGTTCTTTACCTCGATCGGACCGATGCTCTACGTGCTGTGGCTCTACAGCACCGATCGCATCGCCGATCTCGACATGTCGGTGCGCGGCGAGCGCGAGCGCGTCTTCGGCATCTTCGTCGTGTTCTACACGATCGGCACGCTCGTGCTGTGGGGTCTGCACGCACCGGCCTTGCTGACCGCATCGATGGCCGGTTATGCGGCGGCCTCGCTCGTCGTGCAATACATCACGCGCTATTGGAAGATCTCGACGCATGCGCTCGGCATCACCGCGCCGCTCGTCGTGCTCGTCTACCTTTACGGTCCGCAGCCGTTGCCGTTCGTCGTGCTGATCCCGATCGTGGGCTGGTCGCGCGTCTGGTTACGCGCCCATACGGTTTTGCAGGTCGTCGCCGGCACCGTCCTCGGTGCCGTTTCGGTCCTGGTGTTCTTCCGCCTATTCCGCTTGATCTAGCGGCCGGCGGGCAGCGCGAGCGCCACGATATCCGCCGGCTCGACCTCGTTTCCGACGATGCGCGTCAAGGCGGCGAGAAAGGGTTCGCGCGGGCCGGTCGTGACATAACGCACCGTTCCCGTTTCGTGCCTACGGCGTAGCGCGCCCCGAGCCCGAACCCAAGCGACCGCGCCCTCCGCCTGCGAGAGGGCCGGGTCGATCCGTTGAACGCGCGAACCCAAGACCGCCGCGAAGCTCGCGTCCAGCAACGGATAGTGCGTGCACGCGAGCACGAGCATGTCGAGCGGGAAGCGAAAGGGGGCGCAGGCCTCCTCGACGGCCTCGAGCGCCGCGTCCGAGCCGTCCAGCACGCCGCTTTCGACCAGCGGCACGAGCTTCGGAGCGGCGACTTCCTGCACGTCGGCATCCGCTACCACGCGCCGGATCGCAGCTCCGTAGGCGCCCGAACGCGCGGTAGCCGTCGTTGCCAGCACACCGATACGCCGGCCCTTGCGGGCGGCCACATCGGCGGCCGCTGCGTCGATCAAATCCAAAATCGGAACGCGAGCGGGCGGCCAACCGTATTTGGCTGCGATTGCGCACGAGGTATTGCAGCCCATCACGATCGCGTCGACGCCGGCTGCTTCGAGCGTTGCGACGTTGTCGCGCAAGATGCCGCGTAGGTCTTCTTCGGTGCGTTCGCCGTAGGGAACGTGGGCTTGATCGGCCAGGTACACCAGGTCTTCGTTTGGGAGCGCGGCGCGGACGCTGCGCAGGACCGTCAGACCGCCGAGCCCGGAATCGAAAATGCCGAGAATTTAGTTGCCGTCCATGTCGTTAGCGTCGCCGTTCGACGAAAGTGGCGGACCACCTGAGGTGTAGTCGCCGACACCCGCAGCGATACCGGCCGCGATCTTCTGCAGGAACGCGCTTGAATGCAGCAACTCCGCATCGGCTGCGTTCGAGAGAAAGGCCGTTTCGATCAGCACCGACGGCATCTTCGTATGGTGGATGACGTAGAAGTTATTCTTTATGATCCCGTCGTCTTTGGTGGGAAGAGAACCGGCCAGACGCTCGTGAACCGCTTGCGCGAGCCGGTACGATTCCGGCGTGAAATAGTAGGTCGTCGTGCCGCTTTGCGAACCGTCCGTGTAGCTGTTGGAGTGCACGCTGATGAACAGCCGTGCGCCTGCGTTATTGGCGATATCGCAGCGCGCCTGCAACTCGTCGTGGGCGGAATCGTTCGGCTGGTACACATCGACGTCGCTATCCCGCGTCATCTTGACCTGCCAGCCGCGCGCGACCAAGATCGCGCGCAGACGCCGCGCGATATCGAGGTTCAGTTCTTTCTCGACCAGGCCGTTGTGCATCGCGCCGAAGTCGCTTCCGCCGTGACCCGGGTCGATCACGATCAGCCGAGAGTTGTTGCCGGCGGGCGGCGTGAATTTCCAGGTCGACTGCGGATTCGGCGTGACCTCGGCGACGGGCGAGGGCGGCGGCGGAAGGGGCACGATCGCGGTCACGAGGCGCCCGTCCGCGATTTCACCAACGTCGGAGCGCAGACCGTTCGTGTCGTCGTAGGCGCCGGCGACGATCGTCACGCCGGCGCTCGACGGATCGAGTTCGACCGTCCGCGGCGAGGTCAGCGTCAGCGCGATCCGGACCGTCGGCAAGTGGTCGGTCGGACCGATGAACGACTTGATGCGCAGGCCCGTAACGGTTGGATCGTCCAGCGTTTCGTCGGCCGGCTCGACCACGAGCGCTGCCGGCTTGAGATCGACGTACCAGCGGTTATCCGACAGCCGATGCCATTCGTAGGTCAGCGCGCCCACGAAGTTGACGCGCAGGGTGAACGTGCGGTCGCCGGGCTGCTCGACAAACGACGTGATCGTGGCCGTCGGTAACGTGTCGGCGGTGGGCTCCGAGGGTGCTTGCTGGTCGGGCGGGGTCCCTGAGGCGCTCGGCGACGGCAGCGGCTCAACGGGAGCTGCGAGCGGGGCAGCAACGGCGTTCTGACGCGGCGTGCGCGAAAGCGGAACCGTCGCTGCCGCGACGGGCGCCGGCGCGCGGACCTGAAGCGGAACCGGTACGCCGCCGACGGCGACGCCCGCCGGCGCGAAAGCGAGCACGATCGCGTTCGGTGAGTCGCTCGCGAAGAGTGCATGACTGTTATTTTGCGCGCCGATCAGGTGCACGACCGTCGTCGGATTGCGCGGCGAGCCGCTGACCGCGATCGAGACGCCGCGCAGCGCCGCCCCGTCGATCGTTCGATTGCTTTCGAGCGTCGAAGCGGTGCCGGCGAACGCCAGCACGACGTCGTCGTCGCCGTCGTCGCTCAAGCGCTTGAACTGCAGCGGGGTGGCTCCGCGCAACGTCACGACCGTGAGCCGAGCGGAGGGATGAACCTCGAGTACGCCGAGCTGCGGCTCGAGCACCGTGGCCCCGCCATCCTCGACCGGATCGACGTACAAGGCGCGTGCGAGTTCGAGCAAGGGCAAGTACACGACACCGTTCGCAGCGTACGGCGCGAACGCGGCGGTTTCAGCCACGCCTCCGACCGCGTAGCGCAGGTCGCCCAGGGTGAAGGCGATCGTGCGCCGGTCGGCACTGGTCACGACGATGTATTTCTGGCCCGGTTGGTAGGAGAGCGTCGCTCCGAGTTTCGTCAGAAAGCGCGCCAACCCCGAATCGCTCGTACCGACCGCCGGCTCGCCGCTGCGCTGCTGAACGTCGTCGAAGAGCAGGCGCGTTCCGGAAAACCAATACGCGGTCGAGCTGCTTTGCGCGCGCGCCGGCGATATGCCCGTGAACGTGAAGACGGCCGCGAGCAAGGCGGCGACCGCCGTGCCGCGACGCCTACCAGCTTTGGCGCGTGAGTGGATCGTCGAGTTCAAGATGACCTCCGGGCAACGTCGGAACGCGCGCTCCGTCAATCTCCACCTGCACGGACGAAATGCCGGGCAGGGCCGTCAACGTCCAGACGAGCGCTTTGAATTCGCCGCTCTCGGCGAAGCTGCCGCTTTGTTCGCCTGCGACCTTACCGCCCAGGTCGACCGTGGCGGTCGAACCGGTAACGTGCACGGAATGCACGACCGTTCCCGCGGGGAAGCGAATCGCAGGCACATCGGACGGCGGTCCCGCGACATTTTGGACCGTCGCGTAGAACGCGATGCTCCCGGTATCGCGAGCTTGCGGGTTCAATGAAACGCGCCACTGCGCGAGCGTCTGTCCGTCCTGTTTCGTGTAGTACACGAGGGCGGAACCCGCGCCCGGTGCGGGACGAACAAAAAACCGATACCCGATGAAAACGGCAACGGCAAACAGCGCGACGATGACGAGAGCGCGCAGCAACCTCATTGGCGCTAACCGTTCGCGTTAGCGCCGGACGACTACTGCAGGTATTTTTCGACCGTATCGCTCGCGCGCAGGTGCGCGGATTCGGGATTTTGCCCGAACTCCTCGCGCGCACGGCGTTGCCGGAGCAAGTCGTAATAGCGGTCCAGCTCCACTTGGATCGCTTCGACCCGCTGTTGCTCGGCCGCATCGAGCGGCCGCTCCGCCGCCAGATCGAACAGGCGGTGCTCTTCAGCGACGAGATCTTCGATGTGGCGCTGGACGTCGGTATCGCTCATATGCCGGACCTTCCCGTCCTACTTGTCCTCGGCCTCGGGATCGAGGCCGAGGCCGCGTGCGATCTCGGCCGCGACGATCTGCTCTTGCTGGCCGACGAGCCCCGTCGTATCAGAAGTTTCAACCGCCTCACGCAGGTCCGCTTCGCGCTCGTCCGCGCGCTCGACATCATCTTTCATGACTGCTCCTTACCCAAAACACCGCGCTTGCGGCCCTAGAGTTCGATTTGAAGGCCGTCGTACGCGAGCGCGATCTGCGCCGCCCCGATTTCGCGCGCGGCGGACGACACGGGATCGAGAACGGGATTGGTATTGTTGAGGTGCGCGTAGTAACGGCCGGCGCGCGGCGGCAGCGAGGCGAGGCGAACGAGCGATCCGCGCTCGCCCGAAATCGGCGCATGCCCGAGCGCGGGGGCTGATTTTTCCACGCCGACGCCGTCCAGCTCGTCGTCGGACCAGAACGAGCCGTCGAAGAACGCAACCGTCGCTTCGCGCGCGGCCGCCAGCAGCGCGTCGCTGCAAGCGAGGAAGACCGGAGCGAAGAGGGCGCTGCCGCCCGTCTTCGTGTCGGTGACGAAGTAACCGGCCACGGCATCGCCGAGCGCTCTGCGACCGGCATAGCCGGGCGTCAAGCCCGGCAACTCGACGACGCGCACAGAGAGAGCGCCGTCGAGCGTGAAGGTCGTGCCCGGCTCGGAGACGCTCCATACGTGCGGCGCGGACGCAAAAGTTGCGAAGGCCGGCTGCTGCGTTAAGATATCGCGCACGGTCGCGCTCGAATAGATTTCAAAGCGATGATCGCCTTGCTGCCGCAACACGCCGAGGCCGCCTGCATGATCGACGTTCGCATCCGTCAACAGCATCCCGGCAATCGGCGTGCCGCGCCCAACGCTCGGCGCGAGCGGCGCGTACGCTTCGATCTGCTGGGCGATGTCCGGGGAGACGTTGACGAGCCACCAGCGCAGGCCATCGGCTGAAAACGCGAACGACGACGAAGATCGCCGCGGCTGCAGCCCGGCGCGCGCCGCGGCGCAATTCGGACACGCGCAATTCCACTGCGGGACGCCTCCGCCCGCAGCCGATCCGAGGACCCGGACGATCACCGCAAAGCAGGTTCGGGGCGGCGCGGAGACCACTCCGCGCCGTGCGTGGGCGCATCGCGATACGCCTCCACCAGATGATGATCGGGACTCTTCGCGCAAGCGGGATCGGTCGCTCCACCGTCGCCCGTCAACAAGAACGCCTGGCAACGGCAACCGCCGAAATCGATTTCTCTGCGTTCGCAAGAACGGCACGGTTCGGGCATCCACGCGGTGCCGCGATAGCGATTGAAGGCCTCCGAATCGTACCAGGCGGCGCGCACGGACGTTTCGGCAACGTGCGGAAACGCGAGCGTCGTTATCGACGTCGCGGCCGGACACGGCAAGACGCGACCATCGGGAGTGATGGTCAACGCGAGCTGGCCCCAACCATGCATGCACGGCTTGGGAAGCTCCTCGAAATAATCCGGCAAGACGTAGGTGATGTCCATTTGACCGCGCATCCGCTCGCGGAATGCGCGCACGAGCGACGAACCGCGCTCGACTTGCTCGCGGGTCGGCATCAGTGCGGCGCGATTGCGGTAAGCCCAGCCGTAAAACTGCACGTTCGCGAGTTCGAGCCGGCGAATGCCTTCGCGCTCCGCGAATGCGAGGACGTCGGGCAGCGAATCATGATTGAGACGATGCAAGACGCAGTTGAGCGTCAGGGCGACATCGCGTTGCGCCACGCGGCGCAACACTTCGACTTTGCGCTCGTGAACGTCGGTCCCGGCGATCGTCGCGGCAAGTTCACGTTCGGGCGCTTGAATACTGATCTGCACGTGCGCGAGCCCCGCTTCGAGGAGCCGGTCGAGTAGCGCATCATCGAGAAAGGTCCCTTGCGTGATCAAGTTCGTATAGCCGCCGCGCTCGGTGGCGCGCGCCGTGAGGGCGACGAGGTCGGACCCGCGCAGCGTCGGTTCGCCGCCGGAAAACCCGATCTGTACGACGCCGAGATCGGTCGCCTGATCGATGACCGAAAGCCATCCCGCGCGCGTCATTTCCTCCGATGAACGGCCGAGATTGAGCGGATTGTAGCAGTACGGACACTGAAGATTGCAGCGATACGTCAGCTCGCACAGGAGCGACCGGGGCGCGGCGATGCCGGTCACTTTACGACGTAGCCCCGGCTGACGAAGGCGTCGAGCAATTCGCAAACGTCGGTCGCGAGCGTTCCGTTCGGATCCTCGAAGCGCTCGACCAGCGTCTCGGCAATGCCCTCGAGCGAGCGCGAACCGTCGGCCAATTCGAGCGCCGCCGCGGCCGTCTCGTTCAAGGTCACGATGCCTTCGGGAACGAGCAGCAACGTTCGCCCGTCGGATTCCCGCCGCAGCCGGCAGCCGCGCGCCAGCCGGTAACAGCCGGCTTCGGTCACGTGAAAACGCCGCACTCGAGCGCGGTCGCATCGAAGATGCACCACAACACGTCGCACTTGAAACGGAGCGCCGCAACGCAAGCGTCCTGTTCTTCCGGCGTACGCGCGTTCTCGACCACCCACTCGAGCGCAAGATCGGCGTCGTGTTTTGCGAGATCGAAGCGATCTTCGAAGTATGCGAGGCCGCTACGTTCGACCCAAGGATACTTCTCGATGATCGCCGCCACCCGAGCGGCCATGACCGGCGGCCCGAAGAGCTCGGTCAACGAGGACGCCACCGATTCCAGCCACGGCCGGTGATGGGCGAAATTGACGTAGGCATCGACGGCAAAACGGGTCCCCGGCGAGACGCCTTGTTCGGAAACGAGATACTCGTCGCTCAGGCCGACCGCGCGTCCGAGGGCCAGCCATTTGTCGGTGCCGCCCGGGCCCTGGCCTTTTCCGTCGTGATCGGTGATGCGCGAAATCCACTCACGGCGGTATTCGCGCGACGGCAGCGCCGCCAAAATATACGCATCCTTGCGCGGGATGGCTATCTGATAGTAGTAGCGGTTAGCGACCCACGAGCGGACTTGATCCGGCGTCAGCTCACCTGCTACGAGCTTCTGATGAAACGGATGCTTGTCGTGGTAACGCTGCGGGCCGATCGCGCGCAGGCGCTCGACCAGCTCGGACCGGACCGCAGCGACGGCCACGTCGCGCGCTAGCGCGACTCGGTCTGTGTGCCGAGATACATCGTCACTTCGAAGCCGGTTTCGGTCACTTCAAAGCTCGGAGGTGCCCAGACTGCCTTCTTGTCGATCATAGTTTTCGTCCTTCCAGAAAGGGTTCGTAACATTTCTTCGACCTGGTGGAGCCTGCCTCTTTAGTTCCTACTTGGGATGGGTTGCCTCGACCGTGAGGGTGATTTTCACTTCATTCCCCACGAGTGGGACGCCCAGCGGGCTCAAGCTCGCATCGTTGATTCCGAAGTCGCGCCGGTCGATCGTGGTCGTGGCGAGGTACCCCGCGTGCTCTTCGGTCGGGTCGCTACGACGCTCGACGCGGCCGGTCAGGACGACGGGCTTGGTCACGCCGCGGATCGTCAAATCTCCACTACAGGTGAACGTGTCCTTACCCGTCTTGGTCATCGAGTTACCCTTGAAGACGATCGTCGGATAGGCTGCCACGTCGAAATAGGTGGCCGAGCGCAGGTCGGCGTCCCGATCCTGATTCTCGGTATCGAGGTGCGTGGGATCGAGCACCGCTGCGATATGCGTCGGCATGCCGTCGGCATCGGTCGTGAGTTCGATCGACTGCAGCGCGATATGACCGCCAACCTTAGAGAAGACGAGGTGCGCGATCGAGAAGTCTGCGTGCGAATGCGCGAGATCGGGCGTCCACACGACGTCGGCACGGACAGCCACGAAGCTCGTCAAGGCGACCATAAAACCAAGTGTCAGAGAAAGTGTGAAGTTTTTCACGGAAAGCCTCAACGCGGTTGCAGCGAGTATGCGGAGTACATAAGAGCAAGACGAAAAACGGTTCGCTTCGGTTTGCTCTACTCTAACCGCGATCGGACGCTCGCTGGTTCCATAAATTGAAGGCGTGAAGCAAAAATAGCGGCACCGCCGCTCGGTCGTTTGGTATGGTTGCCGCTCGTCAACATGCGAGCCGCGCCGCTTAAGTTCCATACGAAATGCCTAGACAGTTTTTGCAGGTTGCTCGACGAGCGGACGCAGCCCATCCAGGTCGTAGGATAACTCACCCTGACGATAACGCTCCCGCTTGAGGACTTCGGCGGCCTCGCGTTTCGCAGCCGCCGCCACGACCTCGGCAACCCGCGCGGCCGGAACCGCGAGCACACCGTCGCCGTCGAGCACGATCAGATCCCCGGAGGCGACCGTCGTGCCCCCGAACTCGAGGGGCACATCCAGCTCACCGACGACCACTTTCGAGCAACTGCGAGCACGCACGTAGCGCGACCAAACGGGCAGTCCCAGTTCACGGATCGCGATCACGTCGCGAATCGCCGCGTCGACCACGACTCCGGCCACCCCGCGAACGACGCATTGAAGCGCGAGCAATTCACCGAGCAGCGAGACGGGACGGCTTTCGGGCATGCGCATCACGAGGATATCGCCCGGCCGAGCTTGCGCGATTGCCGCGGGCACCATCAAGTTGTCGTCTTGCCCGCACAGCACCGTGCGAGCGCGGCCGGCGACCTTCGCCTCCGGCAGGTGCGCGATCAAATCAAGATCGACGAGCCCCGTGCGGCCCGCCGCTTCGAACATCGTGGATACGCCATAGGCGGCCGCTTCGTCTTCGAGTGTTGCGAACTTTGCCATCACCGCTCGCCTTCGCCACGAACGCTTCGGATACCAGGCGCCCGCGATCAGGGAAAGCGCAGCAAACGCTTTGCGTTGTCGTGCAAGATTGCCCGTAGCGAGGCAGGCGTCAAGCCGAGCGCTTCCAGGGCGCGCCGTTCGCTTTCGTACGGGTAGGGAACGTTTGGAAAGTCGGTGCCGTAGAGAACGCGGTCCGCGTGGCGCTCGATTGCGGGCAGATACCCGCTGCGCGCTTCGTCCGTGATCGCATCGGATGCGAACACCATCGTGGTGTCGAGATAGAGGTTCGGATGTTGCGCCATCAGCCGGAAATACAGAGGCGTGTCGGGCACGCCGAAGTGTGCCACGACGACTTGCAGCGAGGGATGCCGTTCGAGCACACGAGCAATACGTTCGAGGCCGACTCGCGGCGGATACGCCCAGGGAATCGGGCCGACGTGCACCAGCAGAAAGAATCCGCGCGCGGCGAGCTCTTCGTAGACCGGATCAAAGCGGGGATCGTCCACGGCGACGACTTGCACGTTTTCATGCATCTTGAGCCCGATGCAGCCGTCATCCAGCGCCGCTCGCAGGTCCGCGAGATAGTCGTCATCATCGGGGTGCACGGTCGCGAGCGGTAAGCCGTAACCACCCAATTCGCGCGACGTCTCCGCTAACCACATGTTGAGTTCGCGTGCCATGCCGGTCTTGTGGGCGTAGCTGCAGAACACGAATCGCTCGACGCCGGCGGCGCGCAGGATCGCGGCAACGTCGTGCGGTTGCGTCGGCTGGCCCGCGATGTCCCAATCGCTGTGCTGCGCGAACCAGCGCCGGATCGCAGCGAACAAACGCGGCGGATGCAGATGCGTGTGGAGATCGATCATCATAGGCCGTGAAGCGAGGCGCGGGTCATCGATAGGCCGCAGGGCTTCGGCGGAAGATACGTAGTAACCGCCATACTCCAAATCACGCCCTCCTCGTAGCATGAGGAAGTCGCTCGACATCGCTACGATGCTAGGGAGGTATCCACCATGCAAGACCACAGCCGTCATAGCGACGGCCGGATTCGCCGTGTTCTCATCACCGCGAGTTTCACCGCTGCCGCACTGTCCGGTTGTACGGGCTCGCCGGCCGTCTTGACCGCGCCACGCCCTGTCCCCTCGACCGTAGCGGCCCCGACACCCACGCCCACGGCCCCAGTTCCGGGATCCTCACCGACGCCGGTGGCCCCGGGGAGCACACCAACACCCGTTGCGCCCTCGCCGAGCCCGTCGCCTTCGAGCCCGATCACCATCACGTACTCGAATCCCTTCGGCGGCCAATTCGTCAGCCTGCCCGACACGCCGAATTCACCTGGCTACGCGGGACCCTGTTCGCCCTCCGACTATTCTCAAGACTTCACGGCAAGTGAGCCAAACGTCTCAACCTTCACGGCGGTAAGTTCCGCCCCGGCCCAAGCGTCAGTCGTTCTCGCGAGCGGCGGCGGCACATTCACCGTCACCGAACCCATGACCAACACAAACGGCACTCCGATCTCGATCGCGGTGAGTGACACGAAGGGAAACACGACGCAGGTCCCCGTGGGCTTCAACGTCGTCTGCCTCCCGTAAGAACGAGGTAAACCGTAGGGGAGTGTACGCGCTCCGCTCGTTGTGACGAGCGAGTGGTAGCGCCCGTTCTCACAGGACTGCGGCTCGACGGGCACGTAAGCCGTCGGCCAGGCCGTGGTTATACAACAGCTTGTTTGTCCCGTTTTCGTCGGGCGCGAAAGCGAATTGGAAGCACTACATGATGCGCGGCGTGCACTCGCGCGTAGTCAAGGCTCCATTTTGCTCGTCGCCGGCGACGCCGGCATGGGCAAGAGTCGCTTACTGACGCAGTTTCTCGTTCAAGCTCGACGCAATGCGCGGCAGCGCAATGTCGCAAGCGCTGAATGCCTGGAATTTGCGGAGCAACCCTTCGGCGCGTTCCGGCAGTTGTTCGCGCAACTTGGGAGCACATTTCCGGGAGCAGAGGATGCGCTCGTCGATAAACGCGAGATATTCACGCGCGTCGTCTCTCATCTGCGCTCGCTTGCTGAGCAGCGCGCAACCGTCCTTGCGATCGAAGATCTCCACTGGGCCGACCGCTCGACCCTCGAGCTCCTTAGCTTTCTTGCACCGCGCCTGCGCGGTGCAAGGCTCCTGATCGTCGCAAGCTATCGCTCCAACGAGGTCGAGGCGCGCGAGGCACTTTCGACCGCACTCTCGCGCCTGCTGCGTGAAGCGACCGTTTCGCGCGTCGAACTCGGTCCATTCACCGAAGTGCAGATGCGGGAGCTCATCGATCACGCACTCGGCGATCGCTGGACGAGTCCAGCCGCGATCAGGCGTACGGTCATCCAACGCAGCGAAGGCAACCCCTTCTTCGCCGAGGAGCTGCTCAAAGACGTTTTTGAATTGGGATCGGAGCCCGGCGCTTCGCTTCCATTTTCCGTTCGGCAGAGCATCGGCGAACGGCTCGCGTCCCTACATGCGGACGATCGACGAATCC
>Ga0302325_10000430_pt1 | contig 117085 bp, 96 predicted proteins | sample Palsa_T0_2_FD_201948 | JGI IMG/M metagenome (GOLD analysis project Ga0302325, IMG submission 201948) | Peat permafrost microbial communities from Stordalen Mire near Abisko, Sweden - Palsa_T0_2 | ecosystem: Environmental > Terrestrial > Soil > Palsa > Peat permafrost | place: Sweden: Abisko...
ACGAACCCTCGGACGCAAACTGCACCACTACCCTTGAAACGTGCAGTGTTTGATGGTCTAAGAGCTTGAAACCACAGAGGACACGGAGGTACACAGAGGAAAATCCAAGCGGCACCGAAGCGAAGCCCCGATACGAACCCTCGGACGCAAACTGCACCACTACCCTTGAAACCCGGTCGTGGTGCAGTTTGATGGTCTAAGAGCTTGAAACCACGGAGGACACGGAGGTACACAGAGGAAAATCCAAGCGGCACCGCTACCGTGTCCTAATTTGACTTCGACAGTCGGACGCGGTCTAGAAGCAGGTTCCTCACCGCGCCTTCGGCCCGGTTCGGAATGACAGATTAGGACGCTACTCCTGTTAGGACACTACTCCTGAAACCCAGCCAACCGGCAGGAGTAGCGGCCTTGACGAGACGTGGGTCGAGGGAACGAGCCCAAAATCGCGCCGGCTACACCATCCCCTTGCGCAGCTCTTCCAGCGGATACTTCGTCCCGCGCCACTCGATACCGTCATTCCACAGCGTGAGCACCATCGAGCGCAGCAGAGTGTAGACGAACAGCGTTGAACTCAGTGGATGCAGCAAGAAGTAATACACCCGCACCGACGACATTTTCGACATCCCGAAATAAATCAGAAACAATGCGCTCAACGCGATGGCGTAGGGTACACGCTGCCATCCATGAGCGAGCACAACGCCGAAGAATGGACCCAGGTTCAGAAAGGCCAGGCCGAAGGCGGAGATCAGCGTCCGCCACCACTGAAACGACAAGATGGCAAAAAAGTTCTTCGTCAGGTTGTTCACAATGCCCATGGCGCCTCGCGCCCAGTGGATGGAAATCAAGTCGGCGCCGAAAACATTTCTCTGCGCGAAGCCCGCGTTCTTGACCACCTTGCCCAGCTTCATGTCGTCGAGCACTTCCATGCGCAAGGCCAGGTAGGTGCCGACCGCGTCATAGACTCTGCGGCGTATTAGATTGAATGCGCCCACCCCGATGTGATCTTTAGTTGAGGGATCGGCCACTTTCCACGGCCGGTGACCGAAGACAAACATGGTCTGGAAGAAGGCGATCATCATGCGTTCACCGGGGCTGTGCATGACCATGCGCGGGAAGAGCACGAGGTGGTCGGCAGACTCAGCCTCAGCGTAGGCCAGCGCACGCCGCAATGAGTCGGGCTTGAAGTGAACATCCGCGTCAGTAAACAGCAGCCAGTCGCCGGTCGCCTGACTCGCGCCCGTCCACATGGCATGCGTTTTGCCCATCCATCCCGGCGGCAGTTCGGTGTGATGAATCACGCGAAAATCTGGGGATCCACCCGGGTGCCCTATTGCTCGCGCGTTTTGTGCGCGAGAAGTGGGGATTTTCCGCAGCCGCTCCATAATCTCGCCCGTGCGATCCGTGGAACGATCATTGACCGCGATCACTTCATAGTTGTCGTAATCGAGGACCAGGAGACTGCGCAGCGCCGGTTCGATGGTCGCTTCCTCATTGCGCGCCGGAACGATAATCGAGACCCGTGGATTACCGCCAGGCGAAACTGGATTGCGATCCCATTCCGGACGGGAAACATCGGCGACGCTGGGCATGCCGAGCGCAGCGTCGATAATGCGGGAAGCCCACGCCAGCGCCAGGATTATGCCCACGATCCAATTGAAGTAGCTCATTCCTGTCAGGGCCTGGCCTGAGCCGCTGGTTCGGCGCCGATCGGGGGAGCAAATTTCATCCCGTAAAACAGTATGGCAGACGAAATCGCCATGGCGATGACCGGCAAGATGAAGGCAGTCTGCAGCGAGCGCCGATCGGCAACCCAGCCCATCATGGTCGGCGACGGGACATCGCCGAGGATGTGAATGATCAAGATATTCGCGGCCAGGGCGGTGGCGCGGATATGCGCTCCCACGGAATTGAGCACGGCAGTATTCAGCGGAGCCGTATTGAACAGCAGGAAAAATGCGGCCACGCCAATGGCAGGAATCATCGCCGGGCCGCGGAAAAACAGGGCGACAATCATGGCCGGAATTCCCAGCAACATGCTGGCTGCGGAGACCATGTAGTAGGCGCTCTTCATTTTGGGCAGCAGGTAATCGCCCAGCCATCCCCCGGCCAGCGACGCCAACACACCATCGATGACGATGATGATCCCGAAAAGCAAGTTGGCTTTTTCCAGCGTGTAATGCCGTTCTTTAAACAGGAATTGCGGCATCCACACCTGGATGCCACCCAGCGAAAACGTCATGGCGGCCATGCCGAGGTTGGCGGCTAAGAACGCAGGATTGTGAAAAAGATCCCAGATCAGCAGAACCATCCTCTTCACATACAAATACGGAACGAGCACGGCGGTCTTCAGGCTGCCCCCGGCATACCCTTCTGGCAGTAGATCTCGAGTGGGAGCATCTTTTGTCGAATCGAATTGTCCGCGCTCCGGCTCTTTCAGGAACATGACGGCAAGTGCCAACAGGAAGCCTGGAGCGGCCGCGATGTAGAAAGGAAACCTCCAGCCATGACCGGGCGCAAGATATCCGCCCAGCAGATAGCCCGCGGCCGAGCCCACCGGAATGGCAAGGTAGAAAACCCCGAGAACTCTGCCCCGTACTCTTTGCGCAAACAGATCGGCGACAAACGTGGGGGCGATGGTGACAAACGTCGCTTCGCCAATTCCGACCAATGTGTGCCGGACTAGCAATTCCCCGTAGGTGTGCGTGACGGCCGTGAGCAGCGTAAGGCCGCTCCAGAAGATCGCGCCGACAACAATAATCAGCTTGCGGGAGTAGCGGTCTGCCAACGGCCCTACAAAGGGCGCGGCGATCATATAGAAACCGAGGAAGGCGCTGGTCAGATATCCGATCTGTTCATTCTTAAGGTGGAACTCTTCCTGAATCAGCGGTTGCACCGCGTAGAGCACATTGCGATCCACGTAGTTCAGCAGATTGAGCGCGGTAAGGACGATCAACGCCGTGCGAGGCTGGAGTTTTTCCGAAGTCACAGGTCGAGCGAATATAACATGAATTCGTTCGCCCCATCTCCTCGTTTCATAACGATTGACGTTATTAACGAATAGCGTTATTATGAGGTAGTGATTAAGAGCTTCGCCGGCCGGGCCACGGCGGAAATCTGGAGAACCGGCAAAACGCGCGGTGCTCCACCCGCGGCGGGTACAAAGCGTAAGCTGGCGATGCTCGATGGAGCTTCAGAGTTGGAAGACTTGCGGGTTCCGCCTGGCAACCGCCTGGAGAAATTGCACGGCGACCGCCAGGGCCAATACAGCGTCAGGATTAACGACCAGTTTCGCATCTGTTTCATCTGGCGTGGTCACGATGGGTATGAAGTGGAAGTCGTGGATTATCACTAGTGTAGTGCGTCGCAACTGGTGATCGTTATGTTGCGCCTCGATCCGGCGTAAGTTTTGGCGTTCGACGAAGAAGTCAAGGGCTTTAGCCACAGAGGGCACGGAGGATCACAGAGAGGAACCCGACGATCAATAAACGCCGATCTGTTTGAGGCACGACACCAGCGACAGCGCCCGATTCGTCACGTAATTGGAGTTATTGGCAGGAGCGTATGAAAATTCTTAGAAAAGGCAGCCCCATTTGGCGGGTCCACCCAGGGGAAATTCTGCGCGAGGAATTTCTGAAGCCCCTGAAGATGACGGCTTATGAACTAGCAAAGCGCTTGCGAGTACCTGTCCCGCGCATCAACGATGTGGTTTTGGAACGCCGTGGAATCAGCGCGGATACGGCGGTGCGCCTTTCCCGCTTCTTTGGCACGAGCGAACAATTCTGGATGAACTTACAGGCCGCCTATGAGGTCAGCTCGGTGAAAGCGGAGAGCGGCGCGGAGATTGAGCGCATCCAGCCCCTGGCGGCATCTGTGTCGTAAGCCGCCCCCTACTTTTTTCCCCTCGGCCACTTTGCCACAATCGTCGTCGAAATCCCGCCCCGCGGGCGAAACTCTCCCTTCACCTCAGCCCATGCCGGCTTGGCCCACTTGACGACATCTTCAAGCACCTGGTTGACCACGTTCTCCTGAAAAATTCCCAGGTTGCGGTACGACTGCAAGTACTCTTTCAGCGACTTCAATTCCAGGCAGTGCTTCCGCGGCATGTAGCGAATCGTGAGCACTCCGAAATCGGGCAGGCCAGTCTTCGGACACACCGAGGTGAACTCCGGATCGTCGACCACGATTTCGTATCCTGGAAACTGATTCGGCCAGGTTTCAATCGCCGGAAAATCGGCGTCCAGGCCGGCGGCGGCGTGCTCAGGCGTATAGCGGGGCAATTTCGGCATGAATTCATTGTAGCGGCTGGCCTGGGAAAGCAGTGGTGACCTAATTTTGACTTCGACGGCGCGTCGCGGTCTAAAAGCAGGTTCCTCACCGCGCCTTCGGCCCGGTTCGGAATGACAAATTAGGACACAACCGGAAAGCCGGGCTGTGAAAAGAGTGCAGCCGAGACTGCTCAACAGGCATCCAAACTTGAACAGGGAGCGTGAGTTCCGCTGTGCCATCGACCCTTCCGGATGGTAAAGTACTGCGTTACGTGATTCCCGCCTTACCTTGAAAGACAATTAGGTTGGCATTGACGAACAATTCGACAGCGCCGTCGCGCGGCCGCTGGATATGGCTCGGCTTGGCTCTCCTGATCGTTCTCTATGCGATCTACTCCTATTCGCATCAGCCACCGCTCAAAGTGCACGCCACCCTGGTCGAGCGCGGACCGATCCGCAGCCTGGTTTCGACCAATGGCAAAGTTGAGCCGATTGAAAACTTTGAAGCGCACGCGCCCATCGCTACTACGGTGAAACGCCTGCTGGTGAAAGAAGGCGATCATGTACGGAAAGGTCAACTGCTGCTGCAACTCGATGACGGACAGATTCGCACCCAGGCGGCGCAAGCCCAGGCTCAAGTCAAGACCGCACAAGCGAACGAGGCGGCGTTGAAGACGGGAGGCACGCAGGAGGAAGTCCTCACTCTGAACACGCAGCTGATCAAGGCACGCCAGGGGCGCGATGTGGCCCAGCGCAATCTCGATGCCTATCGCCGGCTGCAGCAGGAAGGCGCTTCGTCCGCGGGAGAAGTTCATCAGGCAGAAGTGGCACTCGAAAATGCGCAGGCGGATGTGAATTTGCTCGAGCAGAAACTCAAGGACCGCTATTCCCCGCCGGAAGTTGCGCGCATCGACGCCCAGGCCGCCGAGGCGCAAGCCGCGTATGAAGACGCCGAAGATGCGCTGCGCAAGACCTCGGTTCGCGCTCCCTTTGACGGCATCGTGTATTCCGTTCCGGTGAAGTTGGGAGCGTTCGTGCAGGCAGGCGACATGCTTCTGCAAGAGGCCGATCTTTCCCGCGTTCTGGTGCGCGCCTTCGTGGATGAGCCGGACGTAGGCCGCTTGCAGGTTGGACAACACGTGGAAGTCGCCTGGGACGCGCTGCCCGGCCGCGCCTGGACCGGCAGCGTCAACACGCTTCCCTCGACCGTAAAACTGCGCAGCAATCGCAATGTGGGCGAGACCACCTGCCTGATCGACAATCCCGATCTCCGCCTTCTGCCCAACATCAACGTAGGCGTGACCATCGTCGTGGCCGAGCACAACAACGTGCTTACGCTGCAGCGGGACGGCCTGCGCATGGACGACAGCAAGCCCTACGTTTTCCGCATCGTCGGTGGCCGCTTGAAACGCCAGCCGGTGGAGTACTCTCTGCAGAACCTGACGCGCGTCGAAATCACCTCAGGCCTTTCCCAAGGCGATGCCATCGCGCTGCCCGCGGAAGATAAGCCGCTGGTCGATGGAGCCGCGGTGAAAGTGGTGCCCTGAGGTGCGCCGCCTGCTAACTTCCTGGGCCCGGTTCGGATGGGGCCTCGCATGGACTCTTCTGGCGGCGGACATTGCGCTCGCATTTTCGTCGACTTCCGCCAAAGAAATGCTGAACGCAGGCCGCGCCGACGACGCCATTCGCACCTTGCAACAGCAGATCGCACAATCTCCTTCCGATGCCGAAGCGCATAACCTGCTCTGCCGCGGATATTACATGCTCGACGAGTGGGATCCGGCGGTCGCCGAGTGCGAGCGCGCACGCGATCTTGATCCGAACAATAGCCTCTATCATCTCTGGCTGGGACGGGCCTACGGCGAAAAGGCCGACCACGCCGGATTTCTTTCCGGGGCCAGCCTGGCGAAAAAGGTCCGCGTTGAGTTTGAACGCGCCGTCGAACTCGATCCGAAAAGCTGGGCCGCGCGCGCCGATCTGGCGGAATTTTATTTGGAAGCTCCCAGCATAGTTGGCGGCGGAAGAGACAAGGCTGTGCACGAAGCCGACGCCTTGATGCCGCTCAATCCCGGCATGGCTCACTGGATTCAGGGCCGCCTCGCCGAAAAAGAAAAAGATTCCACCGGGGCCGAACGCGAATATCGCGCCGAAATTGCGGTCAGTCACTCCGCCATCCGGGGCTGGGTGGATCTGGCCATCTTTCTTCGCCACGCCAATCGCCTTGACGAGATGGAGGAAGCGCTGCGCAAGCTGGAATCGAGCCCGGTCGATCGCCCGGAATCTCTCATGGATGGCGCTAGTCTTCTCTATCGCACTGGCCGCGACCCAGCTCTCGCGATTCGCCTGTTGCGCCGCTATCTGCAATCTCCGGTGGAAGAAGGCCCGGCGTTCCGCGCTCACGAGCTGTTAGGCCAGATCCTGGAAAAGCAAGGAGACCGCCATGCCGCCGCCGAAGAATACCGCGCGGCCGTGGCCTTGGCCCATAGCTATCCCCGCGCCCAACAAGAACTGCGCCGGGTTGAGCATTAGCGAATGGCAGATTAACGATCCTCGAATTCTGAGAGCTCCTCGGAAATGGGATGCCCCCCTTCTCGCCTCCTTTGCGAGAAGTGGAATTCCGAGACCTCTCTTCCATATAGAATTTTCGCTGGTATGCAAAACGCTCCCAAATGATCGTTCCAAATTATTTCGGAAGGCACGCAATGAAAAATTCGCGCGGACTCCGCATGACATCTTTCCTTCTCGCAGCCATTCTGCTGCCCACCTCTGTGCTGGCGGAACCCGTTCCGCTCAAGCGCATTGTCGAACTTGCCTTGTCGCACGCCACGGCTGGGGCGATCGCGGCTGCCGACGAGCAACGCGCCGCCGCCGGCTATCGCGAGCTCCACGACAGCTATATCCCGCAGTTCACCACGGGCGCGGGTCTCGGACCGCCATCGTACGGATTCCCGCTCGCGCTGGAAGGGCAAGCCCCATCCCTGATCAACGTCAATGCGCAATCGTCGTTGCTGAACGGATCGCTCCGCGAGTTCACGCGCGCGGCAAAAGCTGACTCCGCCGTGGCCACGCTCAAGAGCAAAGATCAACGCGACCAGATTATTCAGGATGCGGTCCTATGCTATGCCGAGCTCGCCAAGTGGGAGCAACGGCTCTCGCGCTTGCAGGAAAGCACCGCGCAAGCCGAAAAGATGCAAGCCGCCGTGGCCGACCGCGTGAAGGAAGGCGTCGACAGCGAAATGGACGATTACCGCGCCCGCCTCTCCGTCGCACGCATTCGCGTCCGTGTCGCCGAAGCTCAGGGCTCCGCCGACGTGCTGCGCGAGCATCTCGCCAAACTGACCGGCCTGTCGGCTCGCGAAATCGAGACCGAGTCTGACGCTCTGCCCGCGTTCCCCGACCTGCCGCAGGATGCTTCTACGCCCGCCCGCGCCGCCGATGCGAGCCCCGCAGTGCAAGCTGCCCTGGAGCACGCCCGCGCCCAATATTTGCGCGCCCAGGGAGAACACCGCGCCTTCTGGCCCACTTTCGATTTCGCTGCCCAATATGCTCTGCTCTCCAAGTTCAATAATTTTCAGGATTACTACATCCCGGAGAAAACCTGCTCCACGGCGAGCGGTACATTCCTGTGCCCAAACGGCACCTTCCACCAAAGCAACGCCACCATCGGAATCTCCATCCGCTTTCCTTTTTTCAACGCATCGCAGAAGGCCCGTGCCCAGGCTGCCGACGCCGATGCCCTTATAGCCACCAAGCAAGCCGAGGCGGCGCGCAACCAGATTTCCGAGGAAACGCTTCGTCTGCAGCGTTCGGTCGCACAACTCGAGGCCGCGCGCGATGTCGCCCAACTGGAATACGAAATCGCAGAGAAGACTGCGACGGCGGTTCAAACCCGCATGGATGCCGGCACCGCCAACCTTCACGACCTCGACGACGCACGATCCCAAATGAGCGAGCGCTTCATCGCTCTTCAGGATGTGACGTTCAATCTACAGCGCACGCAACTCGGACTGCTGCGCTCAACCGGCGATCTGGAGCAGTGGGCGCTGGGAACTTCGAAATAAGAATGTAGAAGGAAGAAGTAAGAATGCAGAAGTAACGCAACGCCTGGGGCAGAAACCGTTTGGTCATAATCCGTAATCTTACTTCTTCATTCTGCCTTCTCACTTCTGCATTCCCTACAGCTTGCCCCGCAGCGCCTTCACTACCTGCCGGATCGCCTTTTCATTCCGCCGATACCACCGCCATTGCCCTTGCTTGGTGGCTTCGACCAAGCCGGCTTTCGTCAGAATTGCCATGTGATGCGAAATGGTCGGCTGCGACAAATGAATCTGCTCTTCAATCTCTCCGCCGCACAGGCAAGGACCGGGCAAAGGCTTGGCCCCAAAAGATTTCTCGTTCCCGCGTTTTTGTTTCAGCGCCTGCAGAATGCGGCGTCGGGTAGGATCGGCAATAGCATGAAGCGCTCGATCAAGCGATTCGTCGGAAGGCATGGTGAACTACAGATAGCGCGAAAATCGATGACTGTCAATGTATCCCGCGCGGTCACTTCTTCAAGATCGGGTTATATCCGTCGCTTACCAACTTGCCGCGCATCGCTTCCGCATCCTTGATGTCCGCAAAGGGCCCCAGTTGTACGCGAAACAGCTTGTCGGTCGCGGCCGAGGGCGCTACGAATGCCGGATACTCCTTCTTCTTGAGAGCCTCCACCAGAGCCTCGGCGTCGTCCTGCTTGCTGACCGCCGCCACCTGCACCAGATATACCGACGCGGGCACAGGCGTCGTGGGATCGGCGGCGCCTTCCGCAGGCGCCTGCGTCGTGGTGCCCGAAGCGCCCGTTTGCGTTCTCGAGTCGGCCGCCGGCGTCAGCTCCGGCCCCGGCTCCTTCTGCTCCACCGACTTGTAGAACGTCATCGAAGGCGTCGATGCCGATCTTGGCGCGCTTCCCGGCTTAGTCGCGTTCGCCGAAGTCTGCGGCAACGCGGCCGCGCCGGCCGCGACCGCGGGATCCGACTTTTTGCCCAGCGTATATCCCAGCGCAAAAAACACCGCGCAGATCGCGACCAATCCAAAAAACAGCACCAGCAACTTGCCGGTGCCTAAGGTAATTTCTGTGTCTTGCGACGAAGCCATAATTCAACCTGGAGCGCGCCACTCATTTATCCGAGCTGGTTCCCATCCTTCCCGAGCTCTTTGCGGGCAGATGAAGATTGTCCGACCGCAGCCTAGGCGGTTTTCGCCGAAGTTCCCGGCGCGGCCGATCCGCCCGCGCTGGCCAGCACTTTCTGAATACCGGTGAAGAAGTCCACCGGCACGGGGAACACCACCGTGGTGTTCTTCTCCACGCCGATCTCGGTCAGCGTCTGCAGGTAACGAAGCTGCACGCTGACCGGCTCGCTGGACAGCAGATGCGCCGCATCCACCAACCTCTGCGCCGCCGAGAACTCGCCCTCGGCGTGAATAATTTTTGACCGCTTTTCGCGTTCCGCCTCGGCCTGCTTGGCCATGGCGCGCAGCATCGACTCCGGCATATCCACCTGCTTCACTTCTACGTTGGTCACCTTCACGCCCCAGGGCGACGTGTGCGTGTCCAAAATGCTCTGCAGGCGCAGATTGATTTTTTCCCGGTGTGAGAGCAGTTCGTCCAGTTCCTGCTCGCCCAGCACCGAGCGCAGCGTGGTCTGCGCAAACTGTGAAGTCTGATACACGTAGTTGGAAACTTCCACCACTGCCTGGCGCGGCTCAATCACGCGCAGAAAGATTACGGCGTTCACCTTCAAGGTCACGTTATCGCGGGTAATGATGTCTTGCGGCGGCACTTCCAGCGCCTCCTGCCGCAGCGACACGCGCACCATGCGGTCGATCGGCGTGAACACCAGAGCTATGCCCGGCCCTTTGGCCGCGGGCAGCAACCGGCCCAGGCGGAAGATGACTCCGCGTTCGTATTCCGCCAGAATTTTGATGGAACTGAGAATGTAAATCGCGACGACGATAACAACGATCGTAGTAAAGCCGAAGCCGAGAGATTCCACGGGCGCCTCCAAGTAAGAAGTGCAGAACACTCCTTAGGCGGATTGTATAGCAGCGCGGGGGAACCGACGCGCATTTCGCAGTGAACAAGTTGGCTGGCGTGGTGCCGAACTCAACGCAGCGTCCAGGCGGAGCGGTCGGGATCGACTGCCTGATCCATGTAGATCCAGAGTATGCGCGCCATCCAGGTGAGCACCGGGGCCAGCGGCAGAAATAACACCACGCCGCCTGCAATGCTCTTGAGCAGCGGCCACTTGAACAAGTACCACACCAGGGCCACCAGAGGCGCCAGCGTAGCGATTCCCAGGCCATAGCCAAAATACATGGCCCCGAGAAAATAGCCCTGCTCGCGCTCGAACTTCAAGCCGCAAAACGGGCAGCGCTCAAACATGGGGGGAAACAACCAGACCGACCGGCGGAAGATTTTCCCGGTGCGGCAGCGAGGGCAAAGCTGGCGCAGAATTCCCTGGAGAGCAGAAATGTCGGCGCGCGCCATGAACTCAGTCTACGCGGGCGCCGCGTTCTTTGCGGGAGGACGCTGCCCGCGCGAGATCCAAAACCTCGATTTTTTCTGTGGCCTCTGTGTTGAGGGGTTTTTGGACGAACTACGATCTTTTGGACGAACTACGATCCCGCCTTCGCCAACTGAATCCGGCTAGCATCCACGATCACGTCGCGCTGAATCTCCATCTCAATCGAGGTGCCAACTTCCAGCTTCAGTTCCGGACCATGCTTCAGCAACGCCCAGGCCACGCCCGCCGCAAGGCCAATCCCGCCGCCGATCCGCGCCCCGGTCAGCCCGCCCGCGGCCACGCCGCCGATGCTGCCAACGGTGCCGGCTACCGCCGCGTCCTTGGTCGCGTCTTCGATCCGCTTGGCCGTATCTTTATCCTGCTGGACCGTTCCTTCCGAATCCTTCACGCCCTTGTCGTCGGCTCCGGGCGTGTTGTCGATCGAACCCGGCAGCATCACCGTGTAGCCGCTGGGATAGATCATCGACGTGAAGTGAATCAGAATTTCGGCGCGCTTGATCGACCGGCCGGCGTGCTCGGTGTGCATGATCTTGCCCTGAATGTAAGTCCCCGCCGGAACCAGCAGGCGCTCGTTCAGCACAAACGGAAACGCCGTTTCCGCATACACCGCATCGCCCTCGCGCGCGTTCTTGGTGGAGATCGCCTGCTTCAGCTGCAACGGAATTTTCGATCCCGAAGGGATGACCCACGCGTTCGGATCGGAAGCCTCGCTCCGGTGTGCATCCCCTTGACTTTGAGAGAGGTGGGCCGCGCCAATCATTCCCGCCTGCGTGCCGGACTGCGCGGAATCCGTCGCCGGCTTTGTCTCCGCCGTCTGCCCAAACGCGATCCCTGAAACCAGCAGCAATGTCAAAAACAAGCGCATAAAGCACCTCTGCGGCAAGAATCGAGCCTTAACCCATCTAAGCTTACTACGGCTTAGCCCCTGGGATGCGACGTTCGGATGCCGAGTTACCTCACCCCAAACAGGTACCACTCCCGGTTCCCTACTTGGCTTCGGCTGCCAGCGGCTTGGCAATATCATCCAGATAAGCCGGCGTTCCCTCGACTCGCTCCAGCGTGGGATAGCGCTCTCCATCGTGATAATCCACATCCACTTCGCTGACCAGCGTGTCATTCTGCAGAATCAAGTGAATCGGCGTCGATGAGCCCTTCGCCTGCTTGATCGCAGCCCGCAGCGCGTCTTTCGAATAGACGCGGCCGTTCACCGCCATAATTTTCTCTCCAGGAAAAATCTTGGCCTTATCGGCAGGCCCGCCTACGCGCACGTCAGAAATCGTGCTGCCTTCGCTGTCCAGCGAGATGCCCAGCGAAAACCACACATTGATGCCGCCGCCGCGCTGCGCCATCTGCACCTTCTGGTAATCGCTCGGCTTGTCTTCGTAGACCAGCCTGTAGCCGCCCTGCTCAAAGCCTTCGACGTTGACGTGCGGGTTGATGCCGTTGACGCGATCGTTCAAAAATCCCGCCCAATCGTTCTTCACGACCTGATTCAAGTCGACCACAAGTTCGTTAAAGTCGTAGGGAACCACCGTCGGAGTCTCTCCCCCGCCCTTATTCAGATAAACCGCCATAAAATCGCGCAGGTTTTTGCTATTGTTGGTCAGCTTGCGGATCGTTGTGTCCACATCCAACCACAGCAGGTTGCCTTCCGGGTAGTAATCCGCGCTGCGGCGCCAGTTCGCCCACGCACCGCCTCCGCGAAACATCGAAACCGAAATGGCGGTGTCGCCCGTGCTCCGCCATGCCCGGCCAGTGGTCCCATCCATGTCGGCCGCGTCGAGCGCAAGATGCTCGCGGTAGTGTTCCGCCGAAATCGACCCGCTGCGCTCGCCCAGCAGGTCGCCGAGGTAATCCGTCAATCCTTCATACACCCACAGCAATTCGCCCTTCATCGGCGTGGCGTAATCGGCTGTCGCCAATCCCGCGGGCCGCCGATACTTCCCGTTCCACGAGTGCGTGAATTCGTGCGGCAGCAGATCGGACCACAGCATTTCGCCGTCGTCGGTAGTCAGCGCCTTCTCGGTCATGCTGTTGTCGGACGATTCATGGTGCTCCAGTCCGCCGCCTCCACCGTTCCCGCGCAGAGCCAGCAGAAAGTGATAGCTCCGGTAATGCGGCTGACCGTACATCGCCCACGCTTCATGAATCAGCCGGTTCCAGTGCTCCAGCACCGGGGGACGAATCTCCGCGACCTCGGCCGAATCGCCAAACACGTCGATGTAATGCTTCGGGGTCAACTCCGGAGCCAGCGCGTATTCGTGAAAATAAATGCCGGTCATGATCGGGGAGTCCTCGAGCATCTCGACCGTGGTAGCCGCATAGTGCACCGTTCCTCCCGCGGGATGCTGCGGATCGTACGGCGTAATCGGCGTCAGCGACGTTCCAATCCCCCATCCCGCAGGCACAATCACCGCAGCCTGAATCGGAATCTCGCGCACCGGAATGCCCGCCGGATACATCATCAGCCGCTCCCATTCGAGAACCGCCAGATTATTCGTGGCGTTGGTCACGATGCAGTCGAGGTGCGCATGAATCGACGTCACTCCCGCGGGCACGGTCAGATGATATTCGTAAAGATCAACATCGTCGCGCCGCCAGGCCAACGTCTTCCCATTCGCGGTAAATACCACGCCGGTAATATCCGCCAGCGAATTGCTGGGACCATGGTGGCCGGGAATCCACTGCGGAGTGATTAGCGTCACCGGCCCCGCAGCTACTGGAATATCGATCTCAGCGTGAAACCACTTGCGCGGCGCATCGCTAAGGTCAGCCGTGATCTGGATCGGAGTCTTCTGCGCGAAGGCGAACGTTGCGGCAAGCAATAGCGGCACTGCAAACCTGAGTCTGAACATGAGCGGTATTTCCTTTGTGGAGAGTCTTCCAATTGATTGACGTTGGTGAGGGGACAATGGTCAACCGATTGAAGCGAAAGCGTAGCGTACCAGAAATCCAGCGCAGAATTGCCACGGCTGTGCGCGAGGCAGCGAACTAAATGCGGAGCTAGTCGGCACCGCGCGCGAATCAAAACCATTTGTCATCCTGAGGCCCGCGTCCTTTGCGGGCCGAAGGACCTATGCATTTCCCGCCGTTGGGGAGCGAGAAATATGAAATTCAGGCATGCACCGGTTCTGACGGCCGGAACCGCCGCACATGAATCTGCTTCTCGCGTAACCGCGTCCTCACGATGTCATACGAGGCCTGCATACGCATCAGCGTGTCCATCTTGACCCCGAACGCTTTTTCAATCCGCAAGGCCATCTCGCCGGACAGGTCGGCGTTCCCGTTCAGCAAATTCGAGAGCGCGAGCCGCGACACATGAAGCGCCCGGGCGGCAGCGGTCACAGACAGTCCCGCAGGCCGAATGATCTCAGTGCGAATAAAATCTCCCGGATGCGGCGGATTCTTCATCGGCATTTCTATTGCCTCTAGTCCTAGTGGTAATCTTCCAGATCGATATCGCTGATCTCGTTTTCTTCGCCGATACGAAACGTCAAGCGCCGGTTGCCAGTCACACTCAAGCTCCAGACGCCTTTCCGATCCCCCACCAGCGTGTGCGCTTTCCACGAGGGCAGGCTAGGCAATTCTTCGGCGTCCTGCACGTCCTGGAGAAAAGCCGGCATCTTCCGAAGCTTGTCCGCCGACTCCGGCGGAACTCCCCTCATGCTGTCTTCCTCGTATAAGCGGCGCAGACCCTTGTGAGAGAAGCTCCGGATCTTCACTAAAGAAAGTGTAGCCCGTCGCTTTACACTTGCAACAGTAGAACATCACTTGTAAATCAAATACTTCTCTCTTACCTTCTCAAACTTCTCCACTCCATCCATCCACTCCTGCTCAATCCGCCGCGGATCCTCCCCCGCCAGCAGCGCGTCATACACGCTCTGATTCACCAGCAGCCCAGTCATACCCTCAATCTTGAACTCCGCCGGATACAGCTTGCGCAGCGCCGCCGCCAGTTCGATCCCCAACTCCGGCACGTCAAAGCCGTTGCGATCCGTCACCACAATGTTGACTCCCGAACACCGTTGCCCGCTGTGCACACTCGCCGAAGGCGTAAACGTCACCGGCACAAAGCGCACGCCCGCAATCCCGCGCGCATTCAAGTAAGCCGCAAGCTCGCGGCCTTTCACCCAGGGCGCTCCCACCATTTCAAACGGAGTATCCGTGCCCCGCCCTACCGAGACATTCGTGCCCTCAATCAGCGCCACGCCCGGATACAGCGCCGCCTCGGTCACGCTGCGCAAATTCGGCGACGGATTAACCCACTCCAGTCCCGTCGAATCGAACCAATCCCCGCGCTGCCATCCCTCCATCGGCGCGACGGTCAGGTTGGCGCCAATGCCGCGCTCAGCGTTGAACATCTTCGCCAGTTCGCCGATCGTCATGCCGTGCCGCACCGGCAGCGTCCAGTAATTGGTAAAACTCTCGTGCCCCGCATCCGCCACAGGCCCCTGCACAAACGCCCCGGTAATCGGATTCGGCCGGTCCAGCACAATCAACTCCACGCCCGCCTTCGCCGCCGCTTCCAGAAAATATCCCAGCGTCGTCTCGTAGGTATAAAAGCGCGCGCCCGCATCCTGAATATCGAACACTACCGCGTCCAGCGTTTTCAGCACATCCATCGGCGGACGCCGCTCTGCCTCCTTTGCCCCATACACGCTATACACCGGCACGCCCGTCGCCGCGTCTTTCGAGTTATGAATGTCGGTCGTGTCCAGCGTTCCCGTCACCCCGTGCTCCGGACTGAAAATCGCCTCCAGCGAAACGCCGGGAGCCTGCGCCAGCACATCGATCGTCCGCTTCCCCGAAGCGTCAACCCCAGTCTGATTCGTGACCAGCCCAATGCGTTTCTTATGATCGGGAGAATCCGACTTGAGCACATCGAACCCACGCTCCTCCAGCACATCAATCCCCGTCTTCACTTCGCCATTCCGCGACGTCATCCGCCGAGCCGCACTCTGCGCCTCGTTGTATCCGGTCACACTCTTCCCGCGCAGCGCCTCTTTTTCACCAGCAGTCAGTTTCAACGAAGCTGCCACCGCCGTCGCCACTTTCGACCGCAGCGCAATCGCATTTCCCTTCCCTCGCGGATGCACCGCATTTGTCAGCAGAATGACATACGACTGCGTCGTCGGATCAATCCAGATCGAAGTCCCCGTAAACCCCGTGTGCCCGAACGACCCTACCGGAAACAAATCACCGCGATTGGTCGAATACGGAGAATCAATGTCCCAGCCAAACCCGCGCAGCACCGGCGCCGACGGAGGCTGCTCCGGCTGCGTCATCTTCGCCACCGTCGCCGCCGATAAAATTCCGTCACCGCCATCCAGCAGCGCCTGCGCAAACTTCGCCAAATCGTCCGCCGTCGAAAACACTCCCGCATGCCCCGCCACGCCGCCCATCCGCCGCGCCGTCGGATCATGCACCACTCCCCACAGCATGTGCTCGCTCTCGTCATACTGCGTCGGCGCAATCGACGCCCGCCACGAAGCCGGAGGATTGAAACAAGTCCGCGTCATGTGCAGCGGCGCAAAAATATGCGCAGCAGCATAAGCATCCAGCGTCTGCCCCGAAACCCGCTCCACCAGCGCGCCCAACACAATAAAATTCACGTCGCTATACATGAACTTCGATCCCGGCGGCATCACCGGCGCCGCGGCAAACGCCATCTGATACGCCGTCGCCTTCCCTTCCCACGCCGACTTCAAATCCAAATCCTGCGGCAGTCCCGAAAAATGCGTGAGCAACTGCCGCACCGTAATATCTTCTTTCCCATTCTGCGCAAACTCCGGCAAATACTTGGCCACCGGATCGCTCATCCGAACCAGCCCCTGCTCGAACAACTGCATCACCGCAACCGTAGTGACCACAACCTTCGTCAGCGACGCCAGATCGAACACCGTGTCGACCGTCATCCGCTCCCGCCGCGGCTCCAGCCACCGCTCCCCGTACGCCTTGCGATAAACCACGGCCCCATCATGCCCAACCACCAGCACCGCGCCAGGAATGTGGTGCTCGGCAATCGCCCGTTCAATCACGGCATCGACCGCGGTCAAAGAGGATGAAGTTGGCTTGGACTTTGAGTGCTTCGACGAAGACGCGGAAGATGGAGACGCAGATTCCGCAGAACCGGCAAACGTGGGGACAGCCGTAATTAGCAAAAGCCCGCCCACGACCAATTTGAGCTGAAACGATTTGAGCCTATTAAAGAAGATGACCTGACTCTACACAACCGGAAGCAACCCGCTCAACCACCATAGGTAATCTAGAAGATTCGCGCCCGCTCTGTGTCCCTCCGTGACCGCTGTGGTGAAAGCTCCGTGGTGAAAGCTCTTCTGTAGCCTTTACCCAAATCCCCAACCATGCTATAACCCGCAAAGATCAACGAGAATTCACTATCCTGACCACCATTCCAACCCTGGTCCCCGCGTACGATCATCAGGACGAAGTCTTCCGCGCCGCATTCCAAATCCTCCGCGAAGCCATCGCCGCTCACGCCTTCCCCGCAGCATCCATTGCAGTGACACGTGCCGAAAAACTGGTAGCGCTCAAATCGATCGGCCACTTCGTGTATGAAAACGAGTTGGATGCCCCGGGTCTCGCTGGTTTTGCGAGACCTGGTTTAGCGAGACCTGGTTTAGCGAGACCTGGTTTAGCGAGACCGGGTTTTGCGAGACCTGGTTTTGCGAGACCTGGGTGCGAGAAAGTTCTCCACTCCACGCTCTTCGATCTAGCCTCCCTGACCAAGCCCATCGCCACCACCACCATGGCGATGATCCTGTACGAGCGCGGCCTGCTCACACTCGACGCTCCCATCTCGGGCAGCATCCTCGAATTTCTTACCGATTCCGCCCACGACCCACGCCGGCGCGACGTCACGTTCCGCATGCTCCTAGCGCACTCCTCGGGCCTGCCCGCCTACGAAAAGCTATTTCTCCGCTCCCAGAATAAAGACGAACTTCTTCACGCCGCCTTCACCACTCCGCTCATTGTCGAGCCCACCGCCCGCGCTGAATACTCAGATATCGGATTCATCATCCTCGCGATCGCTCTCGAACGGATCGCAGGAGAAGATCTCAATCAATTCTGCCAGCGCGAAATCTTCCGCCCACTGGCCATGTCGAACACCACCTTCAGCCCGCCGGCAGATCTCCACCCGCAAATCCCTCCCACCGCCAACGACCTCAACTTCCGCCACCGCATCATCCAAGGCGAAGTGCAAGACGAAAACGCCTCAATCCTGGGCGGCGTAGCCGGACACGCCGGCCTGTTCTCCACCGCGGAAAACGTCGCAAGGTTCGCCCACGCCATGATGAATGGAGGCAGCCCTATCCTCCGCCCCGAAACCATAGCCGAATTCACCCGCCGCCAGTCCACTCCCGCCGGCACCACGCGCACGCTCGGCTGGGACACTCCCTCCACACCATCCCAATCTGGCAAGCACTTCGGTCCGCGCTCCTACGGCCATCTCGGCTACACCGGCACCTCGCTCTGGATCGATCCCGACCGTCGACTCTCCATCACCCTGCTCACCAACCGCACCTGGCCCGACTGCCAGAATCAATCCATCAAGCAAGTAAGGCCGCGCTTCCACGATGCGATAATCGAAGCGCTGCACATTGACGGCGCTCGATGAAGACGTTCAAAACCTCCGACCTCCGCATCCTGCCCACCGAGCAACCGCTCCCCGCCGCGCGCAATCTCGACCAGATGTCAGCGCTCGAAATCGCCCGTCTCATCAACCAAGAAGATGCGACGATCGCCGCCGCCGTCGAAAAAGCGCTCCCGCAGATCGCGCGCGCCATCGACGAAGTCGCCCGCGCCCTCGGCCGCGGCGGACGCCTCATCTACGTCGGCGCCGGCACCAGCGGACGCCTCGGCGCACTCGATGCCAGCGAAATTCAGCCCACCTTCAACACTCCGGCCAGCGCCGTGCAATTCCTCATGGCCGGAGGCCCGCGCGCCCTCGGCTCCTCCACCGAAACCAGCGAAGACGACACCGCCCTCGCCGTCCGCGAAATGAAAAAGCGCAAGCCCGGCAAACACGACGTCGTCCTCGGCATCGCCACCAGCGGCCGCACGCCTTTCACCCTCGCCGCTCTCGACTACGCTCGCAAAAAAGGAGCCCGCACCATCGCCCTCACCTGCAACCGCAACTCCCCGCTCGAACGCGCCGCCCACTTCGCCATCGTCACCCCAGTCGGCCCCGAAGTCCTGGCCGGCAGTTCGCGCATGAAAGCCGGAACGGCCCACAAGATGGTCCTGAATATGATCTCCACGGGAGCTATGTGCCGCCTGGGCTATGTCTACGGCAACTTAATGGTCAATGTCTGGACCAAGAACGAAAAACTCCGCGCCCGCGCAGTTCGCATTTTGGAGGAAGCCACGGGAGCCGATCACCAAGCCGTAGCAAGAGCCCTGGAGACAAGTGGCGATCGCACCCCAGTAGCGTTAGTGATGTTAGCCGCAGGAGTTAGTCGCGCCAAGGCCACCGCCGCGTTGAACAAGGCCAAGGCCAATGTGCGGCGTGCGATTGTCTCCGCAAAAAGCAACCGAGAGCGCCGCAGCTAGACACAGTCGCCGAAGCTCGGCCCAATCCTGCGCCGGCGCTCCCACGAAACTGGCTGCCCAAGGCTTCGCGCCTTCGAAGCCATCCCGTAGACATCTCCGCAAGTGCGGTTTGCCCGCGCACTTTCTGCGCCAGCGTGGGTTTTTTGATTTCCTCTGTGTTCCTCTGTGCTCCCTGTGATGAAAGTGTGTTCCCGCCTGTGGTGAGCCCCCGGTTCCCGCCGAATCAACCCTCCCCGCCAGCATCCCCGCTACAATAAATTCACCCTATGGATAAATTCGTCATCCGCGGCGGAGACCCTCTTCTCGGCACCATCCGCGTCAGCGGAGCCAAGAACGCCGCCCTGCCCTGCATGGCCGCCGCCCTGCTTACCGACCAACCCGTGATCCTCGAAAATATTCCCCAGGTCCGCGACATTCAGACCACGCGCAACCTGCTCGCCGCCATGGGCGCCGAAGTCGAACTCGGCTACGGACGCGCCCACCATCGCACCACCATCCACAGCGAAAATCTCGCCAGCCCCGAAGCCAGCTACGAGTTAGTAAAAACAATGCGCGCCTCCACGCTTGTGCTCGGCCCGCTCGTAGCCCGCTGCGGACGCGCCCGTGTTTCCCTACCCGGCGGCTGCGCCATCGGTTCCAGACCCATCGATCTTCACATCAAGGGACTGGAAAAACTAGGCGCGAAGATCACGCAAGAACACGGCTACATCGAAGCCACGGCCGATCGCCTCAAGGGCGCGGAAATTGTCTTCGACAAAATCACCGTCACCGGCACCGAAGACCTGCTCATGGCCGCGACGCTCGCCGAAGGCGAAACGCTTCTGCAGAACTGCGCCCGCGAGCCCGAGGTCGCTGACCTGGCCGCCCTGCTGAACAAAATGGGAGCGAAGATCGAAGGCGCAGGCACCGCCGTCATCCGTGTGAAAGGCGTCGGCAAACTCAAAGGCGCCAAGCACCGCATCATTCCCGATCGCATCGAAGCCGGCACCTTCCTCGTCGCCGGAGCCCTGACCGGAGGCGATCTCAACATCACCGACTGCGATCCTCGTCACCTGGGCGCGGTGCTCTCCAAGCTGCATGAAGTCGGCGTCAAGACCAAAGTCACAGAAGACTCCGTCCGCGTCATGGGCGACCATCCCTTCACCGCCTCCGACCTGAGCACCGAAGAATATCCCGGCTTCCCCACTGACTGTCAGGCGCAATTCATGGCGCTGGCCACGCAGGCCGAAGGCACCTCAATCATCGAAGAAAATATTTTCGAGAACCGCTTCATGCACGCGCAGGAACTGGTCCGCATGGGAGCGAACATCAAGATCGAAGGCCACCGCGCCGTGGTCCGCGGCAAGACTCCGCTCAGCGCCGCCGCGGTACTGGCCAGCGACCTGCGCGCTTCGGCGTCGCTCGTGCTAGCCGCGCTCGTCGCCGACGGAGAAACCATCATCGACCGCGTCTACCACATCGACCGCGGCTACGAACACATCGAAGAAAAGTTAAAAGCAGTAGGAGCCCAAATCCGCCGCATCGGCGAACTATTCCCCAAAAAAGCCGCCGCGCCCTTGCGGGCCTAAAGGGCTCGTTGCAAATGAGCGTCCCGACTATGGCGACACGGTTGCTCGGAAATGGGCGACTGCCTGCGCTCCTTTCGGACTTCCCCAGTTGCCTTCCAAACCGAAGATGAACGTCTGCCCACGCTTGAATCGGTAGGCCAAACTAGTGGAAACTCCATTTGGAACGTCGTACCTGCCAATAAGAGGTTTATCCGAACCGCCTTGCGGGGCAACACGCACATTTGCTGCAAAGAGATCAAAAGATGCCCATATCGCGCTGTCGCTTGGATTCGTAATTTCGAGTCTAAGAGTTCCTCCGTTTGGAAAACCGGATGTGTCAATAGAAACGAGGTTGTAGTGATGGAGTCTGGCGCCGGGAGCCACAATCGTCGCGTCGCGCTCCGCACATGGTACCGATGGAGTGAGTTTCACCGATCCTGTCGAAGTGTCACATGATTGACGCACATCGCTTGAGGAAGGTGTCGCCTCTTTCCCTAGGCGCTTCGGAGGCATTCCGGCCGTGACCTCACGCTGCGCGGGCAGCCCATGCGTCTGTTTCTCGTTCGCTCGAACGCAGAGCGTGCGAAACAGGGTGCGTGACTTGGCTTCTTCGCGATATAGCTTTCCCTGGTGGTAATTAAATCCGACACCAACTTTCCCGGGAAACTCAGTATCCTCTGTCGAACTCCATATCTGCTCACCCGTGAGCGTAATTTCGTTGCGAATGTGATACTCCCATTGCGTGCCTTTCTCAATCTTCATCGTTCTCCCCTGTCCAACAGGTAGGAAAACGGTGTGCGCAAGCGGCGGAGTGGCGCGGGTTGAACGCGTATCATAAACGCCGCGAAGTTCGTCAATGGTTGGGACTCTCCAATCGCTGTAGCCTCCCAGACGCAAGCTTCCGCAGTATGCGATCGAGTCTGTCACATTGACGCTTTCCCCGTTGTCCTTCACCGTCCACATCAGGCTCGTCCTTGTGTCCACCCAGTCCCCCTCACCGGCCTCCTCCTGCCGCTTGGCCGCCTCATCCACCTTGGCCTTCGTAACCTCCGCTGTAAGTGTCGGAACCTCCGCGTTCTCCGGATCGAGTTCTTTTGCGGTATTCAACTCGGCAAGCGCTCCATCGAAATCGCCGGCCCCATACATCTCTCTCGCGTTCGTGACATGCGAGGCCGCTAACTTGCGGTTTGCCGTTTTCGTTTCCTCCTCTTTTGCATGGCGCGAATATCCCGTCTGCGAGATCCCCGCCAGCCGCAGCACGCGCGTCTTCAAATCGTCCTCATCGTAGGCCCGCGCCACGATTACGTCCTTCCAGTCCTCTTTCATCTGCCTCGCCTCAGCCGCAGGCATTTGATCAAACCAGTACTCTTCTCCCCCAAGAGTCGCGGTTAGGCGGTTTGTATCCGCGTCGTATCCGACATAGACTGCCTGAGCGCCCGTCGCATAGTGTGCCTGCTTCAAAAACTCGATTCGCGCCTGAAAGGGCCTGAATTTGCTCCGGGCCTTTGCCTCATAACTGGCCTTTACTTGCGCTATTGCGGCCTCGTGCTTCCGGCCAAGCTCCGCAACCGCAGCTTTCGATTGCTCCACTCGATGGTTGTAGTCCGCGGTCGACTCAAACTCGCCCTTCGGATCGATCTTCGCCGCTTTGGCTTGGTCAGCCCGATATTCGGCGTCAATCTTCTGTATATCCGCGTCCCGCTGCGCCGCCAGCGTCGGGTCAGCCTTGCCGACGTACGCTTCCAGGCCCTTCACTTCCTCATGCGCCTGTTCCACCGAGAGTCCCGCCGCAGTCTCAGGATTCAGCGCGTTAAACTCAGCATCCGTCATCCCGGCATTCACAAGCTTCTCCAGCGACGGGGCATCCAGGCTGAAACTCACATGGCACGCCCGAATCAACTCGATCGTCCGCTGCTCGGGCAGCTTCTGCTCGATGTTTCTCGCCGCCTGTTCCAGGGTCAGCTTGTGTGCCATCGGGCACTTCGCCGTCGTCTGGCCTTGCACCGGCAGTGCTGCGGCCCATCCTGCATAGACCCATAGAACCAGGCCGACGACGCTCAGTGCCTGTCGTCCCGCCGATCTTTGCCTTCTTCCAAACAACAACCGGCCCCCTAATGCCCGGAGACCCCTCCGATTTCCGTCCATCAACAATCCCCTCTGAAACTCAATTGCAAGAAATCCCCAGATTCCTGCACTCCGTCATCACCAGATCCTTCTTTTGTTGCAGGTGAGCGGTCACGGTGCTATCCGGGCTCGACCGCAGCGCCTCATTCAATGCCGCCACCGCTCCCGCATCGTCGCCGTCGTGCTGCTTGGTATCAGCCGCGTTCTCGAGTGCTCTGATCCGCAATTTGAGCTTCTCGAATTCCGGGATAAAAAAGAAAACCGCTTCCTGCCGCCCTCCTGCTCGCACCGCCAACGTTCTCTGCTGCGCCCCGATCCGCTCGTTGGCAGGCTCGGCCTCCACCATCGCGTTTCCCCCCGCCCCCCCGGTAACAAAACCGGTCTGGATCTGCCCCGCCTCCAGCCTTCCCTTCGGCGTTCCATTCAGTTTCCAGTTGCACGCCATATCGCAGGAAACGGTGAGTGTCGCCGCCTGTAGCGTCTTAGCAGGTGGGTTCGTCCCCCGGCCGCCACCGGTTGTCACCGACGGATTCGTGTTCTCCGTCAGCTTCGGGGATTTTCCCGGATGGTCGACTACCTGCTGGGTGTCCCGCTGAGCCTTCTGCCACACCACATACCCTCCCCCTCCCAGCAAAGCAGCAATCCCCAGAACTGCCACCGCCCAAACTCCCCTTCCACGGTGCCGCGTCGACGTGTTGAGCTGCCCGTGCTCGTGCACGGTGACTTCGGGCCCGGACTGAACCCGCACCGCGTCTAACTCGCGCACCAACTCCGCCGCATCCCGCGGGCGTTGCTCGCGCTCAATCGCCAACGTCCGCAGCACCAACCCGTCCAGCCCAGCCCACCGTTTCAGGTCAGGACGCAGCCGGCTGGGCGCTACCCTCTCCGCCTGCAAATGCTGATACATCCACCCGTCGGCGGTGGGTGACTGAAAGCACGTTCTCCCCGTCAGCATTTCGTACAACACGCATCCCAGGGCATAGAGGTCAGTTCGTCCGTCCAGTTGATCGCTCGCCACGCCCCTCCACTGCTCGGGAGCGGCGTAATGCGGCGTCTTCATTAAGCTGGTCCCGCTCAGGCGCATTGCGGTGTCTTTCATCGCCGCAATCCCGAAATCCAGCACCTTCGCCGTCTCCTGGATTGTGTTTGGGTACGCCAGCCGGATGTTTTCTGGCTTAATGTCCCGGTGGATAATTCCTTTGCCATGAGCGACCATCAAACCTGACGCCGCCCCTCGTGCAATGGCCAACGCGCGCTCGACTGGAAATGGGGAATCGGCGAGCGCATCCCGCAAGTCGACTCCTTCGACGTACTCCATTGCAATGAACAGGGAGCCGTCCTCTGCCTGGTCCAGATCGTGGACTGCAGCGATATTGGGGTGGTGAAGCCCGCCGGCTGCTTCGGCTTCCCGTTGGAACAGTTTCAGGAACGTGGCGTCACGGCTCCGATCAGGAGACATAAATTTCAGCGCGCGTGGCTGATTCATCCCCAGGTGTCGGGCCAAATACACCTTGCCAAAGCCACCCTGGCCCAACACCCCCTCAATGCGATACTTGCCGCATACCAGCGTGCCCGGTTCGAGATCACCGGTCCTCATGACCACCACCAATCGCTTAGACAACTCGTGTGCCGGCTCGGATCGCTTGCGTCACAAAGGGGACAAGTCTTCATCGTACGGGGATCGGTCCTGTGGTGTTTTCTGCTGGGCACCTACAATACCAGCCTTCGTCGCTCAAAGCCAGACGAATGCCCCGCAGTGAGCGCCTCTATAGGGTGTAGCGGAAAATAGAAGAATTTCTGCGCACCAAACTCGGTCGGTGAGAAAAAAAACTACTCAGCCATAGCTCGCGCGCGCGCCGAGTGGTCGAACGAACGACGCAACCGGCCACCATCCGTCTCAATGCCGGCGATGTCCATCACCGCCATTCTCCGTGTTCCCTCGGTGTCCTCTGTGGGAGCCCAGATTTTGACTTCACTCCGCAGAAAACCTGCACTGGGACACTCTTAGCGCGCCCCGTCGTCGTCAATCCAATATTCCCGTCGCGCGCTCAACACCGCCGATCTCCAATCTTTCACCTCAGCATGCCTCATCTCCACATGCAGCGCGTGCAAGCCGGCCGTAGGCGCGCTCGGACGAAAACTCAGCAAATAATAATTCGGCAGATCGTTCGACAACGCAATCAAACCCGCCTTCAGATCGCGTGCGTTGCGGAAGTGAAAGAATTCTCCTCCCGCCAACTGCGCGACGGCTTCGGCAGTTTTACGGTGCAACGCCGATCTCGCCGCCAGGAACGACATGGTAGCCAGCCGCAGCGGCGGCGCCAGTTGGCTGATGCAATCCAGCACCTGCTTGCTGTAGTGGCCTTCATACTCGGCATCGGCTCCCTCGCGGCTAAAACACCCGTGCACCGGACCGGGCGCATCGTTAGTGAACTTCGAGGCTTCGTGCGAAACCGCCGCGCCGGTGCTCGAAAAGCTGAAGCTGTACATCGCCGTGTTAGTGTCGCTGATCTGCCGCAACGCCTCGTCCAGATTTGTCTTGCTCCCCTGGTCAACAGTCTCGCTCAGCAGCAGAATGGCGCGGCGATAACCCGCAGGCTGCGTCCGCAGTTTCTCGACCGCAAACTCGATTGCATCCAGAATCGCCGCTCCCCGGTCACCCTCGTCAAGATGTGCCATCGCACTGGAAGCGTCAAGCGTTCTGGCCGAAAAGGGGACAAGCAGATGGGGCGCGCTATCGAACCCAATCAGCGCGACTCGATGCTCAACGTTCCCCACCAGCGCGTCAAGAATCGAGTCCAGTTGCCCATAGTCCCCAAGATGCTTCACCCCGGCTCCGCCCGTTTCCACGACAATGGCCAGCGCCAGCGGCTTCGAGCCCGTGTCCGTATCGACGGTAAATTGCTGCGCGACCCCGTTATCGGCAATCGTAAAGTCGTCACCGGTAAGTTCAAAGACCACGCGACCAGCTTTGTTTCGCACCAGCACCGGAACCTGCACCAACGGCGATCGCACCGTCAAAGTAGGCGGCGGAGCAGCGCTCTCCTGTCCCCACACCAACAACGGACCAAGCCAGACCAGCAACGCAAAAGCGCACAACCATCGCATAAGAAGCCCAGTGTACGCCGCGGCAGTGTACGCCGGGTACCCCATTTCCGGGCCGGGTGCCCCATTTCTGGCGCGTTCTGTGCGCCAGAAATGGGGATTTTTACGTCCGTCGATTTGTTCTTCTCCGTGACTCCGTGCCTCCGTGATGAAAGCTTTCGCCGTCCCATCGCGGCGGCGCATCTTTGGCCTGCCTGGGATCTGACCGGCTCTGCAAATCTCTGCATCTTGACAGCCCATCGCCATAAGGCGAATACTTTCCCTGCCTGCCTCCCCCGGCAAAGTGGAATCACATCGCCGCGCCACTGTGATTCTTGAACTGCATTCCGAACCACAAACTCGAAGACGAGGTTCCTCCATGCGTATTGCCAAGTTCGCTGCCGCATTCCTGCTCTCCACCGCATCCCTGCTTTCCGCGCAAACCGTCACTACCATCGTGAACTTCAACGCAACCAACGGCGCCAACCCGGTTTACATGACGTTCGTGCAAGGGCGTGACGACGCCTCTACGGCACTACCTACAACGGTGGCGCCAACAGCCTGGGTGCCGTCATCAAAATCAACCTGAGCACCAACAACAGCGTCGTCCTGCACAGCTTTGACGGCGCCGACGGCAGTTATCCCGGCGGAGGCCTCACCCTGGCCACCAGCGGCAACTACTACGGCACCACCGTCATGGGAGGCGCCAACAACCTCGGCGTGCTCTACTCCATCACCACAGCCGGCGCCGTCACCGTCCTGCACAGCTTTGCCGGTGGCAGCGACGGGGAATATCCCTACGGCCCTCCCATCCAGGCCACGGACGGCAACTTCTACGGCGCCACCGCGGGCGCTCCCGATACCAGTAATCCCGCGACCATTTACCAGCTCACCAGCACCGGCGTATACAGCGTGATTTTCACCTTCAGCCAGTCCACCACCGGAGTCGGCGTTTTCGGTCTGGTCCAGGGATCGGACGGCTTGCTCTACGCCACCGCGAACGTAGGCGGAGCGTATAACGACGGAACCATCGTCAAACTCACCACTACAGGTGTTTTGAAAGGAACCCATACCTTCAATTCCGACGACGACGGCGACCATGGACCAACCTATCCCATTGCCATACCGATGCTGGCCTCGAACGGCACCCTCTACGGCACTACTCAAGATGGCGGAACCTCCAACGGCGGCGTTCTCTACTACATCAGCAGCGCCTTCGGAATCAACACTCCGTACAATTTCTCCGGTGACGGCACCAATCCGAACGCCGGCCTGGTAGAGGGCAATGATGGCAACCTCTACGGCGTTAGCTACACCTTCCCCGAGATTTATAGCTGGAACCTCAGCGGCGGCACCTACCACGCGCTCGCTTCCCTCGGCGAAGGCGAGTTCATCGCGACCCTGATGCAGGATACCAACGGCATCTTCTATGGAGTCTCGGAAATCTATGGCACCCACAGTGACGGCTACGTCTTCTCCTTCAGCAACGGCCTGAGCCCATTCGTCGCCTTCGTAAAGCCTCGCGGAGCCGTCGGCGGATCAGCTGAAATTCTTGGACAAGGCCTGACCGGAACAACCTCCGTCACCTTCAACGGAATCTCCGCCAGTTTCACCGTGGTAAGCGACACCTACATGACGGCCACCGTCCCCACCGGCGCGACCACAGGTCCCGTCGTAGTAACCACGCCCACCGGCCCGCTGACCAGCAACAAGAGCTTCACGATTACCGAATAGACAGATTGAAAAAGGCCACAGCATTTCGCTGTGGCCTTTCTCTTGGTGCTCGTTGATCCTAAGGGGGGGAGCTTGAGGGAAACCGGGACCGAGGAGACAGTCTCCACTATTCCAAAGCTCCGACCATCCAGGCGCCCAACCGTTTTCCTCTGTGGACCTTGTGCCCTCTGTGGTAAAGATCTTGCAAGCAACCAGAAAGGGCCGCGCTCCAGCGCAGCCCTTATCGATGTGAATCGTACGAATCAGAAGCCGAAGATTTCCTATCCGCGTTCCCGCCCTTCGCGCACAATCGCCACCAGGTCCGCGGACGACACTCTCAGCCTCACTCCCTTTACATCCAGAGGCGAAGCCTTGGAGTTCCGCACTGGCACGATGCGAAACACGGCCCCATCGCGGCGGCGGATCTCAACCGCCCCGTCCCGCTCGGCTTCGTCGAGCACGGTAGCAAAGTTTCCCCGCGCCTTGGAATAGGTATAAGACTTCATGAAATCGTTACCTCCAGCACTTCCAGTTTCAAATCGCGCGCGCGGTTTCTCAGACCACCGTCCAACGTCAGCAGCGGCGCTTTTCGGTTGAGGGCACAGGCCAGCACGTATCCGTCGTAGGCGTAAACATTCCATCGAAACGACAATTCCACTGCTTGCTCCAAAGTCACATCGACGATGCGAATCGGGATCGCGGCATACGCCTCCAGGCAGCGCAGCGCTTCCTTCAAGCCAATCGCCCTGCGCTTGAACATGGCCGAGAACGCATTCCCCACTTCCCAATGCACCGACGCCGGAGCCGACAGCGTCGCCCCGCGGGCCAGCCGCACCAATTCGGCTTTTTCCGGCTGTTCTGCAATCACTGCAAGAATCGCCGAAGTATCGATCACGATCTCCACACGAAAGAGTATATCATAAGTGTACAATTGTACAACTAAAAGGCAATATCCCAATTTGTCATTCCGAACCGGGCCGAAGGCGCGGTGAGGAACCTGCTTGTAGACGCGTAGTGAGCGTTGAAGTTGAAATTAGGACACTGCCAAAACGGGAGGCGGGTGCCCCAGCTTTGGTTTCTGCTGAGTGCACCACGACTGAGGGTGTCCCACTCTTGCGCACTCTGCAAGAGCCTGCCCTGAGCGCAGTCGAAGGGGTGGGAACCACGGATCTTCAAGTGGGGAGCTTTAGGGAAACCGGGACTGAGGAGACAGTCTCCACTATTCCAAAGCTCTGACTATCCAGGGCAAACTGCCCGGCGAAGCGTTGCGCTTGGGCGGTTTGCGGGTGCGCGGGCGGGGAGCGCCTGAGCCGGGACGCGAAGGAGCGGAGCGCTTTTGAGCCTGCGCTGAGCAAGTGAGCAACGCGAGCGCGCCGAACGGGCGCGCGGTCCGGCGAAGGCGCCGTCGGCACCCTCCTCGGCAAAACGCCAGCCCACCGCCACATCTGCGATCGAGATGTCTACCCACACGAAAAGGGCCGCCCTAAACTTTATCCGTGTGAATCCGTGTAATCCGTGGCGAAAGGCTTAGTGCCTTCCTCCGCCGCCACCGCTGTGCCCGCCACCGCCGCCGCGATGTCCGCCACCACCACTGCCGCCACGTCCGCCGCGTCCACGGCCTCTGCCACCACCACCGCCGCCGCCGCCCGGACGTCCGCCGCGCCCGCCACGATCGCCGCCGCGTCCGCGGTCTCCGCCGCCTCCACGGTCCCCACCACCGCTGCGCGGACGATCGCCTCCGCCCACATGCGGCGCGCCTTCGCGGTTGAAGTTCGGCTCATCCGGCGGAGCTTCATCCGGAAAATCCCCGCCGCCTTCGATCACCAGCGTTCCCGCTGGAATCGCAGCCATCGGCTCGCCCTCGGCAGCCGGCATCGCCGGAGCCGCGACCGCGCCGTCTCCACCGCCCGGTGCCGCCTGCGTCATCTTCGCGCGCTGCTCTTTCAGAATCGCCTTGCGCGATAGCTTGATGCGGTTGCCGTCGACCGCCAGCACCTTCACCAGCACCTGATCGCCTTCGTTCAGTTCATCGCGCACATCGGCAATGCGATGCTCCGCGACTTCGCTGATGTGCAACAGACCCTCAGTTCCCGGAATGATTTCGACGAACGCGCCGAAATCCGCCAGCCGCGTGACTTTCCCCAGATAAGTCTTCCCGACTTCGGGCGTGGCCGTGATGTCGCCGATAATCTGCAGCGCCTTCTGTGCCGACGCCTGATCGTTCGACGCAACCTTCACCAGGCCGGAATCTTCCACGTCGATCTTGACGCCGGTCTGCTCCACGATCGAGCGGATCATCTTTCCTCCCGGCCCGATCAGGTCGCGAATCTTGTCGACCGGAATCTGCACCGTGTAGAAGCGCGGCGCATAATCGGAAATCTTGGCGCGCCCGGTCGAGATGACTTCTTCCATCTTGCCCAGGATGAACATGCGTCCACGCTGCGCCTGCGCCAGTGCCTCGCGCATGATCTGCGCGGTGATGCCGGTGACCTTAATATCCATCTGCAGCGCGGTAATGCCGTCTTGCGTTCCGGCAACTTTGAAATCCATGTCGCCGTAATGATCTTCCGCGCCGGCAATGTCGGTCAGGATGGCGTACTCGTCGCCTTCCTTCACCAGTCCCATGGCAACTCCGGCCACCGGAGCCTTGAGCGGAACGCCCGCATCCATCAGGGAAAGCGAAGCCCCGCAAACCGTCGCCATCGACGACGAGCCGTTCGACTCCAGAATGTCAGAGACCACGCGCATCGCGTACGGCCACGATTCTTCCGTCGGCAGCACCGCCGAAAGCGCGCGCTCGGCCAGCGCGCCATGACCAATCTCACGCCGTCCCGCCCCACGCATGAATGCGACTTCTCCCACCGAAAACGGCGGAAAATTGTAGTGTAAGAGAAATCTTTTCTTGGCTTCGCCTTCGAAACCTTCCAGGCGCTGCATGTCGTCGCTGGTGCCTAGAGTGGTTGTGACCAGGGCTTGGGTTTCGCCGCGGGTGAAGATTGCGCTGCCGTGGGTGCGGGGCAGGATGCCGGCTTCGATCCAGATTTCGCGGATTTCGTCGAAGGCGCGGGCGTCGGGACGGCGGTGCTCTTTGATCACTTGCTCGCGGAAGATGCGCTCGCGCAGCGCTTCGTAATAATGATCGAGTTTTTTCTTGGCTTCGTCGGCTTTCTTGGGGTCGGTTTCGGCGGGGAGTTCGGCGGCTAGTTTTTTCTTGATCTCTTTGACCAGCGTGTAGCTTTCCGCTTTGGGATGCTTCTTGGTGTCGAGCGCATCGGCAACTTGCGCTCCGACTTTCTTGTTCAGATCGTTGTAATAAGCATCGTCGAACACCGGCGGTTCCACTTTGCGCTTGGGCTTGCCGGCCTTCTCGCGGAGTTCGTTGATGGCGGCGCAGATTTTCTTGATTTCGGTGTGGCCGAACTCGATGGCATCGACTACTGTCTCTTCTTTTACTTCTTTCGCAGCCGACTCGATCATCACGATGTGTTCGCTGGTTCCTACGACCATGATGTTGAGCAGGCTCTCGCGCATTTCGTTGTATGTGGGATTGACCACGAACTGTCCGTTGACCAAGCCGACGCGTACCGCGCCGATGGGGCCGAGGAATGGAATATCGGAAACGTGCAGCGCGGCGGAAGCGCCGTTGATGCCGCAAACGTCGGGGTCATTATCGGTGTCGGCTGAAAGGACGAAGGCGATGACCTGGGTCTCGCACTTGAATCCCTCGGCGAACATGGGACGGATGGGCCGATCGATCTGGCGGCTGGTGAGGACTTCGCGCTCGCTCATGCGGCCTTCGCGCTTGATGAAGCCCCCGGGGAAACGTCCGCCGGCGTAAGTGTATTCGCGGTAGTCGACGGTGAGGGGAAAGAAATCGATGCCTTCGCGCGGGTCGGCGTTGGCGGTGGCGGTGGCGAGGACAACGTTTTCGCCGAGGCGAATGACGGCCGATCCGTGCGCCTGTTTGGCCAGTTTTCCGGTTTCAAATGTGATGGTTTTGCCGCCGGTGAGGTGTACGGTAACGCTTGTAGGTTCTGGTTTCATGGTAGATCCTTTGGGCTAGCTGTTAGCTGTTAGCACTTAGCTCTTAGCCTTTAGCTCCTAGCTGGACGGCCCAACCATTCGCGTTTCTTTGCGAAAGGGTGGGCGGCGCGTCTCCGGGAAATTCCTCCGGGAAAAGACACACTTCACCGGCTAAGCTGCTGGTGGAAATCAACGTGGCGCTTGAAAAACGCACGGATGGAAAGTCCTCAATACTGCAACCGTCTACACAGAGACGGAGTTCTCAGGAAAACGAGGTTTCAAGGTTTCTAAGGTTTCAAAGTTTCAAGGTCTTGCTTTGAAACCTTGAAACTTTGCGACTTTGAAACTTGCTCTATTTTCGGATGCCGAGCTTGCCGATCACGGTCTTGTAGCGCTCGGTATCGTATTTCTTGAGGTAGTCGAGCAAGCTGCGGCGCTTGCTGACCAGCATGAGAAGTCCGCGGCGCGAGCCGTGGTCTTTCTGGTGCGTCTTGAAGTGCTCCGTCAACTGGCCGATGCGTTCGCTAAGCAGGGCGATCTGAACTTCGGGACTGCCGGTGTCGCTCGCGTGCGTACCGTAGCGGTCAATGAGGGATTTCTTTTGCTCTCTGGCTAACACTAGCCTGATGTGCTCCTGTTCTGAATCGATTGTCTATGTGACAGTTAGAGAATATCATGGAGCGGCGGAGTGGTAAAGGACGAGGGGGCGAGGCTGGCGTGAACTTCACAATTGAATTCGACCGCGAAGACGACGGGCGCTGGATCGCCGAGATTCACGATCTTCCGGGCGTGATGGCCTATGGCGCTACCCGAGATGAAGCCGAAGCTGCCGTCGAAGCGCTTGCCCTGCGCGTGATCGCCGACAGGATCTGAGAGCGAAAAGGTCGGACAAAAGAACATCAGCTTTGCCACCACGTGAGCCAAGTGGCCCAGTTCGAAGGCCAGCCGGGTTTATCGCGCGCTTCAGTGCATCGAATGGGCGCCGAAAGCCTTCAAAGGCTCCTCCCACGTTACCCTGCAGAAAGCCGGCCATGCGGACTTCGTGGGAGATCGGCCCGAAGATGCTTTCCCGAATCGCGAAGCATACCGGACTCAAGCCAGAGGACCTGTAAGAGTAAAATCTATCAGGAATGCAGGGGAACGTCCTCCGGGTTCTCTCAGGAAAACAGGCTTTCCAGGTCGCGCGCTCCATGAACGATACGCAGGATGAACACCGTGTCCTCCTCAAGACGAGTAGAACATCAGATGCTTCGGGAACTTAGGGATCGTCGTCCGCCTCGCATCCTTCAACTCGGCAGAGCGGAAGAAGCAGGGTGACCCGGAGGCGGGAAACCGAAGGACGTGCGCTATAGCAGAGGTAACGGCTCGCTCCCACCGCACCGCCATGGGCTCTCCCGCTTGTTGGCGATACCATTCCGCCTGTTCCAAGACGTCGGCCACAGCCGCGTCGCTGAGGAGGAGCCGAGGCTGGTTCACCGGCGGCGGGTGCGCTCGCGGAGAGCAGCGATGAGACCTTTGCCGCGAATCTCTGCCAGCGACACTTCGATCTTCGTGCCCTTTACGGCGGCGAGGAGTTCTTGCTCCAACTGAACGAGGCGGCGCTCTTTGTCCTGGAGAATCAGTTCCCGGACGTACTCGCTCGGCGTGCCCCAGTCGCCTTCGCCTTCCTTGCCGTCGTTCGTCGTGCTTTCGGCACGCGGGCGGGGGCCCCTTCGACTTCGCTCAGGGTAGGTCCGCGCTACATGATCTTTGATCTTTCTTGGTTGCGGGTTTGCCGGGAGTGCACTGGTTGTGGTGCAGTCTGGCGGAGTCTTGTCAAGAGCCTTTTTGTTAGGTATTTTGCGCATTCTATTGATTGCAGGGGGAATATAAAGTTAAAAAGTTTGCCGGTTTGCCCCTTTCGATTTGCTATCCTGGATATATAGAGTGATTTTGGCGCGGGCTTTGGCTTGCGCCTTTTGCTTTTGTACGTCGAAAATCTTGTCAAGAGGGGTATGTTGATCGTTTCTTTGTAAGTCTTTGAAGCAGAGGGAAATATAAATCCGGAAACTGTGTTACATCTACCCTGGTCAATCTGGTATTCTGGATATATAGAGTGGGTTTTTCGGAAGGCGCTGGCTTCGGCTTGCGCCTTTTTGCTTTGGGGCTGGGGGAAAAACAGGTTCCTCACCGCGCATTCGGCCCGGTTCGGAATGACAGGAAAAAATCGGGCCGGTTCGGAATGACGGGAGTTTGTTTTGGGGGATCGGCGCGGTTCGGAATGGCAGGGTCGTCGTTGGAATCCTGCAGGGCTTCGGCGTACTGGGACAATTGCCAAACCTGCCAAACCTCAGGAAATTACTTGAATTTGTTTCTTTTCCGCTCGTTTAGTGCGCCGAAAATGGTGATCTTAATTGTTGCGCCTCGATCCGGCGTAAGTTTTGGTGTCCGACGAAGAAGTGAAGGGCTTTCACCACAGAGGGCACAGAGGATCACAGAGGAAACTGAGGATAAATAAACGTCGATCTGTGACGCACTGCACTCGTTTAGGCTAGGGATTTGACTATGGCTTGGACCAGGCCGGGGATGGTGAACTGTTTGGCGGCGATGTCGACGGGAAGGCTTAGGTCGCGGAGGGTTTGGGACGTGACTGGGCCGATGGAGGCCATGCGGATTCCTTGCAGTAGCCGGGCGCGGGATTTCGCGGTTCGGGGTCGTGGAGATTCGATCAGGTCGACGAAGTTCTTGACTGTTGACGAACTGGTGAAGGTGACGACGTGCGGCCTGCGGCGGGGATTTTTGAACACGGCCTGCAGGCTTGTGCGAGAGGATTGGGGGATAACGGTTTCGTAGGCTTCGATTACGTCGACGTGGGCTCCGGCGCGACGGAGTTCGGTGGGGATGACGTCGCGGGCGACTTTGGCGCGGACGAGCAGGACGCGCTTGCCTTTGACTTTGTTCTTGAGGGCGCGGACGACGGATTCGGCGATGTACTGTTTGGGGACGAGGTCGACTGGGAGTCCGCGTTGGTTGATGGCTTTTTGGGTGGCGGGGCCGATGGCGGCGATGCGGGGTCCGGCAGGGGCTAAAGCCCCGTCTTGAGTGCGCGCTGAACGCGGCGCTGAAGCGCCGCTCTTCCACGGTTGACCCGGCCGCGGTTGATCGGGCCGCGGTTCGTTTGGCTGCGGTTGATCCGGCAGCGGTTGATCCGGCCGCAGCAGGCGCAGCTTATCCAGTCTCTTCCACATGGCTTCTACGCCGTTGACGCTGGTTAGGATTAGCCAGTCGTAGGTTGCTAGATTTTTTAGTGCGGTATCGATTGGGCGGAACGAGCGTGGAGGGCGGATTTCGATGAAGGGGATTTCCAGGACCTGGGCGCCTAGTTGGCGGAGCTGGGCGGAGAGTGCACCGGCTTGATGGCGGGCTCGGCCTATTAGGACTCGGACTCCCTTCAGAGGGTTCGTGGCGGGTTTTGCTTTCTTGCTCATGGTTAGAGTTCGCGGGCAGGAGTCCCTCGACTTCGCTCAGGGCGGGTCCGCGCCACATAACTTCACTCTTTCTTTAGTCCTAATTTTCGTTCGCGCATGAGTTGGCTGATGCCGGAGATTGCGGTGTCGGTTGAGGTGCTGAGCGATTCGATCACTCTTTGTTGTTCATCGCGCAAGCGGTTTTGGCTTAGTTTGAATTTGGCTTCTAGTTTTGTGACTGTGATTTCGAATCCCACGATGTGGCTGAGCATGCGGGTGCGGTAGGTTTCGCTGAGAGTCGACCATTGCTCGGCGTAGGCGGGTTCGAAGGTGGGAATCAGATCGTGGAGCATGGCGAGCAAGTCTTGGGGCGCGGCATAGGTGCGGACGTGGCCGTAGGCGTGGACGGCTCCGTAGTTCCAGGTGGGAACGTTTTCGGGCGTGTTGTAATTTTTGGGTGAGATATAGGCGTGGGGGCCGTGGAAAATCGTCAGGCATTGCGGTTGCGCTTCGAGATAGTGCCAGTGCGGATTAGATTTGGCTACGTGGCCGCGGAGGACGAGTTGGTTGTCGCGCTCTTGGATGTCTTCTTTAATCACGACGGGGATGTGCGTGGCGAAGGGACCATCCGGGGTGGTCGAGATGAGGATCGCGAAGGGGTTGGCGCGCATGAAGGCCAGGGCGGTGGCGCGGTCTTCGATTCGGAAATGTTCGGGGATGAACATTTAGCTTTCTCTATCAAGTTCAAAAGCGTTTACCACAGAGGGCACAGAGGTTCACTGAGGACTTCTCTGCCCTTCGGTGTCTTTCTTACGGACGTACAACAGCTTTTCTACTTCTGCGATGACGGTTCCCTGCTCGTCTTTTATCTCTACATTGAACAGCGGCTCGTACTTCTCGACGCCTGGCGTCTTTAGTTTGTCACGAATGTCGTCGAGTTGGGAGTCGTTGAGGCGGAATTCGGCGCGGACCTTGCCGCGGCCGGGCTTGCGATAGCGGATGGTGGCGGCTTTGTCCCAGACGATGTAATCGCGGCCGAGGTTGGCGATCAGCATCAGCATGAAGAAGGCGTCGGTCATGGCGAAGAGCGATCCGCCGAATTGGGTGCCGACGTAGTTGGCGTTCCACCAGCGCAGTTTCATTTCGACGTCGATGGATTTCATGTCGGGGGCGATGTGGGTGACGCGGATGCCGGCTCCGAGGAACGGCGGCCAGAGGTTGATGCCGCGGCGCAGGGCGTGGGCTTGCGAACCGCCGAGAAATTTGAGCAGGATGTTGCGGGTCATGGGCGGAGAGGCCAGCGCCTAAAGGCGCAATGATAACGGAGATTTCTGCGGCACGCCTGAAGGCGTGCTCTGAGATGAAGCTGGAGTGCCCTGATACGAAGCTGCGGTGCTCTGAGATGAAGCTGGCGTGCTCTGAGATGAATCTGGCGGTTCGCGAGTTCAGGGTTGCGGAACGATGGCTAATCCCTTGCGGTAGACGGCTGCGAGGATTTTGTCTCCGCCGCGGGCTAGCAGGGATTGGCCGGCTTCGCTGCCGAGTTTCTCTGGATCGCTTCCGTCGCGGGAATCGCGGAGGAGCAGGGAACCGTCGGGGTCGGCTACGATGGATTCGAGATGCAGCTTGCCATTTTTTATTTCTGCGAATGCGCCGATGGGGACCTGGCAGCCTCCGCCGAGACTGTTGAGCAGGGCGCGCTCGCAGGTGGTGGCAGCGCGGGCGTTGGGGTCGTTCAGGAAGGCGAGCAGATCGCGAGTGCCGGCGTCGCCTTGGCGGATTTCGATGCCGAGTGCGCCTTGTCCGGCGGCGGGGCACATGATTTCGGCGGGGATGATTTGCTGGATCAGTTCGGTTTTGCCGAGGCGATTGAGGCCGGCGGAGGCGAGGATGATGGCGTCGTATTCTCCTTGCTCGAGTTTGCGCAGGCGGGTGTCGACGTTGCCGCGCAGCGGGTGCATGTCGAGATCGGGGCGGATGGCTTTGAGTTGCGCCTGGCGGCGCAGGCTGCTGGTGCCGATGCGGGCTTTGTTTGGGAGTTGATCGATGCTGGCGTACTCGCGCGAGCAGAAGGCGTCGCGTGGGTCTTCTCTTTTGGTGATGGCGGCGAGTTCGAATCCTGGGGGAAGTTCGGTGGGGAGGTCTTTTAACGAATGGACAGCTAGGTCGACGCGTCCGGCGGCCAGGGCTTCTTCGATTTCTTTGGTGAAAATTCCCTTGCCAACTCCGCCTTTGGTGCCGACCATGGCCAAGGGAACGTCGGTGATTTTGTCGCCGGTGGTGTGGATGATTTCGAGTTCGACTTGGTGTCCGCGGGCGCGGAGCAGGGCGGAGATGTGGTCGGCCTGCCAGAGAGCTAGCTGGGAGCCGCGGGAGCCGATGCGAAGTTTAGACATGGGATAAGAAGAATTATTCATTTGAGAGGTCGGGTTTCCGGGGGAGGCAACATCTCGATGAATTCGTAACTTCCCAGCGATGCCGCGCCCACGGACTTGGCAATCTGGGCCTCGTAGTTGCGAACAATCGGCCAGATATTTGATCCGAGAACAACCGGAGCAAGCTTGCGGCCGGTCAGATTTTGCTGATACTCGATGTTTTGATCACAAGTTACGAGCAGGTCGTAGGCGTATTCTTCTGCGGCTTTCAGCAGTTCTCCGTTCTCCAATTGCGGGGGCCATCGTAACTCGACGACGGTCCGCACTTCGTGCCGCACGAGAAAGCGCCGCACGCCAGCGGGGACGCTCTTATCGAACAGGACTCGCAACGGGATGGCTCTTTGCGTAAACTAGAATCTGATTGATTTCCGTTTCCGAAATCTCGAACTGCTCGGCAATCTCGGCGACGCTCAAGCCGTACTCATAGTTGTCGACAATCGCACTGACCGGCATACGAGTGCCGCGTAGTACCGGAGCACCGCTTAGAACCTTCGGCTTAACTTCAACCAAGGGGCATTGGGACCAATCAACCTGGACTGTCGCTGACATTAGTTTCCCCCCTAAATCTTCTGCCATTCAACGGCTTTACGTCCATATTTTATCAGGTAGGCATTGGCTGTTTTGAAATGGCCGCAGCCGCGGAAGCTGTGGATTTTGCCATCACGCGAGCAGCGGCTGGCGGAAAGCGGCGAAGGGTGCGATGCTTCAGCACCTTATGGTTGTTGCCGATCAGCGCGCGTTTCTTCTGCGCGCCACGACCCCAGAGCAAAAAAACGACGTGCTCTCGCTTATCGCTGATGGCACGGATAATGGCGTCGGTGAATTTCTCCCAGCCTCTGCCCTGGTGCGAGCCGGCTTTGCCCTTCCGCACGGTCAGCGTCGCATTCAGCAGCAACACCCCCTGGTCCGCCCACCCCGTCAGGTTGCCATGGCGCGGCATCTGGATATGGCAATCTCTTTCGATCTCCGTGTAGATATTCTTAAGGCTCCGTGGGATGCCTTTGCCCTTGGTGGAGAAGCAAAGGCCATGCGCCTGCCCCTCGCCGGGATACGGGTCCTGGCCGATAATCACCACTTTAATTTTCTCAAATGGCGTTAAGTTGAGCGCGTTGAAAATTTCCTCATCCTTCGGATGACTGGTGCCCTTGGCTTTCTCCTTCTGCAAAAACTGTTCCATCGCCACATAGTCGAACTCGTCGCCGATAATGTGGCGCCAGTTTTTCTCAAGCCTGTTCGATAAGGTCGTCATAAATTGTCAGTCGCGCGTCTCTACTTCTTTCTTCTCCGGCGCTTCCCTATTGGCTTGCGATGCCGGCCCTTTTTCTTTGTCGTGCAGGTTGAACAGGCGGCGGAGTACCTCAACCACCGTTGTGGCTTCGGATTCTCTGGCAGCGGTCTTTAGCGTGGTGATGGGGGTGTGCATGACTTTGTTGATGATGCCGCGGGTTAACGCTTCCACCGCCATTTCTTGTTCGGGCGTTAGGTAGCCCATGCGGCCGCGGACGCGGTCGATTTCCGCCTGGCGGATCGTCTCCAGGTGATCTTGTAAGGACACGATTGTCGGTACAACGTCGAGGGTGTTGATACGGGCTTCGAACTTTTCGACTTCGCTGGCGATGATCTCTTCGGCCTTCTCGGCTTCGACGCTGCGGTCGGCAACGTGGGTGGAGACGGCCTGCTGCAGGTCGTCGATGTCGTAGGTAAAGATGCCGTCGAGCTTGCCCATTTCGGGCGAAACGTCGCGGGGGACGGCGATGTCGATGAAGAACATGGGGCGATTCTTGCGGCGGGCGAGGAATTGCTCGCCATGTTCTTTGCGGAAAATCGCGAGCGGCGCGCCGGTCGAGGTGATGACGATATCGGCGCGGTCGCAGGTGTTGTGAAGGTCTTCGAACTTGATGGCCTGGCCGTTGAACTTCTGGGCGAGTCCGATGGCGCGATCGTAGGTGCGGTTGGCGACGAAGATGGAGGCGCAGCCGTGGGCCATGAGATGGCGGGCGGCGAGTTCGCTCATCTTGCCGGCACCGACGATGAAAACGCTTTTGCCTTGCAGCGTTCCGAAAATTTTCTTGGCGAGTTCGACGGCGACGCTGGCGATGGAAACGGAAGACGATCCGACGGCGGTTTCGGTGCGCACGCGTTTGGCGACGGCGAAGGCGCGGCTGAAGAGTTGATCGAGCTGTCCGCGAGCGGCTCCGACGGCGCGGGCGGTGGCGTAGGCTTCTTTGACCTGGCCGAGAATCTGGGCTTCGCCGACGACCATGGAATCGAGACTGGAGGCGACGCGGAAGATATGGCGCACGACGTCTTTCTCGCGGAATTCGTAGAGGTGGGCGTCGAGTTCTTCAGGCTTGAGTCCGAAGTGGGTGTAAAGGAATCCGCGAAGATCGGCGTGGCCGTTTTGGGTGTGGGTGACGATTTCGACGCGGTTGCAGGTGGAAATCACCATGCCTTCTTCGACTCCCGGGTAGGCGGTGAGATCGCGGCAGGTATCGGGCAGATTCTTCTCTGAAATCGCCAGACGCTCGCGGACTTCGAGCGGCGCGCTTTTGTGGTTCAGGCCGATGAGTTGGAATCTCATGATGCGAACCTGTGGATGAAGTTTGCGAACCCGGCGGCGAGCGCAACCAGAAAAGCAAAACTCGCCAGGTAGGCAGCGCGGCGGCCGCGCCATCCCGAGTTCCAGCGGGTGAATACCATGATCAGGTAAACGGCCCACATCAGCACTGATAGCAGGATCTTTGGGTCCAGGAAATCCAGGTGGCCACTTTTGGTAATGGCGACGACCGAACCAGCAAGCAGACCCAACGTCATGAACGGGAAACCTAATAGAAGAGAGCGGTAGCCGATCTGGTCGATGACTTCGAGCGCGGGAAGAAACGAGGTCAGGCTGGCTGGTTTTTTTGATTTGAGCCGGCGTTCTTGAACTAGATAAAGGAGGCTGGCGCCGAAGCTGAGCACCAGAGCGGCATAACCGGTAAAGATAAGGATGATGTGCGCAATAATCCATCCCTTATGGGAGACGGACTGGGTCAGCAGGACGGGCTGCTGGCCGACGGCGGCGACGAAACTTAGAAAGAATACGACGGGAAAGACGACCACTCCCGGCGAAGTGGTCTGATAGATCGAATAGATGACCATGAAGAAGCTCATGGAAAGAAACGCCAGCAGCGATTCGCCATTGTGGATGGAGGCCCAGACGACTTGTCCGGATAAGAAGAGTTCGACGAGCGAGACGAAATGAAACACCATGCCCAGGCTGGCGGCATGCAGGGCGATGCGGGAGAACATGTCACTGGTGCGGGTGAGGGCGAAGAAGGCGTAGACCAGTCCGATGAAGTAGCACGCCAGCGCGAAACGCAGCCAAAGCAGGGACATAAATTCAGTTCTCAGTTCCCGGTTCTCAGTTCTCAGTTATTACGCATCCGCGGGGGTTAAGTACGAATTGCGCGCAATGCCATGAGTTTAGCGCAATCGCGTTGCGAACTAAGCGTTCATTTTCACTGGCCATGGGGGATAAGGCAAACAAATGGGGTCGCTTAGATGTGTGATTGAGATCGCAGAGCTTTGCTATTCCCAGCGAAACACCTTGGCCGAGAGCGCCGTGCACACGATAAAAGCCACCGCCAGCGCGGCGACATCGCTTCTGTGCGCCCACCACGAGTCACCCTTCCAAATCCCTTCCAGCAGCGACACGGCGTAGGTTAGGGGCACGACTCTTGCCAGCGCATGAGCCGCCGGCGGCAGCGATGCGACCGGCACGAAGAGTCCGGAAACCGCGATCATTGGGTACATGATGACGGCGCCGATGGGCTGCGCAAAGCGCGCTGTGGGAACGATGCTGGCGATCAGAAAGCCGATCGACAAAATGCTCAAGGTGCTGATCAAGAGGGCGATCATAAAGCCCAGCACTGGAATATGAATGCCGACTGGATAGTAGCGTTTGCCCGCCAGGAGCATTAAGGCCAGTGAGGCCGCGCTGAGCAGCAGCTTGACAATCACGTGGGCACCGAGGATGGTCTGCGGGTGCAGCGGGGTGGCGCGGAGCCGTTTGAGAATTCCGCCCTCGCGGTAGATCGAAATGATGGTGACCAGCGACAGCACCGCGCCGATGGCGATCAGGACGGAAGCCAGCACCGGCAGGCCGACGCGGACAAAACTGCTGGCGGCAGGCGATGCCGCTGCAGCGCCGCGGCCGAGCGCTCGACCCGTTACCAGGAACACCAACACGGGGATACCGATCGTCCCCAGCGCTCCCAGCGGCTCGCGCAGGAATATCTTGATTTCGATCCAGGTCAATATCCAGAGTCCACGCAGCATATTGTTCAAGCCTCGTACGATCAAGCCTCGTTACATCAAGCCTCAGTCGCGAATGGAGTGACCGGTTAGTTTGAGAAAGACGTCCTCAAGGTTGGGGAGAATGGTGCGAAAATCGGTGACCCGTATGCGATTTTCCGACAGGCAATGAATCACTTCGGTGACGAGATCGTCGCCCCGACCCCGAATGGTGAACTGCGAGTCGCTGCAAACCACCGACTCCACGCGCGGGATCGATCGAAAACGCTCCGCAGCGGTTTGGTCGTCTGTGGCCACGACGACGGTTCGTTCAGGGCAGTGCCGGTTGACCAGACTCTGCGGGCTGTCGATGTCGATGATGCGTCCGTGTTCTATGATTGCGACCCGGTCGCACAACCGCTCAGCCTCCTCCATGAGATGAGTGGTCAGGAACACCGTCTTGCCGCGCTCGCGGATGTCGCGGACCAAGTCCCAGATGGCGCGCCGCGCCTGAGGGTCCAGCCCGGTAGTCAACTCATCGAGAAACACAACCTCCGGATTGTTGATGAGCGCAAGCGCAATGAATAGTCGTTGCTTCTGGCCGCCTGAGAGGGTCATGAACCAGGCGTTTCGCTTCTCGATAAGGCCAAGTTGTTCGAGCAACCGTTCGCCGTCTGACGCTTGCCTGCGGTAAAGGGATGCCCAGAGGTACACCGCCTCCCACACTTTGATGCGCTTCTGGAGTTGTGCCTGCTGAAGCTGAACTCCAATCCGCTGTTGCAGCTTGTAAACGTCCTTGAAGGGATCCAGACCCAGCACTGAGATAGCGCCTCGGTCGGGCTTGCGCAAGCCTTCGATGCACTCCATGGTTGTGGTCTTGCCCGCGCCGTTGGGCCCGATTAAACCAAATATCTCGCCGTCGTTGACTTCGAACGATACTTCGTCGACCGCGACCGTGGAGCCGTAGGTCTTCCGGATTGCGGAAACTCGAATGACTCCAGGCATGATCGATGGGTGACAACTCCTTTTAGATTTGCTGAGCCAGTATGACAGTCACGCTGCGAAGATACCGCTCGGCTTCGCAACCTCTCATGCTCTTAGTCTTCATCTTGAGCATCCGGATCGTAGCCAAACTTCAATTCGTTCAGGTGCTGGTTCTGATCGATGACCCACTCGAAGCGTAATGGAAAGTCGCCCATCGAAGTCTCACAGATTACATGAAGTTCTTCCGCATACGCTCCGTTGGTCTTCGCCAGATCGCGGCGAATCAGCTTACTGACGGTGTAACTACACGGCCGAACTGCGGGCGAGTTCTGGTTGAGACGTTCGGCAACGATCGACTTGAGGAAGTCAGGCTTGCCCAGGACGGATGCCTGGACACGCCGGACCGCGTCCTGGTCGGCGGCGGTAAACAGGTTGGCCGCGTGTACATATCCGGTCTGGTGGTTACATCCAAGCGAGGTACTGACTAGAAACAGCAACAGCATGGCCCTTTTCATGCTAGCGATTTTACCCTGATGGACGGAAGGTCACGGAGGAGTGGTGGTAGAATCCCACGAAATCACAGGCGGAAACACACTTGCAATCTTCCGATTACGCGCGCGAAATGCTACAGACCGGCAGGCGTGGCCTGGTGGGAGCGCTGGCCGGCGGGGCGTGGATGGCCTGGGGAACGATCAGCGCTCACTCTTTTACCCCAGCCGTGATTGCTGCCTTTGTTCTGGCGGCAAGCTTTCTGCTAGCGTGCTGCGGCTACTGCATGATCCAGGGGATGCGTCGGCTTCGGCAAAGTGGGGAACGTCTGCGGCGCAGTTTCAATAAGGGCTTCTTGCTGCTGTCCATCCTCGAAGGCGCTGCCGTTGGCGGGGTAATTTTCGCCGCGCAGAAACTGGGGCGGCTCGACCTGTTGCCCGCGTGGGTTGGCATCGTCATCGGTTTGCACTTCTTCGCCCTGGCCCGAGTTTTCCGGTTAAGACGTTATAACGTCGTGGGGCTAGCAATTACTGCCTGGTGCGTTCTCGCCTGGACTCTCTTTCGCGGAGAGTCGCTGACGGTCGGGGTGGGTCTTGGGGTCGGCGTGATTCTTTGGAGTGCGACGTCAATTTTCCTGGTTCGCGTGATCGCCAGGAAAACATCCGCATAGAATCTGGTTGTGGGCCCACTATTCGATTCCCAGAGAGCCGAGAGTGTCTGCCAGTGACGCCGAGTCGATGGCCAGGCGGCGGCCTTCCTTCATCACGTCTTCGAGGTCATCGAAGGCGCGGAACAGGCGGAGCTTGGCGGCGGCGTATTGTTCGGCGCCCTTGAGTGGACGGCCGTGAGCGGCCTGCCATTCCCCCAGCGACGCCTGCGGAAGAAATACGCTGACGGCGTAGGTGAGTTTGCGGTCGGAGGTGACGTCGAAGATGAATTCGGTGGCGGGGGCTTCGGGGTCGTCGGCCAAAGCGGGGCGCTGGCCGACGAAGTAGTACTGGTAGACGTATCCCTGGGACCCGGCATAGGTCTTGACGCGGCGCGGGGCCGGGGTTGAGGGCATGAGGGCATTATGCCAGAAGGGGTTAGGGGTCAGGGGTCAGGGGTTAGGGGTCAGGGGTCAGGGGTTAGGGGTCAGGGGTCAGGGGTCAGGGGTCAGGGGTTAGGGGTCAGGGGTCAGGGGTTAGGGGTCAGGGGTCAGGGGTTAGGGGTTAGGGGTCAGGGGTCAGAATGCTTATTGACCTGAAGTTTCGCTTGCAGATTGCCGATGAATCTGCTCAGGAGAAGTCTTGCATGGCGCTGGAGTGGGTCTGGATTGCGGGCGGAGCGCTGGTGGTCGTGGGCCAGCAGCTTTGGATTTACCGGGTTCGCCGGGAGGCGAGAAAACGAGAAGAGCTGTTCCAGATTGTGACGGAAAACGCCGCCGACATGATTGCCCTGGTCGATATGAAGGGACGGCGGTTGTACAACAGCCCGGCCTACAAACGGGTTCTGGGATATTCGGCGGCGGAGTTGAGCGAGACGTCGTCGTTTGAACAGATCCATCCCGATGACAAGTTCCGCGTGCTGGAGGCGTCGCGGGCGGCCAGAGAAACCGGCGTGGGCAAACAACTGGAATATCGCATCCACCACAAGGATGGAAGCTGGCGGGTGCTGGAGTCGACGGCCAGCACGATTCGCGACGGCAACGGTGAAGTGACGAAACTGGTCATTGTGAACCGCGACATCACCGAGCGAAAAAAAGTCGAGCAGCAACTCGATCACAACCTTTTCCACGATACGCTGACCGGATTGCCCAACCGGCGCATGCTGCTGGACCGACTGCAGAGCGCGTTTGCCGATTCGCGCCGCGAGCCCGGGCGGGCATACGCGCTGCTTCTGGTGAACGTGGATCACTTCGAAGTATTCAACGAGACTGCTGGAACGGTGGCGGGCGATCGCATACTGGCAGAAATCGCCCAGCGAATGGCGAACGAGCTGCGGCGGGACGGGAGCGGCTCGGCCAGGGCGGTCTTGTCTCGCCTGGGTGGAGATGAGTTCACTGTGCTGCTCGATCCGGCGGGCGATTCGAGCGACGCATTGCGCATTGCCACCCGCCTGCAGGTGGCGGTAGCGGAGCCGCTCGTCGTGGGATCGCAGGAGTCGCGGGCATCGGTGAGCATCGGGATTGCCCTGAGCATGCAGGGTCACGAACGTCCGGAAGATGTTCTGAAGGATGCCGACACGGCCATGCGGCGGGCGAAGGGGCTGGGTGGATCACGCTGCGAAGTGTTCGATGAAATCATGCACAACCGGGCAGCGGGACGGCTGCGGCTGGAATCGGACCTGCGGACGGCGCTGTCGGAGCGGCAGTTTGAGTTGCGGTATCAGCCGGTGGTGCGGCTGGATACGCGCCGGGTGGTGAGTTTCGAAGCCTTGCTGCGCTGGAATCATCCCTCGCAGGGCCTGATTTCTCCCTACAGTTTTCTTGATGCGGCGGAAGACACCGGCATTTTAGTTTCGCTGGGCCGCTGGTCAATCGTGCAAGCGTGCCGGCAACTGCGCGAATGGGAGGCGAGCGGCTCGCCCGACAGAGATAAAGAAAAGATGACCCTGGCGGTCAACATTTCGGCGCGACAGCTCGCCGACGCGCGGCTGCTGGAAGACGTGCAGGAGGCGCTGCACGAGAGTGGCGTGGAGCCGGCGCAACTGCAACTGGAAATCACCGAGGGTGTGGCTACCGCCGACCCCAAGCTGACAATGGCAGTACTCTCCCATCTCCGGCATTTGGGAGTGGGAGTAGTGCTGGATAATTTTGGAAACGGCTCGGCGTCGCTGACCGCGCTGCGGCAATTTTCCGCCAATACGCTGAAGATCGACCGGACGCTGGTACGGGACATGATGAGCGACCGCGCCGTAGCCGACATTGTAGAACTGATCGTGACCATGGCGCAGAAGATGCATCTGGAGGTCATCGCCGAAGGCGTGGAGACCGTGCGCCAGGTGGAAAATCTGCTGAAGATGGGATGTCAATGCGGGCAGGGATACTTCTTTTCGCAGCCATTGGACGCGAAAGAAGCGCAGGAATTCATGCGGGCTGGTTTGAAAACGAGTGCGGCGGCCGCGAAATAGATTGGGTAGCATTCGCACGTCGCCGCTAGCACGCGGGTGCCCGCACCACGATTGCCCGCGCCGATCCTCAGCTAATCTGACCGATGAGAATGCAGTAGCCGTCCGGATCTGCTAAACAGATCTCACCCTTTTCCATGTATTCGGGATAAGTAATCTCTGACACTTTCACTCCATTCGACAAAAGATGTTCGCGCAGTGCGATCAGGTCCGGCGAGTACAGATAGAACAGGACCCTCTGCTGGGCCGCAACCACGGGCTCGGAAGCGCGGGACACCATCAGTTCCGCGCCGCGGTTCGCCAGCCACGCCCATTGCAACTGCCCCGCGGGATTCTTCAGGTTGTTCTTCATTTCCATCCCGAGCAGCTTGTAGAAATCGGACGCGCGCTGCACGTCGGCTACGCCAGCGATGGGAACCAGGCCGGTAACGCAGGGTTTTTCCGTAATCTCAGCCATCGATTTTCGCCTCGCGCAGTTGCTTCACCGCCGTCTCTGAACTGACCGGAGAATAGTAGACCTCTTTGAAGGTGTAAGACCGGGCCTTGGAAGGCACGACTGGAAGAATCTCAATGTGCCAGTGATAGTCGTCGTCGATGGTCTTCCAGTAGCCCAGGTTCTTGGAGGGATGAAACGTGTTGGGCGACGTGTGCAGCACCAGATGAAACTCTTCGGTGACGGTGCGAATGCGCTGCAGGGTGCGGCGCAGCAGGGCCGCGAGATTCACCCGCAAACCGGGCCGGTCTAATCCTGTGCGCTCAAACGCGGAGTCGTGATTGCGGCTCAGAATCCAGGTTTCATAGGGAACGCGCGGGGCGTACGGACAAAGGGCAACGTAGTCGCCGCGCGTCTCGATGACGCGCTCGGCCTGGCGCTCCTCCTGCTGAATGATGTCGCAAAACACGCAGCGCTCCTTGCCGGCGAAATACTCGCGGCCGGCGCGCAGTTCGTAGAGCACGCGGCGCGGCACAAACAAGCTGGCGGTGATCTGCGAGGTGGGATGGCTGAATTCTTCTCCGGCGTTTTGGCCGTGATCCTTGAAAAGGCCGACGTATTTGATGCGGGGATCGCGTTTGAGATCGACGATGCGCTCGGCGGCAAGGTGCAAGAACGAGCCGATCTCATTGTCGCTGGCATTCCATAGATGGCGGTCGTGGCTGCGGTTTTCGATCAGCACCTCGTGCGCGCCGACCGACTGCATGCGGTCATAGAGACCATCGCCGCGGCGGGCGGGCTCACCTTCAATGTGATACAGCGGCGTGGGATGGACCACGGCACGGGCCGACCAGGGAACTCCGGGCATAGCGGGAACCTCGGCAATCGTCTTCAGGGATGCGTCCGAATTGGCGCAGAAACGGCAGGCCTCAGCGGAATCCGGCGCGGAAGCGACCGGATCGTCCCCGGTTATGACCCAGGAGCGGGTGATGGGGTCTTTTCGTAGTTCCATGCAGAAGGAGAACATTTGACGAGAAGCGGAGTCAAATCGCAAATCAGTCCCGAGTCGTGAGTGCAGAGTATCCGCAGCATCGGCATTCTCATGCCGAGAAATATATCGAGTGAGTAGCGAATACTGGCTACTGGGTACTGGCAACTAGGTACTGCTACAATCTGCCGAGAAAGATGACCGAGCCGTCCACTCCGCTGATGCGGCAATATGCCGCGATCAAGAAGGAACATCCCACCGCGCTTCTTTTCTTTCGACTCGGGGACTTCTACGAGCTGTTCTTTGACGATGCCATCGTCGCCGCGAAAGAACTGCAGATCACGCTGACTTCGCGCAATAAAGAAAAAGGAATCGCCGTGCCTATGTGCGGCGTGCCCTATCACGCGGCGGAAGGATACGTCGGCAAGCTGATCCGCAAAGGATTCAAAGTGGCGATCTGCGAGCAAATGGAAGATGCGCGGCTGGCGAAAAAGCTGGTGCGGCGGGAAGTGACGCGCGTGGTAACGCCGGGAACGGCGGCGGACGCGTCGCTGGGGTCGGAGGAAAACAATTTTCTGGCGGCGCTGGCGCAGGTCGGCGATCACGTGGGATTTGCGGCGCTGGACGTTTCGACCGGGGAGTTTCGCGCCACGGAATTTTCCGGCGAAAGTGCACTGCGGCGGGTGCAGGAAGAGTTAGAACAGTTGCGTCCGAAGGAGTTGCTGTATGCGTCGGCGGCGCCGCTGTTTGAGCGCAAGGAGAACCGAGGGCTGCTCGGGAGAGACACTGCGCCTACATCCGCGATTGCAGCGCAATTGCCCCATCCGCGGGCAGCGAATGCCACTTGCACTGAGACGCCGCTGGACGATTGGATTTTCTCGCCCGATCATGCGTTGCCGCTGCTGGAGAATCACTTCGGCGTGCTGTCGCTGGAGGCATTCGGGCTGGCAGGGCGGGTTGCGGCGGCTTCGGCGGCGGGAGCGGTTCTGCATTACGTGCGCTCCACGCAGCGCGGATCGCTCGATCATGTGGACCGAATCGGATGGTACGAGCGGCAAAACTGCCTGGTTTTGGATGCGGTCACGGTGCGGAATCTGGAGCTGATCGAGCCGCTGTTCGCCGGGGCGGATGCGGGCGTGACCTTGTTCCGGTCGCTGGATTGCGCGGTGACGCCGATGGGCAGGCGGCTGCTACGGGCGTGGCTGCTGCGTCCGTCGCTGGATTTGGCGGAGATTCAGGGGCGGTTGGGTGCGGTTGAGGCTGGCGTCAAAGACCTGATCGCGCGGGAAGAATTGCGGCGGGCGCTGGATGGCATCCTCGACCTGGAGCGGCTGCTGAGCCGGGTCACACTCGAGACGGCGAATGCGCGGGATGTTCTGGCGCTGGCGGCGTCGCTGGCAAAGATTCCGGCGGCGAAGATCGCGCTGAAACGGCTCGCGGCTGCGCGCTGGCAAACGCTGGATGCGTCGCTCGACGAGCTTGGCGATTTGCGCGAGCGCATCCAGAGCACGATTGTTCCCGAGCCGCCGCTGACTTTCGTTGACGGAGGCGTGATCGCCGCCGGGGTGGATCGCGATCTCGACGAACTGCGCGAGCTGTCGCGCAACAGCAAGCAGGTGCTGGCCCAGATTGAGCAGCGCGAGCGGGGACGAACGGGCATCGGCTCGCTCAAAGTAAAGTTTAACTCGATTTTCGGTTACTACATTGAAGTGTCGAAGCCGAATCTGCATCTGGTTCCTCCGGATTACGAGCGCAAACAAACGCTGGTGGGAGCGGAACGCTTCACCACCCCGGAGTTGAAAGAGTACGAGGCGAAGATTCTTGACGCGCAGGAAAAGATTGTCGAGATCGAACGTCGGCTGTTCACCGAGCTACGCGCCGCCATTGCCGCCGAGGCTAAACGAATTCGGCAAACGGCGCTGGCGCTGGCGGAAGTGGATGTGCTGGCCGCGCTGGCGCACATCGCGGCGCTGCGGAATTATTGCCGCCCGCAGTTTGTGGAGAGCGGCGAGATGGAGATCGTTGAGGGCCGGCATCCAGTCATTGAGCAGTTGGAGTTCGCAGGAGGCAGCGACCGGTTCGTCCCCAACGACCTTTATTTGAATGGCACCACGCATAATATTCTGCTGTTGACCGGGCCGAACATGGGCGGCAAGTCGACGTATCTGCGGCAGACGGCGCTGATCGCGATCCTGGCTCAGATGGGATCGTTCGTGCCGGCGCGGGCGGCGAAGCTGAGTATCGTCGATCGCGTATTCACTCGCATCGGCGCCAGCGATAATCTGGCACGCGGGCGCTCGACGTTTATGGTGGAGATGACGGAGACAGCGGCGATTCTGCACACAGCGACCGCGCGGTCTTTGATTCTGCTCGATGAAGTCGGCCGCGGCACGTCCACTTACGATGGGCTGGCGATTGCGTGGGCGGCGGTGGAATATTTGCATGCGCGGGTACGGGCCAAGACTTTATTCGCCACGCATTATTTTGAGTTGACGGAGTTGGCCGAGCAACTTGCGGGCGTGAAGAATTACCACGTGTCGGTGAAGGAAACCGGCGGCGGAATCGTATTCCTGCGCAAGGTCGAGCCGGGCGCGGCCGATCGCAGCTACGGGATTGAAGTCGCCAAGCTGGCAGGATTGCCCAACCAAGTGGTCACGCGAGCGCGCGAAGTTTTGGCCGAGCATGAATTCGCCGAGCAACAGGCCAGCGCGCATTTGTCGCCGGGAGCGAATCCGCCTCCGGCGCAGTTGACGATTTTTACTCCGCTGTCGCAGCCGGTATTGGAAAAGTTGCGCGAAGTGGATTTGAACCGGCTCACGCCGCTGGAAGCGCTGAATTTGCTGGCGGAGTTGAAGACGCAGATCGACTGAGGAGATAGTTTACAGTGATCGAAATGCTGCACAGAGCGAGGCATTCGTCGTGAGGTCAAACGCGATCTTGTCGGCTGCTCTGCTCGTTGCCTGCTGTTGTCTGCCGTCCGTCCATGCACAGCAGGCCGCGAACCCGCACTTTCAAGCGGCCATGGAACTGGAGAAGAAGGGCAACATCGACGGAGCCATCGCGGAATACAAGCTGGCGATCGCAGAGAATTCGAACGATCCCAATCCGCATTACAACCTGGGTCAATTACTTTCGCGAAAGCACGACTATAACGGCGCGATTTCGCAATTTCACGAGACGCTCAAAATCACTCCCGACGATGCGGACGCGCACGACGATCTGGGAGTTGCGCTGAAGAACAGCGGCGACAAGGCTGGAGCGGAGCGCGAGTATCAGGAAGCACTTCGGCTGAATCCAAAACTGGCCGGCGCTCACGTCAATCTCGGCAACCTGCGTTACCTGGAAAGACAATTGAAGCCCGCCATGGCTGAATACCGCGCAGCGATTGCGGCGGATCCGTCGATTCCCGAAGCGCACATGAGTCTGGGCAATGTGCTGGACGACACTGGCGACACCGACGGAGCGATCAAAGAATATCAGGAGGCAATTCGCCTGGCTCCCGACGATACCCAGGCACACTATAATCTCGCCATCAGCTTGGCAAAAAAGAAGGATGAGGCCGGCGCCTTACGGGAGTTGCGCACGGTCGAACAACTGAGTCCTGAGTTGCCGATGCCTCATATTTGGCTGATGAGGATGCTTATGAACAGCGATCCCAAGGGCGCCCTGCAGGAGTGCCGAACCGCCGACGAACTCACCCACGATGCCAAGGTTCACGAGCAGTGCGAGAAACTCGCGGCACAGGTAAAGTAACTATCCATGCTCAAGAAGAAACACGAATGTGCCGTCGGCCAACTTCTGATCATCGGCTTCGACGGCGCGGAGATGACTCCGCGGATTGCTTCCCTGCTCTCGCGCACGCAGCCTGCGGGAGTGATTCTGTTTGCCCGCAACATCCACAGCGCCGAGCAGACCCGGCGGTTGCTGGGCGAGTGCCAGAAGTGTGTGGCCACGCCGCTTCTCACCTGCGTCGATCTGGAGGGCGGCACGGTTGACCGTTTTCGCGAAGCGCTCGGCCCAACGCCGGCGGCGGCTGACGTGTTTGCCACCTGCGATCCGAAAATGTTTCGCAGGCACGGACAGCTTGCCGGGGAGTGCTGCCGCGCGCTGGGATTCAACGTGGACTTCGCTCCGGTATTGGATTTGGCGTTTGTGGCATCGAGCGCGGTGATGGGGACGCGGACGGTCTCGGCCGATCCGCGCGCAGTCGTTGCCTATGCGCGGGAGTTTCTCCTCGGCATGGCGTCGGCGAAGGTGTTGGGATGCGGCAAGCACTTCCCCGGCCTCGGCGAAGGCCGGCTCGATAGTCATCACGAATTACCGGTGATTGAAAAATCGCTGCTCGCGATGTGGGCGGAAGATTTGCTTCCCTATCGCGCGCTGCGTCGGCAATTGCCTATGGTCATGATTTCGCATGCGGCGTATCCGCAGGTCACGAAAGACAAGACTCCGGCTTCGCTGTCAAAACAGTGGATCGGCGGCATTCTGAAAAAGCGCATCGGGTACCGGAATCTGATCGTCTCTGACGATCTGGAAATGGGTGGCGTTTTGTCGGCCGCGCCGGTGGGCGAGGCAGCGGTGGAGTCTATCCGCGCCGGCGGAGACTTGTGCCTGGTCTGCCATCGCGAAGACCGCGTTCTGGAAGCTTACGAAGCGCTCGCGAATCAAGTCGAACGCGACCGCAAGTTTGCGCGGCGAGCGGGTGAGTCGGCAGATCGTGTGCTGGGCTTCAAGAAGAAGTGGGCGGCCGAAGTCCCCACCCGTTCGACAAGCTCAAGGCAAGCCCTTGCCGCAACGAGCGCGGCAAGGATGGGGCACCCAAATCGTTTTCTCTCGGCGGCGAAAACGGAACAACTGTCGCGACGGCTGTGGGAGTTCGGGGAGCAGGTGCGGCTGGAGCCTTTGGGCCGGCAGGAAGATCGACGCAGGAAGACCGGCGCAGGAAGACCAGGCGGCGGGCGCGCGCGTAAATAGTAAACATGAGCCGCAGCGAAATGATCGTCGCAGGCGTGATGAGTGGGACGTCGGCGGATGGGATTGATGTGGCGCTGGTGCGGATCAGCGAGTCGTCCCGAGGGCCTCGCAGCTCTGCCGGCAGTAGCGGGCAGGAGTGCCCGCTCCACACCATCAAACTGCTTGGCCACGCCGAGTTTCCGTACTCTTTCAAAGTTCGCTCAGCGGTGCTGGCAGCGATGAATTCGTCATGCACTTCTGTGGCTGAGTTGTCGCGGCTCAATTTCCTGCTGGGCGAGTTGTATGCTGACGCGGTGTTGGCTGCGCAGCGGCGGTTTCGGCTGAAGGCCGATCTGATCGGATGTCACGGGCAAACTCTTTATCATCAGGGCGAAGCGCAGACCTTTCTCGGACGGCGCATCGCCGCGACATGGCAGACCGGCGAGGCCGCGGTGATTGCCGCGCGCGTGGGCGTGCCGGTGGTGTCGGACTTTCGTCCGGCCGACATGGCCGCGGGCGGCAAGGGCGCGCCGCTGGTTCCGTACCTCGACTCTCTGTGGTTTCGCGACGACCGCGTGGAACGGATCGCGCAAAACATCGGAGGGATCGCAAATCTGACGGCGATTCCGGCAAGCGCCGGTGTGGATGACGTCATCGCGTTTGATACCGGGCCGGGCAACATGGTGATCGATGCTGTCACGCAAAGTCTGTTCGATCGTCCGTTTGACCGGGATGGAAAGATTGCGGCGAAAGGTAAAGTTCTCGCACCGGTTATAGCTGCTATCCTGCGGCACAAGTGTTTCCGGGCCAGGCCTCCGAAAACAGCTGGGCGAGAAGAATTTGGCCGCGAATTTGTGCAGGATTTTCTTCGTCGCTGCGGGCCAGCGAAGAAGCAGGATGTCGTGGCCACAGCCACAGCCCTCACGGCCAGATCGATCGCGGACGCGATAGAACGGTTCGTGCTTCCCGCAAAGGAAGCGAATTTCCGCGAAATGGTTTTGTCGGGAGGCGGAGCGCGGAACCGCACTCTGGTCAAAATGCTGATCGAACAACTGGCGCCGCTGGGCGTAGTCGTTCGCTTCTCCGATGAATTCGGTTTGCCATCGGAAGCCAAAGAGGCGGTTGCGTTCGCGCTCCTGGCGTATGAAACCTGGAACCGGCGGCCTTCGAACATTCCGTCGGCGACGGGCGCGAAACGGGCGGCGGTGCTGGGGAACATTTCGTATGGGTAGAGACCTCGGACCTCGGACCTCAGAACTCAGCCGCGAGGGCCTCCGGCCCCAGACTCAAGCCAACTGCGGCCGAGGTCTGAGGGCTAAGGTCCGAGGTCTGCTCGCGCTTGGCTTCTGCTGCACACTGCTCCTCTCTCTTCTTTCGTGCTCCACAAAAGCTGATCCCAACACGCTGGTCATGCTGATCGAGTCGAGTCCGACGAATCTCGATCCACGGGTGGGGATTGATGGGCAGTCGGAGCGCATCGACAATCTTATTTTCGACGACCTGCTCGCGCGCGGCAACGATTTGAATGTTGCGCCGGGACTGGCGGAGACCTGGGAAACGCCCGATCCGCGCACCTATATTTTCCATCTGCACCGCGGAGTCAGGTTCCACGATGGCCGCCCGCTTACCTCGCGCGATGTGAAGTGGACATTCGATTCCCTGCTGCAGGGCAAGATTCGCAGCACGAAATCGGGCGTGTACAAATTCATCGATCACATCGACGCGCCGGACGACTTCACCGTCGTCTTCCACATGAAGGAGCCGGACGCGCCCCTGCTTTGGAATCTTTCCGATGGCGCAATAGGCATTGTTCCTTACGGCAGCGGCGATGAGATGTCGCGGCATCCCGTAGGCTCGGGGCCGTTCAAGTTTGTCAGCGCGGAGACGGACCGCGACGTGGTTCTCGAACGCAATGAGGATTACTGGGGCGAGAAAGCGAAGCTGGCGCGGGTGCGCTTTGCCGTGGTGCCCGATGAAACCACTGAGGCGCTCGAACTCCGCAAAGGCAGCGGCGATATCGCCATCAATATTCTCACGCCCGACACTGTGGCGACATTGGCGAAAGATCGCGGTCTCGTCATCGAGCGCGACGCGGGAACCAGGCTGGCATATCTGGGATTCAATCTGCGCGATCCGATTCTGAAAGACGTGCGGGTGCGCCAGGCGATTGCCTACGCGCTCGATAAACGGCCGATGATCGAGTACCTGTGGGGCGGAGAGGCTCAGCCAGCGCGCAGCATCTTGCCGACGCAGAGTTGGGCCTACGACGGCAACGTGCCTGCCTACGATCATGATCCCGAGAAGGCGAAGCAATTGCTCGATGCAGCGGGATATCCGGCGGCGAACGGCGTGCGCTTCCACCTCACCATGAAGACTTCAACCGACGCCAATACGCGCCTGATGGTTGCGGTCATCCAACAGCAGCTACGCGTGGTGGGCATAGCGCTCGACATTCGCAGCTTCGAATTCGCAACTTTCTTTGCCGACGTGCAGCACGGCGCGTTTCAAATGTATGGCCTGCGCTGGATCGGCGGGAATGAGGATCCCGACATCTTCGAATATGCGTTTCACTCGGCGAAGATTCCGCCGGCTGGGGCCAACCGCGTCTACTATTCGAATCCGCGTGTGGATGAGTTGATCGATCAGGCGCGGCGGGAGATCGATCCTGCAGTGCGCAAGCCGCTGTACGCCCAAGTGCAGCAGCAAGTCGCCGAGGACGTTCCTTACTTCAATCTTTGGTATCTCGACAACGTGATGGTGCACACCAGCCGGGTGCGGAATATCAAGTTGAATCCGGCGGGCAATTTTGATTTTCTGCGTACGGCGGAGCTGGCGCCGTAGCCGAAAGCGACGCCCCCGGAAGAAAAGCCCGCATAAGTCCCCGTGGTACCATCGAATCTCCAAGCGAACCCATGCGCATTCTCTTCATCGGCGATATCTTCGGACGGCCGGGGCGAAATATCGTCAAAGACCGCCTGCCGGGCATTGTGCGTGATCGCGCCATCAATCTGATCATCGCCAACGGCGAGAATTCTGCCGCCGGATTCGGCATCACGCCCGCGCTGGCCGAGGAATTGTTTGAGCTGAATATCGACGTGATCACCACCGGCAACCACGTTTGGGACAAGCGCGAAATTGTCGACTACTTTCAGATGGTCGAGGGCAACGGGCACGGTCCGGCACGCCGGGTGCTGCGTCCCGCGAATTATCCGTCGGATATGCCCGGCTCGGGCTTCTACGAAGGCTTCAAGGGCAAGGTGCCTTACGCGGTCATCAATCTTCAGGGACGCGTGTTCATGGCGTCGAATGACGATCCGTTTCGCGTGGCCGATCAACTGCTCAAGAAGATTCAAGCCAAAGTGATCCTGGTCGATTTCCATGCCGAGGCGACTTCGGAAAAGATTTCGCTGGGCTGGTATCTCGATGGCCGGGTAACCGCGGTAATCGGCACCCACACCCACGTGCCCACGGCGGACGAGCGCGTGCTGCCCAATGGCACCGCTTACCTTACCGACGTCGGCATGAGCGGTCCTTATGACGGCGTTATCGGAGTGAAAAAAGAGTTGGTCGTGGGCAAGTTTCTCAGCGGCATGCCCGTGCGTTTTGAGCCGGCCACCGGCGACGTCCGTTTCTGCGGCGCGGTCATTGACTGCGACGAAAATACCGGCAAGGCGCGCAGCATTGAACGCGTGATGCTGTCGTAAGGAAGTAAGAATGAAGAAGTAAGAATGAAGAAGTAAGAATGAAGAAGTAAGAATGAAGAAGTAAGAATGAAGAAGTAAGAATGAAGAAGTAAGAATGAAGAAGTTAAGAATGAAGAAGTAGGAATCCGTGAGCTTGGATTCCCCCTTTCGGTTCTTCCGGGTTTTCATTCTTCCTTCTGCATTCTCACTTCTGCCTTCTGCCCTGAAACTCACGCGCAAGAACCCCGCCCCAGGGACGTTCTCTGGATGACGTTACGTTCGAGGGTACCAATCCTGTTGATTGTCCTTTCCATCCGGAAAGCAAGCTAGAATTAGAACGATGTCGCGCCACTCCATCATGCTTGCCGTTGCGCTGGCCCTGCCGCTGGCAGTGTCTCCCCATTTGCAAGCAGAGGATACGCCGGCCGCGCCTCCGGTTTCCTGCGCCAATGGCCTGATCGGCGGAATCAATTGCGTGCCCAACAAGCGCGACCTGAAGCAGGCGAAACAGGCATTCGAACGCGGCGTAAAGCTCGACAAGCTCGGACAACTGGAAGATGCGCTCACCCAATTCGACGCCGCCTCCCGGCTGGTTCCGCAGAGCATGCAGTTCCTCACCGCGCGCGAAACGGTGAAGGCGAAGCTGGTATTCGATCACATCGAGCGCGGCAATGCCTTGATGCTGCAAAATGCCCGTATTCGCGCCGGCGCCGAGTTTCAGGCCGCGGTCAAGCTTGATCCCGACAGCTCGTTTGCCCAGCAACGCCTGGCGGAAGCGACGAGAATGCCCGCGCCGACACCGGTGAGCAATTCATGGGCGAAGCCTTCCGATCGCGAATGGGCTTCGGAAATCCAGTTGACCCCGACCGGCGAGCGCGCCACATTTCACTACTCCGGCGACACCCGCGGCCTGTTCACCCAGCTTGCGGACGCTTACAACATGAAGGTGGAGTTCGACGAGTCCCTGAAGCCGGGCTCGGTGCGGTTCAACGTGGACGATGTGGATTTCTTTACCGCTTTGAAGCTGGCCTGCCGTGTGAGCAAGGCGATGTGGGCCGCGTTGGACACACATGAATTACTCGTCGCCGCCGACACCCTCGACAATCACAAGCAGTTCGACCGCATGGTCCTGGGGACTTTCCATCTGCCTCCGCACGCCACTCCGCAGGAAGCCACCGACCTGATTGCAACGCTCAAGAACATTCTTGAGCTGAAAAAGGTTCAACTGGGCCAGGTCGCAGATACGGTCGAAGTCTCAGGGCCTGGTCCTTCAGTAGAAGCCTGCGGCCGCCTGCTCAGCCAGCTCGGCGAAGCGCGTCCGCAGGTCATGATCCAGGTGCGCGTGTTCCAGATCAGCCATCAACTCATGCGCAACGTCGGCGTGCATGCGCCCAATACATTCACTCTGTACAACATTCCGGCGGTGGCGCTGGCCGGGCTGGGCGGACAAAGCATTCAACAACTGGTCAACCAACTGATCTCCAGCGGCGGAATCAACCAGGCCGGCTCCAGCACGCTCTCCTCACTGCTTGCGCAACTGGGCGGTCAGAGCGGCAGCTCCATCTTCAGCCAGCCGCTGGCAACCTTCGGCGGCGGGCTTACCTTCATGGGCTTGAGTCTGGATCAGTTGGCGGCCCAGCTTTCGGTGAACGAATCGTGGTCGCGCACCCTGGACGACATGGAAATGCGCGCCGGGCAGGGGACCGATGCCTCGTTCCACCTGGGCGAGCGCTATCCGATTATGACTGCCAGCTTTTCCCCCATCGCCAATTCGGCGGCGATTTCGCAGGTCCTGGGCAATCAGAGCTACGTTCCGCCGGTTCCTGCCATCAGCTACGAAGACCTCGGTCTGAACCTGAAAGCCAAGCCGACCATTCACGGAGATGGCTCGGTCACGCTGCAACTGGAACTGCAAGTGCGCTCGCTAACCGGGCAATCGGGCAATGGCGTGCCCGTGATCTCCAACAAGGAATACAAAGGCAGCATCCGGCTCAGCGATGGAGAACCCGCGTTTCTGGCGGGTGAGATTTCCAATAGCGACATGCTCTCCATGAGCGGAATTCCCGGCTTCGGACTAATCCCGGGGCTAAGTTCGGTCATGGTAAACAACACCCGGCAGATCGAACAGGACGAGTTGATGATCTCGATTACTCCCCACGTAGTATCGAACTTCGTCCGTTCCGCGCCGGAAATCTGGCTGAGCGAACGCTAGCCCCACCCCGTCGCCTTCCCGCACTACTTTTCCTTCGCCGCAAAATCCACCAGGCTCTTGTACACATCGGTCATGCGCGGATCGAAGTTGCTGATCCTGCGTCCATTGATGAAGACCGTCGGCGTCGCCGACACCTCCGCCGACTTGCCCAGCGCAATGGAGGCATCCACATTCTTCTTCGCCTCCGGAGTGGCGGCACAGGCGGCAATGTCGGCGCCTTTCACTCCAGCCTCGTCGGCGATGGCCGTCAGCTTCTCGTCCACATTTGCGGCCGTGATGTCCGATTGCTTCTCATAGGTCTTCGACACGAATTTCCAGAATGCATCGTTCGACGCGCGCCCCACGCAGTCGGCGTAGGCAGCGCCTTTGGCCGCCCAGTTGTGCATCTCGAGCGGAAAATTTTGAAACACGAAGCGGGCCTTGGGCTCGGCCACCACCAACGCTTCAATCGTGGGCTGGGCCGCTTTGCACGCAGGACACTGCAGATCGCCGAACTCCACAATCGTAACCGGAGCGTCTGCCGGTCCCTTGGCAGGCCCGCTGATTCCCTTCTCGATCACTCTTCGCATCGGATCGAAAGGATGAGCGCCGAAAGGAATAATCTCGCCCACAAGGGCGTGCGTTCCGTCGGGCGCCACGTAGAAGCGCGAGAGCTCCTGCCCCTGCGGGCTGGCGAGAACCACCGTGACCTCGGCCAAACCTTCAATTGCCGACGGCCGAATGCTGTTAATCTTCCATGTCAGATCAGCCTGGTAGCCGAACTGCTCATGCAGAAACGCATCCACCGTAGTTTCCGAAGGCAGGTTGGGAGTGGCGTGCGTGCCAGGTGCTTCCGCGGGCTTAGAAGCGGGCGCGGCCTGGGCTGCGGCGAGGCAGGCAGTCAACAAAAGAAAAAATATCGTATTAGAAAAACGGCGCATGGGATCCTTTCGGAATTCGTGATGATGTCGGTATGAACTGCGACCTATAAGAATACGTTACCCTCGGGATTTGCGCAGGAGAATTCGCCTGCATGCTCGGCTGTACCCAATATCCCTAGGGCGAACTCTTCGCCGCAATCGGAATGCGGCGGCCATATCCAAATGCTTTCGGAGAGATCTTCAGCCCCGGCGCGGCCTGCTGACGCTTGTATTCCGCGCGATCCACCATGCGAATCACGCGCCGCACAATTTCGATGTCCATGCCACGATCAGCCGCGATTTGTTCGGCGGAATGACAATCCTCGACGTAGTCTTCCAGCACCGCATCGAGCACATCATAAGGAGGAAGCGAGTCGCTGTCTTTTTGATCGGGCCGTAACTCGGCCGAAGGCGGCTTCTCCAGAGTGGCTCGTGGAATCAACGCCCGCCGCGAATTCACATATTCACTCAGACGATAGACCAGAGTCTTGGGCACATCGGAAATCACTGCCAGTCCGCCCACCATATCGCCATAAAGCGTGCAATAGCCGACGCCGAGTTCGCTCTTGTTGCCGGTTGAAAGCACGATCGCTCCGAATTTATTCGAGAGCGCCATCAGTAGCGTGCCGCGGGCCCGCGACTGAATATTTTCTTCCGTCACGTCTTCTTTTTCATGCGCGAAAACTTCCCGCAGAATGCCGCGAAAGGCTTCGTAGGCGGGATTGATCGACAGCAACTCGAAACGAATGCCGAGATTCTGCGCCAGCGCGCGAGCATCGTCAATCGATCCCTGCGACGAATAAGGACCGGGCATGCCCACTCCAATAACGTTCTGCGCACCCACGGCGTCGACGGCGATGACCGCCGTCAGAGCGGAATCAATGCCGCCGCTGAGCCCCACGATAGCTTTCCGGAATCCGCATTTGCGCATGTAGTCGCGCGTGCCCAGCACCAGAGCGCCGTAGGCGCTGGCTTCGTCGCCGGCAATCTGCTCGTGCAGGTCGCCGGTCAGGCTTTGCGAATCGAAGTAAATCAGGTCTTCTTCAAACGACCGCCCTTGCGCGATGACGTTGCCCTCGCGGTCCAGCACCAGGCTCGATCCGTCGAACACCAGGCTGTCGTCACCGCCCACCTGATTGACGAAGGCCACCGGCACTTTGTAGCGGCGTGCGATGCTCGCCAGCATGTCGCGGCGCAATTCGCGTTTCCCAATCCAGAAGGGCGAACCAGAAATATTCAGAACAAAATTTCCACCCTCCTGAATCAGCGTTTCCACCGGATCGACCGTGTACAGCCGGTGCTGGCGCCAGAATCCTTTGTCATTCCACGCGTCTTCGCAGATGGTCAGCGCCATGCGGTTGCCGCAAAACGAAAACAGTTCCTGGCGGGTAGCCGGTGCGAAGTTGCGCATCTCATCGAAAACGTCGTAGGTGGGCAGCAGCATCTTCGACTGCAGGAAGGCGATCTTTCCGTCCATGAGCAGCGCAGCGGAATTTCTGGCGGTCTTCCCTGTAGCGGATTGCACGGGCGTGACCAGCCCGCAGATTACTGCGATGCAGGCCGTTTCCGCCGCAATGCGCTCCACCGATTCGCGATTTTGAGCGACAAACGAAGGCCGCTCCACCAGGTCGCGCGGCGGATAACCACACACCGAAAGTTCAGGAAACAGAATCAACCCTGCGCCCTCGGCCTGCGCGCGACGAGAAAATTCGATGATCTTGGCGGCGTTGCCGGAAAAATCTCCAACCGTAGGATCAATCTGCCCCAAAGCGATCTTCACGATATTAGTTTAAAACGCAACGAGAAGGATTGCACAGGCGAGCCTTGTCCCGAACAACCCACGCCACGGATCTGCACGGATTTTCACGGATCAATTCCTTATCTTTTCCGTCTCATTGTTTATCCGCATAGATCCGTGCAAATCCGTGGCTAGGTCTTTGCAGAAATCAGCACGCCCACGGCGAATGCTTGCGCCACCTGCTACAATATCGATTTTGTAAGAGGACACTTGGAGGTCCACCATGCCCCTGCGAACCGCGACGTTCGCCTCGCGTACGTCGTTCACGGCTTTCCTGACGCTGTTTTCCCTGCTTTGCCTCTCCGCTGCCGCGCAGAACAATGGAAACAATTTTCCCTGGATGAACTCCAGCCTTTCCCCCGACGATCGCGCTTCGATGGTCGTTAAGGAAATGACGCTCGACGAAAAGATCACGCTGCTGCACGGCACCGGCATGCGCGGACTCAGCCCCATGAGCCCGCTCGCCATCGACTCCGACGGCGGGGCGGGTTACGCGGCCGGGATTGCGCGCCTGGGCATCCCCGGCATTCAAATGTCGGATGCCGCCTACGGCGTGCGCAGCAGCGGCGAAAACGGCCGCTACTCGACCGCCCTGCCCTCCGATATCGCCGGCGCCGCCAGTTGGGACCTCAACGCCGCCTATGAGTACGGAGCTCTCATCGGCCGCGAACTGCGCGCTCAGGGCTACAACATGACGCTGGGCGGAGGCGTGAATCTGACCCGCGAACCGCGCAACGGCCGCACCTTCGAATATCAAGGCGAAGATCCGGTGCTGGCGGGAAAAATGGTCGCTGCCGTCATGCGCGGATTGCAGGCTCAGCACGTGATCGGCGACATCAAGCACTATGCCCTCAACGATCAGGAAAGCGGACGCAACGCGGTCAACGTCAACATCGACCAGCGGGCCGCCCGCGAAAGCGATTTGCTCGCCTTCGAAATCGGCATCGCGGAATCGAACCCCGCCGCCGTCATGTGCTCTTACAACCGCCTGAACGGCGACTATGCCTGCGAAAACAAGTATCTGCTCACCGACCTCCTGAAGAAAGACTGGAATTTTAAGGGCTTCGTTCTCTCCGATTGGGGAGGTACGCACAGCGGCGCCAAAGCTTCCGCCGCCGGTCTGGATCACGAAGAGCCTGGCGAACTCTTCTATGGCGCGGACCTGAAAAAAGATGTTGAGTCCGGCAAGGTTTCGCAGGCTGAACTCGATGACCACGTGCATCGCATTCTGCGCTCCATGTTCGCCACAGGGGTAATCGACGATCCAGCGCGCAAAAGCGTGGTTGACGTGCTCGGCGGACTCGAAGTGGCCCGCAAGATCGAAGAACACTCTATCGTGTTGCTCAAGAACGACGGGGCCCAGCTTCCGCTCGAAGCATCGCAAATCCGCAGCATCGCCGTGATCGGCCCGCACGCCGATGTTGGCATGATTTCCGGCGGCGGCTCGGCCCAGGTCGATCCTCCCGGAGGAAATGCGATTCTGCCTCCCGGCAAAGGCCAGACGCGCTGGCTGGAACCGGTCTGGTTCCCAACTTCGCCGCTAAAGTCGATTCGCGCCAAAGCTCCCGGCGCGACCGTCCAGTTTGATTCCGGCTCCGATCCCTCATCCGCCGCAGCGCTCGCCCACAAGTCCGACGTCGCCATCGTCTTCGCGTATCAGTGGGAAAGTGAAGACATGGACCTGCCCAGCCTCTCGCTGCCCGATCATCAGGACGATCTGATCGCGCAAGTCGCTGCCGCCAATCCTCACACCATTGTCGTGCTCGAAACCGGCACAGCCGTGACCATGCCGTGGGTTGGCCAGGTCAGCGCAATTGTCGAAGCCTGGTACGCAGGCAGCGCCGGCTCTGACGCCGTGGCCAGCGTGCTGTTCGGCCAGGTCAATCCCAGCGGCAAGCTACCCATGACGTTCCCCAAGAGCGAAGCCGATCTTCCTCACCCCACCATCGTGAAGCCTCCGAAAGAAAGCCAGGTTCCCTGGATGACTCCGGAACCATGGAAAGTCATCGCCACCGGCCTGCGTCCATTCCAGGTTACATACGACGAAGGCGTGAAAGTCGGCTACAAGTGGTATGACGCGGAAAACAAGCCCGTGCTGTTTCCCTTCGGCTACGGCCTGTCGTATACGACGTATGCGTATTCAAATCTGCGCGTCAGTCCCGACAAGAATCCCATCGTGACCTTTACGGTGGCGAACACGGGCAACCGAGCCGGCGAGGAAGTCGCCGAAGTCTACGCCGCGCTGCCCGCCGCTGCCGGCGAGCCTCCGAAGCGACTGGTAGGCTGGAGCAAAGTTCAGCTCAAGCCCGGAGAGAGCAAAGAAGTCACAGTAAAAGTGGATGCGAAATTTCTTTCCATCTTTAACGTGCAGCAAAATGCCTGGCAGTTGCTGCCAGGAGACTACACGTTCATGGCCGGAGGGTCGTCGCAAAGCCTGCCGCTGAAAGAAACCGCAAGCCTGAAGTAGTTCAGATCGCGTGGGGACGCAAATCATGTGGGGACGGACGCCTTCGTCCGTCCCGCGAGCGAAGCGAGGCGGGAGGACCCAAGCTCAGCTTCGTTTGTGCCTATAGCTTTGTGTTGTCGTCAACATCCGGCTCGACGTCCGGTTGTTCAGGATTTGGCGGAGGCCCGTAGAACGAGGCTCTTTCGGCCTTCAAATATGCTTCGCCGCCCCCAAACGAAGCGTAAATGTCTTTACCAATGCCGCGGAGCTTTTCCCAGGCTTCCTGTCTTTTCGCGGCCCTGACTTGGTCGTCCATAGTTTCTTTGTCGTCCGACGGCCCTATTCTCTTCATGCATCTATTTTAGTCTTTCCCACCGGCAATCACGCCATGCTTCGCCGCCGGCATCACCGCCGATCCCTTCCGATCCTGCCACAACACGCGATTCAGTTGCGCCGCGCCGGCAGCGTCGGGACGCGAAAAATCCATGCGCGATGAAATCTTCGCTCCCGGCGCGTCCGGCCTGTTGATCTCGTAGATCAGGCCGTTCTTCAAATTGCGATCGTCGGCTTGGTACGGCGGCTGCTCGCCCGCGCCGGTGAACAATCCGCTCATCACCGGCGCATTCGCGTCATTCTGATTCATGGGCGGAAGTCCGAGCAGCATTTCCACGGTGTGAAGCATGTTGACGGTGGTGTAAAAGCGGTGCTCAACGTAAGGCTTGCCCGAAGCAGGCGAATATTTGCTGATCACCAACGCGATAGAACGATGGGCGTCAACGTGATCGGCGCCATCCTGCGCGTCATCTTCAAGAACGAAGATGGCCGTGTCATCCCAATAAGGGCTGTGCGAAACCGCATCGACCACGCGCCCGAGCGCAAGATCGTTGTCCGCAACATTCGCCGCCGGACGCGCATGATTCGGCCGCGTTCCTCCAGTGTGATCGTCGGGCAGATACAGCAACACGAACGAGGGCAAATGGAATCGCGCGTCTTCGTTGGACTGGCGGGCGCGCACGAATGCGCCAAACTCATTCAGAAACTCGTCCGCGCGAAGCTGGTCGGGATAATCCGTCTGGAAATCAGGATAGAGTGGATCGAAATGATCGCGCAGCACATCCTTGGTCGGCTTCACGCCGCTGAAGAGGGGCACCGCCCACGGATACGGGCTTGTTCCCCCATGCGGATTGCCCACGTTGGGCGGCAAGGTACCGCCTTGATGAACATCAGTGCGCGGGCATTTCGTCTCCTGACCGGAAGGAGTTCCCTGCTTCGGGCTGCCTGCCGTGCGCTTCTCATTGCACCATGCGGCGTTCACATACTCGCCATAAACGCGATAGCTGACATGGTTGCGGGCCAGGTTGTCCCAAATGAATCCGGTTGAGGGATCGTCGATATCGGGCAGGTTGTGCTCCAGCGGATACTCGTCGGCGTTCTGCCCCTGAAAATCGTAAGTGCGCTCTTTGCCGCGATAAGCGATCTGCCAGGTCTTTTCGTTGTAATCGGAAGTGATCGCGGCCGTCGACCACACGTGGCCGTCGCCGGAAACTTCTCCGCTGTCGTAGAAATTGTCGAGCACGCCGAACTGCAGCGCGAGTTTGTGCTCGTTGGGCGTGATGTCTTCGCCGTACATGGTGAGCGAAGGGTCGCCGTCGCCGATTTTCTGCTCGCCATTCTTTTGATCAACAATCCGCAAGTCGCCGAGAATTTGATCGTAGGTGCGGTTTTCTTTGAGCACGTAGATGACGTGCTTGATCGGATTCTTGCCGCCTGCAAACGTAATCGTGCCGGGATCGCCCGTGAGCAGGTTGTCGCGCTCGACCATCTGCGTGTATTCAGGGAGCTTGGCCAGCGTGGCGGGAATGTTCAGGCGCGCAATCGAGCCGCGCAGGAGCGTGGGAATGTAGGGATGCTTGTGCCGCCTCACCTCGTTGTCAGTCTTGCCCATGTCTTTGTTGGCGCGCGAGCCTTCGCCTTTGGCGCTGGCAATGAGAAGTTCGTCGCCATGTACGGCAAGCGCGGAGGGATACCAGTCCGTGGGAATGAAACCGAGCGGTCTCTGAAAACTCTTGCCCGAAGAAACGTCCCTTACCGAGTGCGGCCCAACTCGGGAGGCATCAATAACCGCAACTGCATCGAGCGAAGCATCGCAAACAAACAGATGCTCTCCATTCGCTGAAAGCGCCAATGAGACCGGCTGGCTCGACGCGCGTTTTTGCCCAAGCGCATCTGTCTCGATGTAGTCCCGCGCATGTCCGGCCGTTGTATCAATGGCCGCCACAAAATCAATATTTGAAAGTGCAACTAAGAGGGTCTGCTCGTCTCGTGTGAGCACCATAGCAGTTGGGTGCGTTCCTGGAGCGTTGGGTCCGTCCGCTTTAAGCGTATCGATCCAACGCGTCACTTTCCCGCTCGTCAAATCCAGTTCCGCTACTTGCGACGCATTCCACAGACTGCACCACGCACGGCGACCATCTTTCGTCGCCACGCATGTGTATGGATACGACGACGGAATCAGATTGCCCGTGCTCAGATCGAACGTCTGAAGCGTCTTCCCCGTTGCGGCATCGAGCAGCACTACGTTGTCGGAAAGATTGTTGGCGATCAGCAACTTGTCGTTGCTCTTGCCAGCGCTGCCATCTGAAATCACGGCGATTCCCGCGGGATATGGAATCGCCATGTGCGGCGGGGCTTTCAATCCCACGGCGAGCTTCTTCCCTGTCATGATCGGCTGCAGCGGAATCGGGATGAATCTTTCGGGCGCAACCTTGCCGTCGGTGAAGCTATAGACCGCGATGCCATTGCCCAGATCGCCTGACTTCTCTCCCGTCGGATCGCTGAGCGATCCCACCGACGCATAAACATGCTTGCCGTCACTGCTGAACGCCAAGCCGATGAAGTAGCTCTGATGATCTTCCGGGCGGAAGCGCGCGTCGGGGAAATCAGTAATCTGATTCGTCTTCAGATTCAGAATCGCGATCGACTGCTGCGCAATCGTCTCCTGCGTGCCATAGCCGTCATTGAGCAGCGCGGCATAGTTTCCATCCGGGCTCAGCACCATAGTTGCGGGGAAGCTATTGGTTGAGCCAATGCGTCCCGGCGAAGGCGCGGTCAAATTCTTGCTCGTAGGCAGATGAATGGTGCGCGTGCGCGAGTCATTCGCTTGGTCGCTGGATGACGTCTGCGCCTCCGCCACCGGATGAAGAGAAGCCGTCAGCAGGAGTACAGCGAGAGAGAGACGTAGGGATGGACACACGTTGGACATCAGGACCTCCCGGAAGCGACAGCATATCCTAAGAGGGGACAGTCCATTCTCAACACGAGCAAAGGACTTGACCACAGAGGTCACGGAAGAGCACAGAGGAAATGCTTCAGGTCGCCAAAATCGGCTGGCTGGTCGGCGCGTAGAGTGCCCCGCAATCGCGTTTGCTGGCCCTGTGGCGAGACTTTGGGCACCGCTGCAAGGGAGAGTACCCTGAGAACCCGGAAGCGCTCTGACGGGGAGTTAAATCGATTTAACTTCGATATTTATCTCGTTTATTTTCAATGACTTACAAGCATTTTTATCCACAGGGCTTTAGCTTTGTAAGCTCCTGAAAACTCAACCGTTTGACTGCCCTTTGCACCAATTTCGATGCATACACCTGTTAATTACCGCCGTTGCCGGAAGCCTGCCCGCTCGTCCCTTCCGAGCTTTCCTGGGCCAAATTCTGGGCCACATTGTGGCGAACGTCGGAGCCCTGGACCCAGAAGATGACGTCTTCAGCAATGTTGGTGGCATGGTCGGCGACGCGTTCCAGATTGCGGGCGACCAACAACGCGTCGAGGGCCTGGCGTACGACCTCAGGCCGGTCATTCATGGTCTTGACCAACTGGATGAAGGCGTCATCGCGCATGCGATCGATGACGTTATCCATTTCGAGAACAGCTTGCGCCAGTTCCACCTTGCCTTCGATGAACGACTCCAGCGCGCGCCGCACCATGGCGCTGACGGCGGTGCCCATGCGCGCGATATCGACCGGCAAATCGGCGGCAGGAAGATCGACCATGTCCATGACGCGTTCGGCGATGTTGACCGCCTGATCGCCGACCCGTTCCAGATCGGAGTTGATCTTGGTAACCGCGAGAATGAAGCGCAGATCGACGGCCATGGGTTGCTGCATGGCCAGCAGGTCAAAGGCGGCCTCGTCGACCTCGCGTTCCGCGTCGTTGATCAGGTGCTCGCCTTCGAGCACCGTCTGGCAGCGGGCCAGGTCGCGGTCCACATAGGCCTGGCGGGCGCGGTCTACCGCTTGTTCCGCCAGTCCGCCCATGCGAAGCAGGCGCTGCCGCAAATCGTCAAGCCCGAGTTGAAAGCGCGTACGCATTTGTTTTTGGCTGCCGGAGCTAAAATGCCCTCAGAAAATCTTGCTGCCTTCTTCCCAAAATCTAGTCGTCCTGAGCGCAGCCGCTTTTCAGCGGAGCGAAGGATCTCCCGTACCATGCTCTGTGGGCCCGGAGATCCCTCGGCCCGCTGGAAAAAACGCGGGCCTTCGGGATGACGCCGCAAACTATCCAAACCTTCCCGTGATGTAGTCTTCGGTTTTCTTGTCCGAAGGCTTGGTGAAAATTTTCTCTGTCTTATCGAATTCAATCAGCTTGCCGAGCAGAAAGAAGCCGGTGAACTCGGCCACGCGCGCGGCTTGCTGCATGTTATGGGTCACGATCACAATCGTATACCGTTCTTTGAGCTGAAAGATCAATTCTTCAATTTTTCCCGTGGAAATCGGATCGAGGGCGGAACAGGGCTCATCCATCAGCAGGACTTCGGGCTCCACGGCGAGGGCGCGCGCAATGCACAGGCGCTGCTGCTGTCCGCCGGAAAGGCTGGCGCCGGATTTTTTGTGCAGCTGGTCTTTCACCTCTTCCCAAAGAGCGGATACGTCGAGCGAGCGCTGCACGATCTCATCCAGCTTGCCGCGATTGTGGAATCCGTTGAGCCTGAGCCCGGCGGCCACGTTGTCGTAAATCGACATGGTGGGAAAGGGATTCGCCTTTTGAAACACCATGCCGACGCGGCGGCGCAGTTGCGTCGCTGAAGTTCCGTTGTAAGCGTCGATGTCGCCGATCACGACCTTGCCCTCAACCCGCGCGTCGGGAATGGTTTCGTGCATGCGGTTCAGGCATCGGATGAACGTGGATTTGCCGCACCCGGAAGGTCCGATGAGCGCGGTGGCATGGTTGGCGGCGACATTCAAGTTGATGTCGTACAGGGCCTGGCCTTTGCCATACCATGCGTTCAACCGCTCGACGTGGATCCCGACGCCCATAAATTACGCTGCTCCGAAATTACCACGGCGGACCACATAGCGCACGGCCGCAACGGCAATCACGATCAGGGCGATGAGCACGAGCGCGCCAGCCCACGCCTGGCGATGCAGGTCTTCGTACGGAGTGTTGTAGTACTTGTAAATCTGCAATGGAAGCGCGGCCGAGGGCTGGTCGAGACTTTTGCTCCAGTATTCGTTGCCCAGGGCGGTGAACAGCAGGGGCGCGGTTTCTCCAGCTACGCGGGCAAATGCCAGCATCACGCCGGTGATTACCCCAGAAGTGGCCGTGCGCAGAACCACGGAAAGCGTAGTGCGCCAGCGCGGAACGCCGAGTCCGAAGGCGGCTTCGCGCAGCGCTTGTGGAACCAGCAGCAGCATTTCTTCTGTGGTGCGGCAGATGGTAGGAACCATCATGATCGCCAGGGCCACACCGCCAGCCAGGGCGGAGAAGCCGTGGCCTTTCACCAGCAACGCCCAGCCGACAATGCCGATGACGATGGAAGGAACGCCGTTGAGAACGTCGGAAGTAAAACGAATGGTGTCACCGAGGCTGTTGCGGCCATACTCAGCCAGATAAATGCCCGCGCCGATGCCGAAGGGCACGCCAAGAACGCTGGCGATGGCCAGGATCAGCATCGATCCGACAATCGCATTGGCCATGCCGCCACCCACTTCTCCGGTCGGCTTGGGAAGCTGAGTCAAGAAGGCCCAGTTGACGGAGACCAGGCCTTTATAGAGCAGGTTGCCGAAGATGGCGATCAGCGGCGCCAGCACCAGGATCACGGTGAGAATGGCGAGGCCGGTCATGAGACGGTCGGTGAACCGGCGGCGCAAACTGATCGGATCCATGGCCGTTTGTACCAGTGGCAAGGTGGCGTTAGACATTTCCCCTCGCAGGCTGGCCGCGGGTGACGGTCCAGACCAGCAACCGCGCCAGAGCGTTCACGATGATGGTGACCAGGAACAGCGCGAGACCGATTTCGACGAGAGCGGAAAGATGCATATCGGCGCTGGCTTCGCTGAATTCGTTGGCCAGCACGCTGGCCATGGTGTAACCGAATTCGAACAGCGAGTGCTTCATCTGGAAGGCGTTGCCGATAACCATGGTGACGGCCATGGTTTCGCCCAGGGCGCGGCCGAGACCCAGAATGACGCCGCCGACAATGCCGCCGCGGGCATTGCGCAGCACCCCCATACGAATCATTTCCCAGCGCGTGGCACCCAGAGCCAGAACGGCTTCGCGCTGATGTTGCGGCACCACCAGCAACACTTCCCGCGTGATGGAGGAAATGATGGGAACGATCATGATCGCCAGGATGATTCCGGCGGCGAACATGCTGACGCCTAACTGAGGGCCGCTGAACAAAACGGTCCAACCGAAAACGTAGTGTGCCACGAATTTGCCGGTTCCGGGCCCTGCATGCTGAGACAGGTACAGTTGCACGTGTTCGGCTAATTTTGGCCCGAAATAGTTTGCCAGAAACGGTTGCACATAATTGGCCAGGCAGGGGGCAAGGATGAGAAATCCCCACAAGCCGTAGACCACGCTGGGGATGGCCGCCAGCAATTCCACGAAGAAGGAAAGCGGGCCGCGCAATATGCGCGGGCACATCTCAGTGGTGAACACCGCCACGCCAATGGAGAGCGGCACCGCAATGATCAACGCCAGCAGCGAAGAGACCAGCGTGCCGTAAATATAAGGCAGAGCACCGAACGATTCATGCTCGGGATCCCAATCGTTGCCGGAAAAAAACTTCAGGCCAAACTTGTGCCAGGAAAGAGCAGAACCGTGCAGCAGTTCGTACACGATCAATCCCAGCACAGCCAGCACCGACAGGCCGCAAAAGATCATGATCGCTTTAAAAACCAGATCGACGGCCTGTCCGTAGTCGCCGGCGCACTCGGCGGGCAACGCATTCACGGCATCGCAGATGGAAGACATCATCCAAAAAAACAGGATCGTGTGCACAAGTGCGGCAACGCCAGAAACAATCGTCAACCATGCGATCTTCTGTAGCGGTGGGAAGAAGGGAATGCACAGGAATAACGTGAGGACGCAAAAGGCGAGGCAAAGTGGTTGCGAGAGGCGAGGCGTTTGCGGTGCGTTCTTTTCGACGAAGGCGTTGTAGTCTTTGGCGAAACCCGACCAGACCTGGAACATCCAGTAGAGGTTGAAGACGGGGATGAACAGGAATCCGACGGCCTTGGCGGGAGTGGTGCGGGCGTTGCCATCCTGGATGGACGCCCACATGTAATAGATAAACAAGAAGTAAATTGCGGTGCAGGTAATGCCGACGAGCGCGACCAGGGCCGCTGCAATGGGAAACGCTACGGAAGCGCTGCCGTGGAAGAAATTGATCCAGGTTACAAAAACGCCCGCCAGCACATAAAACAGAGCCATGGAGCCAAGATAAAAAAGACGCGGGAGCCGGGGCGTGACGAAGCGACTAACCGCTCTGGTTGCAACGAGTTGTGGACCAGGCATAGGAGGACGAGAAAATGCTTGGTAGGCCATCCCCAATCACCGTAGCAGAGAGTTGTTACAGGGGTGTTAAAAAACGGTCGTTGGTCGTTGGTCGTTTGCCGTCTGCTCTCGGTCATTCCTGGTCGCCGTAAAGGATCGAACAGTTTTCCGCCCTCCGAAACTCGATGACGGTCTTGATGACGCACCCGCGTTCTCCGTGTACACTGTGTGACTTCCATGCCTACGTTTGCCGCTGTAGATATCGGATCGAATTCGGTGCGGCTGAAGATTGCTCGCTTGAAGGCGGGACGACTGCATGCGTTGCACGAAGACCGCGAAGTCACGCGGCTGGGTGGAGGCGTGTTTGGGTCGGGCTTTTTGACGCCGGAATCGATGGCCGACACGGTGCGGGTATTGCGGCGCTTTCATCGCGCCACGCAGCAGATGGGAACCGACCAGGTGCGCGTGGTGGCGACTGCCGCTTTGCGCGATGCGCGCAATTCGCAGGCGTTTGTGGAGTGGGTGCGCTCGGCGACCGGCTGGCGAGTGGAAATCGTCTCGGGGATGGAAGAGGCGCGGCTGATTCACCTTGGGTTGGTCTCGGGACCGCGCGTGGATCGGGCTCCTACGCTGATGGTCGATCTGGGCGGAGGCAGTTGCGAACTCACGGTGTCGCAAGGCGGACACATCCGCGACGCAGTGAGCCTGCCGCTGGGAGCGGTGCGGTTGAGCAACGAGTTTCTGCGGCACGATCCGGCGCGCAAAGGCGAACTCAAGCGGATGCGTGCTTTTGTGGCGCGGTATATCAACCGCATTGTCGAACGCATGGCGATCGCGAAGGTGAGAAATGTGATCGCGACTTCAGGGACGGCGGCGGCGCTGGCGGCGGTCGCCAGACACTTGCGGCGGAAACGCGGCGGGCAGAGCACGCTGGTCGCACGAACGGAGATGCGCCGGATTGCCAAGCAACTGGCCCGGTTGCCGGTCGCCGACCGGCGGAAGATTGAAGGCATTGGACCGCGCCGGGCCGAGATCATTGTTGCCGGAGCCGCGGTGTACTACGAACTGCTGGAACGGCTGCGGCTGAAAGGTTTTCGGTATTCGCCGCTGGGGTTGCGGGATGGAATCCTGGCGCAACTGGCGGCCGATTACGATCACAGCACGCGCTCGGGCCGGCAGATTGAATCGGAGCGCTGGGAATCGATCATGAAGGCAGTGCGGCATTATCATCTCGACTTGAAGCACGCGCTCGATGTGAGGCAGGCAGCCACGTGGCTTTTTACCGGATTGCGGTCGGTGCACCACTTGCCCCCGGAATACGGCGAATGGATTGGGGCGGCGGCTATGCTGTACGAAGTGGGCGACTATGTGAACCGGACGGGGCGGCACCGGCACACGCACTACATCATTTCCAACTCGGAGATTCTGGGCTTCACGCCGCAGCAGCGGCGCATCATTGCGGCGATTGCGCGCTATCTGGGAAAATCGCGGCCCACGCTGGACGACTTTCCCATGAAGCTCATCGACAACTCCGACCGCGAGCAGGTGCAGAAGGCGGTAGTGCTGCTGCGATTGGCCCGCGCGCTGAACCTAGGACGAAGCGGGGCGGTGGAAAGGATTCGGATTGGCGTGCGTTCGCCTGGAGTGAAGCTGACGCTGCAGCCGCGGCCACGCGTGGGTGTGGACCTGGAACTGTGGGCGATTGAAAAAGAGTGCGACTACTTCCGCGAAGTATTTGGGCGCGAACTTTCCACGGCGGTGTCGTAGAGAACGCGCAGCACCTTGGGCGTCACGCACCATTGCAGGGTTCCGAAGGAGCGGCGCATTTCCACCTTGGCGACGGCGCCTTTCTTGAGTTCGAGCGAGGCCTCACAGCCGGAATCGCAGATGACCGCTCCCAGAAACTGGCTCAGGTTGGGATTGTGGCCCACCACCATGATGGCTTCCTGACGAGCATATTTTTCCAGCAGCTTGCGGAAGTCGGGAAGGGTGGCTTCGGGGCGCAGGGCGGCGTCGAGTTGCAGCTTGCCTTCGTGGCCCAGTTCGTTGCCCACAAGAGAGGCAGTTTGTGTGCAACGTTTCAGCGGGCTGGAAACGATCACATCCACTTGAACGCCTAAGGCAGTGAGAGCGCGGCCGATGTAGCCGCATTGCTCGATGCCTTCTTTATCGAGGGCACGTTTTTCGTCGCGCTTGGCGCTGGGGAAATGGACTCCGGCGCTGGCGTGGCGGAGGAAATAAAGAGTAGTCACGGTCTAGGCTTCCCTTCTTGCCGGCGCGCTTCGCTTTTTCTGCGGCGCGGTCACCGGAATTGGCGACGAAGCTTTGCCTTCGGAAACGCTCATCAGAAAATCCTGCGCGCTGAAAGCTGCGGCTCCGGTAGGCGGACGCCCGGGCTTGCCGCGCGCAGTCTGCCAGGCGCGAATATAGGTTGCATCTTTGAGCAGGATGCGCGCCTTGCGATTGTCGTGGAGATAGGATGCGAGGATTTCCTGGCGGACGCGTTCGCGCAACATTTCGTCGCGCAGCGGCGCCAGGACCTCGACGCGTTCGTAGAGATTGCGCGGCATCCAGTCGGCGCTGCCGATATAGATTTCTTCCTCGCCGCCGTTGGCGAAATAGTAGATGCGGCTGTGCTCGAGAAAGCGGCCGACGATGCTGCGGACGCGGATGCGATCGCTGACGCCGCGAACGCCAGGGCGCAGGGAGCAGATGCCGCGGACGATCAGGTCGATTTCCACTCCGGCCTGAGAGGCGCGGTAGAGCGCTTTCACGACCGACTTATCGAGCAGAGCATTCATTTTGGCGATGATGTGGGCGGGGCGTCCCTGGCGGGCGTGATCGGCTTCGCGGTCAATCAGGGCGACGCATTTGTTGGCCAGATCGAGGGGCGCGACCAGCAGAGGATCGTAGCTGGGATTTTCGGCGTAGGCCGTGAGGAAACTGAAGACGTCGCGGACGGCGTGCGTGATCTGCGGATCCGCCGTGAACAAACTGAGATCGGTATAGATGCGGGCGGTGGTGGCGTTGTAGTTGCCGGTGCCGATGTGGGCGTAGCTGCGCGTGACTCCGTCGGGATCGCGGCGCGCCAGCAGGGAAAGTTTGCAGTGGGTTTTCAAACCCACCAGGCCGTGGAAGACCTGCACTCCGGCGTCTTCCAGTTCGCGCGCCCAGCGAATGTTGTGGGCTTCGTCGAAGCGAGCTTTCAGTTCCACCACGGCGGTTACTTCTTTGCGCGAAGCGGCTTCGATCAGCATGGGCACGATGTGGGAGTGCTCGCTGGTGCGATAGAGGGTCTGCTTGATGGAGAGCACGTTATCGTCTTGCGCGGCCGAGCCGATGAAGGAGACGACCGGGTCGTAGGAATCGTAGGGATGATGCAGGAGCACGTCGTGGGTGCGTAATTCTTCGAACAAGTCTTTGGACTTGGAAGTCAGGCGCAGTTCGCGCGGGGAAAAAGAGCGGTCTTTGAGATCGGGGCGGTCGACTTCGTCATACACGTTGAACAGGCGGGAGAGATTCACCGGGCCTTCGACGGGAAAAACCTGCCAGGGGTCGATTTCAAAGACGCTGCGCAGGCGTTCGATGATTTCCGGGTCGGCGCCGGATTCGATTTCCATGCGAACGGCGTCGCCTTTTCTGCGATTGTGCAATTCGGTGCGCACGGATTCCAGCAGGCTGCGGGCCTCTTCTTCGGCAAGATAAAGATTGCTGTTGCGGGTGACGCGGAAGGGAGCGGAGGAAACGATGTCATAGCCGCGATACATGTGGACGGCGTGATGGGCGACGAGGTCGGCGAGGAAAATAAAGTCGGCAGTGGTTTGGGAAGGCAGACGCACCAGGCGGGGCAGAACGCGCGGCACCGAGACTACGCCGGTATAGGTGAGCGCGGAGCGGCGGCGGCGGCGCAGCAGAAAGCCCAGACAAAGCGCCTTGTTGATGACGCGGGGAAAAGGATGCGCCGGATCGACGGTGACCGGGGTCAGCAGCGGATCGAGTTCGCGCTCGCAGTATTCGTCGACAAAGCGGAGAGCGGCGCTATCCAATTCTTTGAGGCTCAACAGGCGGATGCCCTTTTCGGAAAGCGCGGGATGCAGGCGGTTCCAGCACTCGTACTGGTCGCGGACAAACTGGTGGATCAGCTTGTTAAGAACGTCGCGTCTTTCGATGAGGGTAAGACCGTCGGGGCCGGCTTCGTTGTAGCCGTCTTCGATTTGCTGCAGCATGGACGCGACGCGAATCTCGAAGAACTCATCCAGATTGCTGGCCGAGATGGCGAGAAATTTCAGGCGCTCCAAGAGAGGATTGTCCTGGTCTTCAGCCTCTTCGAGCACGCGGCGGTTAAACGCGAGCCAGGAAGTGTCGCGGTTGATGAAGAGTTGAGGGTCGTCGAGCGAAAGTCGGCTTATGGAACGCGGGGCTGGCATGGTATTGCTAATTTCCCCGTCCTCGCGCGATTTGTGCGGGCGAAGAGCGGTGCGGGAAATCAGTATAGAACATCGGGTGGCGGTTGGGGCAGGGGGCGCGCTGAGGAGGCGGCTCTTGCCTGGCACGCTCTTCATCCCCCCAAGGTGGCTAGTTCTTCGCTTTAGAACCGATCGAGGCGAGCGTGTTTCTTGCATTTTGCGCATTGGGGCCGTTGGGAGCCAGTTCAAGGTACTTTTGGAAAGATTCGACGGTACCGGGTGGGGCGGCTAGCTTGTCTCCCTGAATGGTCGACTTGCCGAGCAAATTTACCCCTTTCCAGTAGTAAGCCTCAGCCCGGTTTGGATCTGTGGCAATACATCTGTCAAAGGCTGTCAGCGCGTCATCGGTCCGGCCCGCGTTAGTAAGAACGGCACCGGTATTGAAGTAGGCCTGCGCCGCGCCCAGCGGATTAGTTTGCGCCATCAGCGCGTAAGCTCTCACCGCGCCATCCACCTTGCCCGACTCGCCGTAGGCGTCGCCCAAATTGTTGTAATAGGCGGCAAGAACCTGCGCTGCGTTGGGATCGTTGTCGTTGGCAATGGCTTTCTTGATGTCGATGGCTTTGTGGTAGGACTCCACGGCTGAGCCGAGACGCCTGTTCTTTTCCGCGCTATCGGCTTGCTTGATAGCCGACAAACGATAGTAGTCGCCTAGTTTGAACCAGACCAGGTCATACGACGCGTCGATTTGATTCGCATCGGTTCGCTCGACATGAACTTTAGCGCGCGCTGCCGGCCCAACAGAATATGTTCGGCGAGATAGACCGTTCCCATACCGCCGCGCCCGAGCAAGCGCACAATGCGGTATTTGCTGCGCACCACCGTGCCCGGTTCCAGATCGCGAGACTCGATGAGCATGGCGCCATCGGTCTCGCAATTGGTCTGGTGATTCGGATACTTCGAGTCGCACAGCGGACAGGTCTTCATCCGGCTCTCTTTATCCTGATCTTTATCCTGATCCTGGAGCGCGTGACAAAGCCGAAATTATAAAGGACCCGGCTGGGTTATAACGATCGCTCACTTGATTTGCTTGATCGCTTGCTTGACCTTGGCCACTACGTTTGCGGGAAGGGGCGAATAGGAAAGGGCGTTCGTCATCTTCTGACCGTCGGTGACCATCCAGTTTAGAAAATCGGCGAGAATCTTTCCTTTGGCCGGATCTTTCGCCTGCGCGGGAATCAGCAGCCAGGTGAAACTGGCGATGGGATACGCGTTCTTGCCGGGAGCGTTGGTAATCGATACGCGGAAGTCAGCCGGCATATCGGGTGCCGAGGCCGCGGCGCCGGTGGTGCTTTCGAGCGATGCCTTGACGAAATTTCCGGAAGAGTTGCGCACCGAGCCGTAGGGAATGTTGTTCTGCAAGGCGTAGATGAGTTCGACGTATCCGATCGAACCGGGCGACTGGTGAATCATCCCGGCCACGCCATCGCTTCCCTTTTGTCCCATGCCGGTGGGCCATTTCAGTGAAGTGTCGGCACCGACCTGACTCTTCCAATCGGCGCTGACCTTGGAGAGATAGTCGGCGAAGATGAAGGTGGTTCCGCTGCCATCGGATCGATGCACGACTACTATGTCCTTATCGGGAAAGTTCATGCCGGGGTTTACCGAGGTGATGGCTTTATCGTTCCACTTGGTGATCTTGCCGAGGAAAATTCCGGCCAGGGCTTCCGGAGTGAACTTCACGTCGCCACTGATGCCGGGAATGTTGTAGGCAGGAACGACCGCGCCGAGGACGGTGGGAATGTGCACGATTTTGATGGAGGAATCCCGCAACTGCTTGTCGGTCATGGGCATGTCGCTAGCGCCGAAGTCCACGGTACCGGTTGTGACCTGGCGAATGCCGCCGCCACTGCCGATGGGCTGGTAGTTGATCTGGACATTGGAATGAAGCTTGTTGTATTCGCTGAACCACTTGGAATACATGGGATTGGGAAATGTAGCGCCAGCTCCGTTCAGCGTGGTCTGCGCCAGCAGCGGCAAAGCCAAGAGAACGCACACCAAAAGCAGCAGCGTTTTGCGCATGATCAGATCAAGCCTCCTTGAAATAGATGCCCTCAGTTTCTAGCGGCGCAATGTTACAGGATGGTTACAGTAGAATCAATTTTTGATGAATGGGCTGGGCTGCGGGAAAAATCTCTTCACCACGGAGGCACAGAGACACGGAGAAAAACCTGTGAATCGGCTGGGCTCAGAATGACCTCAGCTCTCGACCCATGGGGTTGCGTTAGCATATTACGGCGCGGCTGAAAGCCGCTTCCTTGCAAGACTGAGACGGGAAGGATCAACTGATGGCAAGTCCTACGAATAACGCTCCCGGCGCGCCGGGGATTCCGCCGCGCTGGACTTCGAGCGCCAAATCCGGCGTGGGAACCGCCCTCAACCAGCACAGCAAAGTCTGGTTCACGCTGAGTCACGGCATTCTGAATGAAGTTTATTTTCCCCGTGTGGATCAGGCATGCACGCGCGATATGGGGTTTCTGGTCACCAACGGGAGCGATTTTTTTTCGGAAGAGAAACGCCATTGCACGTTTGAGAATCGCGCGATTGAACCCGGCGTCCCGGTTTATGAGCTGGTGAACACGGACACTTCCGGCCGCTACCGCATTCACAAAGAGATCCTCAGCGACCCGTTCCGCAGTGTGGTGTTGCAGAAGGTGCGCTTTGAGCCGCTGCAGGGAAAGCTCTCCGACTATCGGCTGTACGCGCTGCTCTCGCCGCACCTGGCCAATTGCGGATACGGCAATACGGGATGGGTCGGCGACTACAAAGGCTTTCCCATGTTTTTTGCCGGGCACGACGGCGTGGCTCTGGCGCTGGCATCGTCGGCGCCGTGGGGAAAACGGTCGGTGGGATTTGTCGGCATGTCCGACGGCTGGCAGGATGTGTCGCAGCATTTTCGGATGGAGTGGGAGTATCAGCGTGCGGAAAACGGAAACATCGCTTTGACCGGGGAGATTGACCTGGAGGCGTGCCAGGGAGAATTCATGCTGGCGCTGGGTTTTGGGGGCATTTGGTCGGAGGCCGGGCAGCAAACGCGATCGAGCCTGTCTGAGGATTATCTCGAGTTGCGGGACCTGTATGTGTCGCAATGGAAAAACTGGCAGAAGAAACTGCTGCCGCTCGACGACCCGCTGCGGCAGCACGATTTGTATCGCGCCTCGACAGTCGTGCTGCGCACCCATGAGTCCAAGGATTTTCTGGGAGGCATTATTGCCAGCCTGTCGATTCCGTGGGGCTTCAATAAAGGGGATGAAGATCTGGGCGGATATCACCTGGTGTGGCCGCGCGATCTGGTGGAAACCGCCGGCGCATTGCTGGCCGGGGGAGCGGTGAAAGACGCGGCGCGTGTGTTGCGCTATCTGGAATCGACGCAGGAAGCGGAGGGAAACTGGGCGCAGAATTTGTGGCTGGATGGGCGTCCGTATTGGAGCGGAATACAGATGGATGAAACGGCGTTTCCGATTCTGCTGCTCGATCTGTTGCGGCGGGAAGCGCCTGAATCGCTGGGCAAACTGGAGCGCTGGTGGCCGATGGTGCGCAAGGCGGCGTCGTTCATTCTGCGCAATGGGCCGGTCACGCAGCAGGATCGCTGGGAAGAAGATGCGGGGTATTCGCCGTTCACCCTGGCCGCAGAAATCTCGGGGCTGCTGGCGGGCGCCGACATTGCCGACCTCACCGGACACTCGGAACAGGCGCAGGCCATGCGCGACACGGCTGACGCATGGAACGACAACATTGAACGCTGGGTATACGCGGAAGAAACCGATCTGGCGCAACAGTTCGGGGTTTCCGGCTACTATGTGCGCATCGCGCCTCCGGATAGCGAGGGCGTGGCTTCGCCCACGCAGGGTTTTGTGCCCATCAAGAATCGTCCGCCCGGGCAAGACGGCGAGCGGGCGTATCACATCATTAGTCCGGACGCGCTGGCGCTGGTGCGTTTCGGACTGCGGGAACCCGACGATCCGCGGATTCGGAACACGATCCGCATCATCGATGCGATGCTCTCGGTCGAACTGCCGCAGGGGCCGTGCTGGTATCGCTATAACGGCGATGGCTACGGCGAGCATAAAGACGGGTCGGCGTTTGACGGCACCGGCATTGGGCGTCCGTGGCCGCTGCTGGCCGGGGAGCGCGCGCACTATTGCCTGGCGGCGGGGCATCGCGATGAAGCGGAGGCGCTGCTCACGGTCATGGAGAATTCGACCTGCTCCGACGCCAGCCGCCTGCTGCCGGAGCAGGTTTGGGATCAAGCCGATCTTCCGGCGTTCGAGCTTTTCCGCGGCAGGCCTTCGGGATCGGCGTGTCCGCTGGTGTGGGCGCACTCGGAATATGTGAAATTGCGGCGCTCGATTCGCGACGGAAAGATTTTCGATCAGCCGCCGCAGACCGTGCAGCGTTACTTGAAAGAAAAACACGTCCGGCAGATTTTCGGCTGGCGCTTTAATAACAAGACGCGCAGCATCCCGCGCAACAAGACGCTGCGGATTGTGCTGCTGTCTCCGGCCCAAGTGCGTTGGAGTCTGGATAACTGGACCACGTCGCATGAGACCGATGCGCGCGATACGGGCCTGGGCATCTTCACGCTGGACTTGCCGACGGCTTCGCTGCCGGCGGGATCGGAAGCGGTGTTCACGTTTTTCTGGCCGCAGGAAAATCGGTGGGAAGAAACGGAGTACCGGGTGACGATCGAGGGGAACTGAAGTACGGCTGGGTGACTTTTCCCCGGCGAAGCATCATTTGACATTAAGCGGTAGTGTACTTTATAACACAAAGACTATGGCGACGGAGTCTTTGTGACCCTCTTTGATCTGCTGTTCCTGCTCGCAGTTCTGCTTTCGCTCATCACCCTGTCCATGGTTGTGTTCTTCGCGGCTCGCGGCACTGGCGCGCGGGCGTTGAAGATTCTTCGGGTTTATGCGGTTTGCGTTGTGATGTACCTGCTGGTGGGAGCTGCAATCTCATTCTTCAGCCCGCAGCGCCTCTTGAGCATCAACGATCCGTGGTGCTTTGACGATTGGTGCCTGCAGGCGCAAAACGTCACCCACAGCACAGGCCCGGCGGGGAATTTGTATCGGATTGACCTGCGCATTTTCAGCCGCGCCGGCCGCGTGGCGCAGCGCGCCAAGGGAGCCTGGATTTATCTCATCGATGACAAGGGCCGGCGTTTTTCGCCCGATCCGGACTCGTCGGCAGTTCCTCTGGACGTCCTGCTGCAGCCAGAGGAATCGGTGACCACTTCACGAGTGTTTCATGTTCCCGGAAATACGCGCGGGCTTGGCCTGATCACCGGGCACGGCGGTGCCTACTGCGGCGCGATGTCATTTCTGATCATCGGCGAAGGCGGATGCTGGTTCGGGAAGCCGACGATGATTCGAATTCAGTGAATTCGCAGCGCCGGAATCCCGCCGACGGTTGCCAGAGGCCAGCCTCGCTTCACCAACGCTGTATGGGATGATGCCCGCCATCTGTATGGCTTCTCCAGTGCAGATTCAGCGCCGCAGTTCGATGGCTTTTTTCGCCGTTCTTGCCGTCGTGATGGTAATCGCGTCTTATGTATTTGTTCTGCTTCTGGCTGCAGCCTGCGTCCTCTTCCCTTACTGGCTTTTGATCAATTCCGAGGCGTTTCCCGCGCAGCTTGGGCTACTGCTCCTGTTCGGTATCGCGGTCGCCGCGGCGATGCTATGGTCCCTGATTCCCCATCGCCACAAGTTCAAGGCTCCCGGACTGCTTCTGCAACGATCGGCCCAACCCAGACTATTCGCTGAGCTGGAGAGTATTGCCGCGGCGCTGAACGAGGAATTGCCGCGCGAAGTTTATCTCATCGGAGCGCCGAACGCCTTCGTCGCCGATCACGGCGGCATCATGGGTTTCGGCAGCCGGCGGATTATGGGGCTGGGGCTGCCCCTGCTATCCCTGCTCACCGTTTCGCAATTTCGCGCCGTCCTGGCTCACGAATTCGCGCACTATTATGGAGGCGACACAAGCCTCGGTCCCTGGGTCTACAAGACCAAGACATCGATCGTACGGATCTTTGAAAATATTGGATCTGTCGGCGCCTTAGCCCGAATCGCAATTCTCGGCCTGATGTATATGGCTGTGACCTCGGTATTGAAGGCTTACTTTATCGCGTTTCTTCGCGTTATCAATCTGGTTTCGCGGCGGCAGGAGTATCGCGCAGACGAACTCGCCTGTATCGTTGCCGGCCGGCAAAACCTGATCGACGGCTTGGAGGCAATCCATCGCGCCGCGGCGGCATGGCCCGTGTATTGGAACAACGCGGTTGCCCCAGTCTTGGATGGAGGCAGCCTGGCCGCTGTGGGGGACGGCTTCATTCGATTCATTTCCGCACCCACGATTTCCAGCGCGGTGGAGCAGAGTCTTGCGGCGAGGCTGCAGCAAGAAAAAACCAAACCCTATGACACGCACCCACCGTTGCGCGAGCGCATCGCGGCGGCGCAGAAACTGCCCGAGAACTCCACGTCACAGGACTCACGCCGAGCTAACACTCTCATCGACGAACTCGCCTCTACCGAACTGCAGTTCGTTGAATCTTCTTTTCCTGAGATCCAAGCGGGAACCTTGAGTTACGTTTCCTGGGATGAGGTGCCGCTCCGGTTCACAATCCCCTCGTGGCAGAAATTCGTTTCGGAATACGCCGAGCCTTTGAAGGGAGTCACGGCGGAAGCCCTGCCCGATCACGTTTCCAGGTTCCCCGAGATCGGATCCCGCATTCGCGACCCGAAAGGAATGCTGTTTTCTCCAGCCCAGCGAACAGCTCGAGCCGGAAAGCTTTTTGCCGCCGCCCTCGGGCTCCGGATGGTGGACGCTGGCTGGACGCTGGAAGTGCAACCGGCAGTTCTGCAGATTCGCCGGGGCGAGAGCGGACTGAATCCCTTCGACGCCATCAATCAACTGATGACAGGAAAAATGTCACGTGAGGCGTGGATCGCCACGTGCAAAGACCTCGGTATCTCTAGCCTCGTGCTGTTGCCTGATGCTGGTGACTCCAAGGCCGGCTCGGACTCTGGCGCTCCCAGCCAACTCCTCCTCATTCCCGATCGCCGCGAAACTGCATAGCGGATTGGTGTCGGGAATTATCCGTTGAGAGATGTTGCCGCCTTTACTGCTGCAACTCCTCGGTGAGTATGGCTCCGCCCATCTCGGCTAGCACCGCGCTGACCTTGACGACTTTGTGGCTGTCGGAGGCTATCCAGAGGGTTTTCTTGTCGCCGCCGCCATCGGCGGACGAAACCTCAACGCGCACCGTCTGGAAGGTTCCGGCCGGCACTTTCACTTCTTCTTTTCCGGCCACGCTCAGTTGGAATAGCTTCACCTTCTGGGTTTGGACATCGAAATTGCGGAAGGTGGTGGTGTAGCCTTCGGCCAGGGGCAGGCAGGCGATCACTTGATCGTCACCGGCGCCATCGGCGAACAGCGGGCCACCCAGGTCAACGGCGACGGGTTTATCCTGTCCATTCATGCTCACCTTGCCCGCGGCTTTGTTGCCGGCAAAATCCAGATCGATAGTAATCGGGCCTTGCTGCAGGTTGCGCTTTAGCAGGAGCAGAGTTCCCTTCTCGATGGTCGAAGTGTCGGTTACGGAACCTTGCGGCGTATCCACGGTGGCGGTTGCAGTCCAACCGCTCGGACCCGGTTGAATGGCAGTGACGACTTTCAGGTTCATCTCCTGGCCGCCGATGGAGACGTTGGCCTGATAGTTGTAGGTGCCCGCTTGCAGATCCATGGCCGGCTTGGGAGCGCCGACGGCGGAAGCATCCGTTTTCTTGGAAAGGACCACGGTCTTGGGATCGACCGTAATCTCTTTCAGGCGCGCCACTTCTTCCGCCGAGCCGCCTTCCTGGAATCTTCCGCCCAGGTGCTGCGCCAGAAATTTTTCCGACGCCATGAACAGCGCCAGATTGTTGACCGGCCGTGCGAAACCGTGGCCCTCGTCAGGAGCCAGAATGTATTCGACTGCGAAACCGCGGTCGCGTAAAGCAATGACGATCTGTTCGGCCTCGCGCTTGTTGACTCGAGGATCGTTGGCTCCCTGCGCGACGAGCAGAGGCGTCTTGATCTTATCGGCGTAAGTCAGCGGAGATTCATCGATCAGCTGTTGCTTGCCCTCCGGCGTGTTGGGGTCTCCCATGCGCATGTAGAACAACTTGCGGATGGACTCCCAGTAGGGCGGAATCGAATCCAGCAGCGTGATCAGGTTCGAGGGGCCGACGATATCGACCGCTCCAGCGTAAAGGTCGGGAGTAAAGGTGACGCCGGCCAGGGTAGCGTAGCCGCCGTAGGAGCCGCCGAGAATGCCTACACGTTTGGGATCGGCGATGCCTTCCGCCACCAGATACTTCACGCCCCAGGTGATGTCATCCTGCATTTTGCGGCCCCACTGCAGGTTCCCGGCATCGAGAAATTTTCTGCCGTAACCGGTCGAGCCGCGGAAGTTCGGCATCAAGACCGCGTAACCGCGATTGGCGAAGAATTGCGCCAAAGGATTGTAGCCCCAATGGTCGCGACCCCAGGGACCGCCGTGAGGAATCATCAGCGTTGGCAGATTCTTCGCTGCAACGCCTTTCGGCAGCGTGAGGTAAGCGGGAATTTCCAGGCCGTCGGAAGATTTGTAAGTGACCGACTTCATCTGCGCCAGATCGGCGCGCGGGATTTTTTCCCAGATCTTGTATTGCGGCGTCAGCGTGCGCGACTTGCGGTCGAAGAGCAGGGTCTGGCCGGGTTCGGTATCGCTGCTGGCGCTGACCAGCCAGAGCTCTTCATCCTTGGTGCGGGAGGTGACCTTAATCTGCTCGCCGGGGAATTTTTTCTCGATCCAGTGCACGTCCTCGCCGAAGGCTTTGTCCTTGTAATACTCCTTGTCGCGATCGGCGGTGTACCAGGTTTCGATCAGCTCATCGGTTTTTTCCGAGAACAACGCTCCACCGAAATCGACTTTGCCGAGCGGGTCGGATTCGACCTTCTCGGTCTTGCCGCTCTGCGGATCGAACAGCACCAGCGAGATCAGATCGGCATCTTTATTGGTCTGCATGTAGATGCGCTGGTTGCCGGGCTGGAAGTGCAACGGGTCGCAGCTTTCAAACACGTTGCAAGAATAGATCTTGGTAAATGAATCGGGATCGACGCGCAGCATTTCGGTATCGCCATTTTCGGCGCTGCGGGTGGCCAGGCGCAGTTGTCCTTTCAGATCGAAGACCCATCCGGTGATGCGCTCGGTGTTCTTGCGTATGAGTTCTTTGGTGCCAGTGGAAAGGTTCAGCCGGTAGAGATCGTGCCACGCCTTATCGCGATCATTCAGGCCGATGTAGACGACATCCGGGGCGGACTTGGGCGCTTCGTAGAGGATGACCCGCACGCCTTTCAGCCCGGTCAGATCGCGCGAGGCTGGAGTCTCTTCGCCAGATGCGGGTTTGGCCGCAGGATCGACCGCATAGACGTTGTAGTTCTCGTCGCCGTCATTATCTTTGACGTAGAGGATGTACTTGCTGTCGCGCGACCAGAAAAATCCCGCGATGGGGCGTTTGGATTCCACGGTCAAGCGGCGGGCATCGCTGAAGGGCTCGCCGACGGCCTTCACGTAGATGTTGCGCGTGTCTTTCCACGGCTTGAGGAAGGCGATATATCTGCCGTCGGGAGAAAGCTGGGCGGCTGCGATCTCGGGGTTGCCGAAGATCAGATCGCGATCGATCAGCGGCGGAGGGCCGGCTTTGTCGGGCGTGGCGGAGGCGAGGGGGAGCGGTGCAATCGACGCGACTAGAAGAATTGAGATGAGTCTGAAAAATTTCATGCGAGGCCGTCCCTTTCAGTCGGCACAGGAGCGCGGGGTGGAGGTCAAAGTTGGGAACAGGCCATTGTCCGTCAGGAAGGTCTGGGGCGCAAGTGCGGAGGGCGCATTTGCGATAGACATATAGAAAGCGTGAAAGAATGGTATCAACATGTCCAAGACGATCCAGATCCGGAACGTGCCGGACGCGCTGCACCGCCGCCTGAAGGCGCGCGCCGCCAAGCTCGGAATATCGCTGTCCGGCTATGTCCTCTCGGAAATCAGAGAGATTGCCGAGAAACCGACGCTGGCAGATTTCCGCGAACGTCTCGGTCGCTGCGAGCCACAGGAATTCGAGGTCGATACCGCCCGCATGGTCCGCGAGGAAACGAGACGGGCGGTGATTTGAGGGAGGTCTTATTCTTCCGCGCTGTCGTAGCACAGTTCCACCACCGTGCAATCGTCGCTCAGCGGATTGCCGCCACAGAATTCGGTGACGGCGGAAAAGATTCCTTCCAGCGTGGGAGACTTCGCGGCAGCGGCTTCCAGGCGGAAATCTTCGAAGAAATCGCCATTCAGATTCTCTGCTTCGGTGACGCCGTCGGTGACCAGAATGAAACGGTCGCCCGATTTCATGTTGCAGGTCGAGCTCTCGAACGTGGCATCGGGGAGCAGGCCGACAGGGACGTTGCCATGGGACGGACGAATGACTTCGCATCCGCAGACCAGCAGGGGCTGCACGTGGCCGCAGTTCACGTATTCCAGTTCGCCGTCACGGCGCAAACGAGCTAGCAGCATGGTGGCGTATTTTTGACCTTCCATCTTCTCCGTGAAAAAGCGGTTCACGGACATCACCACGCTCGTCAAAGGCATGCCGGCCAGAAGGTGCGAATAGATCATTCCCTGTAACGTTGAGGCGAGCAGCGCGGCCGAAACGCCTTTGCCGCTGACATCGGCGAGCACCACCGAAAGCCCCTCTTTGGTGTGCACGGCGTCGTAGAAATCGCCGCCGATTTCTTTACAAGACAGGTTCTTGCCGCGCAGGCGGGCAAAGGGCACTTCGGGAATCTTCACTTGCATCAGCCGCTGCTGAATGCTGGCGGCGATGCCGAGTTCCTGCTGATAGCGCCGCGACTCTTCTTCGGCCTGCACCAGGCGGGCGTTCTCAATGAGCGAGGCAGCTTCTGTCGCTATCGTTCGCAGAATGTCTTTGCTGACGCCGCTGATGTCGCGCGAAGCGAAGCGCGAATCGACGTAGAGCACGCCCATAGCCTGGGCCGCGTTGGCCAGCGGTACAGGCGTCTGCGCGTCGCGCGTGGCCTGCACCTGCATTTTTCGCAGAGGGATGCAGACTACGGTGCGCAGATCGTAGGCGACCACGCTTTGCCGGCCCGCCATATCGAGCGACTGGCTGGTATCGGTGAACAGGAATTCGTCGTTGGCGCGGAGAGATTCTTCCAGAATCGAATGCGAGATCGTCCGGTCATCGAGCAACGGCTCTTTATTTTTGTTGCGGCCGGCCGCCAGCCGCAGCGAGCCGTCGTCTTCCTTAAAGAAAACATAAGCGCGCTCGGCGTTGGTGATCTTCAGAGTGACGTCGAGCATCGTGATCAAAATCTCGTCGAGCACGCCGGAGGTGTTGAGCTTGCGCGCAGCTTCAAGGAACCAGCGCAGCGTCTCAAGCTCGGACGATTCGGGGCGAATGGCGCCGGAAATCTGGCTGAGAAATTCGCGGGCGGTGTTCGACGTGGCATGCGCCGGATTGAACAGGATGTAAGCGGAATCGCGCGCGCCGAATTCCAGGCGGTCGCCGCGCTCCAGCCTCTGGCGCTGAATGCGCTCGCCGTTGACGAACGTGCCGTGCTTGCTGCCCAGGTCTTCGAGGAAGAAGTCTTGCCCGGCCTGCATGATCTGAGCATGATCGCGGGAGACGCGGGGGTCGGCGATGACCAGGTCTTTGTCCACCTTGCGGCCGACGGTGAAGGGCGTGCGATTGAGCACGATGCTTTTCTGCTCGCTTCCCTGCACGAAGACCAAGGCAGGAAAAACTCCGGAGCCGGAGCTGTGATGACTGGAGTGGGTGATGGTGTTCAGGGCCATGGACGGATACGGCGCGCAATCTGCCGGAGAAACGTTACGGCTCCGGCCCATCTCAGACTACTCTGACGTTCGCTCCGGCTGCAAGATGCGAGGACGGTTCTGGGGCCGCACGGGCCTAGCCTTCGGCAGAGCAGAAGGTTTTTCTGCCTGCGAGCAACACTGCCACCACGATGACCGGGATCGCCAGGCTCGTAAGCAGCGGCAACCTCCAAGCGCTTTGAACCATGGACGTTGGCAGCAAAAGGAGCGCGATCAAGAGTCCGGCCGCTGAGAGCCACGGCCAGCCGACCGTCAAGGCGGTGATTCCAAGAAAGAGCCGCGAGACACGGTTTTCGCGCCACAAAACACGGACCGCGCGGACGATCAGCATCAGCCCGGGCAGAAGCAACATTTGGTTGTAGGGCGCGAACATGGGGATGATCGCAAGCGTGGTGGCGAGCACCAAGCATTGCGCCCAGTGGAACTCCGGTGTCGCTTCCCCGGCGTGCCGCACCTTCCATAGAATCGCCAGAACGGTTCCCGCCAAAACCACGGCCAGCGCTCGTCCCCATACCGGGGACAGCAGAACGTCGAGCACGGATCTGCCGCCGCCGGTGTAGTGATAGTAGGCGGTGCTGGCGGCGCGGAATTTGCCAATCCAGCCGGGCAGCAGGATTTCCGCTCCGCCGATCAGCAGGGCCATGGACGCGGCGAAGCTCAAGACCAGGGGCCGGCGCTCGCGCCAATTCCCCGCAACCCAGAGGCACAACCAGGCGATCATCAACGCGACAAGTTGCGGCTTGATGGTCGCAAACGCCAGCAAAACACCGGCCAGCACAAGATGACGGCGAACGATGGCGACCATCGCCAAAGCCATCAGAGACGCAACCAGCAGCGTCAATTGCTGTAGCTTGAAGCCTTGAATTGCGGGGAAACATCCGAGCGTAAGAACGATCCAGACCAGCTTCGTCCACGCGGAAACGCGCCACTCAAGCGCCTGCAGCCACCAAAGAACTGAGGCTGCGGTCAGCAGAATGAGCGCTACAAGAAACGCGCGCTGCACCACAGTGAACGGCAGCGCGACCATTGGCGCGAGCACGAAGACCACATAGAGCGGGTAAGCAAAGCCCTGCTGATCTTTGGGGTCGTTGGGGCGGGCGGGGTCGAGCGGACGTCCATAATAGCCAGTTTGAATTTCGCGGGTTAAGTCGGCGCTATACGGGTCGCGATGATGCAGCAACAATTCCCGCGCACCCAGCCAGCGGGGATAAAGATCGGAGAGATTGCCGCGCGGAATCCCCTGCACTGTCGACTCGGCCTGCTGATGAGGGATGGCGATGCGCTGCACCCAGAGCCACATTGCCGCGGCCAGTAACACCGATCCCAGGACAGCGAAGAAGGGCGCGAAGGATTTGTTCAACATGGCAAGGGCTGTGGATCGGCCGAAATCGCGATGGTATTACTCCTGTGCACAATTTCCCGCCGGATGGCGAACAACCACCACAGCAGAAAAATCGCGATCAGGTGAATTCTCTCCCAGCGCATCCATAGAAAAAACCACAACGGGCTGATCAGAAGCGGCAGGACGGGCCATATTAACCGATCCTGCAATAGTGGTTTATCGGGCCATGCAGCGATGCAGTAATCGGCGACCAGCACCAGCGGCACAATCAGCAGCGAAAGATCATAAGTGTTGGTGCTGTAGCCGACCAGCAGAGCTGCAATCACGGCGCAGGCCATACCCAGGCGTAGGACTCGTGCCTCCTGCCTGATGTCTTCGTCGGACCCGCGCAGCGTGCGGGGCTTTACTCCAGGTAACGATGCGATCGCGAGAACAATTCCGGCAGAACAGATCACGACCGCCAACTTCACCAGCCAGCCCGATCCTCCTATCAGCGGCCATCCCGCGAGCAAACCGAGCAGGTTCGGAAGCTGACGTGGAGGGATGGCACCGAAGCCGGGCTGCAAAATCACTCGCAGAACGTATACCGGATACCGCCACGCCTCATGCCAGCCGACCAGTCCAACCGAGATGGCTGCCAGAGCGGAAGCCATCGCCGCGAAACCAGCCAGCAGACGCCGGCCGTTCCAGATAACCAGAATCAATGCCAGCGGCAGGATCAGATGGTATTTGAAGACGCCGAGTCCGAGCCAGCAGCCGGCCACGAAATGCGACCGGCGGTCGAGCGCGCGACAGGCAAGCACAACCATCAACAGCAAAAGGATCGCATCCTGCCCCTGATGAAAGTTGGCAAGAATCGGAAAGAATGCCAGGCAGGCAGCCACGATTTCCCAGGCGGGAACCGCGCACAGGCATTCCACCCAATCCCGCAGCACCCTCGCCAGGAGCGCCAGAAAAAATAGATTCAGCAGGTTCCAAAGTAGGAAAGCGCTGGAATAGCGCAGAAACGTGAACGGCAAGAACAGCAGGGCTTCGAACGGCGGATGAATATAAGGCAAAGCGCCATGGCGAATGTCGGAATCGCTGGCGAACTCCTGCTGTACGGCGCGCTGCGTGCCCGGCTCATAGAGTTGCAATCCCAGGCCGGCGCGCAGGGTTTTAGCGGCAGTGTAGAAGACCGTAAAGTCGGGGTCGGCGCGCCAGATGCGCCCGCGCACGCTCCACAAGAAAAAAGCGTGCGTGGCCAGCATGGCCACCACAAAAACTCGCACCACCGGCTTGGAAAGTTGGGTGGAAATCAGCTTCGTTCTCGATGGTTAGGTGGTTGAGGGATGGCAGGCATTGTACCCCGCGCACAACGGTAATGACTATCGAGATCGTGGGCCCCGACTTCCAGGCTTCCGGGTTACCGATGGTTTGCGAAAGTGTTGCAAGAATTTGTCACTTTTCGCAAGATGCAGGGTATGATTACCCTGTCAAGCGGTGGCGTGGGTCGAGTGGAAGGTCCAGCCTGGCTCCCACGTCCATTCCTAATTGATCAACACAGCCAGCAGGAGAAGCAAACCATGCTTATGCAGATGCGTAGATTATGGTCCGAAGAGCACGGACAGGATATTGCCGAATATGCGGTGATGCTAGCCGTCATTCTGGTGATCGTCGTAGGTACGATTCAGTTGATCGGGTCCAACGCCAACAATGTCTTTTCCGGTGTGTCGAGTGCGTTGCAGTAAAGGTCTGTTTCCGAAAGCGTGGCTTTGGACCTTGGGTAAAAAGATCCGGAGTAAAACACAGACATGAACCGTCGTTTGCTGATGATCGGGGCGCTGGCGCTGCTGTTGGGCTCAATTGCGGCCTGGTACGTATTTAAGAAGCTGCAAGCCAAAAATGGCTCGGCCGATTCCGGCGTGGAAGTAATGGTGGCGGCCGATGACCTGCAGGTAGGCGCGCGCGTGGAAGAGCATGACATCAAGGTCATCCGCGTCACCGGCAGCGACGTCCCGCCAGGCGCGCCGCGCAAGCGTTCCGATGTGATCGGGCACGGCGTGATCGAGCCTATCTCTAAGGGCGAATTCATTCTACCCACCCGTCTGGCCGGGGAGAACGCCGGTAATAGCCTGCCTTCTCTGATTCCGCCGGGAATGCGCGCGGTCTCGGTGCGGGTGAATGAAGTGGTTTCGGTTGCGGGATTCGTGACTCCCGGTACGCGCGTCGACGTGCTGCTGACGGGCACTCCCGGGACCGGCGAACAACAAACCACCACCGTGCTGCAGAACGTCGCGGTGCTGGCGTCCGGCCATACGCTGGAACGCTCCGCCAGCGGCGATCCGCAGAACACCGCCGTGATCACGCTGCTGGTCACGCCCGACGACGCCGAGCGGCTGACCCTGGCGAGTTCGGAAGGCCACATTCAACTGGCCCTGCGTAATCCCCTCGACACCAGGCAGGACGAACTTGCCGCAGAAAATTCCAGAGGTCTTTATAAAGGCATTCCCGCACCCGCGCCGGAGCATGCGGCGGTTGTGCACCACGCGCCCCCTCCGGCCAAGCCCGCAGCACCTCCGCAGGCTTCCAACGGGGTCAGCGTCGAAGTGTATCAAGGCGACAAGCCGAAGCAAGATGTCAAATTCCCCGATGAGAGTCCCGATACCAAGTGATGAGGAGTTTGCTTCTGCCAAGCGCCTGGCGTAATCACCCGGTTCCTCCCAGGGAGTTCAACCTGAAAATGATAGTTCGCACACGTTTACTCTTTCTCGGGTTTGTGTTGGCCTTTTCCGCCTTAGCGGTTGCGGAATCGGCGCAACAGCAGGAGTCCGGAACTCAGGCTCAGAACCCGCCCACGGGAGCGCAATCGACCACGCTTCCTCCTGCCGGGCAGCAGAACATCTCGCAGACCCAGGGCTCTGCGCCTTTGCGCGTGATGGTGGGCAAGTCGCTGCTGATCAATACCACCGAGCGGCTGAAGCGCATCTCGGTGACGGATCCCGCGATTGCCTTCGCCACCGTGATCACGCCCACGCAGATTCTGGTGCATGGCCGCGGCCCGGGCGAAGTCTCGCTGCTGATCTGGGATGAACTGGAACGCTCCCGCAGTTTCGACCTGCGCGTGGATGTGGACGTGAGCGCCTGTGCCGATGAAGAGAAGCGCGTATTTCCCGACGAAGCCATTACTGTGACTCCTTCGCGCGCTGCTATGGTGCTTTCCGGGCACGTTTCCACCGAGGATGTTGCCAAGCGCGCCGGCGATCTGGCCAAAGCTTATTCGCCGAACGTGGTGAATGTGCTCACCTTCGGGCCAGTGGGCGCACAGGAAGTGTTGCTGCAGGTGAAGTTCGCGGAAGTGGACCGCACGGCGATGACACAACTAGGGGTCAACTTCATTTCCAACGGCGCGTCCAATACGATCGGCACGATCACCACGGGACAGTATGGCGGCTTTGGCCCGCAGACTCTGACCCAAGGATCCTCAGGCTCTGCTACCACTACGACCGGGCAGACGATCAACAACGTGCTGAACCTGTTCCTGTTTCGCCCCGACATTAATTTTGGCGCGGTGATTGAAGCCCTGCAAAGCCATAGCCTGCTGCAGATTCTCGCCGAGCCCAACCTGATCGCGGTCAACGGCAAAGAAGCCAGTTTTCTGGCCGGAGGCCAGTTCCCTTTTCCCATTGTGCAGCCGGGCAACGGATTTACCGCGGTCACAATCTCGTTCAAGGAGTTCGGCGTGGGATTGAAGTTCACTCCCGTGATCATGCCGAACGGAAACATTCACCTGAAAGTCGCGCCCGAGGTTAGCACTCTCGACTACGCCGACGCGCTCACGATCTCAGGATTTACCGTGCCTGCCTTGAGCACGCGCAAAGCGGAAACCGAATTCGAGTTGCAGGACGGGCAGAGCTTTGTGATTGCGGGGCTCATGGATAACCGGACCACCGACGTTTACAACAAAATTCCCGGCCTCGGCGACATCCCGATTCTCGGGCAGTTCTTCCGCAGCAAGAGCCTGCAGAAGAGTAATTCGGAATTGATGGTGCTGTGCACCGTGCATCGCATCTCTCCCAGCACGGAACAGCCCGCGGGCCCCAAGCTCGCGCAACCGTATATGGACACGAGCAAGTTCGATAAATCGTTGAAGCAGAAGTAGTCTTTCGATCAGTCACTGAAAGCGGAAGTAGACGTTGAAGCAAAGCAGTTGAATCAAAGTAATTAAGATGCCTGAGCTTTCCGTAGTAATTGTATCCACCGATAATGAGCAGCGCGCCATGCTGCAGGTGCTGGTGGATGGCACAAACGTGGCGAAAACCGTGCACACCTGCGCCAGCTTTCCGGTGGGCGCAGCCGATCCGGTAACGCGGCGCGTGCGCGCGGCCAATCCCGATGTGACCCTGGTCGATATTCCCCCCGAAAATTCCTCGACGGCTTTGCGCGCGATTGAACTGCTGCATCAGGAAATGCCCGACTCCGCCATTTTTGCCATCGGCACGCTGAATCAGCCCCAGGTGATCGTCAACGCGATGCGCGCCGGAGCAGGGGAGTTCATCGAGCGTCCCACGACCACGACAGACCTGCTCGAAGCCTTTGTGCGCCTCACCACCGCGCAGCGCCGCGGACGCCAGGAGGGCCTGCGCGGCAAAGTGTTTTCCGTGGTCAATGCGAAGGGCGGAAACGGCGCCACCACCGTGGCCGTGAATCTTTCGCTGGCGCTGCAAGCGGCCCACGGACAGACGGCGCTGGTGGATCTGGCCCCACTGGGTCACGCGGCGCTGCACATGAATTTGAAGCCGGTGTTCAACGTGGCCGACGCCACTCGCAACCTGCACCGCATGGACGCTTCCCTGCTGGAAAGCTTCATGACCCGGCATAGCGGCGGATTACAGTTGCTGGCCGGAATCACGGTGCCGGCGGCCGTCGATCCCTCCACGGCTGAGTTTGTGCGCCTGTTCGACATGCTGGTCACACACTATCGCTATGTAGTGGTCGACGCTTCCTCGCGCTTCGACGCGGCCACGCGGCTCATTGCCAGCTTGTCGGAAACTGTTTTGCTGGTCGCCTGCACCGATGTGGCGTCGCTGTGGAGCGCGGCCCGGGTGCAACAATATCTGGGAGAAAGCGGAAGCCGCGAGCGCGTGCGATTGTTGCTGAACCGTTTTCGCAAAGTGCCGGGATTCAGCGAGGCTGACGCGGAAGCCGCGGTGGGAGCGAAGTTGTTGTGGCGGGTGCCCAATCAGTATTTCGCCATTTCGACGGCCATTGATCGCGGCACGCCGGTCATGGATCAGCGCAATTCCGAGATTGCGCGCTGCTTCTCGGGCTTGGCACAGGAATTAACCCGGAACGATGCCGACGTGAAACGAGCGGCATGGTCGTTGTTCAAGTCGGTGTAGGATTCTCGTATCAGGAAGATTCTCGGAATAGTGAGGATCTTAGGATCAGAAGGGTTCTCGCATCAGGATTTTCGTGTCAGGGCACGGCTTTAGCCGTGCCGCTAACAGCCGCGACGAATCTGGGCTTTAGCCCCTGAGGGCGAAACGCTGATGGTGAAATAGATTCAAACGTCGTCAAGCTTATGGGCAATCTTCAGTCGTTCAGCATTCCGGTGTTTCAGCAGGTCAAGGCCGACTTGCATCGCAAGATTCTCGACCGGCTTGACCTGGAAAAACTGGGCAAGACCTCGGGCGATTCGGCGCGCGATGAAGTTCTGATCGTCATTCGCAGCGTGGTCAATGGCGAAGCCGTCCCGCTCAGTTTCGCCGAGCGCGAGCGCTTATCGCGCGAAATTCTGGACGAAATCTTCGGCCTGGGTCCGCTCGAGCAACTGCTGAAAGATCCCAACATTTCCGACATTCTGGTCAACCGCTACGACCGCGTCTACGTCGAAAAGGCGGGCAAGCTCGAACTGACCACGCTCTCGTTCAAAGACAACACGCACCTGATGCAGATTATCGAGCGGATCGTGTCGCGGGTGGGACGCCGCGTGGACGAATCGTCGCCCATGGTGGATGCGCGCTTAAGCGATGGATCGCGCGTGAACGCCATCATTCCGCCGCTCGCCATCGACGGCCCCTGCCTTTCCATTCGCCGCTTTGGCCGCGAACCGGTCACGGCCCGGCAGATGCTTGAGAATCACACCCTGACCGAAGCCATGCTCGAACTGCTCTCGTTCATGGTCAAGGGCCGGCTCAACCTGCTGGTCTCCGGCGGAACCGGCGCGGGCAAAACCACGCTGCTCAATGTGCTTTCCGGCTACATTCCCAACTCCGACCGCATCGTAACCATTGAAGACGCCGCCGAACTGCAGTTGAAACAGGAGCATGTGGTGCGCCTGGAAACCCGTCCCCCGAACATCGAAAACAAGGGCGCGGTGCGGCAGCGGCAGTTAGTGATCAACAGCCTGCGTATGCGTCCCGACCGCATCGTGGTGGGCGAGGTGCGCGGAGAGGAAGCCTTCGACATGCTGCAGGCCATGAACACCGGCCACGAAGGTTCGCTGACCACGGTGCACGCCAATTCCCCGCGCGATGCCATGGCCCGCGTCGAAAACATGGTCTCGATGGCCAACCTCAATATTCCCGAGCGCGCCGTGCGTCACCAGATTGCGTCGGCGGTGCATGCCGTGATTCAGATTGCGCGTCTTTCCGACGGCACCCGCAAAGTCATCACCATCTCCGAAATCACGGGGATCGATGCCGACGGTTCCATGGCCATGCAGGATATTTTCGTCTTTGAGCGGACCGGGATCGATGAAAGCGGAAAAGTGCGGGGAGCGTTCCGCGCTACCGGCACGCGTCCGCAGTTTGCCGAGCGCCTGGCCACGGCGGGAGCCCGGCTGCGGCCGTCACTGTTTGAAAACAAGGCAGAGGTCTGAACGATGCCCCCAACGTTAGTGGCGCTGATTGTTCTCATCCTGGTCGCCATCGGGGTCTTTGCCCTGGTCATGCTGTTCGACCAGCGCAACGCTCGGGCCCGGCTCATCCGCGAGCGCCTGATCAACGAGCGCAAAGCTCCCGAGCGCGCCGCGGAAGAAGAACTCGCCCTGCTGCGCGACGAAAAAGTCAGCAACATCCCAGCGCTGGATACCTTGTTGCGCCGTTCGGCGCGGGTTTCCGATCTGCAGAAGAGGCTGGCCCAGGCGGGCATCAGCATGCGCGCCGGCAACTTTCTGGCCCTTTCGGGTGTGTGTGGAATCGTAGCCACATTCCTCGCCTACACCTTCAGCCAGCGCGCCGAGGCAGCATGGATCGCCTTGCTGGTGGGCTTCATGCTTCCCTATTCGTATGCGGCCATCCAGCGCAATAAGCGCTTCGAAAAATTTGAAGAGCTGTTTCCCGAGGCCATCGACACCCTGGCGCGCGCCGTCCGCGCCGGGCACGCCTTCACCACCGCCCTGGAGATGATCACCAACGAAGTATCGGAACCCGTAGCCGGCGAGTTTCGCCAGCTGTATGAAGAACAGAAATTCGGCATGCCCATCCGCGATGCGCTCATGAATCTCACCGACCGCATGCCGCTGGTGGACGTGAAATTCTTCGTCACCGCGGTCATGCTGCAGCGCGAAACCGGCGGCAATCTGGCCGAGATTCTCGACAATCTCTCTTATGTGATTCGCGAACGCTTCAAAATTCAGCGCCAGGTGCGCGTGTACACGGCGCAAGGACGCCTCACGATGGCCCTGCTGATGGGAATGCCGCCGATTATCGTGACCGTCATGCTGCTGCTGAATCCCGGCTTTATTCGTCCGCTGTTCTCCGACCCGATCGGCCATACGCTGCTGGTGATGGGGATTACGCTGCAGACCATTGGATATTTTGTGATCCGGAAGATTATTAAGATTCAGGTGTAGGAGAAAAAGGTTTCAAAGTTTCACGGTTTCAAAGTTTCAAAGTTCCACGAACCTTATTTGTACAGAAGGCTCTTACGCTTTAAGACGTTGAAACCTTGAAACCTGGTTTTAACCATGCCTCTGCTGCTCATCATCGTCGTGTTCGTCACGGTCGTGCTCGTGGTGTTTGCCTTTGGCGCCGCTGCGGTCACGCCGAGTTCCGTGCTGGGAGCGCGGCTGCGTGCCCTCGGCGGGCAGCCTCAGGCACGGGCGGAGAACAAGACGACGGTTCGGGAGCGCTTCGAGCAGGCGATGGACCCGATCAGCAAGGCCATTCCGCTTTCTCCCGCGGATGTTTCGCGCACGCGGCGCTGGCTGATCCAGGCGGGATTTCGCGACGCCGCCGACGTCAATTATTACTTCGGAGCGCGCTTGCTGCTGGCGCTGGCCGGCTTCGCGGCGGTTGTCATCTTTTCCGGCTTCGACAATCTCATGCTGCTGGTGGGCGTTCCCGGGCTGGGCTTTTTCCTGCCGCGTTTTATCTTGAAGCACATGATCAAAGAACGGCAGAGCCGGATACGGATCGGTCTGCCGGACGCGCTCGACCTCACCGTGATTTGCGTGGAGGCCGGACTGGCTCTCGATCAGGCGCTGATGCGAGTGGGCCAGGATCTTCACCATGCCCATCCCGATCTCAGCGACGAGTTTCACCTGGTCAACCTCGAGATGCGGGCCGGCAAACCCCGTGCCGAGGCCCTGCGTAACCTGGTGGAACGAACGGGAGTTGACGACATCCGCGCTCTCGTTGGTACACTGATTCAAACGGATCGTTTCGGCACCAGCGTCGCCCAAGCCCTCCGCGTGCATTCCGACTCCCTCCGCACGGAACGCAGGCAACGCGCCGAAGAGCAAGCTGCCAAAACGACCATCAAGATGGTTCCCCCACTGGTGATCTTTGTTCTGCCGTCAATTATCTTCGTCACGATCGGCCCGGCCGTTATTGAACTCATCCGGCAACTGGGCCCGATTTCGGGCGGCAAGTAGACCGCATCCGCGGCCAAGGCGAAGGACTGGCAGGAGCATCATGGGCGTTTTTCCCTCGCAAGCGCAGGAAAAAAGACAGGCATTCAATCGAACCCGCTCCGCCTATCTCGCCACCGCGCTGGCCGTGGCCGATACGCACTGGACTCGCTTGCGCGGCCTGCTGGGGCTCGACGGCGATGACTTCCGTAACGGCAGCGGCCTGTGGATCGTCCCCTGCCACGGCGTTCATACTTTGGGCATGAAGTTCGCCATCGACGTGGTATATCTCGACGATTCCATGACAGTGGTTCACGTTCAGCCCGGGGTGCGTCCCTGGCGTTTCACGCCGATTCGAGCGAAGGCGGCTTCGGTCCTGGAACTACCGTGTTCGATGATTGCGGAGACCGGAACCTCGGTGGGCGATAGAATTGAGATAACTCTTGCGGGAGACGGCGTCCCGCTCCAGCCGTGACTGAAACGCTCCAACTCGAGGTCGCCAGCGAAGAGTCCATCGAGATGCAGCCAGAGCCGCGTCTGCTGATCGAGTGGTCGTCGCGCTGGAGCGAGTTCTGGGATTCGATCGGACCGGCGCTGCGGCGTTCGGAAGCGCGCCTTGCCGGAGAGGCTCCGTTTGGCCTGATTCCGCTGCGGATCATGGCTCCCTCTTACGTACTGGAGGCATTCCTGATCCTGGCGGCAATCCTGGGGCCCGCGAAAATCGCGCAACTGCAGCCGCGGGTTGTGCCCAAGCCGGCAGCGCATGAAGTCATCTATTACAGCGGCGATGAACTTCCCCGCACCGAAGACCTGGGCGGCGCAGAGGCCGGAGCCTCGGGCCGCGCCGGCGGCGACCAGGCGCGCCATCGTACGCAGACCATCAAGATCGCGCGCGGCTCCACCATGGCGGAGAAAGTCGTGGACGCGCCCAACCTGAAGCTGCAACCGTCGTCCGATCCGGTGGCGAATCTGCTCACCATCAATCCCGATCCCGGCCCGCCGCCATCCCAGGGCATACGCTCCTCGCGATCCTCGCCCAATCTGATGGCAAACGTTGTTCCGCCCGCGGCCACCGTCGCCCGCGATTACACGCGCAGCGGCGTGCAACTGGAAGCGGTCATTCCTCCATCGCCGACGGTGCAGCGCAATCAGCCGCTGACCGCGCCAAGCCTCAGCACCACACTCATCGCCCCGCCGCCGAGTGTGGAGAACAATCATCGGCTGATCGCGCCGGCATTGGGGCCAGCCGTGATTCCGCCGGCACCGCAGGTTTCGCGGGATCGGGCGCTCAACACGCCCTCGCTCAATGCAACGGTCGTTGCTCCTGCGGCAAACGTGGCGCAATCCTCTTCGCGAAATGCGCGCGCGCCGCTGGCCAATGTCATTCCGCCCGCACCGGGCGCCGTGAGCCCGGAGGTTTCGCGATCGCGCGTGCAAATGACCGATCCACGGGTCGTGCCGCCGCCGGTATCGGCGCCCGAGCGCAGTAATTCGCGCGCCGCAAAGCTCAACCTGCCAGCTCCCGCCGTGGTTGCGCCGCCGCCCTCGACTGCGGTTTCCGATACACGGCGCAGCGCGGGTGGCGCAGCGAACCCTGCGACCACAGTAGTTCCCCCGCCACAGCAAGCGACCGGCGGATCGCTGATCAGCAACTGGATCGGCCGGCTTTTCGGCCCAAGCGAAGTCGTTCCTCCGCCACCGTCAGTGAACTCGGCAGCGAATCCAAAGAGCTCAAGCGGCGGATCATCCCCTACGCTTGCGACCAACGTTGTTCCCCCTCCGCCGACTGTCAGTGGCAGCGCCACTGGAGCAAGCGCGCGCGGCAATCGCAATGGCCTGGGTACAGCGCCAAGCAACGTCGTTGCGCCTCCACCTTCGGTAGGAACGAATGGTGGCACCGGAACGGCCGCGCGGGGTTCGGCGCCGTATCTCGGCAATCCCAGCGTGGTTCCGCCTCCGCCGTCTTTGCCAGGAGCCGGTGGCGGCAACGGCCGCACCGGAGGAGGTGCGGGAACACCCGGCGGTGTGTTGACTGCGAACAACATCATCCCACCACCGCCTGCGGTTGGAGGAGGCGCGAATCCCTCCGGCCCAGGCTCTGGCCGCAAAGGCGGCGGACTCGGTTCAGCGCTCGATCGTGAATCCGTCAGCGCACCTCCTTCCGGAGGAGGCAGCGGAAATAATTCCGGCGCGGTGATCTCCAGTGATCCCGGCTCCAAAGTTGCATTGCCTAATGATGGTGGGCGCGGATCGTTAGCGCTTTCGCCCACCGGCGGAGACAAGCCGGGATTGGGCGGCTCCGGCGGAGGCACCAGCATCGGGAATGGCAACGGCCCGGGCAGCGGCCTCGCCGACCCGACCAAGGACCCAGCGAAAGAAAAGCCCGGCCCAAGCTCGGGTGCCGCAAGCACCGGCCCGGGCAAGGGCGCGAATGCCGATGCGCATGGCGGCATCTCCCCTACCAACGGACCCGGAGGCGCGGGGAATTCTCCCGCCGCCAATCCCCCGGTGCGCGGCGTGGACGTGAGCGGCGGAAGCAGCATCGTCACGTTGCCCAGCTTTGGGGATGATCCTGCCGCGAATGATCACTCCGCGAACGACCCTGCAGCGGCTGCGAAATCCGCAGCCAGGAAACCAAGAGAAGGCCTCAACGTGACCGTCGTCGCCACAGCCAGTTCCGGAGGAGCTTTCGAGCCCTACAAGAATCTTCTGCACGGCGAAAAATATACAACCTATATCGAGACATCCCTGGGCACAGCAGTCATGGAGTTCTCCGACGAATCGGCCACAAGCCATCCCTTCGGGGGCACAATCACCGCGCCCGCGCCGATTGAAACTGCCCTTGCCGATGGCCTCCCGCACGCCCGCATGGTAATTTCCTGCACCGTGGATGTGTCCGGCAAACTGAAGAATGTGCGCGTGCTGGAAGCCGGTCCCGCCGGGATGACCGCTAAAGTCGTAGCCTCGCTCCGCACCTGGAAGTTCGAGCCCGCCACCCGCAACAAGCAGCCGGTAGAAGTCACCGCGATCCTGGGATTCGGCATCGACACCAACGACCGCTTCTAGCGCCACCCGCTTGTCATCCTGAGTGGAGCGAAGGATCCCTGCCCTTTGCCTGGGCAGCGGCTCCTGCCTCGCATTCCACAAGGAGCCAGTCGAACGTATAACTTCTACTTCGAACTCCGCTTCGCACTCTTCTTCGAAGGCGGGACCACGCCCTTCTCCGGCGCTTCCCTCTCAATCTTGTCCGACAATTTATGCAGCGGCTTGTCGCCGGCAGATGATCTCTGCCGCCCAGCGGCCGTAACCGTCAATCCCTGCGCGGTATAAATGGCCTCGTTGTAGACGGTCCCGGAATTTGCCTGCGCCACGGCAAACACGCCATGGGGAATTCCGTTCGTAAACGCAGTGGCGATGTAATCCCCGACCATCAATCCATTCTGCGAATTCGGCAGCCAGCTCAACTGCATAGCGGCAGCAGTAAGCGTGGAGGGATCATTCCACGTCGATCCGCCATTCGCTGAGGAAATAAATCCCACATAGAGCAGGCAGCTCGATTCGGTGCAACTCGCGTCCGAATAGTAGTAGTAGTGAATCGCCACGTGAGCGGTTGCGCCCGAAGTTGCAGGATCGATCCCGATGCCGGGAATGAAATGATCGATGCTGCTGGAAACGTCGTCGATGGGCACTCGCGTCACCGCGCCCCAGTTAATGCCGTCGCTCGAAGTGCTGTAAACCAGATCGTTGGTTCCACAGCCGGAGCGGAAGCGGCAATCTTCCCAAACCGTCCAGACCGTGCCCGCGCCGTCAATCGCCGCTGAGGGCAAAGGCCCGCTGCGAATTCCGCCCGCATCCGTGTGGTACTGAATGCTAGAAATCGTGACGGGAGCGGCCCAACTGGCTCCGCCGTTCGTAGAGCTGAATGCGGAGATCGCGCCCACGGAAGCGCCGAAAGTTTCAATAGGCACGATCACGGTGCCATTGGGCTGCACCAGCGGCTGCCCGCCGATTCCCTCCGACTGGTTCGATGTCGGCAGGGCCGGTCCCCAGGTCACGCCGCCATCGCTCGAAGTGCTCATCAGAATCTCGTCGCCGTTCGAGGGATTATCCCATTCCTGATAGCAGTTGCCGTAATACGGACTGTTGGCCCAGCTATCGCACGCCAGCCAATTCTTGTCGGCATTTAGCGCCGAGCTATCGACGCTGACTGGATTCTGCCAGGTGAATCCGCCGTCCAGAGAGCGGCTGACCGTCACCGCCGGCGCCCCCGTGCCAATAGGCAGCGACGAAATCATCCACACAGCGTGCTTAGCATCGTAGGCAACGTTGGGATCGCTGGCCGCGCTGTAGGGGCCGGTGCCTTGGCCGGTGGTGAGCCCCGGCAGAAAGCCTTGCATCCAGGTATTTCCGCCGTCGGTGGACGTGGCCCAGCCGATGTCGGTCGAACCACCGGGCGCGATACGGCCGGTTTGAAACGCGGCGACCAGAGTCGTGCCGTTGGATAGGAGGTGCGGTTCGACCTCAGTAGCATGCTGTCCGGGACCGACGGTGAAAGGATCGGAACTGATCTGCGTCAGATTCGCGCCCACAGGATTGGACGATCCGCCGGATCCCCCCGAGCCGCCTGACCCGCCGGAAGAAAACGATGCAGAGCCGGAACCGCCGCAAGCGACCAGCGCGACGCTGAGCATGACGAGCGCGATCACGGCCAATGCTCCGTGATCCAGGCATGAGACATACTTGCGGATCATCCTGTTCATCCTACCCTTCAACACTGAACGGTGCCATTAGTTTCAATGCCAGGCCGTTCCCGAAAATAGCGCCGGCATCCCGCCCCTGAGCGAAGCCGAAGGGTCCCTCCGGCCGTCGCGAGGACATCCTGGCCTCGCCGCCGTGGGACAAACAAAAAAGCCGCCGAGAATCCCGGCGGCTTTCAGTCTCATTTACACCAACCTACTTCTTCGCAGCTCGCTTCGAAGGAGGATAGTAGCCCTTTTCCGGATGATCCTTTTCGATCTTGTCCGAAATGTTATGCAGCGGCTTGTCGCCGGCCGACGACAACACTGCGCCCTCGGTCGGCACCGCCAATCCCTGCGCGGTATACGTAGCTTCGTTGAACGTCGACCCGGACTTGGCCGTGGCGATTTCGAATACTCCATGCGGCACGCCGCTGTTGAAGACGGTCGCAATGTAGTCGCCCACCATCAATCCGTTCTGCGAGTTGGGCAGCCAGGCCAACTGCATGGCGCCCTTGGTGAGCGTGATGGCGGCGTTCCAGGTGGAACCGCCATTGGGCGAAGAAATGTAGCCCACGAAGAGCTGGCAGGTCGATTTTGTGCAGCTGGTGTTCGAGTAGTAGTAGTAAGTGATGGCCACGTGCGCACCGGTTCCCGAGGTCGTCGGATCAATCCCAATGCCAGGGATGAAGTGGTCCTTGGTGCTGGTGACGGGATCGATGGGAACGCGCGTGACCGCGCCCCAGGTGGTTCCGTTCGACGAGGTGCTGTAGACCAGATCGTTGGCGGCGCACTTGGTACGGAAGCGGCAATCCTGCCAAACCACCCACACCGTGCCTGCGCCATCAATGGCGGCGGAAGGCAGCGGGCTGCTGCGAATGCCGCCGGCATCGGTGTGGCTCTGAATGTTGGCGATGGTGACGGACGAAGTCCAACTCGCGCCGCCATTGGTGGAAGTAAACGCCGACATCGAGTTACCTTCATAGGGCACGATCACGGTGCCGTTGGACTGCACCAGCGGCTGCCCGCCCAGACCGTTGCCTTTGGTCCCAACCGCCGCTCCCCAAGTCAGACCGCCATCGCTCGAAACCGACATGTAAATCTCTCCGCTATTCGGATCGTCCCATTCCACATAGCAGTTGCCGTAGTACAAACTGGTGGAGGAACTGTCGCAAACAATCCAGTTCTTGTCCGAACTCGACGACGTCGGATCGACGCTGACCGGATCGTTCCACGTAAAGCCCCCATCGGTCGAGGTACTGACAGTCACCGCCGGAGTCTGCTTGCTGGCGATGGGCAGAGTCGCGATCATCCACGTAGTGTGCTTGGCGTCATAAGCCACGGCCGGATCGCTGGCCGCGGTGTAAACTCCGCCACCGCCGCCGGTAGTCAGGCCGGGCAGGAAGCCGTGCGACCAACTGGTGCCGCCATCGGTCGAAGTCGCCCAGCCAATATCGGTGGCGCCGCCGGGAGAGATGCGGCCCGTCTGAAACGCCGCCACAATGGTGTCTCCATTGGCGAGCATGTGAGGCTCAACCTCGGTCGCGTGCTGGCCGGGAGGGACGGTGTACGGATCGGCACTCATCTTAGTCAAGCTGATGGAAGGCGTCTGGGCAAAAAGGCTCGCGGGCGCCAGGCACAGCGCCAACGCCGCCGTCATAGTTCCCACGGAACGAAACGGAAAGGGCTTCAAGTGAATCTCCTGGGTCGAATGATTTTCGAATCGTAAAGCAGGATGGCAGGGGGAATCGCTCAAACACGCACCACCGGCGGCACAACTATCGCCGACAGTACTAGCGGCAACCATATCCCGCAAAGCAACCCGCTGTCAATGTGAAACGGTTTGCAACCGGGGCACGCAGTGTGGATGGTCAATGACTCCGCGCATCCGGCACAAACACAATCGCCGTCTGGTCCGCATAAACGGATCGCCAGTCTTTGGTCTGAGCGAGAAGACTGGCCAGCGCAGAATTGCGTGGCAGCACAAGCCACGCGGCGGTGTGCTGGCGCAAAAATTCGTCCCATCCCCGCTCCCCGCGAATGGCGTGCAGATAAGACTTCAGAAACTCCGAACCATACAGATCATGACGGTCGTCCACCACGACCTGAACGCCGGGGTAGAGACTGTAGATTACATATCCGCCCCAATCGTCGGGGCAGAAAACCGGTCCTTGCGCATGACGATCGCGCAGATAGTTGACCGCGTCGACGGGCATGCGTTTGGGATCGAAGTGGGCATCCATCACTTGACTCACGCCCAATCGTCCCCCATTCATCGCGATCCCGGCTGTGATGACAACCACAAAAACCGGCCACAGGTGGCCGCGCAGGCTGGACTCAACCTGCGTCATTCTGCGAACAAAATCGCTCGCGAACCCGATTTCAGGGATGAGCGGCCCAACGATCATTGCCAGCAGAATGGAGGACACCGGAATATTTCGCGAAGCGTACAGCGCCGTGGCAACGGCGAACAACACGAGCAAGCTGTGGCTGAAGCGCAGTTGCCTGCCACGCATAAAGATGAGCACGATCGAGAGCCCAATCAGCAGAAGCACCAGAAAACATTTCTCCGCTGCGTCGTGAAAGTTCGGAGACTGAAACTCGTCAATGTGCTCCATCAGAAAACGATCCGAAAGATAGGAGTAAATGTGGGCATGCAGGTGCCTGCCGTAGGGATTGATCAGGCTGGCGGCCACCGAAGCCGCGCCGACGGCAAGCAAGTCGCGCACGCGCTTCCAGGCTGCGGCTTTTTCGGTCTGGACACTCCTTGATCGCAGCCAGGTCCAGAACGCACTCAGCCAGAAAATCCCGAGCAAGGCAAATCCCAGCACGAATCCGCCGTGCACGTTCACCCACACGATCATTAAGACGGGCAGAATCCACAGGCGCCGTTGACCCGTCGACTGCCGCTCCGTGGAGTCGAGAATCAAAAACCACGCCAGTCCAAACAGCCAGCTCAACACATGCGGCCGCGCCAGGAAGTGAATGGTTGAGGCCGTGCTCGCCAGCAGCATCAGAACGACGGCGAAAAACAGATTCGTGCCCCGCGCCAGCAGTTCGCGAAACAGCCACGCGAAAACCGCGGCGATCGCGGTTGCAGTAAACCAGATCACGCCGTTCAGTCCGGCCGCTGCGTCCAACTTTCCCACGACCAGGTCGTAAAGCCACTCCCAGGCGAACCACGGTTTACCGGACATGGTGGTCGAGAAAGGATCGCCGCGCGGAACTGTGTGCGTGGCCAGAATCTGTTGTCCGGTGCGAATGTGCCAGCCGATGCCCGCATCACCCAACATGCGAACCGACAGTGGCGTGAACACCACAGCGCTGAACAGGCCGATGAAAATCAAATCCGCGGCGGAGGGCATCAGCCAGCGAATCCATGCGGGACCGCCTTCGGAAGTTCTGGAGCCCAATTCCATCGCGTGCATCTTATAAAGGTGGAGCACGAATGAGCAAGAACAACGGCTAAAGCATCAAAACGACAACGGCTCAAGCATCAAAACGACAACGGCTCAAGCATCAAAAAGGACAACGCCAGAAATATCAACTTTGTCATTAGAAATCTCAACTTTGTCATTCCGAACCGTGCCGAAGGCGCGGTGAGGAACCTGCTTTCAGGGGCAGCGTCATGACTATTGAATCAAACCCGCGCATTGTGATCGTGGGCGCGGGATTCGGCGGCTTGAATGCCGCTGAGTCCCTGGCGCGTTCCGACGCGAAGATCACGGTGATTGACCGCAAGAACTTTCACACCTTCCAGCCTTTGCTCTATCAGGTGGCCACGGCGGGGCTTTCTCCGGGAGAAATTGCCGCGCCTATTCGCTCCATCCTGCGCGCTCACAAAAACGTGGAAGTCCTGATGAGCGAGGTCACGGGATTCGATGTGGAACGCCGTCGCGTGCTCACCGCCGACGCCGAAATTCCCTACGACTACTTGATCGTCGCCGCGGGCGCGGGGCATTCCTACTTTGGGCATGACGATTGGGAAGAACTCGCGCCTGGGCTGAAGACAATCGAGGACGCGCTCGAAATCCGCCGCCGCGTGCTGCTGGCGTTTGAACTGGCCGAGCGTCAGGCAGCCACCGGCGAGGAACCGATGCCCCTCAACTTTGTGGTGGTTGGCGGAGGACCGACCGGGGTTGAGCTGGCAGGCACGCTGGCCGAAATCTGCCATCATGCGATGACGCACGAATTCCGCTCGATCGATCCCGCGCAAACGCACATTCATTTGATCGAGGGCGGCCCGCGCGTGCTGGCGGCATATCCGGAAGATTTGTCGCGCAGCGCCGAAGAGCAGTTGCATCGGCTCGGCGTCGAAGTTCGCACTTCGACCATGGTCACGCAGATAGAACCCGGCGCCGTGGATCTGGGCAGCACGCGTCTGCCTGCAACCGTGATTCTGTGGGCGGCGGGAGTGGCAGCTTCGCCGCTGGGCAAGAAGTTGGGAGTTCCCGTCGATCGCGCGGGACGCGTGATCGTGCACCCGGATCTGAGTCTGCCGGGACATCCCGAGATTTTCGTGATCGGCGATCTGGCCGCAGCGAAAGATTCTGCGGGCAAGCCCCTTCCGGGCGTCGCTCCCGTCGCCATCCAGCAAGGCCGCTTTGTGGCCAAAGTAATTCAACAAGAGGTGCGGAACACTGAAGGCGAAAATTCCTCGTCCCGCCCGGCCTTTCACTACTGGGACAAAGGCTCGCTGGCAACCATTGGCCGATCCGCTGCAGTCGGTGAGTTCGGCAAGATCCACATCTCCGGATTCCTGGCCTGGCTTTCCTGGCTGTTCGTACACATCTTTTTCCTGATCGGCTTTCGCAATCGCATTCTCGTGTTCATTCAGTGGGCGTGGTCTTACTTCACTTACGAACGCGGAGCCCGGTTGATCACGGGAAACGCCCACTTGCCCGGCTGGACCACCACCCCCTCATCCTCCGCCGAATCTGAAACTCTCCTGAAGCACTAAGTTGACGCGACTTACGCAGGCTGCCAAACCCGCATTTTGCTGGAGCCGGACAACACGCTGGATCGGGGCAAAACCATTTCACCACGGAGGGCACTGACGAACACAGAGGCCAGCTCATGACATGCGTTAAAGAGCCGGGGCCGTCGCTGGGGACTGGGTTGTGGCCGCCAGCGGTTCGACCTGCAGCGTGAGACCATCTACGCGCTGCACCACTACCATTTGCCCAATGGGCAGGGACGACGAAGCAATCGCGTCCCACAATTCTCCGTGCACGAAAACCTTGCCCTGGGGCGAGAGCGCGGTTTGGGCTATGCCCGTTTGTCCGAGCAGTCCCTGGGCTCCGGTGACAACTTTATTGCGGCGGGCGCGCATCGCGATGGTCATCAGGAACGCGGTAATGACGCCGAAGGGGATGGAGACGGCCAGCGCGGTCACCAGGTGAACCCGCATTTCTGGAATCGGAGCATCCACCAACAGCAGGGCGCCCAATGTGAGCAGCGCGATTCCACCGACGGTGAGCACGCCGTGCGTGGCAAACTTGGCTTCGGCGGCGAAGAGTGCAAATGCTCCCAGGATCAGAATCAGCGCGGCGAAGCGTGTCGGCAGCAGATTCAAGGCGAACGCAGCCACCAGAATGAATACGACTCCTACCGTTCCTGGAATCACCGCGCCGGGATGATTGAATTCGACATAGAGCGCCAGCGCGCCGATCGCCAGCAGAAGAAACGAAACGTCGGGGGCCATGAGCGCGTCGAGGATGTGTTCTTTCAACGTCATGTCAAACGCGACTACGGGCTGATTTGTCAGGTCGAGCGACGCGGTTTCGCCGTTGAAGCGCTTGAAGGTTTTTCCTTTCATCTGACGGAACAAATCTTCGGGCGAAGAGGCTACGTACTCGATGAGGTGCTGGGCTAGCGCTTCCTGCTCGGTGAATGACTTCGACTCGCGCACGGCGCTTTCGGCGGCTTCGACGTTGCGTCCGCGCTTGGAGGTGAACGAGCGGATCAGCGCCGCGGCGTCGTTTTCAATCTTGCGATTCATTTCGTCGTCAGGCTTGACCTGCACTGGCCCGATGAACGTGACCGGATGCGCGGCTCCGGCGGCAGTGCCCGGAGTCATGGCCGCTACGTCGGCGGACTCGAGAATAAAAATTCCTGCCGAGCCGGCATGGCCGCCTGTGGGAGTGACGTAGACGATGACCGGAACCGGAGAGCTGGTGATCTTCTCGATGATCTCGCGGGTCGAGCTGACCAGGCCGCCGGGTGTATTCATCTCGATCAATACGGCTTGATCGTGGCTGCGGGCGGCTTCGGCGATGGCGCGGGCGATGTATTCCTGGCTGATGGGCTGAATGGTGTCATTGACCGTGACTTTCAGGACTTGAGCTTGGGCTGAGGCGCTGAAGAGCGTGGCCAGCGTGAAGAGAATCAGGGCCGCGGGTAAAGCATTGGTAAATAAGGAGTTGGCGATGGTGTACTGGGTTGGTCGAGCCTTGTCACGAAATGGCCTGCTGGGGAACACGGCTGATATCTATTTTAACAGTTTGCGCGGGTTTGGATGCGTCGTGGGCTCGGGAGAATGTGTATGCGGGAGAATGGGTTAGCGGCGGGCGCGAATTTAGTGCTTGACAGCGCTTGGTGCCGACCCCTTTTCACCACGGAGGACACGGAGGGACACCGAGGAAACCGGGGAACGAGGGCGGGGCAATTCTGCTTCGGTGGAGGCCCACCCTCCCGCAGCATGCGCGCGAAGGGTGGGGCAACCTCGCCTGCGTAAGCTCCGCGTCGAGACACGAGATCTCACTTCAGATTGAACAGCACATTTACGTGGGCGCTGACGGTTACGTTCTGCGGGGTGAATTCTTCTGTGGGGGCGGGGGTGGCGGCTTTATTGTCGGGAGCCATCAGGCGGTGTACGCGCGGCGTGGGCCGGGACGCTTCGAAGGTGTCGACCGAGGCGTAGGAAAGTTCGCCTAACGTGCGGCCGCTGGCGCGGGCGATTACTTCGGCAGAGTTGCGGGCGCGGCGGTAGGCGTCTTCTACCGCGCGGTTCTTGGCTTCGTCGATGTTTTGGAGGATGTAGGTGAGGGTCTGGCTCTCGCTGACGTTGGCGTCGGCGAGTTGCTCGGTGATGGGACCGATCTTGGAGAAATCCTTCAGCTTGAGCGTGACGTCGGTGGTCACGCGATAGCCCACGACATGCTGCTTCGGCTTGTATTCATACATGGGCTGCACGGAGAAGAATCCCATGGTGGCGGCCTTGGGATCGACTCCGTTGTCGCGCAGCACCTGGCGCACTTTCTCCACGTCTTTCGCAGCGTGATCGTAAGCGGCCTGCGATTTGTCCTCCTGCACGGAAACGTTGAACTGGAGTTGCGCGGTGTCGGGCGCAGCCTCAAAGGTGCCGTCGGCTGCAACGTAGACGGTATTGGCCTGGGCGGTGACCGCAGGATGATCCTGAGCAAAGATTGATCCCACTGGGAGAAGGAGAGAGAGAAGAGCAAGCAACGGACGAGCAAGGGCATGGGCTTTCACGATAGGCCTCCGTCGTTAGTATTCGTATTCTAGGCGTAATTCCGAGATGGATACCTTCTTTTGAAGGAACGACGCGCCAGGCGGATTTTGCAAACTTCAGCGAGTTGGGCCCGTAAAGCGTTTGCGGGGAGATCCTTCGCTCCGCCTGAAAAACGGCTACTCTCCGGATGACTCCAAGTGGGGCTTTTTCAAATTTTCAGGAAGCAGACTGGCTAGGCTTGCGCCTTGTTGGCTCGCCCTGGTGACGGCGGAGTAGGAGGCAAGGGAGAGATCTGAGCGGCAATGTCGTTGCGCACGTCTTCCCACTGGCGCTCCGGCATCTCGAGGAAGACCTTGACCACCTCAGGATCGAACTGCCGACCCGACCAGCGCTCGATCTCTTCGCGCGCGGCCTGATAGCTCTGCTTGGGCCGGTAGGGACGATCCGACATCATGGCGTCCAGCGTGTCGGCGATGGAAAAGATGCGGGCGCCCAGAGGAATCTCCTTGCCCTTCAATCCACGGGGATAGCCAGTGCCGTCGAAGCGCTCCTGGTGGGAATAGACGATCTCGCAGGCGTTGGCCAGGAACGGAATCTTGCGGACAATCTGGTAGCCCTTGTAGCAGTGCTCGCGCATGATGACCACTTCGTCGGGCGTGAGTTTGCCGGGCTTGCGCAGAATGGCATCGGGAATCGCCATCTTGCCGATGTCGTGGAGGTAGGCTCCGCGCGCAATCATGTCAATCTCTTCCTGGGGCAGTTTCATCTGCCTGGCGATGGCCATGGTATATGCGGTCACTCGACGGGAGTGGCCTTCGGTCTCGGTATCTTTCAGGTCGAGGGCGTCGCCCAAAGCTTCCAGGGTGATGTCGTAGGAACGCTCCAACTCGCGAACGGTTTCCTGCAGTTGATCGGTGCGGGCTTTGACCAGGGATTCCAGATTCGTCTGATAGGTGCGGTTTTCCACTTTGAGGCGGCGGTTCTCCAGGGCACGGCCTACGGTGTTGAGCAACTGATCCCGCTCGAAAGGCTTGAGCAGATAGTCATAGGCGCCATTGCGGATGGCCGCCAGCGCGACGGAAATATCGTGGACCGCGGTGACCATCACCACCGGCATGTCGGGAAATCTTTCTTTGGTTCGCTCCAGCAGTCCGATGCCGTCGAGGTCGGCCATCATCAGGTCGGAAAGCATCAGCTCGAAAACTTCTCCGGAGGTGAGGATGGCAAGGGCTTCCATGCCGGAGCAGGCCTGCTTGCAGTCATAACCGGCCGCTCTCAACATCGAGGCGACGATGTCGCGAATGGGCTCTTCATCGTCGACGACAAGAATCCGATCTGCCATAGTAAAAGTCTATCGGCGATTGTACTGTTTCCGTCAGATTCCGAAAGTAATCATTCAGGTCCGGAAACCGAATGGAGAAAGGGTCCGGCCATGATATTCAGAGAGAAGGCATACGTCTGTCTAACGTGCCATGAGCGCTTTCTTCTGGTCTATCGGAAACTCGGCCGCAGAACTGGGAATTCTCCGTCCCTCGGCGGGGGAGTGGACGCTGCTGATCGTGCTCGGGGTCTATGTGCTGCAGTTGAGCGCGCATCGGGACCGCTATTTCCGGCTGTGGGCTCTGGGTTGGACCGCATTGCTGGTCTCACGCCTGGCGGAGCATGCCTTCTGGGCGGTGATTCCGGCTCCCTTCAATCTGGTGGTGGTGCAGGCAGCGTTTGTGCTCAGCGCCGGCCTCCTGGCGGCCGCGGTACTGCAATATGCGCAGTGGCGCGACCTGATGGTGCCGGTGATGATCGTTACATCGGTCTTAGTAGGTTTCGCGGGCGCGCGAGTGCTGCTGTGGCCCGATTCCCTGCCGTTGCGCATGGCTTTGGAAATCGGCTTCCGGCTGGTTCTGCTGACCGCCGCACTGGCCCTGTGGCGAGCCCGGCGCGGGCGCTGGGACACGGCTTCGTGGCTGGTTGCGGCATGCCTTCCGTTGTCGCATCTTGCCTGGGCTCCATTCACCGACCGCGTGCCGGAGGGAGCATATCTAGCCGCCGAAATTGCGCTGGCCACCGGCATGCAACTGGTGGTGCTGAACGAGTCGCGCCTGCGAACCGCCAGGCTGCAGGCGATGCAGGCGATTGCCGCCAGCATCGCAAACTCCGAGCAGACCGAGTCCTTGGTGCACTGTGCGCTCGACGAACTTCGCCGTGCCCTGCGAGTGCGCGCGGCCTGGTTTCGCGCGCTGGAAGGCCGGCAACTGGTCGCAACCCAAGGGATGGGCGTGTCGCCGGAGTTCCTGCGCGAGACGCGCTCGGTGGGGATCCCGAAGAACCTTGCGCGGATGTGGGAAGATTCGCAGCCTGAAGTTCTGGCGCGCAGAGAATGCCCGGAAGCCGGGGCACGACTGAAAGCGGAAAGAATCTCTCAAGTCGTGGTAGTTCCCATAATTGGCCATAAAGAGCCGCTGGGAATATTGGAGCTAGGAACCTGGAGCAGCCGGCGTTGGACCTCCAGTGAACTGGGATTTCTTTCGGACTGCGCGCTGCAAGTCGCAGTGACGCTGGAAAACATCCGCTTGCGGGAGCAGGTGCTGCGCTCGCAGCGGCAGTGGATGAACACGTTCGATTCCGTCCACGACATCATTTTGGCGCACGACTCGGATTTTCATGTTCTGAAGGCCAATCAGGTTCTGCTGGAACACGTGGGGCGCTCTGCGGAAGACGTGCTGGGCAAGACGTGCGAAGCCGTGTTGCCCAAGGATGTGGGCACATGGAGCGAATGCCCGTACTGCCACTCGAGTGGAAACCGGGAGTTTACCGAAGGCCCGGATCCCTGCTTTGGCGGATTTTCCGTCGTCTCCACTTCTTCCTATAGCGATCAGAGCAGCCAGCAAAAAGGGACCATCCACGTGGTCCGCGACATCACCGACCGGCGCTCGGCGGAGGAGAAATACCGCCTGTTGTTCGAGCAGGTGCAGGAAGGCGTCTACATCACCGACGGGGGCGGCCGCCTGATTGATTGCAATGACGCTTTCCTGCGCATGCTCGGGTACGAACAGCGCGAGGAATTGCTGGTCCTGAACCTGGAGACGGAGATTTGTGTAGATGCCCGGCAGCGCGAAGGGTTGCACCGCTTAATGGAGTCGCATAATCATGTGCGCAACTTCGATGTCACGCTGCGGCGCAAGGATGGCACGTTGCTTTTGGCAGTGGCGAGCAGCTTTGCGGCACGCGGTTCGGCCGGCGAGATCGATCGCTGCCACGGTTTTGTTCTGGATATGACGGAAAAGCGGCGCGCGCAGGACGAAATGCAGCGCCGCAACCGCGAACTGAACGCGCTCAACGCCATGGCGGTGGTGGCGGCGCAATCGTTCGATCTGGATGAAATTCTGAACCTGACGCTGCGCCAGGTGGTCACACTGTTTGGAGCGGAGAGCGGAAGCGTGTATCTCTCCGATGCGGATGGTCCGGTTTATCGGCGGCGGGCGTTCTGGGGTCCGCGCAGCCGGGACAAAATGCGGGCTGCGGAAATTTCTTTTGCCAACGGCTTTGGCGATCTGGTGATGCGCTCGCGCACCGAAGTGGTGACGGCGGAGTATCTGCCGCACCTGCCTGCCGACGCTCGGGAGTTTCTGCGGCCGGAGGCGGACCACTCCGGGATGTGGGTTTTGTTCTGGGGCAAGGACGCGCCGGTCGGGATCATGGGCCTGTGCAGTCATGCGGGATACGAATATTCCAGCAACGACGAGAATCTGCTGGTCGCCATCAGCCGGCAACTGGCGACGACCATCGAAAAGGTCCGCCTGTACGAGGAAACCTGCCGCGCCTACGAAGATCTGCGACGGACGCAGGAACAACTGCTGCAAAGCGAGAAGATGTCGGCGGTGGGGCAGTTGATTGCGGGCGTGGCGCATGAACTCAACAACCCGCTCACGGCTATTCTCGGCTACGCGCAACTGCTGGAATCGGAGGGCCTGAATGAGCGCGCGGCCGATTACGTCGCCAAGCTGTTCAAGCAGGCGCAGCGCACGCATCGCGTGGTGCAGAATCTTTTGTCGTTCGCGCGGCAGCGCAAGCCATCGCGCGACGAGGTCGACGTTCGCCGGGTGCTGGAAGAAACACTGGCGCTGCGCGACTACGATTTGAAGATCAACAATATCCGCATCGAGCGCGACTTCCCTGCCGAGCCCGCGATGGTCATGGCCGACCCCCATCAGATCGAGCAGGTGTTTCTGAACATCATCAACAACGCCATCGACGCCATTCTGGAGACTGGCCGCGCCGGAAAACTGCGTTTCGCGATCGTATGCCGCAACGGGCAGGTGTGCACGCAGTTCATCGACGATGGACCGGGACTCAAGGATCCTAAGCGGATTTTCGATCCTTTCTACACCACCAAGAGCGTGGGCAAGGGCACGGGACTGGGCTTGAGTATCTGCTACGGCATTGTCAAGGAACATGGCGGCGACATTACCGCCAGCAACAATCTTGATGGTGTTGGGGCAATGATCGAAGTGCGGTTGCCGGCTGTGGCTGCGGCTGCGGTGCAACCGGCCCCGGCGGTGCAGGCTCCGCGGCAGCACGAAGGAGCGCTCAGCGGACGCGTGCTGCTGGTGGAGGAAGAAGAAGCCGTGCTGGAATTCGAGCGCGACGTGCTGAGCGGCGCCGGAGCCATGGTGATCACCGCAAAATCGGGCGATGACGCCAGAACGCGGCTGCTCTCCGAACCCTTCGACGCCATCATCATGAACGGCAAGATGACGAAGCAATGGAGCGCGCGCGAAGCCTATCCCTGGCTGAAAGAAAACTGCGCGGACCTGCAGCGCCACGTTCTGTTCACATTCTCGAACGGTGTCGATCCCACCGACGGCCGAGCTTACCTGCAGGAAAACAACGTTCCCTACCTGGTGAAACCCTTCGAGGTCGCCGACCTGATCTCACACGCGCGCAAGCTGATGCAGAAGGCGATGGCGGCGGGAGCGTAGCCCGTAAGTACTGATCCCGCACCCGCAAAGATCATGCGGCTTGGCGAAATCTCTTCACCGCAAATATGGTCACGACAACGAATAGCAATAAAACGGCAATCTGCGCCACGGCAAACGGTGGTTCTTTTTGGGTGGGAGCAAGGACCTTTAGCGCCGAGACTTTTTCGAAGGACTGCACGACCAGCACGAAGACATTGAAGTACAACGCCATGCATGCGGCGATCACGTAGGTCTTCCTCCAGGCAAGGTGCAGGACGTAGCGCGTCACAATCGCAACCGCCAGCACTACCAATGAGATGATTCCCAGCTTGATCCCCGGCGTCACCCCCTTAAACGGAAAAAGGAATCCGGTTAGGCTGGTCAATGCGGTCGTAACCAGAAACACAGCTGTCCAAAGATCGAGCCTTCGGTTGGTGAAGAATCCATACATCACAATGATCCCAGATGCAATTCCGACGAGACTGATCACGACGTGAATCAACGTAAAAGTTTCTAAGCTCATTCCCAGAACCATAGTGTCCCTCCTTCAGGTTCACGGCATTTTACAGGAGATACTCTACTCCGATTTCTTTCGGTTCCCCGGATCGTCCGCAGGGTGGAAATAGCGCGGGCCGGTGGGACCTCCGATTCGGCCGCAAAAGGAAAGCTCTCACCGGGCGGTGACTGCACAACTCAGAGAAATTCGACAAGCGCATCCATGGTTTCGCGGGGGCGCTCTTCCATCACCCAATGGCCGCAATCTTTCAGTTCGATCACCTTCACGTCGGTGGCTACGCGCTTCATCTGCGGGCCAAGAATCGCGGCGCTGGCCTTTTCGCCCGAGATCGCTAAGACAGGCATGGTCAATTGAGTCTGAGCCATTTGCGCGAAGTCTTTTGCGGTCTCGGGCCAGGAAGCGAAGTATGCCCATCCTGCCCGCATTCGGCCCGGACGCGAATAAGCGGCGACATAGGAAGCGCGGTCCGCTTCTGGAAGCGAGTGCTTTCCATCGGCAGCCAGGTCGTTCCAGAAATACGCAAAATATATCTTCTCCCTGCCTTGGACCAAGGCTTCCGGGGTGGGGCCGTGAAACCGAAAATGCCAAAAGTTTGGGCTGTCGTAGGCTAACTCCCATCCCGGCACTCCGGGCAGAAAAGCGTCCATCACGATGAGTTTTTCGACCTCGCTTGGGAACTGGGCCGCATAGGCGTACGCCACCATCAAACCGATGTCATGGCCGACGACCCTCGCCTTACCGATGCCGAGGGACTTCGCGAGCCCATGAATGCGAATGGCTGCGGTTTTCATATCGAGACCGGCTTCATTCTTGGGAATGGCGGAATCGCCGATACCCGGAAGGTCGGGCGCAATCACGGTGAACTTATCCGTAAGCTTCGGGATCAACGGCCTCCACATCCGCGAGGTTTGCGTGTAGCCATGGAGAAGGATCACGGCGGGCCCGTGGCCGGCGGTGAGGTAGTGAATCTTGATGCCATCGACGTCGCCGAATCGGGATTCGATCGCAGCGGGGCCGGACTTGATTTGGCCGG